>Ga0209629_10000342_pt1 | contig 24616 bp, 19 predicted proteins | sample TergutCu122P5_FD_187286 | JGI IMG/M metagenome (GOLD analysis project Ga0209629, IMG submission 187286) | Cubitermes ugandensis P5 segment gut microbial communities from Kakamega Forest, Kenya - Cu122 P5 (SPAdes) (version 2) | ecosystem: Host-associated > Arthropoda: Insects > Digestive system...
TATTCGGCAACCGTCAATTCAACTGCTTACACCGGTGCAAAACTGTATATCTATTCGCAATCCGGCGGAAGTGGCACTGAGGTAACAAAGTCGGTTAGTTTTACTATAATTGTCAACACATACAATATAACAACTGTAGAAAATGGAGGAAATACTGTTCCAGACCTAACTTATACTGTCAGTTCATCATCTCAAACAAAATCGCTTACACAGCCAACTTATGCAACTTATATAGTTTCATACAATGCTAATGGACATGGCACAGCACCATCAAACCAAACAAGCACTAAACCTTTTTCAAGTTGGAGTATTACAACTAACAGTTCGCCTACAAGCAGTGTAAATTCAAATATACTAACCATTCCTGCTAATGCAACTGGAGATATTACAGTAACTGCACAATGGGGAACTCAACCCTCAATTACTTTGTCCACACCTACTGCTGTTACAGGATATACTTTTAACGGCTGGTATGGTGAGAGTGCTTGCACCAACTTTATTGGCAATGGTGGTGCAATTTATACGCCAACAGCAAATAAAACTCTTTATGCTAAATGGACAGAAATAGAGCTTACCGTTTCGCCAACAAGTTATAATTTTTCAACAGGCAGAGGTACATCTTCAACAATAAATATTACTTCCAATCAATCGTGGACAATTTCAAAAAATGTTGATTGGATCACGCTTTCAAAGACAAGCGGCAGCAATAACAATACCTTTACAATAACGGCAGAGGCGAATACCTCTAATTCAAAGCGTGTTGCACAAGTTACTGCTCAAGGCGGCGGAATAACGAGAGTGATTAATGTTACTCAAGAAGGAATTGTTGGTTGTCAGGTAGGACCTCTCTTAAGAACAGAGTGGGGACAAAGTGAGCCATACAACGATTTATTAAAAAAGAAACTAGGAGGAAATTATTTTACTGGCTGTATGGCTACTGCAATGGCACAAATTATGAAATATTGGGAATTTCCGAAAACTCGTACAGTAAGTATTGAAGGATATAAAACAAAATCACTCAATATTGCTGTACCTGCTCCGTTAGATAGAACTTCTTATGATTGGGCATATATGGCAAATAAAACCGCTGAGTATTATGACGGTAAGAATTTCGCTGACAACAACAGTAATAATAATTCTGACGACGCAAGAGAAAGAAATGCTGTAGCCGAATTGATGTATGACTGCGGTGTGGCAGTAGGAACAGATTATAAGGCAGATGTCAGCACAGCGTGGATTGGACGAGATGTCGGACCTATGGCTGTGCTACCACATTTTTTTAATTATGATACTAATATTGATATAGAATATCGTAGTAATTATAGTGATAATGCTTGGAATGATTTACTTCGTAAAGAACTTAATACTGGTCGTCCTATATTTTATTACGGAAATCCAAACGGACACTATTTTGTGTGTGATGGTTATAGAAATTGTAACAATGAAAATACATTTCATTTCAATTGGGGTTGGGATGGCAGTTATAATGATACATGGTTTGTAACCTCCCTTTTAAATCCCCCAAATTTGCCAGGCAATTTCAATAGTAGCCAAATCGTTGTTATCAACATTAAACCAACTGAGAGTGGCAATTTCTTTGGTGCATCAGCTGGAGACGACGGCACAGTTACAATTACTGCATCCAAAGGCAATGGAGGTATTCTTATTCCGAATGGAATAGAATTCGTTTATCAAAAAGAGAACAAGATATATTCTTTTACTCCGTATGATAATTACGTTATTGATGAGGTAAATATAGACGGTGTTGCCAATACAACGGCAAAAGTAAATGGCTATTATACTTTCACGAATGTAACTAAAAATCACACGATTTCTGTAACATTCAAACCGAAGAGCGGAACAGGAATCGAAGATGTTCATTCTCAAAGCATTTCTGTTTATCCCAATCCGGCAACAAATGACCTATTCATTAAGGCTGATTTACCGATAAATAAAGTTGAAATATATTCATTAACAGGCAGTTTGATAATAATGAAAAACAACTTTAATGAAAAAATGTCAGTATCCAATTTACCGAAAGGCATTTATTTGCTCAAAGTTTATACAGATAAAGGTTCAGTAGCTAGTAAGATTGTGAAAGAATAAATTTTATTTTGCATTAGTAAAACCGGCAAAATCTGAAAAATGGTTTTGCTGGTTTTTTTTTAATAACTTAGATTAAAATGGCTTTTTGATCATTTTTTTGAAATAGATTTATTTTCATTACAACATTGTTTTATCTTGGGATATTTAGAGAATTTGCTACGTCTTGATAATTGTTTACAAAATTATCAGCATCTGTACTATTATTAGAAAGATAAGAAGGATAATCCTCAAATCCCCATTGTGGGGATATTGGGGATTTTGGGGATTGTCTGAACCATGATTTATAGGATTTTTAGGATTGCCTTGATGGTTGTTTTTTATAGATGCCGTGCGCAATTCTTTGTATTAAATTGGTTTGTAAATATCGTTCAATCTGTTTTTCGGCGGTTTTATCGGGGATGTTTAGTGATTTTGCTGCTTCTAAATATTTTTTTCGGTCGAAGTCTTGGGGCAGGGATTGTAATAATTTTTGTTGGGGGTTTGTGGGTGGTGTGTGGTCTGGGGTTTCGGCGGGTAATTGTTTGAAAATTAGGGCGGCGTGGTGGATTAGGGTTTTGGTGATTGAGAGGGCGGATTGGAAATCGGTATTGGTGCAAATTAGGGGGACAATAGGGACTATGGGGACGGAAGGGACGTTTGATAGGCGGAGGGTGGTTAGGATCATTGCTATTCGGAAGGTGGATAGTCCTAAGCGGCGGACGGCGCCGATGAATGAATCGCCGAATTGGGTGTGGTAGTGTTGTTGGATGGTGTCGAAATAGGAGTTGAATTGGTCTTGTTGCTGTGCTGTCAAAGAGAAGCGAAGGCGTTCGGGTTGTTGCTGCAAGTGGTGGTAGAGGGTTTGAAACTCGCCGGCGATTTTGTCGAATAGGTATTCAAGGGGGGCGTTTTCGTTTCCGGCAAAGACGTTTTTCCATACGGGTTGCAGGTTTATGTAATAGAATAGGAAACGGCTGAATAGTCCGTTTTCGGCATCGGGGATTAATGACAGTACTTGTTTTGGGGTTCCTGATAATAGGGCGGACAGCTGCGGGTGTGCTAATTCTACAAATTCACGGTCTTTCCGGCGGTTGTATGATATTGGTTCGTGGTGGAATGCTTTGCGGAATCCATCGGAATAGTTGCCGTGTTCGGATTTGAATGTTTGGGAGAGTGTGTCGCCTTCTGTTTCAAAGATTAAGCCTTTTTCTTCGTTTTCTTTGAGTAATTGGAAAAGTCCGGTTGCACTGTTGTTGGCGGGGATAAAGAGGGTGCGTAGCGGGGGTTCCTGGGGTTTGGTTAGGTCTTCTTTGTTTTTGGTTGTGGCGTAGCGTGACAGGTCTATTTCGTATTGTTCTTTTTCGACTGTGTATAATTCTCGCAGATGTCTATGGATTGGTGCTACTAACCGGCGGCAAAGGGATAGACGGCCTTTGCCGGCTGAGGCTTTGGCTACTACGAAAAGGAATAGGTTTGGATAGACTTCGCATTGGTTGTACAGGCCGTATATGTTTGGCAGGCAGGATGAAAAGACTGTCATTGAGCCGAGTAAGAGTAGGTCGGCGTCTTCGGGGGAGTCGGCTTTTGAAACGATTTGTTGTAATAAATCGGGTAGATTGTTGTAAACTTCTTTTGGGATGGTGGGTAGGAAATCCTCAATTTCCTCAAAATCCCCATTGTGGGGATATTGGGGATTTGGGGATTTGTTTTGTTTAGGGACTGGGGGGACTGGGGGGAATTTTGCGGAGATAGAGATGCCGGCTTGTTTTGCTAAATGGTATAGGGTTTTGATGGTTATGCCGTGGCCGTGGGCGTTTAGGCAGTTGGTGTATTGTTTGTCGGTTTCGGTTGGGTTGTATTTGGGGTAGAAACGACTTAGGCGGTGGTAGTAGGGGCGGCCGGACTCACCAAGGGCGTCGGCGAGGGCGAAGGCGAGGTCGCGCCAGTCGGGGTATGTGGGGGCGATGTCGGTGTGGGTGGATTCGATTCTTCTCGTTATTTCTTCTATTTTGCTTAAGGGAGATAAGGGGGGTAAGGGCTTTAAGGAGTTTAAAGGGGTTAAGGATTGAGGCGGCTTGGGTGGCGTCCAGTCTTGGGGGTTGAATTTTTTTTTGCTCATTGTTTTATCAATAGGATTGTTGATTGAAAATATTTTGTTGGTATCCTGGTTGGTCCGGTAGAATAATACCTACTGTGTTAAGCGCTTGGCGGTATGTTATTCCGTTGTTTTCTATTTTCAAGAAATGATTATAGATTTTTGGGTGTCGTTCTTTGATTATTTCAAAGCGGCTGATACTTTCAAAGGTTGCTCCAAATCCACAAAACATACAGCCTGTTCGCATTATTCTATAATCATTATATAATTCACAAAATTCGATATTGAAAAGTCGTTTGTATTCCCATATATCGCGCTCTGTCCATATTGACAATGGTTTGCATTTTGAGTGTTTTTTTCCAAATGTGTTACATCCTGTACGAAGCCAGGATGTCATTCTCATTATTGACTCAGTTCCCATTTCGCCTGTTATGGAGTTGTATTTTTGTGTTGGATACTTTTTCAAAAATGAGCAACAAACGTCGCTACATGAAAATGGCGCGTTTATCAAAAAATGATATTTTTTGGGGAGCACAAAACTTGTAGGTTTTCCGTTTTGTTGAATTCCTGTTAAATATCTTGATGAATGTTTTGTACCTTTTCTTAATTCATAAATCATTTTTGAATATTCCTTTGAAATTAAAGGGAATCCGTACTTTTCGATTATATGTTTTAATTTGGCTTTGGGCTGTATGATGGTTGTGTTATCAAACTTCTTGGTTGCGAATTTGATAATTTCCGGATATTCGTTACCTGTGTTCACAAAAATTGCAGGAATGTTTTTTTTCATCACGACACGGATTAGGTGCATTAGGACGGTGCTATCTTTCCCGCCGCTGAAAGCAACAGCCGGGTTGTCTATTTCGGTACAAAAATTTTCTATTACCATGATTGCGTGATCTATTTTTTGATATATGTTTCCTGCTTGTAATTCTTGAAAAAGTTGCATTGTTCGTTCCATTATTTATGATTTTTTTATGTGAATTGGGTTGATATATGCGTCGGGGTCATGGGGGAGAAAGCAGGCGCGGGAAATGTCGCGGCCTGATTTGTCAACTGTGATGCTGTAGGTTTGTTGGATGTAGTTGGCTACGGCTTTGAAATAGTCGCTGTGAGTCATTTCCTCACTCCCGGCCTCTCTCAATTTGTCCTCACCCCCTGCCCCTCTCCATTTTGGAGAGGGGGGTGAGAGAGGTGGGATTGAGATTATCCATTTTAGGCCGTCGCCGGATGGACTGGTGAAAAGTAGTTGGGTGTCGAAGTATTCGTCTGCAAGTAGGCGGGTTTTCATTTCTTGTGTGTTTGGGAGGTGGTCGAAATCTATGCACATTAAGCCGGAGTGTTTTATTAGGGCTTTTTCGCTTCGGGTGGAAAACGTGCCGGAAAAGGTGCAGTAGTCGAAGTTTTGGGATTTGAATTTACTTACCCACTGCCCCTCTCTATTTGTCCTCACCCCCAGCCCCTCTCCATTTATGGAGAGGGGGGAAGGGAGTAGTGATCTTAGTTTTTCGGTGCGGGCTTTGTAATAGTGGCCTTTGATGGCGTTGTAGATTTGCAGCAGGGTTACTGATTTGTGGGGGGTGGTGTTGGTGATGGGGGCTTTGTAGAATGAGAAATAGTTTGAACATTTGTCTGAACCTTGATTTATGGGATTTTTAAGATTTACAGGATTGGGGGCTTGTGGGACTTTTGGGACGGGGGGGACAATCGGGTTATAAGTTTTGTTGTTGTTATTGTAAAAGCTATATTGCTCGCCAATGTGCAGCTGTAGTTCTTTGTTGAGGGTTTGCAGGAGTTCATTGCCGGTTTGTTTGTAATGTTGTTCGGCGAAGATGAAGGGGTCGCCGGCGGGGATGGCACCTTCGTTGTCTGTGTGACGGGAATATTCTTTGCTTGTTACATCTTTTGGATCAGTTTTTTCTATCCATATATGTAATGTTTCTTTGTTGGAATTGAAAGGATTGCGGCACAGGCCGCAATCTCTTTCAACTAATTTTATTACGACTTCATCGGGATAGTACTGCCGGAGAATGTGGCTGTATATTCCTAATCCGTAATGTGTTTTACTCAAAATGGCTTCTTTAAAAGTGTTGATACTCAGGGAAGCCTCTACATTTTCATTCTTCATCATTTAAGTCGCTTTTATACATTGTATAATTTGCCGCTAATATTTTGACAATGTCCTGTTTCCGGTAATAGAGTTTATTACCTATGCGGGAAAATGGCAAAGTTCCGTTAGAGCGTAGTGTTTGTAAAGTACGTGGCGAAATGTGCAATGCGTACATAACATCATGATTGTCGATCCAATTTTCGAGTGGCGTTTCGTAGTTTGTGTACAGATTTGGCTTTTCGAGTCCTGCAAAATATTTACGCACCGCAATCGCTAACTGATCGCTGCTGTTCTGAAAATATTCTTTCAGAATTTCGGCTAAAAAAAGAGACTTGTTCATTTTTTACCTCCTTTTTTTACCGTTACAAACTGTTCGGCTTCGGCTTGAATTTCGGCAGTGGTTTTTCGTCTGCCTTCTTTTAGCCAAGCATCAATTTCACTTTTTAGGAACATTAATTTTTTCCCTTTTTTGTGATAGGGAATGGAGCGTTGTCCAATCCACGCATAAACTGTAGGTTTGGCGGGATGGTCAGGGTGATACTTACACAGGTCAATGAGGTTAAACCATTGGTCGCCCTCTTGTGCCGGCGGTTCTTTTGTGATTAACAGGGTTTCGATTTTGTCTACCTTGTTAATCAAGTGTGCCATTGCTTGGGGCACATCGTTGAAAGACATTGTTTCTGAAAACATATTTTTTTAGTTTTCGGCGTTTGGATTTTCTCTTGTGCCAATAAAAAGAAAACCACGACTTCAATAAAAATCGTGGTACAAAAGAATAATAAAAATGAGCGTGTAACCGGTTACAGTAACCGGTTACAAATTATCGTTTATTATTGTATTTGATTGATATATCGGAGTTTAATTCTTTAAATAATTTGTTGATATTCTCGACTTCTTCCCCGTGATATGATACTAATTCATCTGTGTTTGAAAGTTGTTGTCTGATTTTTTCTTCTGAAAAATTGGTAACGTAACTAATAAAACGAGCTATTTTTGCTTTGTCATCGGAAGCGGCGCTAATGCCTGCTTTCTTTAAAAGCGCCATTAAAACATCGGTAGTAACTTTTTGGGTACGTTTTATTCCACTTTTTTCAATACTTTCTTTCTCGGTTGTTTCTTTGGATTGTTCGAGAAGTTGTATTTTTCTTTCGATAATTCCGCATGAGTCTTGCGGATTTTGTTTTTTGAATAAAACAAAATCAATACTTTTCAGTACATTGATTTGTACTTGATTTGGGAAGTTGTGTTGCGACACAGCTTCTATAATGTCGCTCGCCTCTATTGCAACAGCATTCGCTCTCATAATGATTTTTGGCCAAATTATCTTTTTTAATTTGAATACAGAATGATGCAAAAGTAATGATTGATTTGGTTTTTATATGTTAATGGTATGTTATTGTTGGGTTAATGTTTTGTTAAGTTAAGATTATTTTTATTGATTGATAATCAGTAAGATATGAATTATTAAGGGTTTTAATAAAATGATTCTTTAATATTATGTTATATTGTTATTAACATTCATAATTGAAAATCGGTATAAATTCGATACCTTTATTTTTTAATCTTGATCATTTCAGCCGCTTTTCTTTTCTTCTCGTCTATTAAATCGGCATATATTTGAGTTGTGGAGACGTTTTTGTGGGTTAACATTTTGCTAACAGTATATATTTCGCTGCCACTCGAAACAAGCAAACTAGCGAATGTGTGCCGAAAACAATGGAATGTAATGTGTTTGGTAATTCCTGCAGCTTCTAACCATTTTGGTAAAACGCTTTGTAACATTGTCTTTTTGAAATCTTTGAACACTAATCCTGTTGACTTTTCACCACAAATTTCGTATGCTTCTTGACTGATTGGATTTAGGGCTTCAGTATCGGTTTTTTCGGTGCGCAGGCGTATGCAATGACCACCATCAGGATAGGTCTCAAAGTTATCCCACTTCAAAGAAATAATGTCGCTAAAACGTAAACCTGTGAGGCAGGAAAAGAGCGAAGCGGCTTTGAGTACCGGCTCCGGACAAGGCGTATTATAAAGCGCCTTCACTTCCTCTGCGGTTAAAAATTGGCGGCGGGTGTCTTTTGTTTCTATCCTGTCTAAGTGTTCATTAATATTTTCAAGGATGTATTTTTGTTTGAATACAAGCGCCAACAAGCCCCGAAAAGTGGACCAGTAACCTGCTGCTGAATTTTGCGAAAGTTTTAGTTCTTCATTATTTAACTTATTGGCATTCAAAAGATAGGTACGAAAACCATTACATAAATCAACTGTAACATCGGCAAAGGTGCAATTTCCTTTCACATATATTTTGAAATGGTCGTAAACTCGCTGCCATTTTTGGTCTTGGTAGGGTAATTGTTCTCTGAAGTAAGCCAAAAAATCCATTTTCTGTTTTGCTTTGTCAATAAACCCAAATTGCTCGTTGATAAGCGAAAGTTCTCGCTGTGCTCGGATTGCTTCTGCCTGTCTCATCTTTTCAGCGTTAATATTTCTGTCGGCGGGCGTTCTTGGATTTTTGGTAAGGTATATTCCCAAATATTCGCGCCGGCTCATTTCCATTGTGCGCGGGTTGCGGATTGCCGGATAATAATCAAGGTATAACGTTATTTTTCCGCTCGGCAATTCTCTCTTACGTAATGTTACTTTTGTTGCTGACATATTATTGTTTTTTTCTGTTACTCATTAAATTATCTATCTCTTGACGGTGTATTAAAATGCTTTGACCGTGTTTGATTTTTGGGATTTTATGTGCCCGAATCAAATCGTATAAATGGTTGCGACCTATTTCGTATTTTTCTGTTGCCTGCGGAACGGTATAATATTTTTCGCTTTCAGTAGGATCCAATTCTCTGGATTTGTCCCAATGGTATTTTGAAATCAAAACTTCTTTTCCTTCACGCTTTTTCGGCATTTTGTGGTCGCATGTGTATTCGTAAATGTATTGTTTTGAAACTTTGAATTTATCTACTATTTCTGAAACGGTGTACCATTCGGCAATATCGGCGTATTGTTTTTTTACAAAAAGTTTTTGTAATGGTTTAAGCGGATAGAGGGTTTTTCCGTCAATGATTATCGGCTGTATTTCGGCGGTTTTAATCTTTCTGTAAAACCAGGTGGGCGAAATTTTAAACGATTGCTGCGCTTCGGAAGCTCCGATATATTCTTCTTTTTTTTCGTTGATTTCGGCAATGGGTGTATTTATTGGGGCAATGGTAGATTGGATTTGTTCCAAATCAGTACGTTTTATTCTTACAACTCTTTCGCTGAGTTGTAATGCTTTTATTCTGCTGTTGGCTATCATTTTATAAATGGTAGGGCGGGAAACAGATAACAACTCTGCAACTGACGAAATAGATAAAAATTCTTGTGAAAGTAATTTTTTACGGCTTCGTTCTTTTATTTCTTCGCTGTCGGCTTTTTGCTGTTTGGCTTTCAATTCTGCTTTGCCGGCACGATTGGCACAGGATGTACAACAGTATTTCGTTGTACTCTGGTAAGCTGTAAATGTATTTCCGCAGAATTTACATATCTTTTTATATTCAAATCTTGCTGCCATATCTCTTTATATATTGGATTTATTTGTATTTGTTTCTTGTAATTTATTGCTTATTTATGTAAATTTATGTAAACTTACTGTATAACTTTGGATTGAATTTTTCGTACACTTCTTTCGTGGTACAAATGTGGTACAAAGATAAGCATAATATTAATAAAAAACAATAGGAAAGGATAAAAAAATATCAATAAATTTTGTTTAATTTATTGATATTTAGTGTAATAATTGTTATTAATTATTGTTGGTTTTTGGGGTTATTTTCCTATGCAAAAATTCCGAAAAATATTCCACAAAACCTCATCCGTAGAAATCTCTCCTGTTATCTCGCCCAGATAATGCATACACTCACGGATATCTTGCGCAATGAAATCTCCTGAAATTTGGGAATGTAATCCTTTTATTACCCTGTTAATTGATTGGAGCGATTTGGTTAAAGCATCGTAATGGCGCAAATTGGTTACAACCACATCGTTTTCGCCGATGTCCGGTAAATTAGCGGCTTTCAGAAGGGCATTTTCCAATTTCTCAGTATTCTTTTTATATTTGGCAGACAGGTAAATGCGTTCAGCAGAAACATGCGGTAGAAATTCTTCTTCGAGAATGGCTTGTTCCTCTGAACTGATTTTGTCTATTTTATTGAAAACAATGATGAGCTTTTTATTCTTCGTCTTCGGAACAATCTTATCGGCAATGTACTCGATTTCTTTGTTAAAATGCGTAGTATCAATCATCCAAATTACGATAGAAGCTTGTTCTATTTTCTGAAAAGTTCGTTTGATGCCTAAAGTTTCAATTTCATCTTTTGTATCACGAATACCTGCCGTATCAATAAAGCGAAAAGAAATACCGCCGATATTGAAGACGTCTTCTATTGTATCGCGAGTTGTCCCGTGAATATCGGAAACAATGGCTTTCTCTTCGTGTAATAAAAGGTTAAGTAAAGTTGATTTACCGGAATTGGTTTCACCCACTATCGCCACCGGAATACCGTTTTTGATGGCATTACCCCAACTGAACGACTGCACCAACTTACCAATCACACTCTTAATTTCTTCCGCCAAATGAATTAGTTGTGTTCTGTCGGCAAATTCAACTTGTTCTTCGCCAAAGTCTAATTCCAATTCAATCAAAGAAACAAAATTCAACAACTGTAAACGTAGTTGCTGTAATTCCTTGCTGAATCCACCCCGCATTTGGTTCATCGCTAAACGGTGGGAAGCTGCCGAAGAAGATGCGATTACATCGGCAACGGCTTCAGCCTGCGATAAATCCATTTTTCCGTTTAAGAAAGCCCGTTGCGTAAATTCGCCTGGAGCAGCTAAAACACATCCGTTTGCCAAAAGTAATTTCAGTATTTCCTGCTGTATATAAACCGAACCGTGACAACTGATTTCAATGGTATCCTCACCGGTAAAAGAATGGGGTGCATGAAAAACGGCAACAATTACTTCGTCGATAACCTCAGTTCCGGATACAATTTTTCCTAAATTCAATGTGTAAGGTTTTTGTTTGTTAAGCGTTTTAGTTTTTATAGCGGGAATAAAAATCTTATTGCAAATCACAATCGCTTCGGGTCCGGAAACCCGAATAACTGCAATCCCACCTTGACCGGCAGGGGTGGATACGGCGCAAATAGAACTATTGTCGTGGCGGACTTGATCCGCCATCTCTTGATTATCGTTAATTTTTTTCATTCCAACATGACAGACTATATTCTATCCAATACTTTTTGTATCAATTCATCAAACGACCCTTTATAATTCGTATTCATCCCGCCGGAATATCTGCCGGCAATCACTACGCAAGTCGTCATCGCTTTATGTCCCATCAACAAAGCTAATCCTGCCAACGCAGCGCTTTCCATCTCGTAATTGCAAATCTTCAATCCTTTATACTCAAACGATTCGATCAATTTATTCTGCTCAGGACTATTCAAACCCAGCCGGACATGCCTTCCTTGAGGCCCGTAAAAGCCATTCGCCGAAATAGTTATTCCTTTTATCATGTCGTGGCCGACTTGATCAACCAAACCTTTGTCGGCATGTACAAAATAAGGCGTAGCCAATAATCTATCCCACTGCGTATGTTTCGAAAATTTCTGCGACAATTCAAAATCGGAAATCTGTTCTCCTCCTTCGTAGAAGAAAATCAAACCGTCCATACCCATCGAAATTTCAGAAACGACATACGATCCAATTGGGGCGAAAGGTTGCAAACCTCCGCAAGTGCCAATCCTGACCAATGTCAGAGGTCGGAAATCCGGTTTAACTTCCCGCGTTTTCAAATCAATATTCGCCAAAGCATCCAATTCGGTCATGACAATATCTAAATTATCACATCCGATCCCGTGCGATAAAGCCGTGATTCGCTTCCCTTTATAAGAACCGGTAATAGTCCGGAATTCACGACTTTGTTGATCAAATTCGATGGAATCGAAAGACGCAGCCACGATGGGAACCCTTTCCGGGTCGCCCATCATGACTACTTTATCTGCTAACTGCTCCGGTTTTAAATGCAGATGGAAAATCGAACCGTCGGCATTAATCGGAAGCTGGTCGGGAGGAATTATTCTCATAAATTTTAATTCAATAGCCACGTCATTGCGAGGGCGTTAGCCCGAAGCAATCCAGTAGAAATTGACAATCTGGATTGCTTCACTTCGTTCGCAATGACTGGAAAGTTACTTATTTAATAGTTTTATCTTGTTGTTTCCCCGCCGGTTTTGCAATCGTTTCCCGCATATCGGTATCCGCTTGTACATTTTTCATCCGGTAATAATCCATAATACCAAGATTACCGCTCCGGAAAGCTTCAGCCATCGCTTTCGGTATTTCGGCTTCCGCTTCAATCACTTTCGCGCGAGCTTCCTGCGCTTTGGCTTTCATTTCCTGCTCAAGGGCGACGGCCATTGCACGCCGTTCTTCCGCTTTGGCTTGCGCAATGTTTTTATCGGCTTGCGCTTGATCCATCTGCAATACGGCGCCGATATTTTTACCTATGTCGATATCGGCAATATCAATGGACAGAATTTCAAAAGCTGTCCCTGCATCCAAACCTTTCTTTAATACGACTTTAGAAATAGTGTCCGGATTCTCAAGCACCTCTTTATGCGTTTCCGCTGCGCCGATAGAAGAAATAATTCCTTCGCCTACCCTGGCAATGACGGTTTCTTCGCCGGCTCCACCAACCAATTGCTTGATATTGGCTCGAACCGTGATACGCGCTTTCACCAACAATTGAATACCGTTTTTAGCCACTGCTGCAATTGCCGGCGTATCAATCACTTTCGGATTTACAGACATTTGAACGGCTTGAAACACATCCCGTCCAGCCAAGTCGATCGCCGTAGCCATCTGAAAAGTCAAATCGATATTTGCTTTTTCGGCCGAAACCAATGCATGCACAACTCTTTCGACATGTCCCCCTGCTAAGAAGTGTGCTTCCAATTGGTCGCGGAAAATGTTTTTCAATCCGGCTTTATGCGCCTCAATCATGGCATTGACAATTACTGGGGGCGGAACTTTCCGCAATCGCATCAGAAAGAGTTGCAACAAAGAAATACTTACCCCCGAAGCCTTCGCGTTGATCCACAATACGAAAGGCACATAATAAAAGAATATAGACAACAAAATGATTGCCGCTACAACAAGAAAGACCCAAAGAAGAACTGCTGTTTCCATATTTATAAAATTTTATTTTGTTTTTACTATTAACTGATTCGGCGATACTTTCAAAACTACGATTTCCGTATTTTCATCCACAAATTCGCCGAAGGTTTTTGCTTCCATTGTGATATTGTTTACCCTGACTTTTCCCATCGGATTCAAGCGGGAAATGCTTATTCCTTCATCTCCAACGGCAATATGCAACGAGTCGCTTGAAGCAACTGTCGAACCAATATCGGTTTTCAGCGAAATTCTGTCCAAAGCCTTGGATTTAACTAAATAAACAAATGCGGCTCCGATAATCGCTAAAACCGAAACGAGTGTAATACCCCCGCCCCAAACTCCATATTTCAAGAAAGCATAATAAACGCCGGCAATCGAAAATGCAGCCCCTCCCAGAGCTGTAATCGTTAATCCCGGAATCAGGAATATCTCTGCTAAAATCAGAAGAATCCCAATAAGACACAACACTACAATTATTATCACATTCATATCAATAATTCTTAATTCCTAATTCTTAATTCTTAATTTATTTATCTCCTTATTCCTCGCCTCTATCTCCGTTTTTTTATAATCACTATATAATTTTTCCAAACGAGATTCATTCTCAAGGATTGACAACTTCAAATTACGCTTCTGGCTTGTATTGCTTGCGGCGTAATTTCGTCTTTGGCCCTCCAATTGGTTTTCCAAAGCTAAAATCTGCTTATATAAATCTTGTGAATGCTGAAAAGTTTGTTTGGCATCCTTATCTTCAAAATCCGACAAAGAATAATAAACGATTTTATCGTTAATTACAAAAGTAAAATCCTTAGGTGCAGCTTGTTGTTTTCTTTTCTCAATATCACTCTTGACTTTCTGCAAAAGCGCCTGATAATTGGCATTCGGACGCCATGTATCTCGAATGGAACTGATCTTCGCCCGATTGGCCAAAACCGCAAAATCTTCATTCTCAAGAAACTTCGGTTCTTCATTCGGAATAAAAGTATAAATAACCACTTTACCTTCCGGTTGAAAACGGTCGGATGCAAAATAACCGATGCCATGAAGTTCGTCGATAGCCAACATATAATCGTTGTAAGGAGAATTAAATGGCATTCCAAGTTGTGTGGGCGACAAATACGCATCATTGTCCATGTTGTAGCGACTGACAAACAAATCATAACCGCCAATCGAATTATTTCCCGTAGAAGCATAATAAATCGTCAATCCGTCGGCCAAACCAAAAGGATAATTATCATCGGCAGACGAATCGATCGGAATATTCAACGGTTTTTCTTCCGACCATCCGTCTTGTATTTTCACCTGTGTATAGATGCGGTAGAGATTTTTTTCATCTTTTTTGCCGTAAAAACGACGGTCTTTCAACTGATTTTCATAGATAATCGAACCTTTTGTCTTTTCGAGCGTTCCGGCATCTTCAGTCAAATGATAAGCGTTCAAAAAATCATTTTTACCAATAATGATACTGTCAATAATCTGGACATCTTCACACCGGTTAATCATCCTCATCAAATTCTCATTTTGTTTCAATAATGGTCTTAGCGAATCAACCATTGCAGGCGCTTTCTTATTTTTTTTATCTTTTTCGGATAATGAAATCTGCATTTTATAAGATTCTGCTGCTTTGTCAAACCGGTACAACTGTTCGTACATTTCCGCTGCCGCTGTATATTTTTTATCGGCATACAAATTATCGGCTTCTTCAAGTGTTTGTGCTTGAAGAGCAATGTGAACGAAATACAGCAAAACAAAAATTGTATAACGCATATAATTATTTTAGTTTGCACGTCATTGCGAGCCGCTTGCGACGAAGCAATCCAGTTTTATTTGTTTCTGGATTGCTTCGGGCTTCGCCCTCGCAATGACGTGTAAAAATCCCTTTTGAGACAGCCTCTCGTACCTTCGCAATGACGGAACCTGTATTATTACGACTCAAAGTTAATAATTTTTTTTAAAATGATATATATCTGCAATAATAATATTATTTTTGCACTTTATTTTTTAATAATCTGAAGCGCATGGATGCATTGCAAGATATTCACAGTATTTCCTGGTGGGAAAATTCATTAAATACGTTTAGAGAGGAGGCGATTGCTTTTGGCGAAAGAATAATTATTTGTATAATTATTTATTTTATCGGCCGGAAACTCATCAAATATATCAATGCAATTGTTAGCAAACTACTAAGTAAAAAAGACTTTGACCCAACTGTAACCTCTTTCCTGAAAAGTTTAATCAATATTGTCTTAACGGCGGTATTGATCATAACCATGATTAATATTTTGGGAATTAATAACAGTTCCTTTGTCGCCATTCTCGCCTCTGTGGGCGTTGCTTTAGGTATGGCCATGAGCGGAACTTTGCAAAATTTTGCCGGCGGAGTTATGATTTTAGTATTTCGTCCTTATCGCATAGGCGATTACATACAGGCGCAAAGTCAAGAAGGAACTGTCAAGGATATTCATATTTTCAATACCGAAATCATTACGTCCGACAATAAAACGGTTTTCATTCCCAACGGAGGTTTGAGTACCAACGTAGTAGTAAATTTCAACAACCGAAAAACCCGAAGGATTGATTTGACCGTCGGCCTTGATTATGGCACGGATTTTGATATAGCTAAATCAACCATCAATGATATTATCCAATCGGACAAACGAATTTTGCCTGATCCGGTACCCGTCATTGCTTTGAAAAATTTAGGTCAAAGTACGGTTGATACTTTAATTCGAGTTTGGGTAAATACTCCCGATTATTGGAATGTGTACTTTAACCTCAACGAGCAGATTTATAAAATCTTTGCACAGAAGGGAATCGGATTGGCATTTCCGCAGATGACGGTGCATTTGGCGCAAGAATAAAAATGATTTTTTACTAACATTAATAATATTTAAAAATGAAAAAAAAATTAATTGCTTTATTCGGTTTTGTTGCAATTTTCTCAGCTTGTAACGTTGCCCAACAGTTAGCCGGCGCTTATAACATGACTCAGTGTAAGTTTGACTATCACTCCATTTCAGGATTGACGGTGGATGGAATTAATCTGTCGAACGTCAATAGTATTTCTGCGCTTAACCCTTTGACATTAGCTAAATTGGTAGCTGCATTTTCTTCCCCTTCAGGATCTTTACCGCTCAATTTCACGCTGAACTTAAACGTAACAAATCCTAATCCTCAACAGGCTTTACTGAACGGATTGAGTTACATTTTAGACATTGACGACGTTGAAATGACAACAGGTACCATTCAACAGCAAATTGAAGTGGCCGGAAACGGATCAACAATTTTACCGCTTACTTTGGGTTTTGACGCTAAAAAAATATCAAGCGGACAATCGTTGGAAAGCCTGAAAAATCTGATCTTTAATTTTGCCGGTATCGGAGGCAATCCAAGTAATGTGACTTTCAAGATTAAACCGAATTTCACGATAGGCGGAAACACTTTCAGTGTCCCCGCTTATATTCCCGTTTCGTTTACATTGCATAAATAAATTTTTACAAGTCATTAAAACTTTAAATCAACCCCTATACCAAAGGCATGGTTGGTTCGTCCGTAAACATCGGTTTTATTTATTTGCGTACTCGCATATTTATAGGGTCCTACTGTCCAATTATCGTAATTCGTAAAGAAATATGCGAGGTTTACCCTGATATTTTCTGTTATGTTAATCGCTCCGCCAAATCCTAAAGAATAAGAATTTAAGGCAATAGTCATATCAGACTCATAGTCTTTTGTTACGCCCTGTCGCGTGAATTGCGTTCCGCAACTGACTAAAAACCGATCATTTATGCGGTATTCTATACCCGCCAAATATTCATTGACGCCGCCGTTTATCAGTTTTTCCCTGCCAATTACTTGCCCCGGATGATTGGGATCAGCTACATCAGACATTCGAGCATCAGAATCAAAGAAATGATGGTAGCCTGCCGAAACCGTCCATTGCAGCGTAATATCGTATTGCGCGCCGAAAGTGAACAAAGCTGGAATATCATAAGGAGTTTTTACTCCGTCACTGTAAGCCGGTATGTTCGCAGAGTTTGCTGTCGTTTTATTCGTCAAATCCAATCGTGTTTTAAATTCATATTTTGCACCGATATTTAAACCATTCCAATTGTAATTGAAGCCGATAATCGGAGCAAAACCCGAACCTGTTTGCTTGGTATTGAGTTCTACATTAGCTGTTTGAGCGGTAACTTGATTAGCAGCCCCTTGTACTTGAGCCGCTTTTGTAAAAAATGCACTTTGCACGTCCTTAACGGTTGAATTGGTTGAAAGACCTGAATTTGCCGCCAATTGATCCGCTTGTGCTTGTGTTAAAAGCCCTGCCGCAACCACTTGCGCTAATTTATAATCTCCAAGACCTCCGGCTATAAGCGGTTGTAAAGAATTACCCGCGCCGGTCAATTGCGGCGCTATTACTGTTGTAAGATAATCAGTCACTCTCATCCCATCATACTGTCCGCCATCTTTTACATTGGCATTAAAATTGCGAATATAACCATCATAACTATTATTGACAATACTCATGCGTCCGCCGAGATAAGCCGAAAACTGATCGCTGATTTTATAAGTAGCTCCTAATTGAACGCCAATTATAAGAGACGAACCTTTCAAACGGCTGTCGAGAGAATATTCTGTTTGAGGAAGCGGAATACCATTTTGTCGAAGCATATCCGGTATAACTGCGAATTGCGATTCAAAAGAAGGCAATCCTTTACTGAAATCCAAGGTTCCGCCGCCGCCAACAACACCTATATTTGCCGAAATTACCCAATCGCCCGTTTTATACGCTGCTTGTAAATCAGGTATCACCAAAGCTTTCGCTTTCCCTTCAAACGCTTTAGGGGAACTTCCAAACGGAGGAAAGTCTGTGGTAATAGTACGCGTTTGAAAAGCGCTTTGATTATTGATTGAAAGACTGAGACCTTCATGCGAGAGAAATGCCAAACCCGCCGGATTTGTATAAGCAGCGTCTATTTCGATAGAAGCGTCACGGGCAGGATTCCTCAGAAAAGATACATTCTGATTTGTATTGGTTAAGATACCACCTGCAAAAACCTTACTAAACACGAAAAATACAACCGCTAATAAAAAAAAATTCTTCTTCATTATCATAAAATTTATTTGTTAGAAGCTGCAAATATAATCATAGTTTTTAAATATTGCACATAAATATAAAAAATGTGCATAAAATAGATGATTCTATGCTAAACCGTCATTGCGAGCCGTTAGGCGAAGCAATCTATCATAAAATTTTGACCGGTTTTATTCAATAGGCTTTTCATTGCATGTGCTTCGCACTGCGACGAAAACGAACATGTACTTTATACATCCAAGAAAATGAACATGCGAGTTCCATATGACTCATTACTTATTACAACCAAATAGTACCGAAGTTTATTATTTTGTATTAATAGCGCCTGTCTGAGCCGGAGCTTGATCGATCAGGTCCATAAACTGATCTAATTCCGGAGTTACGATTATCTGAGTTCTACGGTTGCGCGCTTTTCCATCAGGAGTACTGTTGGATGCAACCGGATTATATTCGCCGCGTCCGCCGGCCGTCATGCGTTTGGGATCGACTCCATAATTTTTTTGTAGAGCCTGAACAACGGAAGAACCGCGCAAAGCGCTCAAGTCCCAGTTGTTACGAATATTTGGACGGGAAATGGGAACATCATCCGTATTTCCTTCCACTAAAACGCTATAATCTTTATAATCCATGATAACTTTAGCAACTTTGCTGAGAATTTCTCCTGCTTCGCTACGTATCTCAAAGCTTCCGGAATCGTACAGCATATTGTCGGCCAAAGAAATATATACAACGCCTTTCAACACTTGAATATCCAAATCTTTCATCTCTTCACGGGTGAGCGAGCGGGTGAGATTATTTACTAATACGAGATTCAAAGAATCGGATTTGTTTTTAGCCTGTACCAAATGTTGAATAAACTTGTTGGAAGTATTGATTTCATCCACCAATTTTGCAATATTCGCACCGCTTTGAGTACCTTGCGTAAGGCTCTTATTCAATGAATTTTGCATCTCGGCTAAAGAGGCGCGCAAATCATCGTTATTTTTCCGCGCTTCAGCCAACCGGTCTTCAAGATTGGTCACATTGGTATTACACTTTGTCAATTGGATTTGACCTTCCTGGTGATCAGCCTTCAATTGGTTGTATTCAGCTTGCAATGCTTCATACTTTTTAGCGGTTACACAACCTGTAAACACTATACCTGCTGCTATTATCCACAGCCATTTTCCTAAATACTTCATAACTGATTTTTTTAAGTTTTTTATTAAAATTTATAAATCACTCTTACATTAATGATTGCGCAAAGGTAATTAAAAATTTTGGAATATAATGACGAGCATCCTATTTCAATGTGAATATTGCAGATTTCACCTGTTCGCTATCCCCCCCTATCATCACTTCAAAATCTCCCGGTTCATTGTCATATTGCAAATCGTAGTTATAAAACTTCAACATCTCGGGAGTAATTTTGAATTGTATGGTCTTGGATTCTCCGGCTTTGAGGAATATTTTTTCAAAACCTTTCAATTCCTTAACCGGTCGTGTAACGCTGCCTATCAAATCCCTGACATACAGTTGTACAACTTCGGAACCATCTCGTTTACCTGTATTGGTAACCGTTATTTCAGCTGTTAATTCGCCTTTTCCAGCCAGTTCCTGACTGCTGAGCTTGATATCGCTGTAAGCAAAAGAAGTATAACTCAATCCGTATCCGAAAGGATAAAGCGGCTCGTTCTCAACATCTAAATAATTGCTGCGGAATTTCTGAAACCATTTGCCTTTTTCCAACGGACGTCCGGTATTTTTATGATTATAAAAGATCGGAATTTGCCCTACGTTTCGCGGAAAAGAAGTAGTCAGTTTTCCGCTCGGATTGACATCACCAAACAACACGTCGCTAATCGCCAACGCCGCTTCGCTTCCCCCGAACCAAACATTCAGGATAGCGGGAACCTTTTCGTTTTCCCAAACGAGTGTCAGGGGACGACCGGTAAACAAGACCAACACAACGGGTTTTCCCGTTTTCAACAGTTCACCAAGTAAACGTTGCTGTACATCAGGGATGCTTAAATCAGTACGACTGCTTGACTCACCGGTAAATTCCGACGATTCGCCCAAAGCGGCAACAATGACATTGGCTTGGGAAGCGATTCGCAAGGCTTCAGCCCTGAGCGCTTCTTCCGTGCGATTATCCCGTCTCAACGAACGTCCAAACAAAGTAGCATTATTTTCTAAAACCGAATCGGATGTCAGATTACTTCCTTTGGCATAAGTAATTTTCACTCCGTCTCCGGCCACTTCTTTCAATCCTTCAACCAAGGTTTTCGGAGCATCCAAATTAGCGGCTACGCTCCATGTCCCCGCCATATTGGAACGGGTATCAGCCAAAGGACCGATTACAGCAATCGTCCCTTTCCGGTCTAAAGGCAAAAGATTCTTGTTGTTTTTCAACAAGACAAAACTTTCGGTGGCTATTTTACGGGCAATATCTTTATTTTCCTGCGTATAGATGTCTTTTGAGCGTCGTTCCGGATCACAAAATTTATACGGATTATCAAACAATCCCAATTTGTATTTGGCTTCCAAAATCCGGCGACAAGCCTGGTCTATTTCCTTTTCCGTAACTTTTCCTTCATCCACGGATTTTTTCAAAGTGGTCAAAAGACCTTCGCCAACCATATCCATATCGACTCCAGCCCGTAAAGCGCGAGCAGACACGGTTTGCAAATCGCCGATTCCATGAGCGATCATCTCATTGATTGCCGTATAATCGGTTACGACAAATCCATGGAATCCCCATTGATTGCGCAACACGTCGGTCATCAGCCAGCGGTTGGCCGTAGCCGGAACCCCATCCACTTCGTTGAATGAAGACATTACACTTCCTACGCCGGCCTCTACGGCAGCTTTATATGGATACAAGTATTCGTTGAACATCCGGATGCGGCTCATATCCGTGGTGTTGTAGTCGCGACCGGCTTCGGCTGCGCCATACAAAGCGTAATGTTTCACGCAAGCCATGATTTGGCTATTGGTAGAGAAGGCTTTATCCCCCACGCCTTGATATCCGTTCACCATAGCCTTTGCAATTTGACCGCCCAGATACGGGTCTTCTCCGCCGCCTTCCGCAATTCGTCCCCAACGCGGGTCACGGGCAATGTCCACCATCGGACTGAATGTCCAGCAGATTCCATCGGCGCTCGCTTCTTTGGCGGCAATCTGCGCCGATTGTTCAATGGCCGGCATATCCCAAGTACAAGATAATGCCAAAGGAATAGGAAAAGTGGTTTCATAACCGTGAATGACATCCAATCCGAAAATCAAAGGAATTTTCATACGGCCTTCTTCCACGGCAATACGCTGAACTTCCTTGACTTTGTCCGCGCCTCTGAGATTAAACAATCCGCCAACGAGTCCCTTCCGGATGTTGCCGGCTATATCGCTACTTTTCGCTTCACCGGTGGTTATATCGCTCGGAGCAACAGGCAAATTGAGCTGACCTATTTTTTCCTCAAGGGTCATCTTGCCCATTAAATCGTTAATAAACCGTTCTTCTTTGGAATTGTTGTTCTGTTCTTTGCATGCTTGCAAGCAGCAAAGTGTTAGCAGGATAATAATAATTTTTTTCATATAATTTATTTATAAACAGTCCGGGCAAAGTTACAACAAAAAAAATGAAATTCACTATTTGTAGCGACTATTGTTTAGAAAATAAACTGTACTTTTGCCAAGTTAATTTCACATAATATTTGAGAAGTAACAAGATGAAAAACGACAACTCCACCATCAACAATTCAAGTCTGACTAACCCCAATACAAAGGGCGCCACAGTCACGGACGACAATGTTTTAATTGAAAAAGGAAACACTATTCTGGGTTTATATACCATCGAATCCGATGCCATAGTCGGAGGGATGGGTAGTGTTTATCGAGTGCACCATACCGGTTGGAAAGTCGATCTGGCGATGAAACAGCCCAAGCGGGAATTGTTTCAAAACGACGAGCAGAAAGAAGCTTTTATTCGCGAGTGCGACCATTGGATTAAATTAGGCTTGCATCCGCACATTGTTTCGTGTTATTATGTACGTGAAATTGGCGGTATTCCTTCCATCTTTGCCGAATGGATGGACGGCGGCAGTCTGAAAGACGCCATCAAAAAAAAAACCTTGTATGAAGGCGATGAAAAAGAAGTTTTGGAACGCATCCTGGATATTTCCATCCAGTTTGCGCGAGGCTTACATTATGCGCATGAGCAAGGCCTGATTCATCAGGATGTGAAACCTGATAATCTGCTTTTAACCGGAGACGGCAAGGCAAAAGTGCTCACCGCAAAAATAGGCGACTTCGGTATTGCGGGAGCGAGAGCGATGATTGCCGATGCCAATACAATAGCGTCAGGAAGCGGAACCGTTGTGGTGAAGGGAAACGCATATACTCCAGCCTATTGCTCGCCGGAGCAAAAGCAAGGCAAGGAATTAACCCGTCGCACCGACATCTGGAGTTGGGCGGTATCGGTATTGGAAATGTATCTGGGCGACCGGCCTTGGCTTGATGGAACAGTTGCCGGAATGGCTTGTGAAGAATATTTTGAAATGGACATGAGAGTCCCGATGCCAGAAGCGATGAAAGATTTGTTTCGGCATTGCTTCCGGATGAATGAAGCTGAGCGGCCGCATGATTTCGGGGTAGTGGAAGTTGAGTTATTGAAAATCTACCAAGCTGAAATGGGGAAAACTTATTCTCGACCGGAACTTAAAGCTGCATCGCTTACGGCAGATAGCCTTAATAATCGGGCGCTTAGTTATCTTGACTTGGGGAAGCCGGAGGAGGCGGAGAGGTGTTGGGAAGAAGTTCTAAAAATGAACCCTCATAACGTAATATGCCTCTACAATCAAGGCCTTCACCTTTGGAAAACCGCCCAAATTGACGATATGGAAGCCTCGCATAGACTTACTTCTGTATTGGCAAAAGATGTGAATTATTATTATTGCTTGGCAAAACTCTATCTCGCACGAGCTGATGCAGAAAGCGCTATCGAATGTTGTACTGAAGGCATCACTAAATATGGTGAAATGAAAGAACTAAAGCAAGTTCAAGTTGAGGCTAATGAAATGATGGAAAAGGGATTGGATGGAAGATGTCTCAATACTTTGAAGGGAGTGCCAGGACTTGTAGCCTGCTTTAGTCCGGATGGGAAGCAAATACTTTCGGGAGGATATAATGGAGAGTTGGAATTATTGGATCTTACAACAGGCGAATGCATACATACCTTAAAAGGTCATATAAAGAAAGTCTTATCAGTATGTTTTACTTTGGATGGTAAACAAGTGCTTTCGGGAAGCGAGGATGGAGAGTTGAATTTATGGGATCTAGTCACAGGTGAATGTATTCATAACTTGAAACATGAAAGAGAATTCAATTCCGTATGTTTCAGCCCGGATGGAAAATACGCGCTTATAGAAACGCTTCCAAAAAAAAGTGAAAAAAATAGAACAGTAGAATTATGGAATATTACAACAGAAAAATGTATTCGTACTTTGCTTAAGTATGAAGACGGAGTTGGTTCTTTTTGTTTTAGCCCGGATGGAAAACAAGTGCTTTCAGGAACTGTTTCAAGAGGCTTTATTAGAAAAAGAGAACCGGTAAAATTATGGGATGTTGCAACAGGCGAATGTATCTGTATCTTGAAAGAGCAAACAAGCATTGAAAATCTAATATGTTTTAGTCCGGATGGTAAGTCGGCACTTACTGGAAATAAAAATAACACAATGGAACTATGGGATCTTACAACGGGTGAATGTATCCGTACTTTAGGAAATTTTATGAAGTATGATAGGAGTGGAATAGAAAGAGGAGTTAGTTCTGTTTGTTATAGTCCGGACGGAAAACTGGCTCTATCTGTAAGTGAAGAGAAAAATGTAACGGATTGGAAAAATAACGTAATTCTACTTTAACACATTAAAATTTGCTTTTCAAAAGCGACATTGATGTCTTTTTGTCTTTGATAATGCCGCTTAAACATTTGATTAATCATATCATCTTCAGACATTTGTCTGAATAGCTTAAATAC
>Ga0209629_10000344_pt1 | contig 24531 bp, 5 predicted proteins | sample TergutCu122P5_FD_187286 | JGI IMG/M metagenome (GOLD analysis project Ga0209629, IMG submission 187286) | Cubitermes ugandensis P5 segment gut microbial communities from Kakamega Forest, Kenya - Cu122 P5 (SPAdes) (version 2) | ecosystem: Host-associated > Arthropoda: Insects > Digestive system >...
CTGCGCGCATTCCGGATGTAATACCAATTCCAAGCTGAACCATTGCCATGGAGGGAAGTGAAGCGCCAGAGGGCGCTGAACGTTCTGACCGAACATGGGAATGTGTGAAGCTGGAATTGGTATCGGAGTTTGCGCGCTTAAACATAATTCAGCGCAAATCGGCTGGATTGCTTCGCGCGTTTACTCAATATTAATTCTAATACGAATCTCAATTTGAACCATTTCATTGGATTGGAGGGAGGCGCAAAAGCGAGAAAGCTTTTGCGCGTTTCGACCAAACAATGAAAGGTGTGAAAATGGGAATGTGTAATAACAGGACTAACCGACAAAACCCGATAAATCCGGGACTTTGCCGCGTTAGTCCAATTTTTTATGCAAGACATAAATCAGCTATCCTCCATTGGTGCGCAGATAAACAAAAGGATTTCGCTGTGTCTGCGCGCATTCCGGATGTAATACCAATTCCAAGCTGAACCGTTGCCATGGAGGGAAGTGAAGCGCCAGAGGGCGCTGAACGTTATGACCGAACATGGAAATGTGTGAAGCTGGAATTGGTATGGCTGCTTTATGTCAATGATAAAAAAGAAACAGTATGAGTTGTTATTAAACCTTGATTTTACGGGCTTTGGCAATTGGGCGTTCATTCTGCCTCCGCTGATGTATCAAATTTAGTACAAGCATTGACATTAATACCATTTAATTATATACTTTATAATATAATGGCAATGCGCTGTGGCAGGCGCATAATTGTAATATTGCACAAAATGTAATATTGCACAAACATTTTGGGAGGAAGGTTTTATGAGAAACAGCTTCAAAAAGGTGACCGCGCTCATTACGGCGGCGTTTATGGTCTCTGGCGCGATCGCGTTCGCCGGCCCGCTTCCGGCGGCCGCCGGAGACGCGCCGGCCGTTAAGACGGCCGCGCCGGCCGCGGCGTACGCCGGGGGGATCGTCTCCGAGACGGTCGGGAATGTGCGCGTGCAGATCCTGTCCGACACGCTGGCCCGCGTAGAGGTCAAAGGCCCGGAAGGGTTTGAGGACAGGCCCTCTTATCACATCCTCAACCGCGCGGACTGGCCGGGCGCGGCGTCTGTGCGGACGGACGACGGCGCGGCCACGATGATCAAAACGGCAAATTACACCGTCGTCGTCCCGGACGGCGCGGTGTCGCTGTCCGGCGTGTACGTCACGGACGCGAAAGGCAGGCAGATATGGGCCTATACGTCGCTGCCCTCGTCCGCGCAGTATCTGCCGGCGCCGGGGTCAACCCCCAAGGCCTGGGCGATGGCGGACAACCCGCGCGATATACCCGCCTCATGGGGATACCGCCCGATGCCCGCGGACAACACCCAGTTCACCGGCTATAACGGCTGGGATACGACCAACAACGCCCCGGACATGTTCGTGTTTGTGCCGAACGGCGACGCGAAGCGGCTGCGCGCGGACTTCACCAGCCTGACCGGCCCTTCGGAACTGGTGCCGATAAAGACGCTGGGGCTCTGGCACAGCCGTTACTACGCCTATTCGGAGCAGACGGCGCTGGATTGGATAGACCAATACCGCGCCCACGATTTCCCGCTGGATAACTTCGTCGTGGACACGGACTGGCGTGTCAGCGCCAGCACCGGCTACGCCGTGAATACCAGCCTGTTTCCGGATATGCCGAGGTTCATACGGGAAGCCCACGCCAAGAACGTGTCCATAATGTTCAACGACCACCCGGAGCCGGTCAAGGACGGGAGCGGCAACAGCCTGCAATCCCTGGCGCAGCCGGAGGTCGTTTACCGCAACACGAATCTCAAGGGCATCTTCGATATGGGGCTCGACACCTGGTGGTATGACCGCAACTGGTCGGTCTCATTGGTATCGCCGTTTAACGGGGTGCCAAAAGAGAGCTTCGGCATGTACCTGTATCAGGCCATAACCAGGGATTACCGCGAGGACACAAAGGGCGCCGCGCCCTACGCCCGCCGCCCGCTCATCATGGGCAACGTGGACGGCATCGACAACGGCGTGTTCAACCGCCCGCCGGACTTCGCCTCGCACCGCTTCTCCATCCAATGGACCGGCGACACCCACGGCCAGCCCGCGGACTTAAAGCAGGAGATCCAGGACGCCGTCAGGAGCGGCGCGCTCACCTCCATGCCGTACGTCAGCTCGGACATAGCGGGGCATATGGACGTGCAGACGCCCGGCCAGTACACGCGCTGGACGCAATTCGCGGCGCTCTCCCCGATATTCCGCTTCCACTGCACCTCGGCCCCCAATCTGGACAGGTCCCCCTGGCTCTACGGGCCGGAGGCGGAGAGCGTCACCCGGGATTACATAAACATGCGTTACCGCCTGCTGCCGCTGTTTTACAGCCTCTCGGCCGAGAATTACAGGGACGGCATGCCGCTTGTCAGGAGGCTCGACTATAACTATCCCCAGCATCCGGAATCGCAGGACGATACGGAGTACACCCTGGGCGACAACATCCTCGCCGCACCGATCTGGGACGGCGGCCAGGGCTTAAACGCCGTGCCGGCGGCGTGGCTCAGCCACGACGGCCAGCCGGGGCTCCTGGCGCAATACTATAACAACCCCAGCACGGATCCCTTCTCCGGCAGCCCCGCCCTGACGCGGACGGACAGCACGGTGGATTTCAACTGGGCCACAAATTCCCCCGGCACGGGCGTCAACGCGGATAACTTCACCTGCCGCTGGACCGGGAACGTCACCGTCGGCTCCGCCGACGTCAAGCTCGCCGTGACCAGCGACGACGGCGTGCGCCTCTATATCGACGGCGTTTTGTCCGCAGACAACTGGGGCCCCAACGACAGCGTCACCACGTATACCAACACGGTCCTCGCGGCCGGCAGCACGCACGCCATCGTCATAGAGTATTACGAGGGCACCGGCAACGCCGTGCTGCGTTTGCAGTACACCCCCGCGACGACGGCTGCCAATTCCCGCAGCGTGTTCATACCGGACGGCAAATGGATCGACGTCTGGACGGGGACGGAGTACGTGGGCCCGCGGACCATAACCGCCTCCCACACCATAGACACCTCGCCGATTTTCGCGCGCGGCGGGTCCATAATACCGCTGGCGGAGAATGTCGATTATATCGGCCAGAAGCCCTGGAGCACAATCGGGCTGGACGTGTACCCGAGCATAGCGCAGGACGGGTCATCCAATCTCTACGAGGACGACGGGGACACGGTCGGCTTTAAGGACGGGCAGTCCCGCTCCACCCCGCTGACCGTGACGCATCAGGGCAACGACGCCATAGTCAAGATCGGCGCGGCTGCCGGCAACTTTGCCGGCGCGCTGACCGACAGGACCTGGAAGGTGCGCGTACACGCCCCGGCGAGCTGGGGCGCGGTGCAAGGCGTAAGCATTGACGGAACGGCGCTCGGCGCGGGTCAATATACAATACTGAAGCAGGATCCTTCCGCGGTGCCCTTCGCCATAAACGGCGGCGCGCGCGACGCGGACGTGTACGAGATAACGATAAACTCGGCCGTCAGCATAGCCCATGAGGCCCGCGTCACGTTTGAGCATCCCGTGGCGGAGACCATCGCGTCCTATGACGGCGTCCCCGTGGATTATACGATGAACAGCTCGATCTCGCCGTCCTCGGTCAACCTGACCACCCTGGGCGAGTACGATTGGGCGTATTTTGCCGCGAACATGACGCGCAAGGCCGGCGTGAGCGGGCTTATAAGCCCCGTCGCCGTGGCGGGGGATTCCGCCGCGAACGGCCAGACCGAGTTCAGTTGGACGGACGGGACCGGGGCCGCCGCCTCCGCCAATAAGGTTACATCCGGCGCGGCGCTGAGTTCCGGCGGGTTTGAGCTGAACGTCGCCGTGCCGGCGGGCGATGAGAAGATAACGCTGTTTGTCGGCGGCAATAACGCCTCCGGCCGCCTGACCGTGACCGACGGCTCCCTGTCCGGGGCGCGGTATATCGATCTGCCCAACACCGGCGGCTCGTACGCCAGCCGCATCACCATCGACGCCAGCGCCGACGCGGACGCCGTCCTCAATATCAAATACGCCAAAATGGACGGGACGGGCGTCATAACCCTGTTCGCGGCGGCGGTATCGAGTGAGGGCCTGGTCGCGGACGTACCGATACAGCGTTTCGCCGATCTGGAGGCCGTAAACGGCGTGATCCAGCTCGACGCCAACGCGGACGACTGGATCCACCTGGGCTACGGCAGCGTGACCAGCGCGGTCAACCGCAAGGCCGGCGCGGCCGCGCTGTTATCCGCGCCGAAGATAACCAGCGGCACCGTGTATGAGGTCCACGATTACAACAGCGCGGGCGGGGGCATAAGCTATTCCGGCGGCGTCTCCCCGGCGTCCGTCGCCGGCAACCAAAACGCCATAGCGATACCCAATACCGGCAGCTCCTTTGAGATAACCGCGCCCTCCGCCAATCAGTGGCGGCGGCTGTCCGTCTGGCTCGGGGCCTGGAATGCCACCAATACCGTACAGGTCTACGACGATTCCGGCCTGGATATCGGCGCGTACACGTTCAGCGCCACAAGCCCCGCCGTTTTGCGGCGGCTCAACGTCGTTTACCGCTCGGATACCGATTCCTCGATACACGTCAAGATGACGTGCTCCACCACCAGCGGCGGCAATATCTCGCTGGCGGGGTATTCCATAGAGAACCTCAACGCGCCCGTCTCCAACGCGTCCGTGTCGATCGAAAACGCCTCAAGCGGCACGTTCAACCTCACCAACGGCGGTTTCACGGACTGGGCGCATTTCGGGTACAGCTCGGCGACGTCGGTCAACAGCAAGGCCGGCGGACCGGGCATCATCGGCGCGCCGTCCTCAATAATCGGCGCGCTCAGCCAGTCGAACGACTTCCTCACCTCGTTCGCCTGGAACGACGGGACGCCGACGGCCACAGTCTCCGGCACAAAGAATTTCTCTTACAGCTTTGACGGCATGAAGCTGAACTTCAACGTGCCCAAGGGCGCCTGGAAGCTGAGCCTGTATTCGTCCCTCTGGTGGGCCAAGGGCTATATCGGCTTCACGGACCAGGACGGCAACGTGCTGGGCGTCACGCAGTATGAGAGCAAGATCGCGACGTCCGGCTCCTCCGAATACCGCAAGGTGAGCCTCCTGATCGTCGCGGACAAACCCACTGTCGTCACGGCCTGGAATATGCCGGCGCTGGCCTTCGACGGCCACCGGGGCAACATGTCCTTTGTGGCGGCCACTGCCGAGCCCTTTGACGACAGCTTCACCCTTGAGGCGGAGAATTACGACCGCACGACCGGCAACGGCGTCCAGATCGAGAACCAGGCCAATGCCAGCAACGGAAAGCAGGTCGGCAATTTCAACAAGGGCGATTCGCTTTATTTCAACGTCAATATACCCATACCCGGTTATTATGAGTTCTACGCCCGCATGTGCAGCGCCTCTTCCAGCGGCATGGTGCAGTACGGGCTGGGCGTCACCGGCGGCGGCTACACCGAATACCGGGAGATGACGCCGACGGGCTCCTGGAACAGCAATTACAAGGAGGGGCGCGTCTGCCTGCGGCTGGACTCCGGGCCGCAGGAGCTGTACATCACCAACATGAACAACTGCGATTTCAACATTGATCGTATCAGGGTCAACCGCTATGCCGGGACGGACATACCGCCGGACGGCAGCGCGGCGACTGTGGAAGCGGAGAACTTCATGACGCAGACCGTGATCAGCCGCCCCGCGAAGATCATGGACAACCAGGCCGGCCGCCTGTACATCGGCGATTTTGACCCGGGCGACACGCTTTCCTATAAGCTCATCGCCCCGGTCTCCGGCATCTATCAGTTCGGCGTGCTCATGGGCTCCCAGCAGGCGTCCATGCAATACGAGCTCGATTGCGGCGGCGCGCGCGCTCTCTCGGACGTGTACCCCGGCACCGGCAACTGGACCGTCTACACGGAAAAGACCGTGGCGCTGCACTTAAACGCCGGGGAGCAGATCGTCACGCTGAAGAACGCGGGCGGCGTTTGGAACTTCGACAAGTTTAACGTAAGCCTCATGGCCGCGGACGGGCAGAAGCTCGACATATCGCGCTTCGCGGCGGCCGCCGGCGCCACCAGCGGTAACGCGGCGGCGCTGACCGACAACGACCCGGCCACCGGCTGGCGGTTTGGCAGCGGCACGCAGGCCGCGGCGATACGCTATACCTCGCCCGTGGACATCGACAGCGTAAAACTCTATGATTTCGCGGACAGCCATATCGCGAGCGGCACGCTGCTGTGCAGCAACGGCGACGCCATCGCGGTCAATACGCCGCTTACAACCGACGGCGTGGAGATACCCGTAAACAGCCAGGGCGTTTATTGGATACGTTTTGAGACGTCCGCGTACACCGGGGCGGCGCCCGGACTGGCGCGGATGGACATCTACGGCAAGCTGGACAGCGGCAAGCCCGATTACGCGCTGGGCGCGTTCACCCGTGACAACGGAACGCTCATCACGACGAAAAACGTGCTCCCGGGCTATACCCTGGCAAATAATACCCTTGACCTGACCTTTGCCGGCGATTCCTATATCGACGAGATCAGCCTGACGGGGCGCTCCCCCGCCGGGACGGCGCTCACCGGGACGCTGTCGGTCGACGGCGGCGCGGCGGCGCCCGTAAGGTTTGTATTCGATAAAGCGGGCACCGCCTCGGTCACGCTGGATAAACCGGTCTTGGCCAATTCGGTCAAGCTCGCGCTCGACAACGCGGCGGCGCAGAGTTACTGGGTTTACGGCGTGCTGGCCCTCGGCCCCGTGGATATACCGGCTTACCGCAACTACGACAACGTCCAGGTGAACGTCCGCGCGTGGTCCGCCTCCGGCAATCAGTACCTGACCGTAAAGAACGGCTCGGCGGCCTATCAGGACGCCGGCATCATCCCCGGGGACGAATCCATATGGACGTTCACGGCCGACCCCGACGGCAATTACACCATACGCAACAAGGCCGGGCAGTATCTGGCCCTGACCTCCGACAACAGCATGGTCTCGGCGGTGAGCGCCGCAACGGGCGGCGGGGCGCTGTGGCGGCTGCAGGCGGTCGGGTCTTATTTCAGGATCAGCAATGCGCTGTACCCGACGCGCCGCATGAACATGGAAGCGCTCAACGGCTACGTGCAGGCGTCCACGGCGGACGATTCATGGTACAGCGCTCAGTGGTGGTTCAGCGCGCCGCAGATCAACCCCTGGGATCACTGGTACAGGATCGAGAACAACACCGTCGAGGGCACGGCGGGCCTGGCCGTCGCCACGTCCGATACGTCCATAACCTCAAACGCCGGCGGGTCAAACCGGACTTGGACGCAGTCCCAGGATCTCTCCGCGTACCCGCAGTTCTCATCCTCCACGGCCATGGCCAACGCCGTCTATAACCTGACGACGGAGGAACTGAAGCTGAACTCCACGTCCGGGCTGCTGTACACCGGCACCAACTGGCAGTACGTCTGGACGCGCGACACCTCCATGTCCGTTCAGGAATCGCTGGGCTGGTTCGTGCCGCAGATATCCTCCAAATCGCTTAAGACCAAGATCGTCGGCGACACCGCCAACCCGGCCAACCCGGCCAACCCGGCCAACCCCGGCGTGTTCATGCAGGACACCGGCACGGGCGGCTCATACCCCGTGTCCGACGACAAGATACTGCTGATGATAGGCTCCTGGGAGCAGTATCTCGCCAGCGGCGATACCAATTTCCTGAGCTATATGTACGACGCGGCCGTAAATACCATCGATCAGGACGCCCATGTCGTCTATGACCCGGCCACCGGCCTTTACAAGGGCGAGACCGGCGGGCTCGACCACCGCGCCGAGACATACCCCAACTGGATGGCGGAGACCATACAGAACGGCATCGTCAACATCGCGGAGGGCAAATCGGCCATAGTCAACATCGTCTATACGCGTATGTTTGAGCTCATGGCGAAATCCGCCCGCGTCCTCGGCAAGGGCGAGGCCGTTGCGGCGGCCTGGGACGCCCGCGCGGCGGCGCTGAAGAAGGCCGTCAACGACCAGCTCTGGCTGCCGGAACGCGGCATGTACGCCTCCTGGCAGTACCCCGATTATATGGGCAATGTCAACGCGGATAAGGTCGACGTCATCTCCAACGGCTACGCCGTGCTGTTCGGCGTCGCGCCGGACGACCGCGCCGTAAGCATACTGGAGAATTACCCGATAGTCGTTTACGGCGCGCCGACTGTGTGGCCGCAGAAAAACGCGTCTATTCCGGACGGCGACGTCATTTACCACAACAAGGGCGTCTGGCCGGGCTGGGAGTCCGTAATGATGATCGCCGCGAAGGAGCGCGGCTTCAACGAGCTGGCCGACTGGCTGTGGCAAAGCTGCGTGCGGGGCGCGGCGATGAGCCTCTCCAACAAAGAGGTCATCAATTACGCCACCGGCGAGGGCATCGATTCCGACCGGCAGCTCTGGTCCATCGCGGGCACGCTGGCGGGGTACCTGCGCGTGCTGTTCGGCATGGTCTATGACCAGGACGGCATCAGCTTTAACCCGTATATACCGGATTGGATCAACGGCCCGTTCGCGCTGCGCAACTACAATTACCGCGGGGCGACGCTCAATCTCCTCATGACCGGCAAGGGCAACAAGCTGACGTCCGTAAAACTGGACGGCGTCGAGATGGGCGCAAACTACAAAATCCCGCCCACGCTGACCGGGACCCACACGGTCGAGCTGACCGTGACGGACAGCGGAGCGCCCGCGAGGCCCATCAACATAAAGCCCATCAACTGGTCACTGTGCCCGGAGCTGCCCGTGCTGAACTCAAACGGCAGCCTGCTGAGCTGGACGCCGGACCCGCGCTATACCTATAAACTCTGGGACGGCAAGAAATATACAGACGTCACGGGCATGTCCCAATACCAGGCGGACGGCGGCCAATACGGCGCGTATTCGCTGGTGGCGGTTGCCGGGGACGGCATAACGTCCGAGATGTCAAAGCCGGCCGTCGTCAATCCGGCCGACGGCGTCATCAGGATAGAGGCCGAGGACGGCGTTTACAATCCCGGCGCGAAGGGTACGGCCCACTCCGGGTATTCGGGCACGGGGTACGTCGTGGACAGCCCCGCGAGCCCGGCCGGCATGACCTTCACGGTGAACATACCGGAGGGCAAGGGCGGCGATTACCTGTTTGGCGCCCAGTATTACAACAACGGCGACGCCAAGACGACGACGCTTTGCGCCATCCGCTCGGTCTATGTGGACGGCGCGGACAGCGGCACGATTGCGCTGCCGCTCATCAACCAGACCTGGGGCCGCAGTTCTTATCTGCGCCTGTGTCTGACCCCCGGGGTCCATACCATAAAGGTGTTCTATGACACCGCCAACTGGTATGACCGCAACATGAACATAACCAACAATTACTGCGAATACGATTACTTCACGCTCCAATACGCCGCCGCGCCGGTGTCCGGTTTCAAACCGTCCATCGCGCTCACGTCCGCCGGCGGAACGGCGACCGCCGTGTTCACCGTGATCAACGGCGCGGACGGCGTCGCGACGCCCTGCCGGTTCATTCTGGCGGTCTACGACAGCGGCGGCCGCCTGGCCAACATCGCCAGCGACACCGCGGACTCCGCTCCCGGAAGCTCGGTCATCAAGACGTTGACGGCCGCTCTGCCGGCCGGCTGCACAGCCAAGGCCTTTATCTGGAACGCGAACACACTTGAGCCGCTCTGCGAGGCGGTCCGGTAACCTCAAACCGCAGCAACGACAGCCCGCGCGCCGTTTTCGGCGCGCGGGCTGTCCATTATCGGGCCAATGACGCGGTCAGACATTTGTTTTACCGATATTGAACGGACCGCTTTATCTATAATATGGCGGGCGGCTAATTTCTTGCCATCCCGGCTTACCACCGGGTTTACGTTACACGTCCACAGGCGCTCCCGTCGCACTGTCTTTTTTGGTTGTACTTTGCCTTATTTTGCAGGAGGGTTATAATGGGTTGTCTATTTCACAAATGGAATTGGTGCACATGTTCGAAATGTGGCAAAACGCGAGAGAACCACCACGACTTGAACGGTTGCAAATGTTCAATTTGCAATAAAATACGGGATGAACAGCACAATTGGGATGGTTGTAAGTGTACAATATGTGGTAAAATCCGTAATGAGCAACACAATTGGGATGGTTGTGAATGTACACGTTGTGGAGCAGATAAGCACACTTGGCGTTTAGAAGACAGAAGCGGTGGTGGTGTCGATGGTAGTGGTATTCCTCACGGATGGCTTAGAGAAGATTATAAGTGTACCTCGTGTGGGAAAACACGCGTAGATGAATATAGTGAGTAGAATTAATGAACTACCCCACTGCAGGAGACAAAGATGTGGCAGATTGTTACAAAATTCGTATAAACACGGGGGCATGGGGGAAAAGGACACAGGGGGACGGGCCCGGCGTGTTATATATTAACGTAAGCTGACAAATTGCTTTCGGCAGATTCAGTAAAATCAAGGCTTCGCGTCCTGTAGGGGCGGACGACCCTGTCCGCCCGCGCCTTCTTATCTGCGCGCCGCTGTACGGCTGATTTTAATGTAATGTCAGTACGGCGGGCTGGATTGCTTCGCGCGTTGACGATCAGGCGGTCTTTGGGTTGCGAGCGCTCACAATGACGGGCGCGGCGCGCTCCCGCTTACCCATCATTGTGCGAAGCATTTAAAGGTATCCGTGCGTTCAAAGGGCGAATGCACGGCAGAATCTGATGTAACAGAACACAGGGGCAGGACACAGAGGGACGTTTCCGGCGTATTGTATATTGACAGCAATAAATACAAGCCTGAACGCCGGGACAGTAAAAATAAGTCTAACAAATTGTATTCCGATACTCCACGCGAGGACGAGATTTTTCGCTTGACATATTGCTAATAACCGTTATTATGGATATAATAATCACATTTACAGGGGGTGGCGCGCGTGGCGCTTCGGAGAACCGAGAGCCGGCTTCCCTTCGGATTCGGCCCCAACATGCTCGGCACGGCGTATACAAGCTGGGACGGCAACGCCGTTTTGATCTGCCGTGAGGCCCCGCACATCGCCGTGGACGAGAACTTTGACAGCGACCCGTCCCGGCTCGTGATCGCGGCGAGCTACGCGGTCTTTGTCAACGAACCCGACGAAAGCCGCTTCCCGGATTATGAATTCAAATGGGACGTGACCTTTGACCGCGGCGGGGAGACGGAGCTCTCCGCGGGCTATGGCGACGAGGGCGGCTCCATAAGCGTCTCCGTATCGGATATCCGGCATCAGATGGTTTACGTTCACCTAGAGATATCGTACGGCGGGGACGTGTGGCAGGAACTGGAGTCGGAGCTGCCCGTGCGCCCCCTTGACCAGCGCATGGAGGAGCTTTACGGCTATATGGGCTATAATCCCGGCAACGCCGCCGGCCGGCCGCCGGGCGCCCTGGCCGGGGAGATCTCGATCTCGCGCAGGATGAGCAACAGCCTTTGGAAGGACGTCCTGTTCGCCGTCTCCGCGAACAACGCGTTGGTCAAAGACAAGGCCGCGTCCGGCATCCCGGCCGTGACGACGCTCCCGGCCCGGTTTCTGGGCGCGGTGCTGTATCTGCTCATGCTCAAAAACCGCGGGGCCGAGGACCAGACCGCGCTGTCTGGCGACGCGGAGGCCGCGCTCAACGCGGCCGACGCGCAGGACGGCGCGGGCGATTTCCGGAGGTTCGTGCTCGGCATAAGCCGTATCTCCAAGGAACAGGCGGCTCTGTGCGACGGCTCCCTCGACGGCCTGTCCGATATGGATTTCTTTAATCTGTCGCGTTTTCCCAGGGGGAATATCTGCCTGCTGGCCTCCATGCTCTCCAGCCTCAAAAAATCCTCCTACGACGATTACAGCGCGGAAAAACTGTTCGGGGACCGGGACGCCATGGCGGCGATAGCCAGGCCGTTCTTTGAGGCCATAGGCTACGGCGTTTCCGCGGCGGGTATGGCGGCGAAGGCCGCCAAGACGGCCGGCTTCCCGTTCATCTCCGTTCAGCCGGACGCGGTCAGCGGTTTTGAGACCGTGAGGATCCTGGTGCTGGACTGCCGCTCCGGGCAACCCGTCGCCGGCGCGCGCGTAAAGCGCGTGATCATAACCGGCCTGACCGATACATATTTTCAGTTGGACAGCCAGCCCGTCGCCGCATCCGGCCCCCTGAAGCCGCAGGACCCGGCGAACCCCGCCAGTCCGCCAGAGCGCCAATACGGCATAAAGGATTCCCAGACGGCGCTGGCGCGGTTTTGCAGCTTCACGGGCACTGAGCTGAAACCGAAATACGGCCTGAGCGAAAAGGACAAGGACCCCGCGGACACTTACAGTTCCGTAAGCAGCCGCCTGGCCTACAACGCGTACTGGGACGAGCGCCTCTGCTCCTTCATGAACGTCGGCGTCTCCCCGGACCCCCCGACGGACCCGCCCATAGAGCATTGCGCCATGATAGCGGAGGAGTACAACGCGCACAGGGCCACAAACGACAGGGGCATACTGGAGATCAAGCTCCCGTACGCCTGTTTGCAGACGGCGCGGGAGCTGACTGTGGAGGTGGGCTTTCACGATTTCCCCGTGGCGCTGGGCAAGCTCGTCAAGGATACCCGGCAGGGCGCCCCGGACGCGCCGCAGGGCCAGCCCACCGGTTACAGGTCCGTATGGGCCGGCAGCCAGAACATGAACTGGCGGGGCGACACGGGCTGGCGGCTCGTGTCCGGCGGCCCCGCGAACACCGGCGGCCCGCTGATGACGGCCGAAAGCATGCTGCTTAAAACCGCCGGGGACCCGAGCTTTCCGTTTATGCCGGAGTGTTATTCCGTGCAGTATGCGACAAACGACAATCACCCGCATTTCGTGCTGTACGCCATGCAGTGGTGTCAGCCCGTGTGGGACGGCGTCGGGGACCCGCCCGGCGACTCGCAGCGCGGCAACCAGTACGCCTTTGTGAACCAGCGGTATTCTCCCGGCGGCCCGTGGGTGAAGGATCTGAATCTGCACATCGTCACAAGATATTACGCCGCCAACTCGAACGCGGCCAATCCGCCGACATATTCCTCCGGCCATTATTATGGCTTCTACAGGGCCGTGGGCGCGCCGAGCTTTCACAGGAAGGGCCCGCATCCCGGCGTCGACGTGTATTCCGGCCAGAGCGCGCAAATCCCCTGCTTCGCCTGCCACGGCGGCTGGCTGGTGCAGCGCGAGCAATTCTATGTGGACGACCAGAACGTGACGCACTATGACCAGTACGACGGATACGGCGAGTATCTGATGCTATATCTGCTGCATCAAAGGAGAACCGACAAGGAAGTAAAATCCAACGGGCAAATCATTGAAACGCTCGTAGGAACGGACGGCCCGCTCTTTCTCTACGCGCATCTGGGCGAACGGGAGCCGGAGGCGAGGGTTTTATGCGGGCAGGTCATCGGAAAAACCGGGGATACGGGCAATATGAGCGACCCGGCGCTCCCGCGGCATGTGCACTTTGAGCTCAAGCCTTCATCCGCCAGGGGCAACGGGATCCAGCCGAACCAGATCGCGTCCGTAAACGGTTTAAGCTGCGACGCGGAGAATGTCAAGATCATGCCCGGAAACGGGTTGCCGCTGATCCTGCCATGCGCCTGCACTTACGGCGGCACCGGCGCCAGTTATCCGACGAGTTGCAATATTACGGGCTATACATATAAAGATAACAACAATAAAGATGTGACGGTCAATTATTTCGCGAGCTGCTGGGCGGTGCAGGAGTTCCCGTACACCGATGATATCATGCTCAGGTCCGCTAACAATATCGGCGAGGACAGGCCGGATTCGATGCTGCCGGGGCCGATACTGCCGAAGCCAAGCATTGAATTTATCTGCCCCAAAATCTTCGTCGATGACCCCCGCAGCAATAAGGAAGCGCAGTTGCAGGCCAAACTGAAATGGGTCTGCAATAACATAGAGAGCGGCATCGGCGACACGTCCGTCTCCGGCGGCGTCGTCATTGACGGCAGCATCCAGACTGGCGGCAAGACGATGGCGTCCATAATAAAATTCATCAACATATGCTGCATCAGGGACGCGAACGCGCCGCAGGCGGACGCGGCGAAGGCCGCCGCGTTCAAAGACCGCTTCACCGGCAAGACCGTCCATGCCAATGACGAGATCCAGTCATGGGTCGATACGCTCAACGGCTTCGTGCCGTGGAGAACGCCGACGCCCTGAGGCCTCAAACGTTTTGACGTCCAATGAATTATCGCCGGACAGCGCGCCAGAGCACGAATCCAAACAATCCAGGGAGTTAAAAAGAGGCATCTGTAGGGCGGGGGCTCTGCTCCATATGCACTAGCTTTAGCCTTTTACCGTCATCGCGAGCGAAGCGAAGCAATCCAGAAACATGATGAAACCAAGGTTTTTATGGATTGCTTCGTCGCTTCGCTCCTCGCAATGACGGGTTAGTTAAAATTAAATTAGTGCATATGGGGCTCTGCTCCCGCCTACGCATCCCGCCATGTAATACATTAAAAAATTGTGCAAAATCACAATGATGCGTTTGCCATGTCAAAACTCACAACAAATGCGCGAATATACAATGTCGCAACAATTGGGTAGGCGGCGGGAACAGAGCCCCGCCCTACAATAATCCGATATCACGACATCTCCACGAGCGCCGCTCGCCACGGTGGACGAAATTCGACATGACGTATTGTAACTAGACATTATTTTCATGACTCTCATGGTAATATACAGGATTTAAGTTTTCGTATTAGGGGGTTCAGCCATGCCGGATCAGTCTCCGTCGCTGTTTGACGCGGCGCTTAAGGAATATCAGAAGGCTCTCGCGCCGCTGACCGGGATAAAGACGGCCGGGCAGCTCACGGCGCTGTTTGTGGCGCTGGGGTATGATCTGACCGGGAGCGGGCAGATAAACCAGGTGCTGGACGCCATAAAAAGCATCGCTGTTGAAATTGAAAAGCTGCCCGGCCTTGTAGAAAACGAGGCAAAGGATCAGAGCCTCGCCAACACGGTCGGCTTGATATCGGCGGTCGGCGGGTGCGTGGCCAAGGTCATGTCGCTGGCGGACAGCCTCAAGGGCGCGCTCAAGGATATCGACGCGGGCGAGCTCGAGCGGATGGCCGCGGCTCTGCCCGTGCGCCTGCTGGATTACCTCGTGTGCGGCTATCTGCGTGAGAACCACGGCAGGATCTTCGCCTTGACGACCCTGCTGGGCATCACCAAGACCGCGGACGCGCCGCTTTTTGAGCTCGTCCCCGCGGCGGGCGGCGGCTCAAAGACCGTCTGCGTCAGCGCCGTGACCTGGAAATACATACCGGAGCTGTTCACCGATATCTCCGGCGTCTTTGACGAGGAATACGGGTGGAAGGCTGGCGGCGACGTGGACGCCGGGCTGCTGTTCAGGCGCCTGTCGGGCCTCATGGGCGCGTTCGCGCTGCCCGGAGGCCTCTATTTGCAGGACCCGGACGTCTCGGCGCGCCTGGGCTTTGATCAGGCCGCGTTAAGCGCCGGCATAAATGAGCTGCGCGTACCCATCTATCAGGACGGTGTATGGCCCGTCAGCTACGCCGAGACCGGCCTGGCTCTCTCCCCGCTGCCCGGGGCCGGCGGCGGGTTCGGCGGCATAGCCCTGCTCCCGTATACCGGCGCGGCCGCGGACATAAAATTCGATATAGGCGGCAATTTTGAGCTGGCCATACCCGTCTCCTTCAAATCCTCCATGGGCTTCGCGCTGAAACTGCGCCCGCCCGCAAATATAGAGCTGGATATGCCGCACGGCGCGGCGGATATAGATTTTGACGCGCAGATCGGCGCGCATCTGTATCAGAAAGCCAGCTCGCCCTTTATAATAGTCGGGGACAAAAATGCCAGCCGCCTGAGCGTCGACATGCTCGACGCGAGATTCTTCGCGAGTTATGACAGCGGTGACATGGACATAGGTATCGAACTGGGCGCGGGCGAGCTGGCGCTGGTGATCGCCCGGGGCGACGGCGACGGCTTCCTGCAAAAGATACTGCCGGAGCAGCCCTTTACCGCCTCCCTGGGCCTCGCCCTCGGCTATTCCGTAAAGAAGGGCTTTTACGTCAAGCAGGCCGGCCGGGACGCCTCCAGCATCGAATACAGCGTCAATATTGACAAGAAGATAGATTTCATAACCATACAGAGCCTGCTGCTCAGGCTTACGTACGGCGCGGACAGGCTCAAGCTGACCGTGGCGCTCTCCGGCGGGCTCAACATCGGTCCGGTGGCGGCCAGCGTGTCGCAACTGGGGCTGGAGATGAATCTGGACTTCGCCGGCGGCGGCGCGGGCTTAAGCTTCGGCTTCAAGCCGCCGAACGGCGTGGGCCTGGTCATAGACTCGCCGGTGATAAAGGGCGGCGGGTACCTGTCCATAGACACGGAAAAGGGCCGCTACGTCGGCATACTACAAGTGAAGCTGATGTCGTTTGGCATAACTATATACGGCCTGCTGGACACGAAGGACTCCGCCGGGCAGCCGCTCAAGAGCGGTTACAGCCTGCTGCTGATGGTCTTCTGTGAGTTTTCGCCCATACAACTGGGCTTCGGCTTCGTGCTGACCGGCGTCGGCGGCCTGCTGGCGCTGCACCGCAGGCTTGAGACGGATGTCCTGCGCGAGCAGATGCGCAACCGCGCGCTGGATTACATAATGTTCCCGTCGGACCCCATCGGCCAGGCGCCCGCCATGACCGATACGCTGAGCAAGATATTCCCGCCGCAGGACGGCGTGTTCGTCATAGCACCCATGGTGCGCATAGGCTGGGGCTCCCCGGACCCGATACTGAAAGTGGATATCGGCATAATGCTGGAGCTGCCCTCCCTCAATAAAATCGCCCTGCTGGGGCGCATGAAGCTGGCCCTCCCGAACGAGAAGGACGCCGTCGCCATAATCAACCTGGACTCGCTGGGCATTCTGCGGCTGGACCAGGGCAGCCTCTCGGTAGATGCGCAGCTATACGACTCAAAGATCGCCAAATTGGCGCTGGCCGGGGAGATGGCGCTGCGGCTGAGCTGGAAGGGCAACAGCGAATTCCTGTTCTCTATGGGCGGGTATCACCCGGCTTTTAAAGCCCCGCCCGGCTTCCCGAGCCTCCAGCGCATGTCCGCGACGCTCTCGCTAGGCGATTGGTTCAATCTGCGGCTGGAATCCTATATGGCGCTGACCTCCAACACCCTGCAATTCGGCGCGCGGGTGGACCTGAACGCGCACGTGGGCGATATCGTCGGCAAGGGCAGCCTGTTCTTTGACGCGCTGATCTATTTCAACCCCTTCGGGCTGCAAGTGGATTTCGGCGCGTCCATCTCCATAGAAGTGTACGGCGTGAACCTGTTCGCCGTCTCCTTCGAAGCGCACCTCTCGGGCCCGTCGCCGTGGCATATCTGGGGCAAGGCGAAATTCCACGTGCTGCTGGTGGACCTGGAGTTTAACCTGGACGCGCGCATAGGGGCCGAGGCTGTCTCCGCGCCGCCCGACCCCGTGGACGCGGTGGCGGCCGTGCTGGCTGAGATCGCCCGGACGGCCAACTGGGGCGCGCTGCCGCCGGACGGGTTCCAGGCCGTGACGCTTAAGACCGCCAAGACCGAAAAAGACGTGATCCTGCTGCACCCTCTGAGCTCCCTCCGGTTCAGCCAGAAGGCGGCTCCCTTAAACGTCCGCCTTGAAAAATTCGGAAACGCGGCGATTACGGGCGACAGCACAATCGCCGTCACCGGGGTCGCCCTCGGGGACGGCGCGCCGGGCTCCGCGCCGGACATCCCCAAATCGGATGTTTATGAGGAGTTCGCGCCGGCCCAATATTTCAATCTCACCGATACGCAAAAGCTCGGCAGCCCGTCCTTTGTGAGCTATGTCAGCGGCTTTGAGGCGGGCTTCGACGCCCTGGACTTCGACGGACAGTCCCCGGAGACCGATTTTGACTATGAGATCGTCTATATAGACGCCGGCCCGGCCGGCGGCGTCGTGAGCGCGGCGGAGACCGCCGCTGGCGGCGGGCGGATCCCCCGCCCGGCTGTCCGCCCTCTGATCAGGAAGGCAATCGCGGCGGACGCCGCCTTAAGCCCGCGCGAACTGTCCATAGCGGCGTCTTTAAGCCTCTCCGCGCGCTCCGGCCCGACGAGGGCCCTGCTGTCCGCCAAACCGGTGCTCCCCGCCGCGGCTTCCCGATAATTGTATTCATCGCCGACACTGTAGTGCGGGGCTCTGCTCCATATGTACTAACTTAATTTTAACTAACCCGTCATTGCGAGGAGCGAAGCGACGAAGCAATCCATAAAAACCTTGATTCCATCATGCTTTTGGATTGCTTCGCTTCGCTCGCAATGACGGTAAAAGGCTAAAGCTAGTGCGTATGGGGTTCTGCTCCCGCCGCCCCGTTTCACGAATCCGCGATAATGCGTCAACCATTTCGGCGGAAAAGTCCTGATCGTTTTGGGCCGCATTTTATATAGGGGCGGCCTCCGCTGTCCGCCGGACAAAAAATTGATGTACAGAAAATTTGGGGTTGCGGCGGGAGCAGAGCCCCCGCCCTACAATAATTCGATATGCGCGGATAAACCTTCTGCGATCAGGATATATGAAATGACGCGGTTTGGCGGATTCCATTAGACAAATTCAGCAAGGCCAAGGATTCCGCATGCCGTAGGGGCGGTCTGCGGCCGTCCGCCAACTATAAGGCAATCTCTATTAACTTCACAATCAGTCATTGCGAGCGAAGCTAAGCAATCCAGTATACGCATAAACTGGAACTCCTGGATTGCTTCGTCGCTCCGCTCCTCGCAATGACGGGTTTATAGAGGTTGCCTGTAGATTCCAGTACTTACAGTTTTCTGAGGCATCCGCAAGTATGGGGTTATAGGATCTTCAGGTTAAGCGGAAGGCCACAGGCCGCCCCTATAGAATACGGCGCAGAGCTGGGCAGACCGAAAATCCGCTTAAGCCACGTTATTTAAGGCCCTAAAAACTGACGAATCAAATATGTAAAATATTTTTTCAACTATGTAGTATTTCATCCGGCAAGAACATGCAGTAGGGGTGTAGCTTGTCTCCGCCCGGAACGCAGGCAGAGTCTGCCCTTACGGTGTTCTATAAAATTTTACCGGATGGGACAGTAGGGGCGGACGACCCTGTCCGCTCGCGCCTATGCCGATGATACTGAAAACCAAACTGGACATGGGGGCGCTTTGCGCGCCCAGCGTACCTGCAATTATTTGAAATCTTTTAGTCCGGCGGGCGGACAGAGCCGCCCTGCGAACACACAGTATTTTTTCGCGGACGTATAATATTAGCCTCAATATACTTTGCGGCGATCATTTATGAACCAGCATCCCAACGATTAGGAAGTGAGCGCAGTGGGTCTTAAATTCTTGAGCTGGGTCAGGACCGGCCTGGCCGCCGGGATCGGCGGGCGGGAGTGGTCCGTGGGGGACGCGGATTTCCCGGCGCGCGCCGGCGTTTCCGTGAGCGTAACGCTCAACGCGGGGAGGAGCGGCAGCGTCAGCGCGGTTTTAAACGGCCCCGGCGACGTCGCCGGCCTGGACCGGCAGCAGATAATCCGGATGGATCCCAATGACGGCGCGCGCGGCGCCGACCCGAACTTCTTCCCGCTGATAGAGTTTGACCGCGCGGACCTGCCGTGGCTCTTTTCCCCGCTGGCCCCGCGGCTTGAGGACGACGCGCGGGGGCTGCCGGGATGGCTGTGCCTGATAGCCCTGCGCAATCCCCGGCAGTACCCGTTCAAGCCGGCCGGGATGAGCCAGCCCCTGCCCTCCGTCAGCGTCCCCGTTTCAGAGCTGCCGGACCTCAGGCAGAACTGGCTCTGGGCGCACGCGCAGGCGCTGACGCCGAATGCTGCCGGTTCCGCGGATATATCCGCCCTCCTGCAGGACCCGGCGGGCGGACGTCTGTCCCGTCTGCTGGCCCCCTGCCGCCTGCAGCCCGACAGCGAATACATAGCCTGCCTCGTGCCGGCGTTTGAGGCCGGGCGCCTGGCGGGGCTGGGCAAGGACGCGGGCGGCGGCGGATACGCCTGGGACATCGGCGGGAGCGGTACCACAGTCGAACTGCCCGTCTACGCGAGCTGGTGCTTTTCTACAGGTGCGGCGGGGGATTTTCAATATCTGGCCGCGGAACTGAAGGCCGTGTCGGACCCGAACGCGGGCATATGCCGGCTGGATCTGACGGCGGAGGCCCTCAGGCTCGGCATCGCGGCCCTCGCGGACGCCGGCATGGCCATAAACCTCGAGGGGGCGCTCGTCTCGCCGTCGGTAGCCTGCGGCTCATGGCCGGACGCGCGGCAGAAAAAGGGCTTCACCGGCGCGCTGGCCAAAATTTTGGCCCCCAGCCCGGACGTGATGGCCCCGCCGGTATACGGCTCGGCCTACGCGGGTTACAGCGGGCCGCTGACGGACCCGGCCGCGCCGAAATGGCTGAGCGAGCTGAACCTCGACCCGCGTTACCGCGTGGCGGCGGCCCTCGGGACGCAGGTGATCCGGAAGAATCAGGAGGATCTGATGGCCTCCGCCTGGAGGCAGGCCGCGCAGGCGCGCCAGATCAACGCGGAGCTCAGGAAGGGCCAGCTTGCGCTGGTCGCAAGCCGCAGGATATACGGCAGGCGCGTGGGCGCCTCAGCCGAGAGCGCGCCGCTGAGCAACGGCCAGATGATGGCCTTCTGCGCCCCGGTCTGCCCGCTGTTTGACAGAGCGGCCCTCGGGCCCGGCGGCCTCGCGGCCGTGAACGCGCTCAACGGCGACCGCCTGGCGAAGTCCGTCTTCTCCCTGGCCTACCGCAAGCTGCTCAGGCCCAACGGCCGGCTGGCGAAGCGGATACCCAAAGCCGCGCCGCCCGTCTATAAACCCCTGACGGCCTCCGCATCCCCGGCCGCGCCCGCCGCGCCGCCCGTGACCCCGAGCTTTGACGCCTTCGTCAACAACCAGCTCTTCGGCGATATGCCGCAGTTGCGCACGTATTATATGCCCGCCCCCGCTCCGGCCGCCGCCCTCCGCGACGGGTTGCCGGGGGGTTACCTGTCGGATCTGCTGGTGTCTTTCAGAGATCAGATCCTGCTCGGGCAGGCCATAGACTTTGACGGCGGCATGCGGCTCGGCTGGCAGACCGTGGACAGCGCCACCGCCGGGGAAGCGCTGGCGGCCCTGTCGCACCCGAATGACAGCCAGACCAAGACAATAAAAAACGACGCCGCGTTAAAAGCGGTGCTGACATATTTAAAAGACCCGAATCATCCGGATTGGTACGCCTACAATTACGAGCTGCCGGAGATCATTCAGACCACTGTCAATTTGCCTTTTACCGTAGAAATGCTTTCTAACACCGCCAGGGCCGCCGCGCAAACCGGAGTGTTCGCGGACCAGGGCCAGCCCAGCGTGACCGTTTTGGCCCGCGTGGAAGAGGACGTGCTCAAACGCGTCAGCGCCTCCTGTTATCTCGGGTTCACCATGAGCCCGGGGGCGGCGGCGTTCGACTGCGCCGCCTTCGGCCCGGGCTGGCGGCAAAGCGAGAACGGTATAACCGTCGCCGCCGATTTTGGTTTGTCGGGCGGTGGCGCGGTGGGCGCGCGAAAGTACGACCCCGGCCTGTACAATATCAGGCAATATATCTTTACGGTGGACGTCAGCATTGAGGGCAATAACGGCAGTTTCCTGCCACGTGAATTCAGGAATACTATCGATATCGAATATTTTTGGAACAATCCGGCTGATAATGTCGATTACCATGTACGCAAGCCATTCAAATTTGCCGGAAACGCGGCGGTCACCGTCGGCAGAAAATACGCCTTCGAGTATTGCCTGGTTCCGGGCCGCTTTATCGGCCCGGATGAGGCCGCGGCGGACGATAAGACCGTTTGGCGCAAGGTCGGCGGCGGCGATAACATCGACTTCGGCGAAAACATCTCGGACGCAAACGTCGCCGTGACCAGATATGGCGGGCAGAGCAGCCTGGTCGTGACGTGGCGGGTGGGCTGCCAGAGGTATGACTGGTGCAACGGCGAAATCTACTATAATCCCTACGACGTGTTTATGATAGTCGGCACCGGTATCGGCCTGGACGGAAACGCGGCCAAATGGAGCAAGATTCAGAGGCTGGAGGGCATCGGGGGGAGCGGCTCCTCAAGCGGCCCGGCGAGCGTCTCCGTTTTAGGCAATCAGGTCTTCGTCCTCTCCGGCGGCATAATGAAGGTTTACACGCTGGACGCGGACGGCATGATCGCGGAGACCTGCGTGGGCACCGGATGGCCGCTGCCGGCGGGTTATCTGGGCGGGGCCGTGGCGGCGCTGGATATCGGGCCGAGCGGCGAGCCGGACCTGCTGTTCGCTTCGATAGCGCGGCTGTCCGGCCACGCCGCGTTCGCGTGCTACCGCATCGCGTACGATGTGGATAAATTCGGCCGGCCCGCGGCCTGGGGCGAGGCGTTTTTGCTGCCGCTTTCCGGCCTGCCGACGGACGCCGAGGCCCGGCCCGCCATACGCCTGTTCCTCGGCCAGGCCAGCGGGATATCCGCCGCGAGGCTGGCGGCGTTTAAAAGCGAGTTCGCCTCGGCGACGAAGGACGTGATAAAACGGTTGGAGGCGGCGGAAACGCCCGCGCCGGCCGCGGCCGCGCGCACGCTGAGCTTAGCGGGCGCGCTGAACGCGCCGGATATGCCGAATAAAGCGGATATACTGGATTTGCCGGGCGTCAGCCCGATTCTGTACCGGGCCCAGCCGTTCACCGTGGAGCTGGCCGCAACCGCGGCCGGCGCCGTCCGCGCCGCCATAGACCCAGAGGTCACTGTCAGGAACCGGCTGATGAAAAGCCTGTCGCGCTCGCTGCCGGCGGCGGCCGCGGGCGCGGTGCGGGCGCGCCTCTCGCCGCTTTTGATCGCGCCCAGGTTCGCCCTGCCCGCCGCCGGGCTGCTGACCGGCCTGCGGGAGGACAGTTTCTTCATAGGCGCTTCCCGCGTGGAGGACAACACCGTCATCGCCCTCGCGCCCAATAACCGCTTTATCGAGGCATTCATGGCCGGCCTCAACCACGAGATGGGGCGCGAGCTGCTCTGGCGGGATTTCCCGGCGGATTTTAGAACGACATATTTCGACACCTTCTGGGACAGGAGCTGCGGCGGCGCGGACGCGCCTGATATAAAACCCATGGCCGGCTGGGACGGGGCCGCCGCGCTGGGGGCGCACGTCGCTGGCGTCCCCGTGGGCCTGCTGCTCTGCATACGCGGGGATTTGATACGGCGCATGCCGGGGCTCATACTGTACGCGCAGCCGGCTGCAAAAGACGCGAGCGGCGCGCGGGCGCTAAATACCGCCGGGCCGAAAAAATTCCCGCTGTTCAGCGGGCACATGAGCGGCGGCGTCATGTATTTCGCCTTCGACATAACGGCCGCTGACGCGCTCGGCGGGCCGGGCGAAGGGTGGTTCTTCGTCTTTCAGGAAAACCCCTCCGCGCCGAGATTCGGCCTCAACGAGCCGGCGGATCAGGGCGGGAGCCCGGCGGCCGATAAGATTCAGGCCTGGAACCAACTGGACTGGGGCATGGCGGCGCTTAAAAACGGCTACATAGACGTCTCCGGCAGTGCGGGCCTGGCAGGCAGGCAGCTCCCCGCCACGCCCGGCGGCAGCGGCCGCAGCTGGGGCCGCAGCGCGGCCGATATGGCGAACATCACGCTCCAACGGCCCGTCAAGGTCGCCATACACGCCTCAGGGCTGATATGAGGCGTAACGAGAGGGTTAAAAACGGCACCTGCAGGGCGGGGGTTCTGCTACCGCCGCCGTATCCCGCCATGCAATGCGCAATTTCGATAGATTCTCAGTCTGCCGCCCCTTGCCGCATTCTGTAGGGGCGGCCTCCGCCGTACGCTTAACCTGAAGGCTTCCTATAGCCCCAAACCTGCGGACGCGCTCGGCAAAACTAGTGTATTATCCGGCGATAAAATGTAGTAGGGGCGGAGCTTGTCTTCACCCGGGATACGGACAGACACAAGGTCTGCCCCTACAGCGTTCTATAAAATCTTGCCGAATGTAACACTAGAATTATCGTAAACCTATAGTTCGGCGGGCGGACAGGGTCGTCCGCCCCTACGGCATTTTTCAGCCGAATGTAAATTCAGAGAGCTGAAAAGCGACATCTGTAGGGCGGGGACTCTGCTCCCGCCGCCGTATCCCGCCATGCAATGCGCAATTTCGATAGATTCTCAGTCTGCCGCCCCTTGCCGCATCCTGTAGGGGCGGCCTCCGCCGTACGCTTAACCTGAAGGCTTCCTATAGCCTCAAACCTGCGGACGCGCTCGGCAAAACTAGTGTATTATCCGGCGATAAAATGTAGTAGGGGCGGAGCTTGTCTCCGCCCGGAATACGGGAAGACACAAGGTCTGCCCCTACAGCGTTCTATAAAATCTTGCCGAATGTAACACTAGAATTATCGTAAACCTATAGTTCGGCGGGCGGACAGGGTCGTCCGCCCCTACGGCATACGGAATCCTTGATTTTACTGTTGAT
>Ga0209629_10000345_pt1 | contig 24428 bp, 17 predicted proteins | sample TergutCu122P5_FD_187286 | JGI IMG/M metagenome (GOLD analysis project Ga0209629, IMG submission 187286) | Cubitermes ugandensis P5 segment gut microbial communities from Kakamega Forest, Kenya - Cu122 P5 (SPAdes) (version 2) | ecosystem: Host-associated > Arthropoda: Insects > Digestive system...
CTATTTGCCCCCCCCCCCTATTTTAACACGATTGGTGAACATCAAGACCTTCCCTCTCCCATCGGGCAACACAATCAGACCATCATCGACGGGTTTTGACTGTTTCACCCGTCGCTTACGCGGGCCGCTATTTTAAAACCTCATTTTCCATGAGACGGACAATTTTCTATGAAACGAACAATCGCTTGGTAAATTTTAACGGTCTGCCAAAAAAAGATCAACAGGCGGCAGCAAGATTTTGACAAAAAATAGCCCGCTGTTTTGCTTGCATCGGTCGGGACGCAATCATCACCCGGGCGTCAAGCCCTGAGAAAGCAAAAACCCCGTCATGCGTTTGGGCACTTCGGGGTTTTTGCCTGCAAAGTAACAGCCGTAACACTCGAGGGATGATCCTCGGGTCGCTCATTCCAGGAGACTAGAAAGAGTATCGTACCAACAGATCGACTCGCGTCGTTTTTCCCGGTTCCATCGGGGAAGTCGTTTGAGTCGCCGGGTTGTATGCATGCCAGTCTGTTTGCCACTGACTGACTTCTAGGCCGGTCAAAAAGTTGTCCGTCCAGTTGTAAATTCCATTCAAAAAGATCATCTGATTCCGGTCGCGGGCGTTATAATTCCCTTGCCAGGGTGCGGTGCCAAGTACGTCTTTCATGTCTTCGATGCAGTAACCCGCGTTCATCTGGAATTTTTTGGTCAATTTGCAGTTGATGTTTCCCCAGCCGCCGGACGATTGTGCCGAACGGGGATGAACGCCGGCCAGTCCGGGGGTGAAAAAGTCGATCCCCTGCATGATGCCGCCCATCGAAGCCGCCATGTTTTCTCCGGTGAACATTTCGCCTTGCACTCGCCAACGGGTCGTCACGGGGACGTCAATATCGATATTGCCCGACCAGGTTCTGTGTGTGATGTTTCTCAGACCGACTGCGTTGTAATCGAAATCCATTTCCCCGATATGTCCGGACAGTCCGACGGTGACCGGGAGGTTGTTCGCAACAGGGTTTCGTCCGAACGACACGGCATACCGGCCTTGAAATTGCGGCCAGCCGTTATTTGCCTTGACAATGCTCCCGTCGGACATGAAATCCGCCGGCACGTTGTCGCAAATGCCGAATTGCCAGTTCGTCTGCATGTCTTCCGAAAATTTTCGTTCATGTTCGAAGCGGATCTGAGCGCGCCGGTAACCGAGATTGCCGGCACACGAACCCGGCACGTAATTCAGGCTTTGCGGCACCAGCGGCGAAATGATTTCCCATTCCTGACCGATCAAAATTCGTGAATGGTCATAAGTCATTTCGAGAAAACCTCGCCGCAACTGCAAACCGGGTTTGTTTCGGCTGTAGTTGATGTTTCCCTGAAAGTCGACTTCCAGCGTCGCACCGGTTGTGATGCGCGTGCAGGGAATATCCGGCCCCGTGACTTTGACGCCTAAACGCGATGTTTTCGGGTCTGTTTGAAAACTGTTGTGTCTTTCAATGTCGGGAGAAATCGAATACAACGCATAATCGCTGTTGACAGTCCGCTGGGATTCATAAGAGGTGTCAATATTGATAAAACCATATGGGGTGATCGTGTATGCCCCTTTGCGCCAACCGGACGGCTGCGGCAGGGGTTGCCGGTCATGCAATATTGCGTCGAGCTGGTCTTTCGTGATGTAGGAATCGCCGGAGCCGGACGTTTCGACCGACATGTTTGAATCGTTCGCGTCGTTTTTTGAAATATCATCGGGCATCCGCAAGGCAAGCACAGGCGTCATTTGTTGTGCCGTCATTTGTGCGGGTGACGACGGGGAAAGCCTGACGGGTGTTTGTTCCCTCATCTGTTCCCTCATCGTGACGGAAGTGATCTCCTGCATGTCACGAAACGGAACGACCGGTTGCTGATCCTCCTGCGTTTGTTGAACCGGGGAAACCATGTTTTGCGGAGAAGTGTCTGTTTGTAAACTCCCTTCATAAGCAGGCGTCGAAAATGCCGTGAGCGATGATTGAGAAGATGTTTGGGGAGATGATAATTGCATATTGGAGGCATCAGAAACGATCCGTTCAAAAAGCCGCTGCGACAAACGGGCGGGAGGCGATTCCGGTAATTGTGGTTCCGGCAATTGGGACTGTGATTCCGCCAATTGCGGTTCTGTCCATTGCGATTCCTGATATGCCGTTTCCTGAAAATGCGGCTGATTCGTTTGCTGTGTTTTTGTTTGCGGCGTTGGAGTCCCCGGCGGACTGAATATGAACGAATCAACACGAAAAACGGCGGTTTCCCCCTGTTGATAAACGTCGGTGTTTTTTCCGATGAACGGTTTTTCGCTCGAACTGTTTGCCATAATGTCCGTCTGGTCCGACACGGAAAACGTCATGTTGTTTTTCGTGTAGAGGGAAATGTCGTTCGTATAGTCCCCCGAACCGAAACAAGACGAAATCAGGCACCCGCCTCCCAACAGAAACGTCGTGGTGTTTCGTCCCATTCGTCGGATGATTTCGGAAATTTGCGGCATGATTGCATGTACTCCATGACAAAACGATCGTCCGTGAACGTGACCCTTTTGCTGCCAAACGGCTGTTGTCATTCGTCGTCTTCGATATAACCGTTCCCTGAACTGCAACTACTATCGTCCGATCAATTCGTGAAACACGGATAATCCGGGGGATGTCACCTCATTTTTTTCAGAGCGCCTCTTGTAATCGACATGAAACAAATGACCCCCAAATGCAACATTTGCAAAAAAACCGAAAGAAATTATCTAGGCGATACAGACGGTGCGGCCAGAGAAATGATTACATCCTTGCTTTGTATTGAAAAGTCACTGATTGGGAACGGTTTTTTGTGACAGGGTGACTTTGGCGAATGCAGTGATTTTAATCCCGCAATTGCAAACGCAAGATATGGAATTTTAAAATGCTCTCAGTATAATGGTTTTTATCATCATTTTTTATGCAACGGGCGATATAAATACGAGAGGCCGCTTTTCAAAGTATACCGGCATGGTATTTGCACCTTGCATCACAACTGAGGACTTATCTTATGAAATGCCATCATTCTCTTTTTTATGCTTTGGTAACCCTGTTCGTATTGACGGGAAATCCGTTGATTGCGCGGAATATTTATGTCAATAATGAAACAGGAAATGATCAAAATGACGGAATGTCGTCAAAAGTATCCGTGGGGCAATCCGGGCCGGTAAAAACGATTATGCGGGCGTTCGAACTTTCCAACGCAGGGGATCACGTCGTTTTGGCGGCCACGTCCTCCCCGTACCGGGAATCGATCTGTTTTTTCGGAAAAAAGCAAAGCGGAACACCTGCTGTTCCATTTGTATTTGACGGAAATGGGGCAATTCTTGATGGAACGGATTATCTTTCGCCGGATGTCTGGACGTATCATGGCGGTAACATTTTTCGCTTCAAACCGACAAATTTTACCCATTTTCAATTGTTTCTCGATCACAGACCGATGAAAAAAGTGACCGTGACGCCAGGTGCCAAACAATTGCCGACGTTATTGCCGCTCGAATGGTGCATTTTCAATGGTTTTTTGTACGTTTGTCTGGAGGATTTCAAAAGACCATATCATTACAGCTTTACTTATTCAGAAAAAATGTCCGGCGTGACGTTGTTGCAGTGCGAAAACGTTCGGATCAACGATTTGATCGTTCAAGGGTATCAGATTGACGGGATTTCCGTTGTGAACAACACGAAAAACATCGTTTTGGACAACGTCGTCGTTCGCGGAAACGGTCGGAACGGTCTGACGATCGGGGCGGCGTCGAGCGTTGCGGTCGGTTACTCGCTTTTTGGCGACAATCTTACGTCGCAAATTGCCGTCGAAAAAAACGCACAGGTTTCCATCTATCTTTCCGGGGTCAAGGAAAACGACCAGTTGCCGGGAACGATCATTAATCTTTCCGGTATTTTCAATAAAGGGGGTTTTGTCCAAAACGTCAGATACCGGGACGTTGTTGCGCAAAATCCGGATATTGCCAAAGCACCGGATATTGAAAACTTGTGGAAACCGCTGATTCCCGCCGATCTTCCGGTTGTGGAAGTTTCGGCGGATCATAACGGCAAAGCAGCGGAAACACTTGAAAAAGGCGGAAAAAAATCAATATCGGAAATGTCGGAACAGGCGGTGCAACAACCTTCCGGGACAGATTCGCATGTTGAAACGGTTTTGCCGGTTGATGTAACTCCGCAAAATAACGATTCTTTGACGAACTTGCCGGAAAAAAGCAATTCGGCAAAGCCTGAAGCGTCCGGCAGGCAAGAGGACACCGGACAAGAGGACCCGTTCGCCGGTGTTTAGAGCGTATCCGGAGTTGGTTTGGAGACATTGATTTTTAACCAAATATACCCAAGCCGGTTGAAAATTCCGGAAGCTGGACATGGCAAGTCCTGCAACGCAGGACGTTTGCGCAAGGCCGAAGGCTGCCGCCCATACCGGCTGCGGTATAGCGACCAACGGGAGCGGAAAACTCCAGATCAATTCCAAATTTGCTTTAGTGCCGTGTAAAATTAAAAATTGGGAAAGCTTTCGCGCACATATTACGGCGGTCACGCCGTGACCGCCTTGCCTTGATCCTAATAATTAAATTTTACAAAGCACTACGCTTCCGCTTCTGACTTCACGATTCCTGACTTTGAATGTTCCTTGCTTACGGAAAGGTCGTTTTTTCCGGGAGAGGAGGTTTTTTTTCCCTTCAAGGTATTTTCAGTTTCCTTTTCCTTGCGTTCGGCGATTTCTTTCGCCTGGATTTCGTGAAGATCGGCCTTGATTTTTTCATAGTCAATAATTTCCGTGTTGAAACCGAAAATTCGCCCGAGCAAAATGACGAGGTCGTCGACCAGTGTGTACACAACCGGAATCACAATCAATGTCAGGATCGTTGATGTGACCATGCCGCCGATGATGGCGGTTCCCATCGGCGAACGGCTTTCGCCGCCGTCGCCCGCCCCGATCGCGACGGGGATCATCCCGGCGACGGTTGCAAACGCCGTCATGAGAATCGGACGCAATCGCACCGGTCCCGCCCGCAGGATCGCTTCGTCGCGGTTCATCCCTTTCCTGCGGAGACCGTTGGCATAATCGATTAAAAGAATCGCGTTTTTCGTGGCAAGCCCCATGAGCATGATCATGCCGATCATGGAAAAGATACTGAGCGTTCGCCCGGTGATCGCCAACGCGGCCAGCGCGCCGACCACCGCCAGCGGCAGCGAAACCATGACCGTAAACGGGTGGGCAAGGCTTTCAAACTGCGCGGCAAGCACCATGTAAATCAAAATGATCGCAAGGAACAATGTAAATTTCATATATCTGAAAGATTCAGCCATCCGGTCCGCTTCACCGCCGAACGTGTACGTGATCCCTTTATCGGCAAGTCCGGCCGCGTCCACCGTTTTGATGAAATCGCTTTGCAATTGGCCGAGACTGGTTTTGTTGTTCTCGTAACTTGCAAAAATAGAAATCTGGCGCGAGCGGTTTTCCCGGTCGATCTGCACCGGACCGGTTCGTTCCTCGACCCGTGCGACCGTTCGCAGGTCGACGAGTTGCCCTGAGCGCGTTTTGACCGGCGTGTCGAGCAGTTGATCGGTGCGGGTCCGGTCGTTGTCGACGGCACGCAACCGGATGTCGTAAGTTTTGCCCCCCACCTCATACGTCGAGATCGGTCGCCCGGCTACCATCAGTTGAACCGCCTCACCGATCGCCGAGGTCGTGATTCCGAGGTCGCGGGCCTTCTGCTTGTCGATGATGACATGCGCTTCCTGCTTGCCGTCGTCGTAACTCGTCCGGAGGTCGGCGATGCCGTTGATTTTTTTCAATTCGGCGAGCAAATCCTTCGCCGTTTGCCCCAGCACGCCAATGTCAAGCCCGTGCAGGTTCAAAACCATCGGCGAACTCATCGCGTCGTTGCCGCCGCCGATCATCGAAATTTCGCTGAGCGTGATCTCCAGCTTGGAGCCTTTGGCGGTCATGTCTTTGACGATTTCACGGACGAGTTCCTGCATTTTGAATTGCGTCAACTGCCGTTTCGACTTGTGCGTCGTGTAGACGCGCAACGACGCCTTGTTGACCGCTTCCTGCTGGTTGGCCCCCACGTCGAGGTACACGTTTTGAAGTTCCAGGTCGGGATGCGCCAGCAAACGGCGTTTGACTTCCTGCGCGATCGAAATCGTCGAATCGAGCGACGTGCTGACGGGCGCCTTGATGTTGACGAGAAATTTTCCCTGGTCGGGTTTCGGGTTGAAGTCGACCCCGACGAATTGCTTGATAAAATAACTGCTTGCAAAGGCAAGGATGGCAACGGCAATCACCACCCAGCGCATCCGCAACGCGCCGCGCAAACAGACATCGTAAAACTGTTCCATCTTGACGAGCAGCACTTCAACCGAACGGAAAAACAGTCCGTGTTTTTTGCTGTATGAAAGCATCCGCCCGCACATCATCGGCGAAAGCGTGATCGCGAAAACGGTCGACAACCCGATGGCGACCGAAACTGTGATCGCGAACTGGTAAAAGAATCGCCCGACGATGCCGCCCATGAAACCGACCGGCAAAAACACGGCGAGCGTCGCCATCGAAACGACGATCACCGCGAACCCGATTTCCTCCATCGCCGCATAAGCCGCCTGCATCGGCGTTTTCCCTTCCTCCATGTGCCGGTACGTGTTTTCGAGAACAACGATCGCGTCGTCGACGACAAGCCCCACCGACACGGTCAAGCCGAGCAGCGTCATCATATTGAGCGTAAAACCGAGGGCACTGATAAACGCATACGTCCCGATGACGGAGGCGGGAATGACGACCGCCGCGACGAAAGAACCGCGAATCGTCCGCAGGAAGAAGAAAATGACGATCACGGTGAGCAACGCGCCGCGGATCAATTCCTGATTCGCCTCGTCCACCGACGTTTTGATGAATTTGGACAGGTCGTCGGCCACTTCGAGCTTGTAACTCTTGGGCATCGACTTGTCGTTTTGCATTTCGGCAACGCGTTTCATCACGTTGTTGGCGACCTGCACGGTGTTTTTGCCCCCCTGGCGCTGGACCGTGAGCGAAACCGCGTTCCGGCCGTTCCACTCGGCGTAACTCCGGGCTTCCTTGCCGCCGTCTTCGATCCGCGCGACATCGGAAAGCAGCACCGGCGAGCCGTTGACCACTTTCACGATCATTTTCTCGAAATCGGCGATGGTCTCCATCTTTCCGAGCGTCTTGACGATGATTTCGTTTTGGATCGTTTCAACGCGTCCTCCCGGCGGTTCGACATTGTCCTGTTGAACCGCGCTCATGACATCCCCCGGCACAAGGCCGTATTTCTTGAGTTTGTCCCCTTGCAGCCAGATGTTGATCGTCCGCTCGCGACCACCGTAAATATCGATCCGCCCGACGCCACTCACGCTTTCGAGACGCCGCTTGACCACTTCGTCCGCGTAAAGCGTCAGGTTGGTCGTCGAGTCGTCCCCCGACAGTGCCAGATAAAGCACCGGCGTCGCGGTCAGGTCGAGCTTTTCAATAATCGGCTCTTCAATCGTCAGCGGAAGGTCCTGGCGAATCTTGGCCACTTTGTCGCGCACGTCCTGGCTGGCCACGTCGATCTTTTCCGTCAGTTCGAATTCGATGACGACCATCGAAAGTCCTTCATAACTGGTCGACGTGATTTTTTTGATGCCGCTGATGGTGCTGACCGCCTCTTCGATTTTTTCCGTCACGTCCGACTCGACCGATTCGGGCGACGCCCCTTCGTAACGGGTCATGATCGTCACGTTCGGGATGTCGACGTCCGGAAAATAATCAAGCCCGATGCTCATATACGCGACAAAACCGAACACCATGAGTGCCAAAACAAACATGGTGGTCGCGACCGGACGCTCAATGGAATATTCTGCAATTTTCATGGTTGATATTAAGTGAAAAGTTAAAAGTGAGAAATGGCATCCGTTCACGCACACTTGGGGATTTCACGCAGAGACACGGAGAAAACAAAGATCGCAAAGCATTCTTAAAAACTCTTTGCGGACTTGGCTGGCTTGGCGTCTTTGCGTGAAACAAATATCGTGAACGGTTACGAAAAACTAAAAGTCGGATTCGTTTTTTAATTCCTCACATTTAGTTTTTCACTTTTAGTTTTTAGTTTCTTATTTGCTTGCCGAATCCGTTGCCGTCGGTATACCCCTTTGTGACACCAGGGTATCTTGTGATGCCGGGACGTTCAAAAGGACATGTTGTCCGTCGGCAAGCATCGCCAGTTTTCCGACGACGATGTGTTCCCCTTCCGCAAGCCCTTCTTTGACTTCGTAAGAATCGTCGTTGGCGAGTCCGGTCTGCACGACACGGCGTTCCAGGACGCCGCCCTTGTCAACATACGCGATGTTATTGCCGTCGATCAGCATGATGCCGCTTCGTGGAATCACGAGAACACCGTCTTCCGAATCAATCGGAATGGCAACCCGGACAAACGTTCCGGCGTGCAGCTTCTGGTCGTAATTTTCGACGGTGACGCGGACTCTCACGCATCGTGTTTCCGGGTCGACCATCGCGTTTTTAATGTCAATCTTGCCGACATAAGGTTCTTTTTGCAAATCGTTGTACACCGCGACCAGTTTGGTCGGGTCCGTCCTGTCGCCGTCGTCCGTATATTTAATCAGACTTTGATATTCCTGCGGGACCGTCACTTCGGCAAAGAGCACCCGCATGTCGATGATCTGCAACACTTTGTCCGAGGTGCGGACGAAGTTACCGATGTCGTTCCAACGGGCCACAACCACGGCGTCGTAAGGGGCGAGAACTTTTGTTTTTCTCAGCCGGTCCTGACACGCATTGACTTCGACTTGTGCCGCGGCGATTTGCGAATCGCAAACGGCCAGTTGCTGTTCCGACGGTCCGGCCAGCGTCAATTGATAAGCCGCTTCGGCTTTTTCCGCATTGGCTTTGGCCACATCGCGTGCCGCCGTGGCACTGTCCAGCATCGCTTTTGCCTCGGTCTGCTTTTCGACGACGAGCGTGTACATCCGCCGATAATCGCTTTCCGCCTGATCGTACAACGCCTTCGCCTGGTCGATCGTCGCTTTCAACTGCGTGATTTCCTCGGGACGCTGGCCGCGTGTCATCAATTCCGTCTTGCTTTTTTCCGCCAACCGCAACGCCGCTTCGGCGCGGTCGAGCGCCATTTGATAATCGGTCGGGTCAATCGTAAAAAGCACGTCCCCCTGCCTGACTTCGGTGCCGAGGTCGATGCTGAAGTGTTGTGTGACCGTTTCGCCGTCCCTGACTTGTTGGACGCCCCGCACGGAAGGCAAAAACGAGATGATTTTTCCGTCCACTTCGGCGGCGACATTGGTCGAACGCACCGGGATCAGCGTTCCGGTCGCCTTGATGACCGAACTGATTTTTCCACGCTGCACCGGTACAACGTCCACTTTGGTTTTCTCGATGTTGGCGATTTTTTCCAGCGCAAGCTGATACACGTCCCGGTTGCTGTGACAACCGGCGATCAGCGTGACTGCAAGGAGCGTTGCCGCCCAACAAGCCTTTTGACAAGACATCTTTTATTTCCTCTGATTTTCCTGGTTAGGAATTGTATTAAAATAACGACCGCATTTTGTAAATGGCAGCCGGGAACGTAACGAAGTGAAGTGACCGGATTACCCCACATTTGATCCGGTCACTGCGCTACGCTCCGTTCCCGGCTGCCATTGGTACTTGATTACTGTTCATTACTTTTTAAGTACGCCGTTGAGCAGTGCGTTGACTGTGTGTTCGGTCATTTCGGACAAGCTGACTTCGTGTTCAAAAAAACAGTGCGTCGCCATGGTCCCGTACAGCGCGGAACAGTAGGCGAAACAAAACAATTTCGGTTGCGTCAACTCCAACAACCCTTGTTGAATTCCTTCGTTGATCACAAACAAAAGCGGGGCAAAAAGGTACTCCTGCATATATTGTTCGACCGGTTTTGGAATCCTTCCACGAAAATAGGCGCGTTGCAAAATGATGATTTCCACGTCGTTCGGGTATTTTTCAAGGAAACGGGCTCGCTCGGATGCGATTCGTTTCAGCTTGGTGACCGGATCATCCCCGCTGTTGATGACTTCGTGTGCGATGCCGTACCAGCGTTGCACCGAAGCGAGCGTCGTCGACCAAAACAGTTGCTCCTTGTTGATAAAATGACGATACACGGTCCCTTTTCCGACGCCCGCCCGCTGGGCGATCACCTGAACATCGGCGTCCTGAAACCCGTATTCGGCGAAAACATCAGTTGCGGCGTCAAGTATGGCCGTTCGTTTGTCGAAATGCCCTTCCGTACCGTTTGATACTTCCACATCCAAATCCGAAACTGTTTGGCTTTCTGTCATTTTGAATCTCATGATCAATTGCCTTGAATAAGAACGGACTCGTCCGTCCACTTGAGTGTATATTATAACAATATCGAAAAACTGTCAAGAGAAGTAATCTACAAAGAATGTTTTTCCGCAAAAACAGACCGAAGATGTCGGCAAAAAGAGAATAATCCAAAAAAATAAATCGATCAATAATCAATATCGTACTTTGATGATAAGTGTCAATTAACCAAACCAGGTGGATTTTTCAGATTGTACATGATTTTGAGGAGAATACGCTGTTCAAGAGCAGTGTCACGTCCCATCGAAATCCAACCTTGCGAAACGGGGGTCTCTTGACCGGTAGCGGTGACCGTATTAATACTGTTGGTATATGTAAAACTTGCGGCCCCTGCGGTTGCGCCAAGCGGGCGGACTAAATCTTCAAGTTCTTTGTAAACAGTTACATAAACCGAAAAGCCGCCTGTTCCAGGAACGACGCGAACCAAGGCGCGACGTCGGATACTCTGAAAAGTGCTTTCCAGTTTTTCTTCCCCCGTAACGGAATCATGAAACCAGGGTTCAAGATAAGTTGCTCCCGTTTTGGGGAACGTGTCGATCCGTCCTTCCGTGAGAAGTTGCCCATAAGCCCGAATCGGTTCTTCATGTTCGATGTCAAAATAGTCGTCAACGGCATCCGTAACACGATCCCACACAAAATCCGCATCGCTTGACGAGATGAACATCGGATTACTCGGCGGCGTGACATTTTCAAAGCCGGGAATGCGATCAGACAGGCACGCACACCCGCTCATACTCCCCAAAAAAATGGAAAGCAATAGAATTTGAGTAAAATGCGTAAACAATCGCGTTTTCGTCATTGTGATAATCAATATTTGGTTCATGATTTTGTGAAGTGTCGTTGATTTTTTCATTCATTTCAAGTCCAATTTTTTGAAATGACTTCGTGGTGAAAAAAATGTCAGGTACGAAAACCGGTAAAAAATGAAAAAGCGAATTGCCTATCTTTCGGAATTCGAGTCGCGTCACGGGGGCGAAAACTCGTTGCTTGCGATTCTCCCGCGATTGAGGGAAAACGGGGTGATTCCGATGGTGATTGCTCCGCCGCAGGGGGATTTTGCAGAAGCCGTCCGCCGGCTCGATGTGGAGTTGGTTGCTTTTCAACGGACGGACGAACACGGCGATACGATGCCGCTTGCAAAAGCCCGCGAAGTTCTGACCGGGTTGCTGCGAAACATCCGTCCCGATATTTTGCATGCCAACAGTCTTGCCATGGGGCGGTTTTCGGGACCGGTGACTGCGGAACTCAGGATTCCCGGCTTTTCGCATTTGCGGGACATTGTGCGATTGAACCGGCAAGCGGTGGACGATCTCAACCGGCATCGTTGTTTGCTTGCAGTGTCCCATGTAACCCGTCAATATCACGTCGGTCAGGGTATTCGTGCGGAAAAGTGCCATGTCCTCTATAACGGAATCGATTCGGCCTGTTTTCGATTCCGCCCGCCCAACGGCTTTTTGCATCGCGAGTTACGTTTTCCGGAAAACGCCGTTTTGATCGGAAATATCGGACAAATCGGTCTCCGCAAAGGACACGACACGCTTCTGGATGTCATGTCTCTGTTATTGGGAAATGAAACCGGCCGGCATGTAAACCTGCATTTGCTTGTGATTGGTAAACGCTGGTCGTCGAAAGCGGAATCGATCGAATACGAACGCCGGTTGCATCAGCGGGCTTCGGAGCCACCGCTTGCCGGACACGTTCATTTCCTGGGGCGGCGGCAGGATGTCCCGGAAATTCTCAATGAATTGACGTTGCTTGTCCACACCGCCCGGCAGGAACCGCTCGGTCGCGTGTTGCTCGAAGCGGCAGCCTCCCAAGTGCCGGTCGTCGCCGCCGAAGTCGGGGGAACCCGCGAGATTTTCACGCCGTTGCCGCAGGAACAAACCGTTTGCAGACCTGCCGCGATGCTTGTGCCTTGCGACAATACTGTAGCATTTGCCTCGGCGGTGTCGGTACTGTTATCCGATGAAAAACTGCGAAAAGAGCTTGCCGGTTCCGCGCGACACATCGTCGCGACAAGGTTTTCCATCGAACAATCAGTCACCCAACTCCTGTCGCATTACGAAACAATATTAAGGGAACATGTAGCGTAAGCCGGTGCCATGCCGTATAATGAGAAGCAGTTCCCGAATGCAATTTCTCAAACAACAAAGGAGAACTCCATGAAACGCAAACTGACCGTATTGGCCGCGCTGGCCATGTTCTGTTGCCTGATTTCCCAGGTTTCCGCCGAAGACGCGGCCAAAAACTCGACCAAAGACGTCAAGCCGCATCCCGGCGGGTCGGGCAAGTTCACCAAATTGGTCTGGGCCGACGAATTTGACGGCAAAGGGCTTCCCGACAAGGAAAAATGGAACTATGAAAAAGGCTACATCCGCAATCGCGAGATGCAATATTACACCGTCGCGCGAATCGAAAACGCCGAACTTCGCGACGGTAATCTGGTCATCACCGCCCGAAACGACAAGGCAGTCATTGACGGCGAAGAACGTGCGATCACGTCGGCCAGTCTGGATTCACAAGGCAAGGGGGACTGGAAATACGGCCGCATCGAAGTGCGGGCGAAAATTCCGTCCTGCCTGGGGACTTGGCCCGCGATCTGGATGATGCCGAGCAAGCCGAAATACGGCGGCTGGCCCAAAAGCGGTGAAATCGACATCCTCGAACACGTCGGCTATGATCCGGATCACTTGTATTTCAACCTGCACACGGAGAAATACAACCACAGCAAAGGATCGGGCCGCGGCACGTCGATCCCCTACAAAAACCCACAGGACGATTTCCACGTTTACGCCGTCGAGTGGTTTGAAGACCACATCGACTGGTATTTCGACGATCAAAAGGTCTTTACGGTCAAGAACGACGAACCCGGCTGGCAAGCCTGGCCGCTGGACGAGCCGTTCCACATCAAGCTGAACCTCGCGTTCGGCGGTGCGTGGGGCGCAGCCAAAGGGGTCAACGTCGACGCCCTGCCGCAAGAATTCCTCATCGATTACGTCCGCGTCTTCCAGGAACCGTGACGGCGGTTTAGATGTATTTCAAAATCATTTTTTTAACGCGGAAGTCGCGGAAAGACGGAAAAAACGGAAGTCCGCAAAGCCGTCTTTCCGCGCCTTCCGCATTAAAAAAATAAATTGGACAAGTGATTTATTGACAGTTTCTAATAAAAGCAAGTGTCAATTTTGATTGGTTGGGTTGTTTGATTCCCCGTTTTGCGATGATGAAACGGGCTTTGGATAAGCGGAATGAGCAGCTACCATTTTTGATATGCCTTCGCGGTCCAATTCTTTCTCGTCAGACGAAACGATTTGATTTCCGATGATAACAAGAGTGACGGGATGATTGTCAATCAAATCAAATGATTGGTTATCAACAACAATTTTTTTTCCGGCATTCATGACCTCTATTTTATGGTTGTTCACATCCCAAATCGATTTTGAATATAAGGGATAGTATCTGAAATTATAGTGAAAATCCTTTCCAAAGCTCCGCCATATTGCGGCATTGCTCAAATTACCGTGAAAAACACCGCTTAAAGGAAAATCATTGATGCCTATATCTTTAGATGATTGTTCATTGTCAATATCGGAAAAAACAATGGTGCATTTCAATTTGGAGAAAGAGAGAAACGCATAGCCGTTTTGGAAACCATAGCAATATTGACTCGAACTGCTAAAACCGTACATCATTATGAAAGACATCATAACGAGAAGAAAGATGATGATCCAAGAATATTTTAAGTATTTTTTTTTCATTATGACCCTTGTTTATTGAATTGTTACGTGGTATTTTCAACTTGTTTCAGTATCGCGCGTATTTCAACCGCACTGCAGGCAGTGCGGCTACGTTCCAAAATTGAACATGAACAAATCCGCGGCGATTTCGGGAAGCGTTCGTCCTTCGGTGTCGATTTCGAGATGTGCGGTTTCGCGGTAGAACGGCTCGCGCGTTTGCAGGACGTGTTCGATTTCGCCAAGCGGCGGCAGGTTGGTCAGGCTGGGGCGACGTTCCCCGGTGGTCGGGTCGGACGACATGCGGGCAAGGATCGTTTCCGGCGACGCCTTGAGCCAAACGACGAACCCGTGCTTCCGGAGCAGTTCGCGATTGGCCGGTCGAACAGGAACGCCGCCGCCGGTGGCAAGCACGATTTGTTTTCTTTGCAGCACTTCGGTAATCACGTCCGATTCGAGGTCGCGAAATGCCGGCTCGCCGTCTTCCGCAAAAATCCGGGCAATCGACTTGCCCGCTTTTTGTTCGATCAATACGTCGGAATCAATCGCGTCCCAGCCGGTTTTTTCGGCAAGCAACGCGGCAAGCGTCGACTTCCCCGTCGCGCGATAACCGATCAAAATCAGGTTGTTTGGGTTTTGGTTCATTAGACTGTGTTTAAAAATAAATTTTTCGACGCGGAAATACGGAATATGCGGAAAAATATTTCAAGGAAAGCCGTAATTTTCCACCCTTTCGCGAGTTCCGTGTTATAGATGCGATCATAAAATTTGAGCCGCTTCCACGGCTGCCTGCTGCGCCGACATTGTTAAAACACATAAAATAGCAGGGTTTTTCGTTGTCGGCGATGCAGGCGATTCAACGGATAAGCTCAATTTTTATTAGCGGCACAGCAACATGGACGGAAGCGGCATGGGCAAAAAGCGGATCAAAGAGAGCGAATAAAAAGATGCGCTCACAAAAAAATTATGAAAGAAATCTTATGGAGCCACTGGTCATCACTGAAAATGTCAGAAACTGCGGCTATGCCGTTTACGCGGTCATGCTTGCCACAACATTGATCGTCTCTCTCTCGGAATGGATATTCAAGAAAGACATGGCAAACTTTCAATTACGATTGAAGTCATTTTGGCTTATCGTGATACTTTTCACGGTGGCGTTCTCCATAAATAAAATATTCGCCTTTTTTTTCCTTGCGTTAATCAATTACCTTGCGCTCAAGGAGTTTTTTTCTCTTATCCCGACAAGACGCGCCGACAGACGAGTGCTTTTATGGGCTTACCTGGCCATTCCGGTCCAGTTTTATCTCATTTATATCGGTTGGATCGTGACGTTCTATCTCTTTGTTCCGCTTTACATGTTTTTGCTCATTCCCATACGCATGGTGCTGATCGGTGAAAATGAAGGGTTCTTAAAATCGTGCGGAACCATCCACTGGGGACTCATGTCAACGGTGTATTCCCTCGGTTATTTGGCCGCGTATTTGGCGATCCCCGTGGCGAAGAATCCTTCCGGTGGTGCGGTGGGAATGCTTTTGTGCATCCTGATCCTTACCGTATTCAATGATTTTGCACAATTCCTTTTCGGGAAATCGCTTGGCAGGCATAAAATCATTCCAAAAGTCAGCCCGAATAAAACCTGGGAAGGATTTATCGGCGGAGTGGTCGCAACCACGTTCCTGGCCTTGTTTTTAGTGCCGTATTTAACGCCTTCGGGCAGTCTTGGACTGGCTGCGGGAGCGGGTTTCGTCATTGCCGTCGCGGGCTTTTTGGGCGATGTGACCATGTCCGCGATCAAACGCGACATCGGCGTGAAGGACAGCGGCACGCTCCTGCCCGGACACGGTGGAATACTGGACAGACTCGACAGCCTTGTCTTCACCGCGCCCCTGTTTTTTCATTACACTGTTTTTCTCAACAAAATTGATGTCTATATACCATTTTAAGCGAGATTGTAGCAACATCATGGATGATATTCTACCAAACTTGCTGTACTTGAATCATTTATGAATCAAATCTTTGATTTGGCATTGTTTCACACGGAGGTCAGAGACACGGAGAAGAAAACCCTTCTTTTTCAATCTCTCCGTGCCCCGTGTGAGAAATAATCACCCATTGATTTGCGATGTCTCTTTTGAGCTGATATTGTGGCGGCGAGAAAAAATGCACAACGCTTCCACATCTGCCGGTTGCGCCGAAATACCAAAGTTTCGTAAAATAGGACATTTGGTTCATTTCGGCGGGACCGGCGATGAACCGGACACGCTTATTTTTTATTTCCAGCACAGTAAAATGAATCGCCCATTGTTGAACAACATACTAAAATACCTGTTTTTCTTTTTGTTCGTAAAACCTTTTGTCCATGTTGTTTTGGGGATCAGCGTAAAAAATTCCCAAAACCTTCCCCGAAAAGGGCCCGCCATACTGATTGCCAACCATAATTCGCACATTGACACGCTTGTCCTGATGTGCCTGTTTTCCACGTCGCAATTGCTGCAAGTCCATCCCGTTGCCGCGATGGACTACTTTTTCAACACCCGCCTTCGTTCATTCCTGTTTAAGGCACTGATCGGTGCGATTGCCGTCAAAAGGGAAAGAATCAAAAATTTAAAAGAAGACGTCTTTGCCGAGGCGAAACAAAATCTCAAGAACGGGCATATCCTGATCATTTATCCGGAAGGGACGAGAAGTCCGGATGGTGAAATACGGGAATTCAAAACGGGTGCGGCGCATTTGGCCAAGTCAAACCCCGATCTTCCGGTGATCCCGATCTTTATCAACGGTCCGGACAAGGTCATGCCGAAATCCGATTTTTTGCCGGTGCCGTTTATCTGCGATGTGTATATCGGGGTGCCAATGTCCCTCGGTGCCGACAGCAAGAAGGAATTCACCGAAAAAATATTCCAGGAAGTCTTGAGATTGAGACAGTTGCATTTTGAGAGGCAGTAGCATAATCATTGGTGGTTTTTTGTTTCACACGGAGGCACGGAGAAGAGAGATAAAGAAAGTTTGTTAATCTCTTCTTCTCCGGCCTCTGTGCATCCGTATGAAAAAGGAGAAAAGACAAACAAATACCCGTTTTACCCTTTTGTGCCAGCAATACTTTTGGCGTTGTTTCCTGCTTATTTTCTTGCCGGCACATTGCAAGGCGGACCGGGAAGTTATATTTGACGTTATACTTTTCTGTATGTGTTTATTGGGCTACTTGGCCTTGTGTTTCGCAAAGGTTGGGCATTATGGATGCATCTCGGACGAGGGATATATTGTATGCTGTTCACTTTTTACGGATGTTTTGCAGATGCCTGGAGTTTTCTACCAATATCATGTCCCTGACGGGACATAAGTCAATAGTGCAGAAAGTATAATAACCCACTTATTTCTCCCAAAATAGTGATGAGCTATCTATTTCATTTTTTTCAGGCCTCATAGCAACTCCTGTTTGTTACATGTTCCGATATCATCAAAACCCATTCAAGCGTTACTGTTGTTTTGTTCATTAAAATAGCTCTATGTCAATCATTTTTATTAAGATTTCATTATATGGGTTTGTCGCCTCCTGCTAAAATGATTTTGGTATCTTAAAACGCAATGAAAAACAAAACAAACTGGGTAATTTAAGATGTTTTTTTATTTTGTCGGGTTTATTGGTTGAATAGCGGATGAATTGTCTAAAATACGGATGAGATTGTATGAATGGATGTCGCATTTGAGCGGTCGGCGGGTTAAAATATAAATTAAGCGTTGACTTGGCCAGTGTCACCGTGATTTTGAGTTAACCGTCCTGAATTTGCGCAATCAGATGCCTTACTGTTTTTTTTGAGCCAGTTTTGTATTGCGTTTGAATGTTGACCTTGGGCAATCAATGTATTCTTAGGTTTCCACCAGATTGTAATATCCTCATTGCAAATCATTTCAGATTCAACCGCTCCATAACTGTCGCGGTTCTGATGAGGAATAATACATTCCGGAGAAAGCCTTATACCGGAGCCGGTATATTTATGTCGATCATTTCAGAACAAAGTCCGGAACGAATCTGTGAGCTTGTATTTTTTCTGACCAGGGACCGGAATCCGTCCACGAAAGGACTGCTTTACGTCGAGAACGGGTTTCTGGTGGTTAAGTTCGATCATTCCCAAAAATCGCTGAAATTTTCACAAGCGACCGCATTCAAATCGCTGAGCTTCACGGATGACGGAATTGAAATCAACAGTCCCGACACGTTGAAGACGACACTTCACATTTACCCGGACCAAAACGAACAAGGTCGTTTTCAATTTTATGCGTTGGAAAGCTGGGTCAACGCAAATAACATTCCGGACATGCCGAAACGCAAATACGATTTTCTTCAAACGTTTTATTCCTTTGGAGCGAAATGCGGTGTCATATTTCAGTTGGCAATCCCCTATCTGGTTTATTATGCCGCATTCCTGTTACGGGACGTTTTCGAGCAGCAATTTCCTGATGAAACCTCTGTTTTCCTGACCGCTTGGCATTCCATCGTTTTTTCGCCGCTTGTCGCGACGCACTATTTGATCTTCGCGTTTCCGGCAATTTTGGCGGTCTTTTTCGGCCGGCTTCAGGGATTGCGCTGGATGACGTGGTTGAGTTTCATCACCGTTCTTCTTCTTGCCGCCGCTTATTGGATTCCCTGGCCGGTGTACCAAAGCGTGCTGTCGATGAAACCGGTTGTTCCCAACGAAACCTCCATACTGGCAATTCCGGCCTATTGGCTCGTGACGCTGCCGTACATGATCCTCTTGATCCTGCCGGCGTTTTACTATATGATTGTCATGAAGCGACAGTAAAATGCTCAAGCCGGTGAGAAATTCCGAAAGCAAACAAAGGGGGCAGTTGTCAGGGGGCAGGATTTCGCATTCCTGTCCCCTGATACCTGCCCCCTGTACCCTTTTGTTGCCTTGTGGTAAGAAAAAACGTGAACAGTTACAAAAATGACATCATGTCGGAAGAAATTCTTTTTCAAAGCCGTCTTTTTCGGGTGGAAAAGCGGTTTCAAACCGGCCGGAGCGGCAAGCAACTGGAACGGCATGTGATTATGCATCCGGGAGCGGTGGCCGTGTTGCCGGTTTTGGACGACGGTCGTGTCGTCCTCATCAGGCAGTATCGTGTCGCCGTTGATGAGCACCTGCTCGAAATTCCCGCCGGGACGCTTGAACCAAACGAAGAACCGCTCCACTCGGCGCAACGCGAATTGAAAGAGGAAACCGGTTACACAGCCGGAAAAATCGTGCCGATGATCGATATTTTGTCGTCGCCAGGTATCCTTTGCGAAAAACTGCACCTTTTTATGGCGACGGAACTGACGCCGGGACCGTCCGCTCCCGAAGACGGTGAAGAGATTGAGCTTCTCCAGGTCACTTGGGACGAAATACGCAATATGATCGCGCGTGATGAAATTCGTGACGCCAAAACACTGGTGGCTCTTTTACACGCAATGGTTTTTTAGAGCAAATAAAAAGTTGGTCTGGAGTTTTTCCGCTTCCGTTGGTCGCTCTCTGATTGAAATCATTCTCCACACTCACTTTTGATACGCTCTAAAACGTTTGATTTTTTTGTATTGTGCGCAAAAACGTTTTGAAAATTTGACCGGAGCTTTCAAGTATCTGACCAAACTTGATTTTGTGAGTGGCAGCCTTTATCTCTTGCACAAACGATCTGCATTGCGTGTTTTGCCGTTTCCGGTTTTCGTGTTTTCTCACCGGATTGAGTGTATATCCCTTATTTTAAACAATCCGGATGTTTGGTTGTTTTTTTGAAACGCTCTTTATCGACAATTATCCGCCGCGACTCTTGTAAAAAAACTCAGAAAACAAGAAAAATTCTTAATTTTTGAGAAATTTCGTGTATACTGATACAAAGAGACGACCAACAAGGGGAATTTTTCGTAATCAAAACATCAAGTGCGAAAAAACAACACGTCTCGTTTGAGCTTGTCATTCTTCTGACGTTCAAGAAAGATTTTCTGTAATCCTTTAGAAACAAACAACTTACGAAAAACAATGTGTTTTGTGTTTCCTGTTTGTCACGACGGATTTTGGAAAAGACCGGAGAAGTGATGTTATTTCATTGTTAAGAAACAAGTTGCAAAAAATCGTGGTTTCATTTAATTTGGCACGAAGCGTGCGTACTTGATGAAATAACCAAGAAAGAAGTCACAAAAATTGTTTGCTCACTTGGAGTGTTTCCGGATTTCAGACGAAACGGACAGCGCAGTTCATTATGAACGGAAATCATGACAGGATATTTGAACGAATTGTCAACAAAGTATTTTTAAAAAAATTCCCTTCTCTCCCCCCCTGGAGCTTAACATGAGTGATTTCGCAAAAACAACCAACACGACAGGCAATGAGCCTCAGCAGGCGGCGGAGCTGATTGAGCTTGCCGCTTTGATCGATACTTTACCGGACGAATTCAAACAATATTTTCAACCGGCTTTGGAGCGTGCCTTGGAAAACATCGACCGCCGCCGGCGTATTTTGAGTTTTATTCAGGAAGCCCTTTCGCAGCTTCGTTTGGACATGAAGTATCTCATGTTCGACCTCGAAGCGACACGACGCGAACGGGACGAATATCGCAAGAAACTGGAAGAATCAACCTGACGGATGATTTTATACCGTAGCCGGTATGGGCGGCAGCCTTCGGCCCCGCGCAACCGCCCTGCGATGCAGGGCTTCCGTATTCAGCTTCAGGAATTTTTCACCGTTTTGAGTATACAAGCGTATTTCATGTTAAGTCTCCACTCGCCGCTGTCCGTTCCATCTTGTCTTCCTTTCCCGCCTTCAGGAACAGCATTTTTCTTGTCTTTGATAACAGGGACTATTTTGGATCAGTGAGTTTTCTTATCTCTCCTTACTCACTGCCAAAATGTCCCTGTTCCTTTTCTCTCTCAATTCGTCGACCTGCTGAAAGTCTTGTCGAAAATCTGATTTTCTGGTAAAATAGACGTTTCTGTTTTCATACGATATTGCCCGTTTCATAAAAGACGAGGTTCAAGAAACAGCAGCCGGGAGCGTAAGTGACCGGTTTGACCGTTTCATGACGGTCACGGTTCCGGTTTCTTGTGTCTCATGGTTTTCTGCGACGGGCAATATTCAAGCCGTTTCAAAATGCTTGAGGCGGAAGTCAATTGTATTATGTCTCGTAAATCAAATATCTCGGAACGAACCGGAAGGCCGGAGCGAATCGGACGAATCGTCACCCGGATCATGGCGCGGCATGGTTTCCACCGCCGGATTTCGAGCGAACAGCTTGAGCAGGTATGGCGGGAAGCCGTCGGCGAGATGGTGGCCGAGCGGACCCGCCTTGGTTCCCTCCGTCGTGGAGTGCTTGAAGTTTTTATTTCACACCCGTTGATCGGTCAGGAATTGTCGTTTCGTCAAACGGAGCTGACCGAAGCGTTGAATCAGGTATCGAAAGATTTCAAAATCAAACGATTGAAGTTGAGACAAGCGAATTTTTGAACGGCGGGGCATCCCTATGACCGGTTACGGCATATTTCCAACGCGGTATTTTTCGACGAGTAACCAAGAAAAGCAAATATGAGTACAAATCCCCAGGAAGCAGGCGGTCTTTCCGATGATTTTCGCATTGAACCCCAGGAAGGACTGCATCGTATTCCAAGTGCCAATGCGGAATATACGGCCAAAGACCTTGAGCATTTGAGCGATCAGGAGCACGTTCGCAAAAGACCGTCGATGTACATCGGCGACACGGGAATGCGCGGATTGCATCATCTGGTAAGTGAAGTCGTCGACAATTCGATCGACGAAGCGATGGCCAAATTTGCGACGATGGTGACGGTCACCATCAACAACGACGGTTCGGTGACCGTCGAGGACGACGGGCGCGGCATTCCGGTGGAAGAACACCCCGACCTCAAAAAATCGACCCTCGAAGGGGTCATGACCGTTCTCAAATTCGGCGGCAAGTTCAGCAAAGGGGCGTATCAAACCTCCGGCGGGTTGCATGGCGTCGGCGTCACGGTCGTGAATTTCCTGTCGGAATGGTGCGAAGTCGAAGTGCGCCGCAACGGAATCGCCTATCAGCAGGAATACGAAATCGGCGTGCCGACCGGACCGGTTGCCACGATCGGAAAAACGAATCTGCGCGGCACGAAAACGACGTTCAAGCCGGACCCGCAAATTTTTCCCGACACGAAGTTCGATTACAAGGTTTTGCAACGGCGGCTGCAAGACCTCGCGTTCCTGAATCGCGGCGTCAAGATCGTTTTGCGCGACGCGCGAACCGGCGATGAGGAAATTTACGATTACAAACGCGGGCTCGTCGATTTTGTCGAATATCTCAACCGTTCGACCGACCCGCTGCACAAGGAGATCATTTACATCGACCAGGAAATCGACGGGGTCGGTGTCGAAATCGCGATGCAATACACGGCGGAATACACCGAGAATATCCGGTCGTATGTCAATAATATTCATACGATCGAAGGGGGGACACACCTTTCCGGCTTCAAGACCGGACTGACCCGAACGCTCAATAATTACGGCAAGAACGAAAACATGTTCAAGCAGTTGATTCCGAACGGCGACGATTTTCGCGAGGGTTTGACGGCGGTGATTTCGTTGCGGGTGCCGAACCCCCGCTTCGAGGGGCAGACGAAAACGAAACTCGGAAACGGCGAAATCGAAGGTTTGGTCAATTCGGTCTTTGGCGAATCGCTCGCCAAATTTCTGGAAGAAAATCCGAAAACGGCGCAAACGATCGTCAAAAAAGGGATGATCGCCGCAGAAGCCCGCGAGAGTGCCCGCAAGGCCCGCATGATGGTCCGCGAACGCAAAGGGGCTCTCAGCAGCGGCGGGATGCCGGGCAAATTGCGCGACTGCACGAGCCGCGACGTCAAACGCTGCGAATTGTACCTCGTCGAAGGGGACTCCGCCGGCGGGTCGGCGGAAGGGGGGCGGATGCGCGAATTTCAGGCGTTACTCCCGCTTCGTGGAAAAATCATCAATGCTTACAAGGCCCGTGACGAAAAAGTCCTTGCCAACGAAGAAGTCCGCAGCATGATTTCCGCACTCGGTTCCGGTTTCGGCGAGGAAATCGACCTGACCAAACGGCGTTACGACAAAGTCGTGATCATGACCGACGCCGACGTCGACGGCTCGCACATTCGAACGCTGCTTCTGACGTTTTTCTATCGTCAGATGTACGGTCTGCTCAAAGCGGGTCACGTTTTTCTGGCTCAGCCGCCGCTCTATCGCGTGACCAAAAAGAGCGGCAAAAAAGAGTCTTATTACGTGCAAACCGAAGCGGAAATGAAAAAGCAGTTGCTGGAACTCGGTTTGTCCGGTTCGCAATTCATGCCGGATGAGAACCGTGTCATTGAAAACGAGGAAATGGAACGTCTTTGCCGGACGCTTGCCACAATGGAAGATTCGATCGTCGCGCTCGAACGCCGCGGAATCAGCCTTCGCGAACACGCGGCGCGTCGGGACGCCGAGTCCGGTCGTTTGCCGGTATACCATGTTTTCCTCAATCATCAGGAATGCTGGTTTTGCACGGCCCAGGAACGGGACGATTTTATCGCCAAAAACCAGCAGGAGTCGGGACAAGTGGCGACGATTTCGGAAGAAAACGGCAACCAGGGGAACGGTCATGGAAACGGTTCGGATTCGGGAAACGTCAAAGAGCCGAAATTGCGTATCCTGGAATTGCACGAAGTCCGTTCGCTGAACCGTCAACTGGCCGACTTGCGGGAACTCGGATTCGGGATCGACGCATTGCTGCCGGTCGAACGGACCGGTGTGCAGACGGCCCGCTACACGCTGAAACGCGGCGATGTTGAAACCGGTGTCGACGATTTGCGGGGATTGCTCGCGGCGATTCGAAGTGCCGGCGAAAAATCGCTCGACGTGACCCGGTTCAAGGGACTCGGCGAAATGAATGCGGAAGAGCTTCGCGAAACGACGCTCAATCCGGAGAATCGCGTCTTGATCCAGGTAACGATGGAAGACGCGTCCGCAGCGGACGACCTGTTCCGCATTCTCATGGGGGACAAAGTCGAGCCTCGCCGCGAATTTATCGAAAAACACGCCCTTGACGTCACCAATCTCGACGTTTAGGTGATAGTACAATCTGATTTTTATTATTGCCCGTCTCATAACAATTTGGAACAATCAGAGCACGAAGCGTCAGCGAGTGCCAAAAATCAACGGTTATTGTGCCGCCACTAAAATTTGAGCTTGCCCGATGAATCGCCGGTCTCGCCGAAATTGATCATGCATCCCATTTTGCGTGTTTTTCGCATTTCGGCGCAACCGGCAGCCGTGGAAGCGTTGTGCATTT
>Ga0209629_10000346_pt1 | contig 24424 bp, 23 predicted proteins | sample TergutCu122P5_FD_187286 | JGI IMG/M metagenome (GOLD analysis project Ga0209629, IMG submission 187286) | Cubitermes ugandensis P5 segment gut microbial communities from Kakamega Forest, Kenya - Cu122 P5 (SPAdes) (version 2) | ecosystem: Host-associated > Arthropoda: Insects > Digestive system...
ATCTTCAAGATGCAAATAAAGTCTTCACTTTTATCTACAACTTTATTTAAATCACTTTTTAGTTTAATCAATTTTGAAGGAGATATAGCCCCTCTAAATACAGATTTTTGAAAATGATTTAAGTACTTTTTGCAAACTTTAAATACCTTATTTACTCTCTTTTCGTTGACATCATAAAATAAAAAAGCATAATTAAAATTATAATCCTTGCTCATTTAAAGTCCTTCCTTCAAACTAAAAGGTCTAAAATCTTTTCCCTCTAAAACAGTTTTAATAAGCTTGTAGCAATCTAACTTTATCAAAGTATTATAAGAAACATTTCTTTTCAATTTCTCATGCTTAACAGTAGATTCCATCCTCTTTTCAAAAGCTTCAATGAAAATCTTTCTACCTTCATCATTCAGCAAACAATAATTCAAATTCTTTTCAAAATGCTTATCTACGCTTATTTTTCTATTATTAACTAGCTCAAATATGCATTTAAAAACAATAGCAATTTTAAAAACTTCAGAAATATCAAGGCTTAAAGAAAACCTTCCTTCGCTTGGCTCGTGCAAAAAACTTATCCTCTGATCAAGATGTGTTTGATAGATCACAGAAATAGTCCTGGCATATAGTAAGCTATTTCCAAAAGAGATCATTGCATTTACAGGATTATCTGGTGGTCTCTTTACTCTTTTATTCATCACAAAATCTTCAGGAAGTATATTTTTAAACTCACCATAAAATCTTTGCCACACTTCACCTTCGATTTGAAGAACTTCTTTTATTCCATTTGTATTAGTTAAAATATCTTTAAAATTCGATTTTATCCAATCTAGTGTGGTCTTTACTTCTTTAACTCCATGTTTATAATAATGATAAAGCGATTCATGAATATTTTCTCCAATTCCATTCACAATGGATTTAGCTATTTGAATTCTATTGATATTGAAAGCTTCGACTTGTTTGATTAAAAGCCTACCACTTAAATACCTTTCTTTAGGATAAAACGTACCACTATAGCCACCATAATAATTAAAAAAGTGTACCAAGACACCATTCCTACTTAAAAAATCTAAAAGCTTTGTATTAATGCTAACTTCATTTAACAAATAAATTTCCTTAACATTCTCAATTGGGATATGTATGAGCTTATCAGCATTTCTAAAAGTTAATGAATTATCTTTTCTTGATAGTTCTCCCATGGAACTTATATATTTTACATTGCCCATTTATCACCTAAATATAACAATATTCATAATAAGAACACTTTTTACAGCCAGCTTTAGTATTTATTGGAGGAATAACATCACTCTCTATAATATATTCTATTTCTTTGCATATGTTACCAAGGTTAAGCTCATCCTCATCAGTAAGTTCTAAATAAATAACTTTTTTATCTGCTTTGTTCTTTTCAATAAATTCAATTTTACCCTTTCGCTTAATTCCTTTATCTTTTAAGATCTTTAAATAAAAAAGTGTTTGCCATTTAGTAGCTTCAACATCTGCATCGGATTTCTTAATTTCAACTAAATAATCCTTTGTGATCTTGTCTATTTTAATATTTTCAATGGAAATCTCGGTATTATCACCAGTATCCTTTACTTCATGAATTGCTTTACCAATCTTTACATCTTCAGAATTATCCTCTAAGCAAATCCTATTACCAAACAAAAAACATTGTCTTTTACAATGAAAATAGTAATTTATAAGAGTTCCAGTTACGTTCATAGAGTAAAACTCCTCTCCTAAAAAAACATCACATGTTAGGGTTAAACAGATGTTCGAGACACGGTGCCTCAAACATCTGTTTGCAGTTTGAATACATCTCATGTTAAGGTTAAACAAAAACCGCTAAGTGCAGAGAATTAATTTTACCTCCATTTCAATACATCCCATGTTGTGGTTAAACAAAAGTTCCGTATTAATACCAGTAATCTCACCTATGTTTCAATACATCACATGTTAAGGTTAAACCAGGGGCAAAAAATACCATTGCTTTCAATGCATATTTCAATACATCTCATGTTAAGGTTAAACGTAACTACAGCAGAATTAAAATTTAAGGAGTAGTAGTTTCAATACATCTCATGTTAAGGTTAAACCTTTGAGATAGATCCAGTTAAACACGAGAAAGTAAAGTTTCAATACATCTCATGTTAAGGTTAAACAATTACATAGAAACTGGATGGTGCAGAGGAAATGAGTTTCAATACATCTCATGTTAAGGTTAAACTTTGAAAACCACAATTTTTTTGTGTCCTGATAAAAGTTTCAATACATCCCATGTTAAGGTTAAACGAACAGGTAAGTTAAAATATAAATTACCATTTCACCATTTCAATACATCTCATGTTAAGGTTAAACGATGGACTCTGATTAAATGTTCTTACCACAAAATCATTTCAATACATCCAATGTTAAGGTTAAACTTAGTTTCATATATAGTTTAAATTTCATCTATAGCGTTTCAATACATCACATGTTAAGGTTAAACAGGGACTAATGCAACTTTACATGTAACAGCACTAATTTCAATACATCTCATGCTAAGGTTAAACGACATTTCTTTTAACGCAGTAGAAGACATGGACACAATTTCAATACATCTCATGTTAAGGTTAAACATTGAAAGCTTAAACGATGATTTAGAATCAGTATAATTTCAATACATCACATGTTAAGGTTAAACTGGATTAGCATCATGTAATATTTCTCATCATCGGTTATTTCAATACATCTCATGTTAAGGTTAAACTTTTTCAAAGATCTTACAGCAAAACGGCATAAAGAATTTCAATACATCACATGTTAAGGTTAAACGATGAATCTAAAGATGTAGCCGTATATCATAACGGATTTCAATACATCACATGTTAAGGTTAAACTTAGGTGGCGACGGAACTTCAACAGATGATATACCATTTCAATACATCACATGTTAAGGTTAAACCTAGGACTCTTGCGTTCACTAGTTTGTTCATCAATTATTTCAATACATCACATGTTAAGGTTAAACAACAGCAATTAAGTTATTCTTTCATCAATACAAATTCCACAACTCTTTGATAACACATATTTTACTCATTTTTTTACCAGCTAAATAGTATTTTTTACTTTTTATATCAGTATACCACGGCACTTCAGCATTTTCAACACTTTTCCAAATTTTTCTTTTAAATAGGCTGGTAAAATGATTCTCAACTAATCACAAATTCACAAATATATCTTTTTCAAATTTATCTGTATCGAATTCACCATTATCAAAATACTCGTCACCTTTTCCAAAGTAAAAAATATCTCCAACGGCATCTTCATAAGGAAAGTTATCTTTATTAACAGTATAGATAAAATAATCCATCTTAGCTTGCACTTGACTTAACTTTACTCTCTTTTCTGCATAGCCAATTTTATGATCAAGAAGCAAATCTTTAAAATCTTTCCAAACATCAGAGCCATTAAGCGTCCCATCGTTATCAGTCTCAACTTCCCTATCAAAGAAAACCGAGCACTTATTTTTATCTTCTGAAATAAGCTCCATCAGCTTTTCAACCTCAATAAAATTTAAAGTTGTAAGATATGATTTTATATTATACTTGAGTCCACTCAAATTTTGTTTATTCTTAAATCTCTTTAAAGCTTTAATTACATAATTTGAATAAAAAACATCGAAATCCTTCTCAATAAATATTTTTTGCATATTTTCATCAGTTAAGAGGAAATCGGGATCGCATCTTACATCTTTTTTATGGACATTTTTATCTAATTTAAAAAAATAAACAATTCCAGAACTTCTCGAACAAGATCTATTAATCCGTCCGATGAACTGCTCCTCAGCATCTAAAATAGATATGTTTTTAAACCCAATATGAAAATCCATATCTACACCGGCCTCAACAACCTGAGTTGCGATAAGGATTATATTTTTCTTCCTATATCTATTTTTAATTTTCTCTATTAATTTGTTCCTCTTATACCTGCTATCATCACCAGTCAAGATCAGCACTTCTTTATCAAGATTTTGATCTTTCAGCCTTCTGTAAAACTCACGGGCAGATTTTTTAGTTATAAACTCAATTAAAATATCCACATTAGAATTCCCATACTCGTTTTTAACCAAATTCTCAATTGCACAAAAAGTCTCTTCTCTATCATTTATATTCAACAATGAGAAATTAGGTACCACTCTATCTTTAAATAATTTGTTTTTAAAATACTTGTCTCTATTGTTTATGAGGTTTTGCGAACTTACCCTAACATTTAAAAGCTCATCTAGTTTTGGCAAAGTAGCCGACATTATTATTATCTTTAGATTCAATATTTCAGCATAGCTTTTTAAAAATCCTATTATCTCAATCCAAATATCGTTTTTGTAACTTTGGATCTCATCTAAAATTATAACGCTATTTGCAAGATGCACCAATGGAAATACCGATTCTCGCAATGTACCAAAGAGTATATTAAAAAAGCTCACATGTGTTGTAAGGACTATAGGGTAATGCAAGAACTGCCTGTCAAGCAGCATCTCCTCATAATTTATAGTTTTACTTTTTAATCTCTCAAGTCTGATGTTATTATCTTCTGATTCGTCTACATATTTTATGGGAGTTATAGAATTTATGACAGCTACATCTTTCTCTACACCTTTTCCAAAGCATTTTAATATGGAATCATTTGTTTGCTCCACCAATGTATTAAAAGGAAATATGTAGAATATCTTTTTAGTATTTTTGTCCTTTTCCAGTGCTTTTAAAAACAAGTTAATAGAAGTTATGGTTTTTCCAGACCCTGTAGGTGCTTCTAAGTAGAAAATATTATGGCTAAAATTCTCAATAAAATTTCCTTGAGCTTCCAGGAACATTTCACTTCTTAGATCATTTATATTTTTAACATCAGAATGAGTCTTTGAATAATTTTCGATGCCTTCATATACTTTGGTACTTTTAAATTCCCTCATAAGTTCGTCCACATCTATTTCATTTCCAAAATCATCAACTTTTTGAATGTTCATAAATTCATAAGTTGAATAATAATCACAAGCAACAAGCAATGAAAATAGAATTTTTGAATATATATAGTAATAAATATTGCTATCCCATTCTTTTTCAACTGAATCCTCTTCAATATTCTGAATAAATGTTTTCTCTATATCCTCAGATGTGATTTTAATTTTTTTATCAAAATATCTCAATAGATCCTTTCTTTTAGGAGTACCTAATTCATCGATCTTCTTCATAATTTCATTTTTAAAATCTGCAAACTTACCTAAAGCCCCATGATGCTTAGAAATTATATAGCTATTTATATACATGAATAAAATAAGTTTAAAAGCTTCATCTACATTGGTTTTAGAAAATTCTCTTATTTTAGGAAAATAATAGTCTACATACAAAACTGAAGATAATAATGAATGCTTCGAATCAGAAGTTCCATCTACTTTATTTATATTCGCATTATCCATTTTGTTGTGCTGAAAGTTAGGATTTATTTTCCCAAAATCGTGAAATAAAACTGTATCTATTATCATCTCATTCCAAATTTTCTTAAAATCCATAGAATAATCTTTTACAATTTTCTCTTCCAGATTTTTTATCACATTTTTAAAATCGCTATCTTTTAAGATTTTTTCGAAATATTTATGCGAAAGTTCTATGTGTTCTTTTAGAAGCTCTTTTCTTGGTTTCTTAACATGAGCGTAGATATTATCTTCATTTTTAATATGATTTAACAATTTTCCACCTCCAAAATAATGAAGGGATAAAAAAATCCCTCCATTAAAACATAAAAATATTTTTATTATCGTTTAGGCATTTATTTATCACAGCTCTTTTTATACTCTCTACTCTTGCATTTGTAAAAGCAAAGTTTTCTTTTATATAATGATTAGTTTCCTCAGAGATGCTTATAGGTAGCAGCTCTTCATATTTCCAAATAGGATCAAAAGGATTTTTACTATCAAAAATATTAAATTTATTTTTTATAAAGAGGCTATCTATTCTATTTAAATGAGATACTTCGATAAACTCCACCTTTTCAACATCTTCTATGTTACCATAGTGGTCATTTTTCCCTAAGTAAGGCAAATATTCACATTTTTTATTTAACAAATAATCCTCTATTTTAATATATACTGGGCTACCATCGTCTAATACATATATTTCCCAAGCTGGTTCCTCTAGCCATTGCTCTTTTACAATTAAGTTCCCACCTTCTTCTTTAGAGGCATACCCTACTGAATTATTAAAAGTCTGTATTTTTTTATTTATATATCCTTTTTTGTTTAGTGGAATTATAGCTATTTTTAAATCCTTTAATTTCTCGTAAAACTCCGGGTATACGCTTTTCTCTTGCTCAGTATACCCTGATAAACCTATTATCCCGCCGAATATACCCAGAAGTGCAACCTTATGAATATTTCCATAGGTATAATAAACATACGCATTTACATCATTTTTCTTAAAAAAAGCATTTCTCCCACTTAATTTAAACTTAATCCCCTTCATCGCAGACCTCTTTTGTGAATATATCAAAGTACTTTACATTATCGATGCCTTTTAAATCAGGTCTCTTCAACTTATAAACATTATAGTATATTTCGATTTTTAGAATTCTGTCACTTACTTTTTTCAAAAGATCGTGGCATTTTAAAATTATTTCGTCCTTATCTGCATTTTTTACAAACTCGATGTAATTTGCAATGTCTGGGAGATATAAATCCTTTTCAACTTCAATAAACATAGTAAATTCATTTTCGCAACCAATTTTTGAATTTGTATTAAAAGCAGTGGCAGAACTAATTGCAGCATCTTTAAATTTCTCATAGTCTTTTTCTGTGTATCCTTCAGTGACACCAAGCTTAACATATTCATCATATGCTTTTGGATTTACAACAAAAGTATAAAAATAATGGGCTTCATTTGCTACAATTTTTGTTCCTAAAGTCGTATTATCTGCCTCTTCATTTTTTTGCCTTTGCTGGCTGTTTTCTGCTCTAAATGGAGATAGGATTTGCTGCTCTTCAGGAGTCATTCCACTATACTTATTAAATCCTTGAGTTATTTGCACTGCACCTGTAATAGAGAAATTGCTATTTTCCACAGCAAAAGTTGAACCGAAATTTTTCACATCGATAGCTTTAAAAATATTGCTAATTGTTTTTTTGTTATCTTTTTCTTGTTTTAAATCCTTAACTTCAAATAATTCCTCATATCTTTCCTTTAAGGATTTTGGCCTCAATTTACCTTCTTTTTCATCGAATTTAAAGGTTTTTATATTTAGAACAAGCTCACCTTCATCCATCCACATCTTCTTCATTGGATATTTTAAAGCTTTATCAGATCCAAAGTACTCACCTGTAGAGATGCTCTTTGGATACCCTGTAAAATCTGCATTCCAATTAGACATTATAGATTTAATTCCACAAATTCCATAAACTCTTTTATTCATTTTCCTCTACTCCTTCATCATCATCTTCATCTATCTCACTTTTGTCGTCTTTCTTTTCATATATCACATTGTTGTTTAAATACCCAAGTATGATCATAAAATCATCTTTTTCTTCTGTATCAATAATATATCCCATAACCATGGATCCTAAATTTCTAAATCTTTTTCTATTGATATTTTTACTATAAGCATATTTTTTTATCATTCGAGTGATAATTTCTTTGGTTCTTTCATTAGTATTTGATTCTAAAACCTGTTTTAGAAATAAGTTATCTTTATTTTTTGATTTGTTAATGGAGTTTAAGTAATTAACTATTTGTCCAAGAGCAAAATAATATTCTTTATCATTTTCAATAATTTCTAATTCAGATTCAGAACTATTAACTTTTCTAGATAAGTTTTTATACAATTGTGTTCGAATATCAGCCATATTTTCTTCCTTTCTTTCCAGATAATTTATTATAGAAAATATAATGTTAAATTGTGCACACGCTTTTAAATATGAATCATTTATGAGAGTATCCTTTAATAAATAGATAGAAATACTTTTAAATTTTTCTAAAACATCTTCTGTATACCCAAGCTTAAACCACCTAAAAAAGAACATCCTATAAGTTATTAACATCTGCCTTATTTTATCGTCATTTAATTTTATATCTGAAGCTTCAGTAAAATAATTGAGTCTCAAGTATTTGTTAAAGAAAAATGTATCTATTAACCTTTCTATATCGCTTAAGCTCCCTACCATTTTATCCAATAAAGATAAGTCTTTGTACTTATCCTTGTATTTTTCATAATCGATCTTTAAAATATTTTCTATATCAAAGCTTTCAATTTTATTTCTGTATTTTATGATCTTATCACAGTATAATATTTCAAGTTCCGTCCCTTTGTTAATCCTTAAATATATTCCAGTAAAATCTTCATCTTTTTTGTTTTCTAATTTAATATTTCTTTCGCTTATATAGACATCTTTTATGCCAGACGATGCTAAGCCATATAAGTATTGAAACAGATCTTTATATTTCAATGCATTTTCTATGCTTATTAATTCCGGAGCTATATTTTTTCTATTCATATGGCGCAAAAAAGGCTTTTTATCATTCATGCCCATATTGTTACCATGAAGACCAACACTTTCGCCATTAATCTCTTCATTGAAGAAGTTGCTGTTAAATATATTTGGTATGATATATCTTTTAGACTCCCTTTCATAATCTGAAATGCTGGCATCAAAAAAAATCTTTAAATAGCCTTTGCCTTTTACCCAATCTTCATTCTTAAAAATATTTTCTAAAATGTAATTCTTGTAGATCTCTATTGCGCTTTTATCTACTTTTCCTGCAGTTTCTTCGTAATCTTTATAGAGTTTCAAGCTCTTTTTATCGCTTTTGTATTTTAACTCTGGATTTAATAGAACATCATAATATCCTTTTATTATCTCTGGAGTAAGCTTTTTATCTCTTATTACATCTTTTTTAACGAAAAATGTAAAATAATTATTAGAATGTATTTGCTTTTTTTTATCAATAGGTTTGTTCATGCTGATTAAAATTGAGTTATAATCTAAGCTTGAAAACATATAATAATCTTTAGTTCTAATAATTTCTTCTTTTTCATCAGATTTGGATTTAGATTTGGGTTTTTCTACTTCATAGCTTTTTTTAACGTTAAAATCCTTATCGATTAGTAAATATAAACCTTCATCCAGAACATAATTGTCGATAACGATGTTGTTTTCCTTATCTGTGCTACGTAAATATTCAAAAGCCTCTAAGCATTCTTTAAGCAATAATCTCCACCTCCATAAGTATCAATAACTAAAAGCAATCATAACCCTTAGGCTTAAAATCTATAAAGCATTAAGACTTTTATGTATGCTCTTACTTAAGTAATCCTATAAGCTAATATAATTATATGCAAAAATGAAATATTTGTCAATATCTCAGTATTGTTTGTTTAATAATTTTTTTAAAAATATGAACTCAAATTCTAAATTTGAGTTCATAAAATGAAGTTATAATTTTATATAAAATAATTGAAAATTACATCTCATGTTAAGGTTAAACTTTAAAATATCTTTTATATTAAACAAAAAATACATTTCAATACATCTTATGTTAAGGTTAAACAAGAAAAAAAGTTTTCTGGGTTATGTCCAGAATGCTAGTTTCAATACATCTCATGTTAAGGTTAAACAAAGGAAAATAGAACCGTAGAGGTAACTCTAGAAAAGTTTCAATACATCTCATGTTAAGGTTAAACAATTGCTCTTTTGTATATTGCCTATGCTCAAAGTCGTTTCAATACATCTCATGTTAAGGTTAAACCTATGTAATGGGCGAACTTCCTAATAGAATCATTCAGTTTCAATACATCTCATGTTAAGGTTAAACTAAACTGCTACACATATAAAAAATATTAATACAAGGGTTTCAATACATCTCATGTTAAGGTTAAACTTACTATAGAAAAATTTTTGAAAGAAGATAAAAAAGTTTCAATACATCTCATGTTAAGGTTAAACTGCAGTTATGGGGCTTGTAGCCTCTACAACAGCTCTGTTTCAATACATCTCATGTTAAGGTTAAACCAGTTTAAATCTCCTTGGTCGGCTTTCCCAGCAGTCGTTTCAATACATCTCATGTTAAGGTTAAACCAAGACAAAAATGTTCTATTTTAACACCAAGATTAAGTTTCAATACATCTCATGTTAAGGTTAAACAATCAAATTTGTAAGTTTAGTAGATCAGGCAGCCAAGTTTCAATACATCTCATGTTAAGGTTAAACGGACAAAAACAAGAATATGGAAACCCAATCAGCAAGTTTCAATACATCTCATGTTAAGGTTAAACGTGTATGGAACAGGGTTTAATTCCTGATGCTATAAAGTTTCAATACATCTCATGTTAAGGTTAAACTATTGTTCCAAAATGTCAATACAATAATGCATCTTTTGTTTCAATACATCTCATGTTAAGGTTAAACGCATAAAAATGGAATATGTTTTAAAAGCACCTCATAGTTTCAATACATCTCATGTTAAGGTTAAACGCAATATAAAATCAATTAATAAATCGAAATTACTTTGTTTCAATACATCTCATGTTAAGGTTAAACTAGGGAAGCCATAACACTTTTTTATAATAAATTATCGTTTCAATACATCTCATGTTAAGGTTAAACCATAGCCTTCAAGCCATTCTTTTATCAATGAATTTCTGAAGCTCATTGATAACACACATTTTACTCATTTTTTTACCAGCCAAATAGTTTTATTTACCCTTTATTTTATTATACCTCCTAATCTCTTCATTTTCAACGCCTAATAGATTTTTCCTCTAATTTAGGCTGGTAAATTAATTCATTCATTCATCTTTTCCAAACGCCATTCATAAATCCATATCCTCTAGAGTTCATCTCAAGTATACCTGTCCCCAAAAGAAAATATGCAAACTCTTGAGCCTGCTCGTCGCTAGATATGTAAAGTGTAATTTTATCTCCAAGCAGTTTAATATTTTTGTAATTAGTTGAAACAGGCTTTTTGTTAGTAAATTCCAAAATATCGTAAACCTTAAAGTCCTCATCTACCTTCTTATCAAAAAAAGAATTATACTTTTTAATTAAGTTTTCCTTAAGCCTTCTTTCAAATTCATCTATGGGAAAATGATTCCTCCAATATCCTTCTTCAAACTTCAAAATACAAGGAGTTAATGAAAAGAGCCTTTCAATTTTATATTGCGGCAAAATTCTGTGTTCAATGGTCAATGCTTTAATGGAAGAAGTCTTCTCATCACTTAAATATTTTATAAAATGATCGCTTAAATAATCATCGATAGTTCTAATCGTTACCGTATAAGTGGTATCCTTTTTATATATTTTATCCATTTCTAAAGGGTAAAAACCAGAAAAGACGTAATATTTAAATCTATTTTCAATGTGTATAGAAGGAAAATCCCCAATGACAAAAAAACAATTGTCTATAATTTTACAGATTTCTCTTTGAACATTTTCTAATCTAATATCGTTAAGCAAATAAACCTTTAATATTAATTCATGAATTTTCATTTTAAAAATTAGCCTCCTTTTTGGCGACCTTTTATATAAAAAGTATACTACATATTTTAATTATATGCATATAATATATTAAAAGTTCGTTTAAAAGAAGCATTTAAAGAAAAATAGATGAAGAAGATTAAACATATTGACAACATTATTTGTATTGTTTAAAATTTAATTAATTTGCGATATTGAAATCGTTATCCTTCACCAAAAGGATTTTGACTTAAAAATATTGGAACTATTAGCGAATTAGCTAGCTTAAGGAGGGGGTTTCATTTTATGAGCAAGCGTAATATTCAAGAAAAGCGTGAAATACGCAACTTCTATTTGTTTATATCACCATGGATATTTGGATTTTTATGCTTTACGTTATTTCCAGTTTTATGGTCATTATATCTCAGCTTTACACAGTATAATGGTGTTGCTGCTCCCAAATTTATTGGACTTGATAACTATATCGGCTTTATAAACGATGATCTTTTTCACGCAGCAGTGAGATCGACGCTTTTATACACAGTGATGAGCGTTCCAATAGTGATCATTTTTTCTCTTGGACTTGCTATGTTATTGAATAGAAAAATGCCGTTTAAGGGATTTTTCAGAACAACAATGTTCATGCCCAGCATGGTCTCAGGTGTCACAATGGCGATCCTTTGGTCGTGGCTTTTTAATCCAAGCGTTGGTCTTGTGAGGTTTGTTTTGTCCATATTTGGTATCAAAAGCCCAATGTTTATGACTGATAAAAACTGGGTTATTCCTGGACTTGTTATAATGACATTCTGGACTGTTGGCGTAGGCATGGTCATTTTTCTTGCAGCCCTTAAGTCAGTACCGGATACTTATTACGAAGCAGCAAAGATAGATGGCGCAAGACCGATCTATGTGTTTTTTAAAATTACACTGCCTTTAATTTCTCCTGTTTTGCTCTTTCAGTTGATCATGGGAATTATCGATTCATTTCAGGTTTTTACACAAGCTTATGTCATCACTCAAGGTGGCCCAAACTATTCGACTTGGTTCTATGTCTATTATATATACAGAAGCGCATTTGAGTATAAAAAGATGGGTTACTCTGCAGCACTTGGGTGGCTTCTATTGATCGTCGTTTCTGCTATATCATTTTATGTGATGCGCTCCTCTGCAAAGCATGTTTACTATGAAGGGGGGCAAAACTGATGATTCGCTTAAAAAGATTGAGAATCAGCAGCATCCTTGCATTTATTGTCTTGATAATTGTGACAATTTTGCTCATCACTCCTGTTTTGTACATGGCTTTTACATCGCTTAAACCGCTCTCAGAAGTCAGAGCTTATCCACCAACTCTTTTGCCAAAGCAATGGATGTGGAGCAATTATGCGGAAATATTTTCACGTGTAAATTACTTAGGATACTATAAAAACAGCTTAATCGTTGCTTGTTTAAGCACCCTTGGCACTGTATTTTCCTCTTCATTTGTCGCTTATGGTTTTGCACGCTTTAGAGCACCGCACAAGAACAAAATATTTATGATCATCATTGCCACACTGCTGCTTCCTTATCCAGCACTTATAATTCCGCAATACCTTATTTTCCAGCATCTAGGTTGGGTCGATACATTTTTACCGTTAATTGTTCCGACGTTTTTCGGGAGCGCATATTTTATTTTTCTCATGCGCCAATTTTTTACCACGGTGCCGGATTCTCTGTTTGAAGCTGCTAAAATCGATGGCTGCAATGAGTTTAGAAATTACTGGAATATTGCTCTTCCACTATGCAAACCAGCCCTTGCATCTGTTGCTATTTTTGAGTTCCAGTGGACTTGGAATGATGTCATAGGTCCTGTTATTTACTTGACCAGCGATAAAAATTTCACCCTTCCAATCGGTATGGCAAGCCTTTTCGGTGTGCATAAGATAATACCTTGGCAAATAATCATGACAGGTAATGTTCTAGCTCTTCTTCCGTTGATCATATTGTTTGCTTTTGCTCAAAAATATTTTGTTGAAGGTATCACGATTTCAGGTGTAAAATGATGAAGTTATTTCATACTATAATATAGGGATATTTAATTAATTGTTACACATTAAATTTAAATTGAGGAGGATTTTTAATGAAAAAATTTTTAGGACTTTCTTTAGCATTTTTGATGGTATTGACATCTGTGTTAACTGGATGCAATAACTCTGGTGGAAATGCATCTAATACTGCTACTAATACTACTGCTAACACTGCTACTAATACTGCTACTAACCAGGCCACTCAAGGAGATAATCTCTCTGGCACTGTGGTTCATTACACGATAAACGAAGATGATAAGATGTATGTTACAGAATTAAGCAAACGATTTATGGTACTGCACCCAAATGTTAAAATTGAAATCATGACTGCACCTTACAATGAATTCGACTCTAAACTTCAAACCCTTGTATCATCAGGTTCTGCACCAGATGTTACATCCCACTATGCTTTTACAGGATTTGCAGAGATGTATTCACTTGGACTCCTGCAAGATATAACTCCTTATCTCAAGCAGCTTGGCACAGACCCAGTGAGCATAGGCATCCCTCAAAAATTGGTGGATATTTATTCAATTGGAGGGGAAGTTTATGGTATTCCTGTTTCGGCATATGTTTCGCTGATGGCGTATAACAAAGATTTATTTGATGCTGCTGGTGTAAGCTACCCAACAGTTGATTGGGAAGATACATCGTGGACATACGATAAGATGGTGGAAATGGCGAAAAAACTCACAGTTCACTCAAATGATCCTAATACAATGCAATTTGGACTTGACTTTTCTTGGGCTGAGCGCGATATGAGACCGATTTATTTTGGTGCCAAAGTCTACTCTGACGATGGATGGACAAATGGTGGTCGTCCATCTAAGTGTTATTTTGATTCACCTGAAGTCATAGCAGCAAGCAATCAATGGAACACATTGATTAATGATCTAAACGTTATGCCTACAGCAGATCAATCTAGAGGAATTACAGGTGTTGGAGCATACGAAGGCGACTCATTTGCAACAGGTAAAGTTGCTATGTCTGTCTCAGGATCATGGATTCTCGCTGGTATGAATGATTTTGATTTTAAAGTAGGTATTGCTGCAATTCCAGTTGGTGGTGATCCTAATGTCCGTTCACCATTGTTTGTGGATCCACTGGTTTTATTAAAAGGATCAAAGAATCCTGTAGCAGCAACTGCGTGGATGATGTTCGTAGCATCTGAAGATTCTCAAAGATATATGCTTGAATCACCATATAATAACCCACCAGCTAACTCACGTGTAATGGATGATTACTATAAGAGTTTATCTGGAGTGGATCCTGCTGATGTTAAAACTGTTTATGATGGTGCTGTTAAATATGGAATAGAGTCATATAATCATGTTCTCGATAAATATACTGAAATCAATGATATTGTGACTAATGAATGGGCCCAGTTTGAAAACGGTCCTGGAGCAGATGTTCCGGCTGTCATGAAAACCATACAAGATAAAGTTCAAGCAATTCTTGATTCAAATAAGTAGTAGAGTGATACACATGAGAGAATTAAAAGCAGCTATCATTGGCGCAGGAAGCACATATACTCCAGAATTGATAGAAGGGTTTATCGACAGAAAGGGCAGCCTAAATTTTCAGACATTTTATTTAATGGACATAGATAAAGAAAAACTTGATATTGTAGGCAATCTTGCAGAGAGGATGCTAAAAGATAAAGGATTTAAAGGGGAATTGGTTTTAACTCTAAATTTAGATGAAGCCATTGCAGATGCGGATTATATTTTTTCACAAATCAGGGTAGGTGGCATGGCTGCTCGTATTAGAGATGAAAAAATTCCTTTAAAATATGGACTTTTAGGGCAAGAAACTACAGGCGTAGGTGGTTTTATGAATGCACTTCGCACAGTTCCAGTTATGCTGGATATAGCATCTAAAATTGAAAAGCTCGCTCCAGACGCATGGCTAATCAATTTTTCTAATCCATCAGGAATTGTAGCAGATGCGCTTTTAAATCATACAAAAGTGAAGACACTTGGGCTTTGCAATGGTCCAATAAATATGCTAAAAGATATCTCAAAAACAATAGGTACAACAGATTTTGACTATGAATATGTTGGGTTAAACCATTTAGCTTGGATTACATCTGTTATTATAGGCGGTAAAAATATATTAGAGAGTTTAAAAGTTTCATCAGGCGCAAAAATGAAGAACATACCTGCTGTGGAGTATGATGACGAGCTTATTCAGGCTATACCAGCTATTCCTTCATATTATCTCAGCTATTATTATTTAAGAGACCAGCAATTAAAAAAATGCTTAGAGGCTGAAAAATCTCGTGGAGAGGTCTGTGTAGAGGTTGAAGAAGCATTACTTAACCAATATAAAGATCCAAATCTTAAAAAGAAACCTGAAGAACTAGCTCTTCGTGGAGGTGCGCTATATTCAACAGCAGCTGTATCTGTGGTTGATGCAATAGAAAATGATAAAAACGAATATCATGTTGTAAACGTGAAGAATGACGGAGCGATTCCTTTTATGCAAAGTGATGATGTCGTTGAGATCAAGTGCTTGGTAAATAAACAAGGAGCAAAGCCAGTTCAAGCTCTAAATTGCGACAATCGATTCATTATAGGTCTTATGCAAGCTGTTAAAGCATACGAAAAGCTCACAGTCTCGGCTGCGATGAATGGAAGCCGCAGCGATGCTCTTTCAGCTTTAATGGTTCATCCTTTGATAGGTGATTATAATAAAGCAATCGGTGTATTAAATGAAATGCTTGAAGCAAATAAGGATTATCTGCCGAATTTTTTTAACAAATAGGAGGCTTTTATGTATGTAATTGGAATTGATGGTGGTTCATCCAAGAGCCACCTTGCAATTTTTGATTTGGATGGGAATTTTGTTTGTATTGAGAATTGGGGTACTCTTAATCACGAGGCACTTCCTGGTTCCTTTGCACAATTTGAAGCAGAGTTTACACAATTTGTAACAGAGGCGTTAGCGTCAAAAGAGATAAAAATAGATGAAATAGAATACGCTGTGATTGGTATGTCAGGGGTGGATACAAAAGAGCAGCACCGAATTATCTCTGCAATCGTTAAAAATATTGGTTTTAAGGAATTCACCCTCTGCAACGATGCATATTTAGGAATTCCAGGAGTATCGTCTGAAAACAGTGGAATCTGTGCAATAAATGGAACAGGTTGTTCAATAGCTGGTATGAATGAACATGGAAAGATGTTTCAAATAGGTGGATTAGGAACGCTAACAGGTGATTTTGGAGGCGGCTACAATATTGGTACTTATATGGTGCGAGCTGTGTACAATTCACTCTTTCGTTTAGGAGAACCCACTCTGCTTAAAGACATGTTGTTTAAAGAGCTTGATATTTCAGATAAATATGATTTTATTGAAACTTTAAGTAAAAGACTCTCTGAAGGAAGTTTCAGATTAGGAGCAAATAATAAGCTTTTATTTGAGGCTGAACGTAAAGGCGATGCTGTGGCAAAGAAGATCATTTCAGAAATTGCAGAGAGTTATGCAAATGGCATCGTATGCATGATCAGAGAAATAGGATTTGAGCAAAATGTCGATATAGCTCTTGCTGGTTCTGTTTTTGCGAAAGAAAAAGACTCTGGATTGATAAAAAAGATCAAAGAAATAGTTTGCGATGCATACCCAGAAAAGCAGATCAATTTTGTTGTGTTTGAGAAGCCCCCAGTTGCAGGAGCAGTGATTTGGGCACTTAGGGTCCTCAATCCACATATTGACTTTACTGAAAAGGTGTTTAATCAATTATGATTTAAGATAATCTTTTTGCGACTCTTATAAGTCGCAAAAAGATTTGAATAATATGTTCTATTTATTTTCTACAAATTAATTATTTTCGTGTAGTATCCAAAGTTTATCTTATTTAAATCAGAATTTTTCATTCGGTACGGGTAGTTTAATATTAAATGGCAATCCATCATTCAGTATGATTTGATTTAAAAATATAATAACAGCATCTGTTATTGTAATTCCTAAGCGTTTTAGAATATCATCTGCTTCTTCTTTTATTATAGGTTCAACAGCTATATGAATTTCTGTTTTTTCCATAAAAAACACTCCTTTTCTTATTTATTGTTAAGGGATAATAGATATTAATAAGATAGCCTAATCCCACATAGCTTATCACTTCACCACCTGGAAGTGGCAATACAAATATAGGTCTTGATATAGTATATGTGCATATTACATCCGTAGCAAACGCAATAAACCAAACAATAAGGAAAATAATAGTTTTTTTATACATTTTAATATTCCTTTAAAAATAATTTGTAATTGTTTAATTATGGTTACAATTATGTATATTCGAGACACAGTTTCTCGAACATACATTCATAAATGATAATTATCCTAAATTAATTTTTATGACTATCTCCCATAAGGAAATCGAACAAATATATATACAGTGTTTAGGATTATCAATTAATTCTATTATTTCTTTTGGTAGTTTCGATGAACATTCAAAATACCAGATAATAGCGTGAGTATCAAGTAAATATTTCATTCCATATATTCCTTCATTTCTTCAATGGGTTCGTTAAAATCATCTGACATCCAAACCTTATCTTTTAAAAGCCCTTTAATAGCTGAACGTGGTAATTTCACTGAATCATTAATAGTCTTTTCATCTTTTTTTATTGGCTCAATAAATGTAATAATCACTTCATAATTTTCTTTTACAGGTATCGGTTGTATCGGCTTAAAATCTACCCCATCATATATAGCTTTTATAGCATACATAAAAATCACCTCTTAGTATTATCATATTCTAGTTTAAAGCATTTTAAGATATTCATCATAATTTTGTTTATCAAAGCATACAAAATATACTTCATCGATACTATCATCATTCTGAAGGAAATCTTTTATTGAACTCACAGCGATTTTAGCTGCCTTATCTTTTGGAAAACCATATATACCAGTGCTTATACATGGAAATGCAATTGATTTTATTCTATTTTCCTTTGCAATCTTTAAAGAATTTACGTAACAGTTTTTTAAAAGCACTTCTTCATTGTGTGAGCCACCATTCCAAACAGGACCAACTGTGTGTATTATATATTTTGCAGGAAGCTTATAGCCTTTAGTGAGTTTTGCTTCACCAGTTTTACAACCATTTAAAGTCTTACATTCTTCAAGCAATTCCCTACCTGCTGCTCTGTGAATAGCACCATCAACGCCTCCACCACCTAAAAGAGAATTATTGGCAGCATTGACTATGGCATCAACTTTGATCTTCGTGATATCTCCCATTATTGTTTTAATTTTCACTCCATATACACTCCTATTTCCTTAAAAGAGATTTTACTTTACTCTATAATATGAATAAGATCAGCATAATGTCAATAATTTATTTTAGAAAAGAAGATCAAATCCTAATGCATAGGATTATAATATAGTAAGATCATATAAGAAAAGCTTAGGAGGATAAAAAATGACAGAACAAGTTATCATTGCAGCAAATGCCAAGTATCACTTAGAGGGAATCTTAACTTTACCAGATTCTAAAGCTAAAGCCCCGGCAGTTGTATTTGTGCATGGCTCAGGTCCTTTAGATAAAGACGAATCAATCGGTGGAACAAAGCTATTCCGAGACCTTGCTGATGGACTTTCTGAAAAAGGAATCGCATCGCTTCGCTACAATAAGCGTTCCTTAACATATGGCAAAGAGATGGTAGAAGAACTTGGTGGGAACTTATCAGTTGAAGAAGAGGTCATCGAAGACGCTATCTTTGCTGCAAACTTATTAAAAGAAGATATACGTTTAGACGCAAATCGCATATTCATAATTGGTCACAGCTTGGGAGGTATGCTTGCTCCAAGGATCGATTTAGAAGGTGGCGATTTCGCAGGATTAGTGATTTTAGCCGGAACTCTGAGGACTTTAGACGAAGTCATCATGGATCAAAATTATGATGCAATAAAATACTTAGATGAATCTCAAAAAGAATTATATTTACCTCAAATAAAAGCACTAAAAGATACATTTGATAAAGTAGATAAAATGTCTGATGAAGTAGCTAAAGAAACATTGATATTACCAAGCAATCACGTCTACGCATTTTATTTAAAGGATATGCACGATCATCCTGTAAAGGAATACCTTAAAAAGACTAAAAAACCTGTTTTCGCTATACAAGGCGATAAAGATGTTCAGGTTTCAGTAGAAAAAGATTTCAATCAATATAAAGATATATTAAAAGATCACTCAAATGCAACTTGCAAGCTCTATTCAGGCTTAAACCATTTGTTTATGAAAGCTATATACGGTACCATGAAAGATCTAATGGAAGAATATAAAGTCCCTCAAACTGTGGATATTACTGTCTTAGAAGATATAGCGCAATGGATATTGAGCATTAAATAAGGTGATTCATTTGATTTACACTGATATGACAAAAAAAGCTATGAAAATTGCATATAACGCCCATAAAGAACAAGTCGATAAAACCGGAATTCCATACATCTTCCACCCAATTCACCTTGCTGAAGAGATGAACGATGAGATTTCAGTCTGTGCTGCACTGCTTCACGATGTTGTTGAAGATACAGCTATGACTTTTGACGACCTCTCACGATTTGGAATATCCGATGAAGTTATTGGTGTACTAAAAATATTAACTCATGATAAGTCTGTCCAATATTATGATTATATACAAAATATTAAAGATAGCAAAAACTTATGCGCTAAGCTTGTTAAACTTGCTGATTTGCGCCATAATTCCGATGTTACTCGTTTAAATGAGATCGATGTAAAAGCTTTGAGTAGAATTGTAAAATATAAATCGGCAATAGAAATTTTAGAAAATTAAATTTAGGAATGTTAGGAGGCTATTTATTCATGAAAACGGTTGCCATACTAGGTACTTTTGACTCAAAAGGCAATGAGTTTCTATATGTTAAGGAACTTTTTGAACAATTGGGATTAAATACTTTTACTATACATTGCGGAGTCTTCGATCCATCGTTTAAGCCAGACATCTCTAATAAAGAAGTATTTGATGCTGGTGGATTTGATATCTCGGAGATTCAAAAAAAGAAAGATAGGGCTCTCGCTACAGATGCTCTTTCAAAAAGCGTTGAAAAATTAGTTCCTAAGCTTTATAGCGAAGGTAAATTTCAAGGGATCATCTCTTTTGGTGGCACAGGCGGAACATCTATCGCAACCAGTGCAATGAGAGCATTACCTATAGGTGTCCCTAAGATTATGGTATCTACAGTCGCATCTGGAAACACTGTTCAATATGTAGGAACTTCAGATATAGCTATGTTCCCATCAATAGTAGATGTAGCTGGTATCAACTCCATATCCGAAAAGGTATTTTCTAACGCAGTTTTTGCTATGAGTGGGATGCTCAGTTTTGAATTAAAGAAAGAAGTTGAAAAGAAGCCTTTAATAGCAGCTACTATGTTTGGTGTAACTACTCCATGCATCGACCATGCGAGAAAATATTTAGAAAGCAAAGGCTACGAAGTCATCGTGTTCCATGCTACAGGTGTTGGTGGAAGAACCATGGAATCTTTAGTGGAAGCTGGATTTTTTAAGGGTGTCTTAGATATCACCACTACTGAATGGTGCGATGAATTATTCGGTGGAGTTTTAAATGCTGGACCGAATAGACTAGAAGCTGCTGGTAGATGCAATGTACCTCAGGTCGTATCAGTAGGAGCTCTCGATATGGTGAATTTTGGTCCTTGGGATACTGTGCCTAAAGAATTTTCCCATAGAAATCTCTATAAACACAATCCTACAGTGACCCTCATGAGGACAACTGTAGGTGAAAACACTAAATTAGGTGAGAAAATCGCTGAGCAATTGAACAAAGCAAAAGGCAACACAATATTGATGATACCTTTAAAAGGGGTATCTATGATCGACGATGTTGGTTTAGCATTTTATGGCGTGAAAGAAGATGAAGCTTTGTTCGATGCACTTAGAAAAAACATCGACACAAATGTAGTCAAGGTGTTTGAACTTAATAACCATATCAACGATGAGGAATTTGCTAAAATGGCTTGCGATAAATTGATAGAACTTATTGAAAATAAATGATGGAGGATATTTATGCGAGAAGAAATAATCAATAGATTGAGACAACAAATTTTAAATGGGAAAATAATATTAGGTGCAGGAGCTGGCACTGGTATTTCTGCAAAGAGTGCTGAAGCTGGAGGCGTTGACTTGATCATCATATATAATTCCGGAAGGTATAGGATGGCTGGGCGTGGCTCTTTAGCTGGTCTTCTTCCTTTTGGAGATGCAAATCAGATTGTAGTTGAAATGGGAAGAGAAGTTTTACCTGTTGTTAAGCATACCCCTGTTTTAGCCGGTGTTTGTGGGACCGACCCTTTTAGAATAATGGATGTGTTTTTAAAAGAACTTAAAGCTCAAGGTTTTAGTGGTGTGCAAAACTTTCCAACTGTTGGCCTATACGATGGAGTATTCAGACAAAATATTGAAGAAACAGGAATGGGATACGATCTTGAAGTGGATATGATACATAAGGCTCATGAACTGGATATGCTCACGACTCCTTATGTCTTTAATGAAGATGAAGCTGTGAAGATGGCTAAAGCTGGTGCTGATATTTTAGTTGCTCACATGGGTCTTACTACTAAAGGAACTATAGGCGCAAAGACTGCACTCACTTTAGATGACTGCGTTAAAAAGGTTCAGAACATCTGTGATGCAGCGAAGAGCGTAAATGAAAATATAATGATCATCTGCCATGGAGGTCCAATCGCTGAGCCAGAAGATGCTGAATATGTTTTAAAGAGGACTAAAAACGTAGATGGATTCTTTGGAGCATCCAGCATAGAGAGATTTGCAACAGAAGTAGGAATAAAAGTACAGACTGAAAAATTTAAAAACATCAATTTATAATTGTGAAGATGGCTTTTTTCTACCAGTCAACAAAGAAATTAATGTTAAACAATAAAAAGGATCGCAAAAGATCCTTTTTTATTTAAATAAAGTTAAATATTCACAATATCAATTGCGTTATTTTTAATATTGTTTATGATATCAAGGAATTTCTTCTTTTTACCTGCATCGAAGATCTTTACAAAGCTGGCAGGTTTATCAAAAGGAGCCTTTGTTAAAACAGATGCATTGTCTATATATCCATTTTGCACTATATAATCTATGACTTTTTTAACAAATACTATTTGATTTTGGTTTAAATGCTCATTTGATATAAATTCAGAGAACACTTCATTAGCAGCCTCTTGATTGAGTTTTGCTATACTTCGAACTAATAGTCCAAAAGGTGTGTCTCCAAAAGCATTTTTGTAATCTTCCTTTGAGCCTAATTTATCAGTGAAGACATATTCAAGATTCTCATAATCTCCTAAACTCATTGGGATGTTGTTTCTCAATTTGAAAATAGCTAAATTATCCTTGTTCTCTTCTATATAGCGGTTTACCTTTAGCTTATAATTTTCAAAATCATAAGATGCAGTGTAATCTATTTCTCCTTCTCTTAAAATAGTTATTTCATCTTTTAAGTCAGTATATACGATTTTATTCATCTTCTCTTCGGAGATGAGATTTACTAAAGGACGGAGTTCACGCCGAACATCTTCAAGGGTTAAAATGTCTATGCTTTCCCAGAATGCATCGCTTAAGATGTTCTTTATTAAAGGGATTTTATCTTTCACTAATGAGATGGTGGATTTTTTTAACAAATCTTCACAAATCTTCATTAAGCTATTTTTATATCCACTAAAATTTCTATTTTTTTCTAAAATACTCACCATAAGCCCATAGATTAAATTATCAAAACCCTTAGCATCTTCATCTATTTCATCTAAATAAACCACCTTACCTATATGATTGATGAGGTTTTCTTTATCTAATTCGGAAAGTGCTACAAAAGAAGACGTTTCTTTAAATGAGTCCACATATTTTAAAACAGATTTTACAGAAATGAGTTCCTTGTTTAAAGAATTTATCTGATGCAAAACCTTTTTAATAAGCTCGTCTCTAAAATTTTGATAAGTAACATCGCTGTAATCTGCATGTTGCAATGAATAGATTAAGTTAATGGTCTTAGAAAAAATGCTTTCAGTTAGAGAAAAAGTGTCTTTTGCTTCAATACCCCTTAGGTTTACCCTGAAAAAATCAAAATAAGTTGCTCAATGACATAATCCACAGTGTCTTCATTGAATATAAATTTGTCTATCTTATCAGCAGGGATTTTATCTGGGAATTCTCCATCTTCATCTTGAAAATCCTCTTCGTATTTTTCTTTGTCTTCCTCTGAGAGATCATCATAGGTTATGCCATCGTTTAAAAACTTCGATTTTGACTCTATAGAGTAATATGGAACCAGTACCTTGTCTTTATAAACTGCTGTTTCGTAATCATAAGCATAAGTTGGCACTCCATTTTCCATATTGAAGAACTCATAGGTATTCTTATCCACATCGGTTTTTGGAGTTGCAGTTAAACCTAAAACTAAAGAATCAAAATAATTAAATATGACCTTATACTTTTTAAAAATGCTCCTGTGAGCTTCATCAATTATTACCAAATCAAAATGAGCTGGTGTGAAAAACTTAGCTCCCTTGTTATTTTTCTCTGTATCTATGGCGTTTAATATCGTAGGATATGTTGAAAAGACTATTCTTGCATTTTTCTCCTTTTTATTTTCAACTAAATTGCATAGGGATAAATCTGGCAAATATTCATTAAAATTATTCCTTGCTTGCTTCACAAGAGCTTTTCTATCTGCAAGAAATAGAACATTTGTAACATGATTTCCACGAGAGAGGACATCTACTAAGCTTGCTGAAGTTCTAGTCTTTCCAGTTCCTGTAGCCATGACGAGAAGAGAAGACCTGGATCCTTTTTCTATATTTTCACAGACCGCAGCTATTGCTTCCTTTTGATAATATCTAT
>Ga0209629_10000347_pt1 | contig 24416 bp, 11 predicted proteins | sample TergutCu122P5_FD_187286 | JGI IMG/M metagenome (GOLD analysis project Ga0209629, IMG submission 187286) | Cubitermes ugandensis P5 segment gut microbial communities from Kakamega Forest, Kenya - Cu122 P5 (SPAdes) (version 2) | ecosystem: Host-associated > Arthropoda: Insects > Digestive system...
GGGGGGGGGGAGAGGTTATGGACCTGTTGTAAAACAGACAGCAGACAATGAATGATCGTTATCACACTTAAAACTGATCTTTGTTGTGAGCTTTTGTGTTGTTTTCTTTGTTAAAAGGTATCAAAGCAGACTCGTGGAATGTCCATTATGTCTACAATTGTAACAGTCTGTTATAAATCTTACCAAGAGCATTGTAATACTTCACAGAATTTTGTGTATTTCCATAGCTTTTGGTCATGTTTGGGAGTTACAAAACCTGATTTTGCACTGCTACAGAGTTTGAAGTTTGAAAGTTTATGCTCTTGCTTTATTACATGTAGTAACTTGGTACAAAAAATATTTCTGTTGTGGCTGATCAGAGGCATAGCTGGTAGGAGAGAAGTGGTGCAGCTGCCATGGATAGCAGAGTTGAAGGCGCAGCAAATTGGGCAACAAAATGGGTATTTTAAATGAAGAATTTGATTTTCTGTACTTAAACTTGAAATTACTGAGTCAAGTATAAGGAAACGCAATAGATAATTTCTGTTAGGGTTTGCCATTGTGATTACTGTTCTGGGCGCCAAAAGACCTAGCTGTGCCAGAGTAGCTGATACATAAATTGCTGAGATCTCAGTGTCCCCCCCCGACCTCAAACACACATTTCACAGTATCCATCTGTTTTGCTTCTCATCTGGGAAACTAATTATGACAGCAGGGCAGCATAAATTATAACAGTTGCCTGTGTTAGGAAGGGGAACTTTGGGTAAAGGGAGGAAATGATTAACATTGTTGTGTGAATGGGTTTGAGTTGAGTTAGTTTCTTTTGTCTGTGTTTGTGCAGTTTTTCTGGAAGCCCAAACTATGTCCATTGTTAGGATATGAAACCCAAGGCTTGGGTGAAATCTAATGCTATTGCAAGAATATGGAGAGGATCAAAACTGTCACCTTGGCTAGGGTAAGGGAAAAACTACACAGACAATGTATTATGCTGAGGGAAAAGCCAACACTTTCTTTATACCACCACTGCTAGGATGGGGGAAAAAAAAGGATCTATTGCAGGTTTTTCTGCTTGGGCATGCTGGATTGCTCTGTGATTATAGATGATGGTTGGGGTTACATAATCCCCAGTCTTTAAGGTTAAGCTGTGTGATAGTGAGCATTTGAAAAGTTCTCGTGTGAAGTGTACTTGTAATTGCGATACAGTTTTTGTAGGCCCAGGAGCTGATAGTGGTAGTGTGGTGAAAGGTATTGATTGTTACTTGATAAAAGTGCAGTTAGGAAGCATTTTCAGAGTGGCCAAATGTGGGAAACAGACAGTGAGAATAACATAGATAGACCTTCCACCAGTGTTTGAAGTCCTTGCTGATGATTTTACTTTAAGCAACATTCATGTGTCTGTAACACATTGTTTTCCTTACAGAGTTTGATTGTTCACCATTGCATCATATGTACTATCATATCCATCCTAGAGTGGGCAGTAAAGGCAAGGGAAGTTGCATTTTTCTTTCAGAAGGTAGTTTGAGTACTTTTCCTTTTAATCAGTTGAAGATGGTGCAGTTAGGCCTAAGAGGCAAGTTGTAAGAGGAAGCTGGAGAAATTCTGCATAATGAGTAGCTCAGTGGTTTGCACTCTTTGCCTTGTATATCTTTAAAACTTGACTGTGAGTAAAATTGTTGTAAAAGACACAGACATACTGTTTTTGCCATCTGTGAGAGAAATTCTCAGACTTTTATTCAGTATCTGGTAGATTGTAGTAACCTTTATTCTCCGCTGTGCTGTATCCACAATGTGCAAATGTGTGACTTAACTAGTAGTAACATTTCCCTGCAGGAGAAAGCACAGTGTGTAGGGTGTTAACAGTGGTCTTACTTTAACACAATGGACATGTTACTTTGATCTCTGTCCCCAAGGTAATATAGGTGGTATGCTGTCAAGCATTTTAGAGGTTGGCTGCAGCGTATCTGGTGTGGCTAGGTGAATTTCATGTGCAATAAGAATTGGTGGTCTTTAGATATATATTTAGGTTTTAGAAACTGAGGTTACAATCTGTGAGTTTATTGGGAAGACGCTGGTGAGATATGATTTCAGAATGATTTTTTCTTCATTTAATAGCCAAAGATGGAGTAATTTGTATGGGGCAAAAATCCCGAACATACATTGAGCCCATGCCACATGACTACTGGAGTCAGGAAAAAAATAGGAGTTCTGTGTGAAAGTGAAACCAAACTGGTCGAAGACCATAGTGTTGTTACCATCATTTAAACTAATTTTGATGTCAGTCTTTTGTGCTTGTCTTCTCCAAAAATGTTCTAGTATTTATTCCATCCCTTGTAAGGAAAATAATCTTTTGTACAGGAATAAGCTGGCTGAAATTAATACTAACAGTTGTTCATTTGGTAAAATTGAGGTGAGCCTGTTGTGCTGTAGGATGGTTATGAACTGATGGTTAAGTCCGGTCCATCTCTCTGAACAGTATGCTCCGTTAACAGAAAGTGACTTCTCAGCCGAACCTAATTTTCTTTTCACTATTAAAATTTAATATTTGTTGTGACCTTTCACCCACAAAATTTCAGTTTTAGATTGCAATTTTTAAATAAAAAATATCAAACATGAAGCTTTGATTAATTTCAGTTATGTGGAGGGTTCTTGTTATTTGACTTCCCATTATCAAGGACTGATTATACTCATTATCTTGTGGCAAACTGTCATTACAGGTAATAAGATTGAGATGATGCAAAAATTTGTATATGAATGTGCCTGTTTTATTTCCAAAACCCCCTTATTGTGGAGCTCATGATAAAGTGAATTACCTGTACCAATGATTCATTATTTAAGGGTATGAATTTAAAATATTTTAATACACCATAATGGGAAATGATGGTACTAAAGTGATTAATTTTTTTAGTTTAAAAGTCCATTGCTTACTAAAGTACAGTAATATAGATTCAGTTTAACATAATATGGTGCCTAGCATTTTTAATCTCCATATATTATTTTTAACTAGATTCCATTGTTATTAAAATGTAATCTTGTAAGTTAGACTAATAATAATTTTAATATTTTTGTTTAAATGTGTTAGAAAGGTCTTTGAAAAAGACTTTCGTTAAATGTATAATAATTGGTACACCTAACCCAACATATGTTATTTATACTTCTCATTATCACTGTTTATAACGTTTAAAAACAGTTTATATTGTTGTGAACATTATCAAATGAGAATGTATAAAATGTTTTCATCTATATAAATATATATCTGCTATTATAATTCTGTTGGTTAGACACTGAAAAAAAAAGTAATGTGAAAAGAGAGAGCTTATTTTTTACATCAGTGATTGACTGAAAGTTTTAACAATAGTTGAATTGTTTCGAGATGAGGTCATTATAAATTTTTGGTGAATATTGTAAAAATAAATTCTTTATGTAATTTTTCATATTAAATAAATCTACCTCCAAGTATAGAAATTGATTGTTTTTTTGTGCACAGCAAGAAGAACCTTGATCTTGAAGACTAAGCAGTTAGTAGGTATATAAGCAAAGAGTTTCCTTTGAAGTGAATTTCACATTATTGCTGCCATTATCATGTCCTTACTCAATAACTGGAAATGAATAGTAGTTCTTGTGAGGCTGGATGGACTTCATTGACTTGTGTCCAGACAGTAATAATCCTATGTAAGTGCTTACTGAAAGAAAGGACTTGCGTACTTTTGTCACTGATGAAGTTGATCAAAGTATGTTAATATATTGATGTTTTTGAAGTATCTCCAATTTATTCTGGTGTGTCGCAGTGAGGTGTCCGTTATCAATCGGTACCCTTCTTCTTGCTTTAAATCAATTGTAATAGGATTGTGTGAAATTTTGCCGTTTAACAGTGTATTTGATCTGTTATTTTCCAAAGTTTTGAATTATGCAGATTTGTTTAGATTGTCATTTATATGCCAGTTTGGTTATTAAGATGCATTATGGTTCTTATTGCCTACTATATACAGTTCTTTCAGGTTTGTAGTGGTGTGTTATTTACTTCTCTGCCGAAACTTTTTGCGTGAGCTATTTTTGTCCATTATGTTGAGGGTTTTCTGTGATATGTCATTATGGCAATTAAGTAAGGTTATTTATTGTCTCTTCTACTTCCAGATACAGGTTATCATGGCTGCATTGAAGAACAACCCTCCATAACATTTGAACTGTGTGGTGAAACTACAGCTTCCTCATACCACCAGAGCTCTGGTGGTGGCAGTGTAACAATTATTGGGAGTGAAGCTGTGGCTTCTAGTGATGACCACAAGATGGGGTTGGTGGTCCATGCATTGTCTGAACCAACACCTGGCATCCATTTTCTCAGTCATGAGGTAGAAGAGGATGGGCGAGGGTGTATTTTAGTGACAAAATGTGAGGAAGCAGACTCTGAGGATATTCTACTAGAGGGTGGTGGACTGAGAGGCAGACAAGAGCTCTTGGAGTATTTGATACGTGAGGATGGTAGTGTGGTGTGCAAATGGTGTGGCGAGATCCTTCCCTCACGAACTCATTGGTACCGTCATAAGTATAAGTTTCATGTCCCTTCGTCTGGTACCCAGTCACCTGCTAGTTTGTACAAGTGTCATCATTGTAATGTTTTCTTTAAGTCACGTAAAGGTTATGCAGGTCATATTGCTACAAGACACTCGGATGAAGATGACAAAGGGGAGAAGAAGAGAGAAGATTTTGGAAGTGAAAGTTTGTCTACAGCTAGAGTCGTGGAGGATTCTTCATCTGATGGTGTTGGTGGGGGTGGTAGTGGTGGTGGTGCTCTTGGTGGTGGTGGTGGTGGTGGTGGTGGTGGTAGAGGGGGAAGACGAAATACAAGGAGTGGGGCAGATGCTCAAGGGAGGAGTGCTGACTATGAGAAGCAGCGGGAGAAGGAGGAGAAATTAGTGGCAGAGATCATTGACAGGGTGAGACGAGAATGTGAGGCTCAGGGTGCAACAGTAACAAGAAGGGGTTACTCACGCAGATCAACAGTGATGAATTCTTGAATTGGTGGTGTGTAAGAATTGGCTACATGGTGTATTATGTTTTGTGTTCCAGAATGGTAACTGTCATTTCGAACTGTACCTTTTTCCGTTTCTTTTACAGAAATTTGGAAGTACCATTCACCATTGTGGTTCATGTATATACATCATTTTAAAAATAATACCTCTGTTTTCTTGTACTTTGATAAAGGTAGGTGTGAATGATCTTGTGAAATATTTAACTGTTTTGATACCACTTGAAGTCACAATTTATTTTATTGTTGAGATTTTTTATTTCTCATATTACCTGTTAACTTCTACTGCCCACTGTTGTGGAGTAATGCTTGTTACCACCTGTGTGTTGGTTGTTATGCATACCCACCTGTTGAATGTATTTGAATGACATTCAGTGAATACATACAGTGCAGAGGAAAGGCCAAAAGGTGTGTCCTGTGGCAAATACTAAAATGGGCCACCCCTTATTTATTTATTTATTTATTTTTGGTTTACTGAATATTGTGTCGGTACTTGAGCTGTGTAGTATTTAATCCATTATTTTATCATGGTAATTGGCCGATCAGACTGTCGGGATTAGTCGGTCTCAGACCACTGACACAAGTGCTGAACAACTTATATGCAGTTGGAGAGTGGCCCAGGGATTTCACTGAAGTTACAATGATTGCCTCAAAAGAAGAAGCCAGAAGCTACAAAATGCAGTGACCATTGCAAAATCAGCTGCATTGCACATACAGTAAAGATAGTAGTGAGGATGCTTATGATAAAAATTGAGGATGTACTTGGAGAAGATTGTGTGGATTTAGAAGAGAAAATGGAACTAGGGAAGAAAGTGGGTTACTGAGAATAATGTCAGAACAAAGTTTGGACATAATAGAGGAATTGTGTGCTTTTATCATAGACTGGCAGAAGGCATTTGACCATGTAAACTAGACCAAATTAATGCAGATACTAGAGGGAACTGGTATTGACTGGTGTGAAAGAAGGCTGAATGGCAAATTGTACATGGAGCAGAGTGTTAAACAGTACGACTAGACCAGGGAGAGACAAGAAGTGTGAAGACTGGAAGAGGAGATAGACAGTGTAGCTGTTTGTCACCATTTCTATTCAACTTGAACAGCAAATACCATACCAAGGAAGCTCTTGAAGGGTTTGGAGACTTCAAAAGAGGAGGACAAGTAATTTGCACCGTGAAATACAGAGATGACCACTTGCTACCAGCTAAGGAAGAGATTATGTTAAAGGGTATGTTTGACAGACTGATTGAAATTGGAAGATGCTATGGAATGCAAATGAATATGGAAAAAAGTAAGGCAATTGAATGGAACTGAATTTATCATTTGCATTCTATGAGTACAAAACATGGTAGTCCCTTGCATATAGAATAAGTCAGAATCTCAAGGCAACCATCCCCATTATAGAGCATGATAGATAAAAAACAACCAGGGAATGTGGAATATTTCAGCTATATGAGTAGCATGATAATAAATGATGCAAGATGTAACAAGAAATTAAATCCAGGATTGCCATGGCAACATCTGCATTCAACAAGACTTTTTTTTTCACCAGGGATTTGGACTTAAATTTAAGGAAGAATGTAATAAAGTGTTGCATTTGGAGCAGATTCTTAGATGGTACTGAAACTTGGACAGTTCAGAAGGTAGATTAGAAATACTTGGGAAGTTTTTAAATGTGGTGCTAGAGAAGGGTGAAGAACAATTGGACCAATTGCGTGAGAAATGAAGAAGTGTTATGTAGAGTCAAGTAGGAAAAGGAATATTCTCAGTACAATAAAAAGAAGGTAGGCTAACTGGATTGGTGACATCTTTTGTTGCAACTGCCTTCTAAAACACGTTATTGAAGGAAAGGTAGAAGGAAGGATAAAAGTGATGGGGAGACAAGACATAAGCAGCTACTGGATGACCGTAAGGAGAAGAGAGGATCCTGGAAATTGAAAGAGAAAACACTAGATTGCACTCTGTGGAGAAATTGCTGTGGAAGAGACTATGGACCTATCATAAGACAGACTACAGAATGAATGAATGAGATGAAGTTGTGTGTTGTATGTTGATAGTTTACCTTGGCCCTTAAGTATTAAGAAATACTTTTAATCATTTGAAACTTTCTAGCATTGGAACTCAATAGTTCATTCAATCAGCAGCAAAGGCAGTGAACTGAATCTGCGGTTTTGGTATTTATAAGACTCCTGTTATTAATATATATATATATATATATATATATATTTGTGATTTTGGAATTAACAACTGATGTATATGCAGTATATTGCAAATTAAATGGGAATTCTGTTCAATGCAGTTAAATCTTTCATGAGGTAAAATCAGAATGGACTGTAAGTTCAGTTCTAAAACAGCAAGGACACAGTCATTGAACCAAATTAGAATATGATGTTAGGACAGTTATTCATACATTAGCTGACAGGAGGATTTGATATTTTGGGATGTCCTGCAGAACTAGATGTCAAAGGTCTGTTAACTGTGCAGATTTGTGTGATGTGAAGAAAAGGATAAAACAATACTGATGACTGTGAAGAGCACTTTTTGTGCACCTACTACTTGCCCTTATGGTCGTTTTGTTGAAGTTGCATTTCACTGTAGGGTACAGAAGTCTGAGCATGTTTGGTGTCTGGATGTGGGCCCACAGCTGTAACTCTGCTTCCTTCCCACTTCTTTCAGCACTGTATATGTAAGGTACTCACTCTGTGGGACTAATCAAAACTTTGACCTTTGCTGTTATATTTGTCTGTGACTGTGGGTGTTGTCTTCCTTAGAATTACAGTGAATGACTATGCTGAGCTGTGCATTTACCCATGTGGAAATTTCTTCTTTGTTTGTTACACATGAAACAAGGTTAACCATGTCATCTATGGTTATTTCTTTGTACTTTGAGAAAGCAGGTATGTTTTTGTGTGGGTAAATGCAGTAGCTAATTGATTGATTCAGAGTGCTGTCAAGTTGTACCTTCACATTGGCAGTTTACCAGCTTATGTGTCTTTCATACATGATGGAAAAAGTTGGTGTCATTATTTTTTACTAATGAAAATTGTAAGATGCTGACATAATAGTCAAAGTTACCATCATGTCAAAAATAAATATCTTGATTGTACATGTTTCCAGCCTGAAGGATGTTATAAAAGCTAAAGGTTTGTTTGTAGTGGTTGAACATATGGCACTGATGATTTTATTTCATTTACAGAAGTGTAATGGTCATGATATGTGAGACTGAGATTATGAAAGCTAACTTGGAGAATAAATTACACATTACTCCTTCAGACTAATTTGCTGCATGTAAATGTTGTAATGCCAGACAGTTTGAAGGTGTAGCTCAGTGGTTAAATGAAGGAAGCATTTTATCATATAACTTGAATTTTACATCATCATAAGAGGCAAGACATCTTCCAGTTTAGAGTATGTTTTTGAATTAATGGTACTGCATTAGTAAGTTCCTCTTTCCAGAAACTCCACATAACTGGGGAAAAGTAAATTTGGAGAACTGGACACTTAAATTGTGTGTTTGGTTTTGAGTGACAAAATTGTTAAGTGTTGGAAATCTTAGTACAGTGCCCAGGGTTAAAGTCTGAGTCTTGTTCCTTTGCTCATTATTTTTGTAGTTTTTTATTCCCTGTTAGGATAGGACAGTTACATTGCTATCAGTGCACTTGTGGTTGAATAGTGTGATGGATTCTTTGGTGGTTTGCTGTAGTCCTTCAAGGTAAGAAATCTGTTGGTTTTTTGAAATATAACATCTGCTTCTTCCACTTTTCCTACATTTAAACTTTCAAAATAACCATCCACCTTGAAATATTTCAGACTAAGAGTGTTAAATCTTCTGTAGCTATACTTGTTGCCAACAATTTTTCTACATCTGTCAAAATGTCGAAAAGCCACATAGTACTGGGACTTCAAATATTTGTATCTCCATGTCATTTGCATGAAAATGGCTTTGCACTTGCACTGCTGTTTAACATTAAAACACCCTTCTACTTATCAGTAACATACACTTGCTTCTATCCAAATCTGAACTCATATAGTTGTATGTTAATAAGTGGGTGCAGGCAAGCAGTGGAAGTCCTCAGTGTTGTCGGTTATGAATTGTGCTTAAAGACTGGGGACATACTGCATAGGTGTATATTTGATACTGATTGAGTACTTTCAGCGCAGTTAACCAAAAACAAGAAATAGAATTATGCATACTTTGCAGTTTTAAATGTGGCTTCATTTGTTTCAGGTGTATGATTTGGATTTTTAATGTAAGAGCTTGTGGTTAGTTTATGAATTAAAGACAGTATATTTTAAGGTAAGCTACAGAGTCACTGAGTCTATATAAACAGAGATGAAAATATTGAGAAAACATTTTGATGCCATGTGTAAGTACCATTAAGTGGTGGGAAATTCTATGCACATGCAAATAATATATTTGACTTTTAGTAATAATGAAAGAATTATTGAAACACAGGATTCCATATGATAAAAATCATACAAACCTTAACTGCCAGCAGACAAGAGCTGAAAAAATTGTATTTTTTTGTTGTTGAAGACAGCAAATAAAATTGACAAAACATGAAAAAATCACACCAAAATGGTGTAAAGAATTTTATAACTAAGGTTGTTAAATGTACCAATTCTGGGTAGTAATGGTGAGTAGTCAGTGCATTTTCAGTAATTTTCTTGATATTTGCAGGAGATAAATTATTACTGGGGCAGAGACAGTTGTAGTCTTAATGAAGTTTGGTCTGCTAGTGATAATAGTGAAACCTGCAGATCTGAATCTTGTATGAAAAACCTGGTTTGGGAATTAATGGCATACAATATGAACTCCCCACAGTATAAACATTGTTAGAGGATTTGAAAATACTTTCATATGGCTACAGGGAAAATAAGGGAAGGAAGCTGACTTGGTACAATGTTGTAGACATACAGTGTGCTCTGAAACTAGTTTGGTTTGGAAATTACTTGCATTCTACACGAACTACCCACAGCATGAAGACTATTAGAGGATTTGAAAATACTTTTATATGGCTGTATGGAAAATGAGGGAAGGAAGATATATTGGTAAATTGTTGTAGACATACAGTGTGTTCTAAATCCGGTACACTGATTGCTTATCTGTCTTCAATTTATAAAGACTTCCCAGTTGGGGCGAGATTTTCCACACCCATCCAGACCGGCCCTAGGGCCCACCCAGCCTCCTGTACAATGGCTACCAGGGTAAACCGGCCGGGGTGTGGCATTGACCACCCACTACCATGTAGTGCCAAGGTTAAAGGAAGAGTAGAGCTATACCTCTACTTCCCCTCTGGGTCTTTGTGGCCTGTTCTAGGCTGAACTTCACCTTTTACATATATGTGAAATCTGTTAATAGTATCGTCTAATATAGGATTTTGTAAGTTACTCTTACAAGTTTTATCTTGTATTACTTGGTGCATGTTTAATCATTTTGGCCCAGTGGTAACTGTATGTGCCACTTACCATAAATCTGAAACTTGGCATTTTGTCACACATTGTATATTTGTATTTCATATAATTCTCAAAATAAGTAATGGTATTTCCCTAGACAACATTAACTTGTTGATATTGCTAATGGGGACAAGTGTGAACTGAAGTACTGTATGTAATTTGAAAGAACGTCAGTCTTCAAAGTGTTAAGGTATGATTAAGGAATGTGAACCCTCTGGAAGGTCAGTTCAAGAAGTGTTGTGAAAAACTAGTAAGTTTTTATACGAATGCCACGAGTGTATCAACACTGTTAAACTGATGTTCAACCTCCTCCCACGTTTTTTGGAGAGTAATGTGGCCAATTTTGGACAGGTTTCTGTGGTCTGTGTCTTTAGCTCTTCCTGCTATGTCAGCAGTGGCAGGGCCTAGACATCCTTAACAAAACCCCAGGAAGAAAAAATCCATGGGTGTGACACTTGGTGATCTTCTGGGCCATTCCATAAGATTTCTGTGCCCCATGCTGTCTGTGGAAGAGGGCTGGGACCTTGTTTATAACTCAGATTTGGAATGTCTTCCTGTAGGTGTGGAATTTGCCATCATTATAGCATATGAAGACAGACAATGCCCATCACTGATTCAGCAAACGCATCATGTACAAGACATTTGTACCAACCAAAAAATTGATGGTTCACCATGGATTCCTGCAATACTTATGCTGAGACTGTCATTACACTGTCATAACAGTTTTCTTGTCATGAAGAGCTGACAAATGGAACATTTTTATGGCCTGAACATTATTTTATGATACTGATTAATAAGGATTTATGTAGCAGTCAGATGTGCAGTAGGCACCAAATTGAGATGATCTGAGCTTATCTTTGCAGCTGGTATATTCTTCAACTGTATCTTAAATGTGCTCTGCTTAACATGGTTTTTTGAAAGTTTTAATTTAGGTAAATGAAGATCAAAATTGTAAATCTCATTTATGGACTTCCTGAATGTTGAGCAAATTTTTATTGAGTACTTATGAAATAATTTTATTTGAGATTTACTATATCTTCTGTATCTTCTCAATGGTTCATCTTTTCAAACTCAAAACATCTTGGGGAAATATCAGTTCAACATATTAAAGCTTTAGAATCCTGAAGTGCATCTCACCATTATTTCAATGCTTTATAATGCTTATATTGTAAGTTATAACTTGGCATAAACTGCATGATCAAGAAAGCTCAATTTTCACATTCCCAGAATGAGAGGTCTTAATGAATGTGTGAACTTGTATGTTTGATGTGTATATCGTTGATTCTAAGCTTCACCAATGTATGGCTACATCACAGTTGGCCTCACCTTTTAAAGTGGCTTATGCATTGTCACGAAAAAAGATTTGTTAATATCACTGGACACTTCCAAGATGAAACAAATTATCCCATGTAAGAGAGTAGAAGCTATCATTTCATTCTGATGAATACTAAAATGTATTCATATATGCTCAAACTTATGTCCATGTTATTTTCAAAAGTCACATTGGATATTTTAGATGTTCAGCAGTGTTCTGGTGACTGCAGAATCAGAGTATCATAATATTTGTATCCACTTTTATCATCCATGGTATTTGATTTTATGTATGTGTGTTTTCTAATTTGTGTATATTTGGTTAAAATTGTGGGCTTCTACACTGATAGATGCACTTGTTGTAGCAATGTTGTAATGGTCAGTTCAATCCAGTCCACATGCTCATACCCTATTTGTATGATTATTTAAGTATTTCCCTCTAATCTGTGTTTATGCCTCATGGGTGAGTTCTTCACTTCAGATTCCCGACTGAAAGTCTGTGTGTAGTTTGACTCTGATGACTGTTAACAGCAGTCACAATTTACCAAACCCTGCATTTTCCCTTAATGCCTTGGTCTTATCTACTGCTGAGTTTTTTAAGGATTGTAGGCCCAACATTTGGCTAGTGCTTGCTCTGTTCTGAGTTGCCACATAGCTGGTACATCTAGGACTAGATTTAGCAATGAAGATGTCCATTTTTACACAGTATGTTAATTTTACTACTGAAACATTTCTCTTTGCTTAGTTGTAATGGTAACAAGGAACATTCTGCAATGTTTCAAACGTATCAAGGCACTTGTTGGTGAACAGTCTCATATTTGTGGCAGTAAATGTTAGTTGGTGTGCTGGCTTTTGGAAGACAATATCTAGCCTTTAAAATTATACTACCATAAGGACCTGAGTTACTGTGAGCTTGTAGAAATGAAAGCAGGATGATTTAATCCTGTGTGTTAATTTGATGACCTGTTAACCCTGCTACAGAGCCGAACATCCGACAGGACCAGACTCCAAAATATCAATGCTGCAGAAACCTCAGATCTTGCAAGGAGTAGGGAAATTTAATTTTTTTTTTTAAACGTTCTGAATGTCGTTCAAACTACATCCATCTTGAAAAAGATACTCTATAATAGTGTAACTTCATTGGAATGTCAGTAAAATGTAAACATACATGACTGAGTAGCCCAACAGGTTAATATTGGAAGGTAATGAACCAATTAACGACTATCTGTTGCAGAATCTTCTTACAAAATCAACTGTTACCCAGCTGGTCAGGAAATGTTATGCTTGTATTGATCTGAGGTGTTTACAAAACTTTGGCATAGGTGAAAATCCTGACCAGTTCATTCCAGATCCAATTTTTACATACTACATTTACATATTGATGTACATTGACATGTATGTTTACATGCTGATAACCTCGTGTCTGTGCCTTCTTGCTGTTAGGTTACCTTACCAAAATACTATATGCAATTCTCGTTCAGTATTTACATGTTACATGTCTCACCCATCTCATCTTTGATTTAGTTGTACTAGTAACGTTATGTGAAGAGTTCATTTATGAAGTTCTTTACACCACTGTTAATTCTATCTTGTACCCAAATATTTTACACAGCTTTATTCTTGTACACCACCAGCCTCTGTCTTGTAAAGGTAATATGAGTTTGACTGTGTCCTGATTTGTGCTATAACACACACACGTTGACAGAAGGGTTGATACTGCAAGGTGGCCTGGCACTTCAGTCATACATATGGTTTATAACTGGTACAAATCTGAATATAGCAATTTACTTTAAATATGTGCTTTCCATGGTGTATCTAAAAATTATATATATATATATATAGGTATGCCTATTTGACACAGTTTTCACAAGATTGGCCAAAGTGTGCTTGAATATCATTCCACCATCATCAGGTTGTGTTCTTGCATATTCTGGCAAATTTATTATTGGGCTACCTCCTCATATATAGATAGTGATGTCACAATGGAAGTGAATACAACAGCTGAACAAACCACATTGTGATGATCAGTGACACTGAAATGGCATGTTGATATTGTTGAGTTCTGATTGTACATTTTGATTTATACTCGTGTTTTAAAAATTTACCTTTACATGAGATGCCAAAAAGTTGTTTCAACTCACCCAAATGAAATGTTCTTTGGATTGATAATCTGGGTTAATTTACATGTTACTTAACAAATGTCTTCATTCAGGTCCATTCATTCTGAGGAATCACAGTTAGACAGTAATCCAATAATAAAACTGTTAGCATAGGGACTGGGCTACAGGCTGGATGACCAAGATCTCTTCCTTCTCCTAAGTCACTAGACTGGCTCTGGGATCCACTCAGCCTCCTATTCAGTGGGTACTGTTGCTCTTTTCTATGTGTAAGGCAGCCAGGGTGTGAAGCTGACCACTTACCTCCATCTAGTCCTGAGGTTAAGAATGAGTACAACTGTGCCTCTACTCATCCATATGGTATTTTAGTACAGGGACAATTTGACTTTGTATGGAACTATTTAAAAAAGCTGTATTTGATGGGTTGTATTATTGAGGTATAATTTAAAATGTGGCATTGATATCTGCAAATTTTAACATTTATCCCAACAGTTTTTTTTTTTAATATTTCTGGAGAATTAAGAATTGACAAGGATTCAAGAACAATGACCTTGATGATTTCAAATAAGACTGTATTGTATATGGATCTGTACTGTTCTTACAGTGTGTGTGTTTAATTAATTGCAGTATTCTTGTAAGTGCTGCAATGTCATGCAGTACATAGAGATGAAGATAGGCACTGTTGACAATTTTTTATGTTATTAATGTCTGTGTTTTAATCGACAGTTGTTTCAGACAACACCAAAAAATGCACAGTCTTATTATATATCATTTACAATTAGAGTATTAGAACTCGGAACATGTTTCGACCCTCTTTGGGTCATCTTCAAGGAGTGCACTTCAGTTATATATATGAAACATAAATTTTGTGTAAATAAATTAGGCTAAAATTAGGTTTTGATGTTGTTAGATACTGTATTTCCTGGCCCATAATATGCACTTTTTTCCCCCCAAAAAATGTGACCTGAATTTGACCTGCATCTTATGCGCGGAGGGTAAGTATTATTTCCAAACTTATAAATACCCGTACATCTATTCTACATCTTTATCGTGAGATAGTGAAATTTGCTACCAAATCATGAGATCTGGCATCACTGCTTGTGAATGGCTTACTTTCTTATCCGGAGATTTACCCCAACATATACATTGCTTCACATATGATTCTGGGTAATTATGCTTCTGCAGAAGCAAAGTGTAGTCAAGTGTAATTAAGTGCGTTACACGTTCCTTAAAGTATATCTGTTTTGTGTGTATTTACGTTTTTACAAACAGTGATTAAAGAGTTAAATTTAAAGTTTAAAATCAAAGAAAACCCTCATGAGATCAAAAGAGAGACGATTATCTTACAGTGTTGCATTTAAGATTGAAGTTGTGAATTATGCTGAAACACATGGAAACTAGGCAGCTGCAAGGCGTTTTGGCTCACCTCTGACAGAGAAGATGATACAAGAATGGAGGAAGCAAAGGAAAGATTTAATCAAAGCAGATAAGAGTAAAAAAACTTTACGTTCATGTGCTCCTAAATGGCCAAAACTTGAAGAATATGTTAAGAATTGGATAATAGATCACAGGAAGAATGGAATTGCTGTTTCAATGAAAATGATTTTAATTGAAGCGAGAAGACTAGCCATTGAAATGTCTGTTACTGATTCTGCTGGAACAACTTCGTGGTGCGAAAGATTTATGAGAAGAAATGGCCTGTGTATGCATACTAAAACTACAATAGCACAAAAACTGCCCTGTGAGTACGAAAGAAAGATTATAAAATTCCATAAATATGTCATAAACATGAGAAAGAAGCTGTGTTTTGAGGTAGGGAAATTAGGGAACATGGGTGAGGTACGTTGGAGGTTTGATGTTCCATCGAATAAAACAGTGGATGTTAAAGGTGCTAAGACAATTATGATAAAGACTTCTGGTAATGAGAAGATGCGTTACACTGTTGTTCTTGCATGCTGTACTGATGGCACAAAGCTTCCACCTTTATTAATCTTTAAAAGCAAAACGCTGCCTAAAGATGTAATTCTACATGGGATATACGTTCATGTTCATTCTAAAGGATGGATGGATGGAGAAGGAATGAAGCTGTGGTTAGAGAAAGTGTGGTCCAAGCATCCAGGTGGTCTTCTTAAAAAATCATCTTTATTAGTGTGTGATCAGTTCAAGGCACATGTAATGGAATCAACAAAAAGGCTTGCCACTAAACTGAAGACGCATCTCGCAGTAATTCCTGGTGGATTAACTAGTCAATTACAGCCTCTGGACATTTCAGTTAATAAATTAAAAAATTTGGCATTAGCAATGCACTAGATGAAAGTGAAGATGACATTTTTTATGAAGAAAGTGACGCATTGAGTGAAAACAACCATGAAGATGATTTTAGTGGAAGTGACGACGATTTTCTGGGTTTCTATGATGAATAAATTATATTATGGTTGCTAATTTTGGTATTTAACAATCCTGTTTTCTTCCAATAAATTATTAAAATTAAAATACATTCATCATTATTTTTTTATAAAATTTCTAACGAAAAAATCATGGTGCATCTTATGGGCCAGTGCGTCTTATGGGCCGGGAAATACGGTAGCTTGAAGGCTGCAGCACAGACGTAAATTTGATGAAGTATTCCTTGTGCAGTGGTTCTTACAGACATATGTATAAATTTATACAATTATAAGAAACACTGCAAATGGAATATTTCATCAAATTTATGTCTCTATTACAAACTTCAAGCCATCTGACAGTATCAAGATGTACTTTTAGCCTAATTTATTTATACAAAATCAATGTTTTATACATATAATTGATGTGATCACCCTGAAGATGACCTGAAGAGGATCAAAACATGTTAGAATTGTAATGTTTTAATTGTAAATTATATGTAATAATGTCATGCATTTTGTTGATGTTGTCTTATATAAATATAACTGCTGAAACTGTTGGTAGTCCATATGAAGATGTGCAGTTCTGGAGGTATCAGAAGTTTTGAAGTTGTTATTGAGTTATATTACATTTTACTCCAGATATGGCGAACTAATATTCTTGTCCTATAAGTGGTCCATTACTTGTACTATATAAAACCACAGGAAGAAGTGTCACATATGTTTAACTTTTCACATGGTCTCTATTTTTGTAAAAAATACAAAATTTTGGCAGGTGGCTCAGCTTCTGTTGTTAGGTGAAATACAGGAATTATGAAAGCAAATGTAGGTCTATTATATGAGGCTCATCTGTTAGCTCCACCTAGTGGACCCAACACAGTAAAGGTAAAAATTATTATATTTTACCTGATGACAGACGGATGTAGAGCTTTTGAAGCATTGTGTGTTTTTAACAGAAATAGGATACTGGAAGAAGTCATATATGTGACTCATGAATAATGCACTCCTGTAAGAAGCTATACCACCTTCACATCGTCTTAAAACCATTCCAGTGATCAGTTCAGCCTGCTTCTCTGTATTCCTTTCCACTCATCTATCCAATCTGTATGAATGACTATTGGGAAGGGTAACTATGTGATAACGTATGTTTATGACAAGTCCTTTGGGTTGGCTGGAACAGGGAAGCAGAGGAATGCAATAGGAGGCAGAGAGTAGCAAGTCCTGAACAGTCATCTTCACTGTCTGTATGACTTCTTTCCTTGACCTTAGTACAGTTTCTAACATATAGGCGTACTTACCAGGACATCTGTGTACGTTGTTTTCAGTGTGTTGCATTTTTGTACTCAAGAATCTTAATTTAATAATGTATGTGTTTTTTGGCATTTGTTGGAGAATAGTGATTTTGACAATGAGGATTATAATGCTAAGGCTATGTATATAACATTTCTGTGGTTAAACACTCTTTTCATGTATGTGATGTGATGCAGATTTCTTAAGTAGTGCTCATTGTGTTGTTGGACAATTTTCACATATCAGTATCATGCTTTGAAGGATCGAGAACATATAATTTATGATTCCGAAGTGATAGATGAATTCCATCCAATTTGTGAATGCTGCCAGTGTTTCAGATTTGGATAGAAGTTTCAATGAATACTTGGGATTTATATACATGAATTATTATTAGTACAGTTGAAGATTAATTACTTTTTACTTTTGTGTATTTGTAATTTTGTACTTTTATGTGGAATGTGGGGAGCCTTGGACAGCCATTCATTGTCATGACAAGAAGTGACCATGATCTAACAAGGCCTAAATTCAGTCCTTGTGTATCTGAAAGATGGGATATAAAGTGACCATACTGTATTTACAGTCCTTTCTTGTCTATCTTAAATATCATGTAGCCTATTCAATTGAAAATCTTAAACAAATTCTGATAATTTCTCTTGCCATGTACATTTACATCCATGCTTTCTTTTCCCCATTACAAGCTTCCAATTTTAATATTTGTGCCAACTTGTAAAAAATAATAATGTGATTTCAATTTGAATGTAAAGAATCATGGTGCATTCTAAAATGTTCACTGTCATGCATGTAACTTTCAGATTTTGCTGATCATACATTCAATTATCTACTTCCATTGTATTTGCAGGGTGTGATGGGTATGTATGTTTGTGAACAATTAACAACCTCTAATGTACATAAAAAGTTTTTACCATCATATTCGTAGAATAAGCTAGTTTAACTCTGCAGACATGTCAGTTACAAGTAACTTGTGAGAGATGAGTGCTGCCTAGGAAGCACAAGCATTATCCACTTTATTTTTCTTAGCTTGGTTTCAAGGATAAAATGGCTGTATAATGTGGCATGATTGTGGGACACACTCTGATCAGTATATTTGGCTTTTGTTTTGACTAAGAGATGGCATTGAACAGGGTTGTTGGAAGTTGTATTAAAGTTGAGGTGGCAAACAGTACTGGGCAACATCGGAAAAAAAAGGGGGTGTTTTTGTACATGTATTTTGCTGTTCCTCTGAAGATGAATTGGGCAGCATAAATAGTGCCTTTATCATGGTTAATATCCACAAACTTTGCTTTCACTGAAACTGAAAGACCAGTGTCAGTGTATTATGATACAATGTTGTAACTGTACTGAAACAACAGTTACACACAATATTCAAGAAAGCCTCATCTATGCCCCTAATTTCTGCTACAAAAAAGTATGTTTATTTACTATACTGAAAGTTTTGTGTGGGATGGCATATGTTGGCATATATGTTACCCTGGTGTAGACAAATTGCCTGAGTGTGTGCGTACTCTGACAGTTACTAGTAAATGTGATTGTGAATCACTTCTTCTGAATTACAACTGCCATCTTGAAGACCAGAAAGGTTTGTGTACCTCACTCAGTATAAACTGGATCACAAATGGGATGGTTAGAATGAAAAGTGTAGGACTTCAATGTCTCATATGGTTGGCATGCCTTTTTTGAGTTCATGGCATGTATTTAAAGTGAAATTGTGTTTTCACAGTATTCCTTAAGGGCTAAAATACTTTATTTACATGAATATTAGATGACCATGCATATAAGATCCCTCTCTTACTATTTCAATTTTAAGGAAAATACCTTTAAAAATTTGTTTAACTTTGTGCATGATTATACAGTGACTCCCCATTTTTTAAATGATAAATTATGAACAGACTTCCTGTTTTATATTTGAGTATACATGGTAATGCCAGAGTGGACCAATGGAAGGGTTAACCATGGAAATCATAGTGTAAAACATGAAGTGTCAAATTTTTCCATTGAAATTTCAAAAGGCTTTATGGTATCCCATATTTCCTTAGTTACTTCTTACTGTGTGATGCAGCTGTCTAAAGCTGTCATGACAGACTGTTGAAGCACCATTAAAAGAGACTTTACATGAATGGCCTATATCAAATCTTTGTTCTTTTAGACAGAATTGCTATTTTTGAAGTTATGACACTGATGTGCCAGTATGTGAAACCACACTGTCTTTCATTTTACTGAACATCTTTCAGTCTTAATATAAAATGTCGAAGGAGGAGCAAAATACACCCTTTGCTTCCCCATCAGCATTGAGGGGAATAACCACCCCCTTTTCCCTCCCCTTACTTCTGACATCCCTGGAATTAGAAGGTCAAAGTTTGTGGTATTGTAAATTTGGAATTTTTAACATACTCTGACAATTTTTTGAGGAATAGTATTGTAGAACAGGGGCGTAGTGGTTAAGGCGCTGCGCTACTAATCGAACGGTCCCGGGATCGATTCCCGGTGGTGTCACTGGGGATTTTTTCCATGGTACCCCTGACAGAACCATGTGTCCTGAGGTTAACTCAGCCTTTGAAAGTGAGTACCAGGGATTTCTCCTGGGGTAAAGGCGGCCGGTGCTTTTGGCTGATGACCTACCACCCTTGTGGTGCCGAAACGTCAAGAAAATCCAGGGCCTTAACCTACCCGGAACCCCTTGGGCTATCTCGGCCTGTCGTGGGACACCTTTGCTTAGTATTGTAGAACTGACATAAATAATAATTTTTTCTGTACTAATTCAGAACAGTATTTCCTTAAAGGGATGAAGAATTTTGAATGAAAATTGTATTTAACTTCAGAATCCAACAATATTCAGTTGTCTCACAAACACACACACACACACACACACACACCTGTGTGTGTGTGTATTCATGATATCTTTTTTCCAGTAGTTTGGCTATGACAGCTGAACAAACGTACGATTAATCAATTGTCTGTTTCATGTTTTTGCAAACTCTAGCCAGTTTATAAATTTAACATAGTACCTCAAATGGGAATGACAAACACATTATTTAGACAGAGATCCAAATAACTTATACCATCTGAAAGCAGAAACAGTCAATAAAGTTACATTTCATTTTTGCTGAATACTGAAATCGTTTGGTGGTTTCAATTCTGTACAGTGTATGTAACTAACACGGTAAGTCTTTGGTGTGGGTTTCAAACAGTTTAAATCTAATTACTATTTAAAACTTGGTATATGATGTGATGTTTTGCTTTGGCTTTGGGGGCACTGGAGGAAAATTACCTTTCATAAATTCAGGAAGGAAGGAGAAAGTGAAGGAGTTTTGTTTTTTAGACCATCCTGTGTTGAAATGTTTTTGATCTTGTGTGACAGTATTAGCAGACTATTTGCATCTGTAATAATTTATAAGGCTTTTCTGTGTATTGCATAGCCAAATCAAAATTTTGAGCTTAATCCAGTTTGAAGTCTCTAGTACACCAGTTCTGGGAAACTACATGGGACAGTGAAAGTATAAGAGTGATGATATCTGAAATGTATTGTACTTCATGTAAATCTGCATTTGAATTAATTATTATGTAATATATATATGAGAAGTGGTATGTTATGAATGAAATAAATTATTGATATTTTAGAACCATGTTTTTTTGTGACTTACTTTGTTTCATTAAACATGAAATGATTGTGTTGATACATTTCCTTACCATTTTTAGATATATTTAGTCAATTTATCTCATAAATGAATACAAGTTTATGGTTTCAGCATATATCTGTACTTGAGTGTGTTATGCTTGTTTCCCCACTAATTACTTTACGTGAAGTTTAGTGCAAATTCTTGGCCTGGCTTGGTGGTGTAAGGTCCTCTGTTACCTTCCTTCATTAATGGGTTTGTAGCAGTGCTGCCATTGTGAAGCAACCAGTGATTTCAGACCAGAATGTTCTGTTGTGTGTTTAAGAGTGTGTCTACTTATTTCATTGTTTACTGGGATTATCCTGTTTTTGAGCATTGTTAATGCATCAACATAGCAATGAATAACAAGTTATTAGTAATTGTAAAAATAACAGATCAGCTGTTTTTGAATATTAGATTCTTCGGGGTTGATACGCTATGTTGTGAGGCGTTTCTTTAACTATTTAACAACACACTGTAAAATCCGAGAAGACTGCAGAAAAAACTTCTGTAAGAACATAAAATCTTGCATTACATTTTTGTGAGAGTTACTCTGGCTGGCTCTGGAGCCCACCTAACCTCCTATTCAATGGGTTCTGGGGTTCTTTTCTGGAGGGTGAAGCACCCAGTTCATGACTGCCATTTACTTTCATGGCATGGACAGGAACAACTTCACCTTTTACCTTCTCTTATTCGTACGTTTTCCTCCACAATTCATGCAAGTATTCTGCCAGCATGTGCAAGTCCTTCTTGAGCTGACTTAAATTTTTTCTTTCATTATAAATTATGAACAAGAATATGCCTATATGTTAAATGCCTCACAAATTTAAAATTGAATACTGTTATAAATTTTTATCAGTGGAATTTTGGTAATTTGTAGAAGCATTTCGCAGTGCATTTGTATTCCGTAATCAAGTAGTTATCATACTAGGTATGTGTTTCTGTCTTAAAAGAGGAGGACTGGTTTTAGATCCATTGCAATGGAGGCAGTAAGTTGTAAACAGAGCCATTGTTAAGAAAAATGCCCTGGGGGAACAAAAATCAGCCCTCCCTTCACATAAGACCAGTTATGTTAACGATGTTAGCATTTTTAAGTAATTCACTAAAACCATTGTGCAATAATGATATAAAGATAATGGTGGAATAATAATTCATTGCTTTACATCAAGTTGTAAAATTTTCAGTGGTACTTTTCTTACACTGTGGTCTGTAGCTGAAGATGTAATGGATGATATCGAGAGGCGATGGGTAAAGAATTAGGAACTAAGTAATAGCAGTGATGAACAAACTCCCCCCCACTTCCCCGCAGTTTAGATTAGTCTGTGCCCTTCTGAATATGAAGTTTTTGGGAGTCACAAAATTAAATGTTATTTTCATGTATTCTAATATTGTGCCATTAAGGATAATACACAGCTCATCTCAAACTATACGAAGCACAACCAAGACATTGTGTTGTTTTTCATGTGGCGCGATGAGTAATATCATTTATGACCACTCTTGAATTCCAATATTCTATCAGTCTGTAAATGTCGAAATTGTGTTTACTTAACTACCTCTGTAAGTGTCCGTGATAAGTGGGTCCTTGTCACCACAACATGGCACATCCTCAGGTTGTGGATGGAGGAATGGCCTCCAATATGGAGGGTAGCTGCGAATATATTGAAAAAGCAGTCATGGAGGGTCGACGAGGGCTGGTCCTCCAGCTTGGGGGTTGGGCGAGATATTAACAACTCCTCACCGTAAAAACATATACTGTTATGAACCATTTACAAAGAAAGCCTCAGACCTGGACTGATACTCTGGTATGACCTAAGCAACGGAAAAGGGCATGAGATTTGGTACTTGGAATGTTAGGAGCCTGTATAGGGCAGGTTCACTTACAGCAGCAGCCAGGGAAATTAGGAAGATATAAATGAGATGCAGAAGGTTAGGTGGGACAAAGGATGCATAGTAAGAACAGGGGATTATAATTTTTTCTATGCAAAAGTAAATGAAAATCATCAATTGGAGACAGGATTTTTTGTACACCACAGAAGAGTATCAGCAGTTAAGAGAGTAGAGTTTGTTAGTGATAGGATGTCATATATAGTTCTGAGAGGTCGCTGGTGTAATATCATTGTTCTGAATGTGCATGCACCAAGTGAGGAGAAAGGTGATGATTCAAAAGACAGTTTTTATGAGGATTTAGAGCAGGTTTTTGATCATTTTCTTATGTACCATATGAAAATTCTATGATGAGATTTTAATGCAAAAGTGAGGATACAGAATATTTTCAAACCGACAATTAGGGATGAGAGTCTACATCAGGATATTAGTGATAATGGTGTTAGAATAGTAAATTTTGCCACATCAAAAAATCTAGTTGTTAAGAGCACGATGTTCCCACACAGAGACATTCATAAGTACACCTGGACCTCTCCTGATGGGAAGACTCACAACCAGATTGATCACATATTGATAGACAGGAGATGGCATTCGAGTGTACTAGATGTACAAAGTTTTAGGGGAGCTGCCTGTGATACTGATCACTATCTGGTGGTTGCAAAAGTTAGGGAAAGATTGGCAGTAAGTGAACAAGCAGCACCGAAGTTTGATGGGGAAAGATTTAATCTCAGGATGCTAAATGATTTGGAGGTTAGGAAACAGTATCAGATTTGAGATTTCAAACAGATTTGCAGCTTTGGAGAACATAAGTGATGGTGAGGAGATAAATAGAGCTTGGAAAAACATTAAAGAGAATACCACAACCTCAGCTAAAGAAAATCTAGTTCTGCAGGAATTGATGCAGCATAAACCGTGTTTTGATGAAGAATGTTTACATTTTTTAGATCAAAGGAAGCAGGCTAAATTCAGTCAATACAGGATCGAAGCCAAAGCAATGTAGATAATCTAAACAAGGAAAGACGTGAAGCTAGCAAACATTTCAGGAAAAGAAAGAAGGAATATCTGAAAGATAAAATTGATTGCATATGCTTGAGGGTAGATACATACACACATACATAAATACATATACCTATACCTATTCATTCACAGATCCATCATCTGCACAAGTCAGATTGAATGTTGAATTTGTCACAAAAAGAGCTAAATTGCAATATGAAATCAAGTCAGTAAGTTACAAATTACATAAAATAATAAGAACATGATAAATTACAAAGAAAATATCATATATATATATATATATATATAT
>Ga0209629_10000349_pt1 | contig 24368 bp, 18 predicted proteins | sample TergutCu122P5_FD_187286 | JGI IMG/M metagenome (GOLD analysis project Ga0209629, IMG submission 187286) | Cubitermes ugandensis P5 segment gut microbial communities from Kakamega Forest, Kenya - Cu122 P5 (SPAdes) (version 2) | ecosystem: Host-associated > Arthropoda: Insects > Digestive system...
CTGGCAACTGGAAAAACGCCAACGGCACCGGGCCGTTCATGCTGACCAACGTGGTCATGGGCAGCGCGCTGACGTTTACCAAAAACCCGGTCTATTGGGACAAGGAAGTGTTCGATGGCAAGGAATACAAACTGCCTTACGTCGATCAAATGTCGCACATGGTTCTCAAGGACGAAGCCACCCAGAAAGCCGCCTTGCGCACCGGCAAGATCGACATTCTGTCGGCGGTAAGCTGGGAATCGGCCAAGGAGCTGAAGCAGACCACGCCCCAACTCAAGTGGAGCCGCTTCCTGTCGTCGGCCGCCTACCGCATCGCCTTGCGTATGGACACCAAGCCGTTCAACGACATCCGCGTGCGCCGCGCGCTGAACATGGCGGTGAACAAGCAAGAGATCATCGACAAGTTCTACGGCGGGCAAGCGGAGATGTTCGCCTTCCCGATGCACCCGGAGTACGTTGGTTATCACAAGCCGCTGAAGGATCAGCCCGAGTCGGTGCAAGAGCTGTTCAGGTTTGACCAGGCAAAAGCCAAAAAACTGCTGGCCGAAGCCGGTTATCCGGATGGTTTCTCCTTCAAGGTGCAAGTTTGCGCCTGCGACCCGGTGCGCATGGAATTGATGCCGCTGATCGCCTCCTATCTGGAAGCGGTGAAGGTGAAGATGGAAATCGTGCCGATGGAATACGGCGCGCACCTGTCGGCCATGACCAGCCACACCAATGCCGCTGGCTACCTGACCAACGTGGGTGACGTCAACCCGACTACCTCGCTGCGCATCAACTTCGGCAAGGGGCAGGTCTACAACGCGCCGATGATGGACGATCCCAAGCTCGACGCGCGCGTGGCCGAAGCCAACGCCGAACGTGACGAAGCCAAGCGCAAGCAGATCCTGCAAGAGATGACCACCTACGTTCTGGATCAGGCTCCGGCCATTTGGCTGCCCGCCTCTTACGTCCACACCGCCTGGTGGCCGTGGGTCAAAAACTATGACGGCGAGCTGTTTGTTGGCGCTGGCCGTTCAGCCCCGTTTTATGCCCGGATCTGGATCGATCAGGACATGAAGAAAAAGATGGGTTTCTGAGCTTTTTTCAGGTTCAGCAATCACATTCACCAACACGGCTGACAACGCGGTCACAAAATGAGACGCTGCCCACGTTCATATAAGCTGAAACAGGCCCAAAAGCCTGTGGACGCTGCGTGGGCAGCTATTATTTCAGAAGAACCGCGGTCAGGGAGACAAGTATGAAATTACCCGGCATCACGGCACTGCTGCGCTTTGGCGCAGGTGTGGCGTTGAGCGCCGGGGCCGCCGCCGCCGCCCTGGCGCAAGCCGAGCCGCCCAGGTACGGCGGCACGCTGGAGATAGCCACCACCTCCACCACCATGACAACCCTGTCATGGGATTTGGCGGACTGGGAATCAACGCTGCAAACACGCGATACCGGCCAGTTTTACGAACAGCTTTTTTCCATCGACTTCAACAAGGCCAAAAGCCACGGCGGCCCGTATTCGTTCACCATCAGCGGCTGGCAGCCAACCGATGCCATGCGCGGCGAACTGGCTGAAAGCTGGTCCTGGACCGATCCCTTGACGCTTGAAATCAAGCTGCGCAAGGGCATCAAGTTCCCGGCCAAACCGGGCGTAATGGACGAGCGTGAATTTGTCGCCGATGACGTGGTGTACCACTTCAATCGCATGAACACCAGCCCAAAACGCAGGCAGGGTTATTACGATTATCTGGACAAGGTAGAGGCTACCGGCAAGCACACCGTGGTCTTCAGGTTCAACCGGTTCATCGCCGAATGGGACTACCGCTTTGGCAACGGGTACTTCTCCGGCATCATGCCCAGGGAAGTGGTTGACGCGGGCGCGGGCAACTGGAAAAACGCCAATGGCACCGGGCCTTTCATGCTCACCAACGTGGTCGTTGGCAACGCCCTGACGTTCACCAAAAACCCCATCTATTGGGACAAGGAAGTGATCGGCGGCAAGGAATACAAACTGCCTTACGTCGATCAACTGGTGCACCGCGTGCTCAAGGATCCATCAACCCAGAAAGCCGCCTTGCGCACGGGCAAGATCGACATTTTGTCCACCATGTCCTGGGAATCGGCCAGGGAGCTGAAGCAAACCACGCCACAGCTCAAGTGGAACCGCTATCTGAGCACCGCCGCCAACAGAATCGCCTTGCGCGTGGACACCAAACCGTTTACCGACGTGCGCGTGCGCCGCGCGCTGAACATGGCCGTCAACAAGCAGGAAATCATTGACAAGTACTACGGCGGCAACGCCGAGATGTTTGCCTTTCCGATGCACCCGGAATTCGTGGGTTACCACAAGCCGCTCAAGGAGCAGCCGGCGCAGGTGCGGGAACTGTTCAGGTACGACCCTGAAAAGGCCAAAAAATTGCTGGCGGAGGCGGGCTATCCGGATGGTTTTTCGTTCAAGACGCAGGTCTGCGCCTGTTCACCGGATATGATGGAGCTGATGCCGCTGGTGGCGGCCTATCTGGGAGCCGTGGGCGTCACGATGGAAATCCTGCCGCTGGAGTACGGCGCTTATCTTTCCGCCAGGACCACCCACACCAATACTGCGGGTTACCTGACCAACGTAGGAGACATCAATCCAACCGCCTCGCTGCGCATCAACTTCGGCAAGGGGTTCAATGAAAACATGACAATGATGGACGACCCAAAATTCGAGGAGCGCGTCGAGCAGGCCAATGTCGAGCGGGACGAAAAAAAGCGCCAGCAAATTTTGCAGGAGTTGACCACCTACATACTCGATCAGGCTCCGGCCATCTGGCTGCCAGCGGCCTACCAGTACACCGCCTGGTGGCCCTGGGTCAAGAACTATGCTGGCGAGTTGTATGTTGGCGCTGGCCGTCTTGCTCCCATCCATGCCAGGGTCTGGATCGATCAGGACATGAAGAAAAAGATGGGTTTTTGATTTTTTTGCAATCTGGAAACACGCTCGCAACAACGTTTAGTCAGGCCACCAGGGAAATGAAGCGCAATTCACATTTTTACAAGCAAAAAGAGGCTCAAAGGCCCGCGCAGACAGCGCGGGCAGATATCAATTCAGGAGAATTCGCAGTGAGTTTCACGCGTTATGGATGGGTGCCAGACGCCCTGTGTCACCAAGAGGATATATGACAGCACCGGTACTTGAGGTCAAAAACCTGACCACGCGATTCAAAACCGAAAAAGGGGTGGTAACCGCCGTTGACGGCATCTCGTTCGAGGTTGCCGCTGGCGAGACGCTGGCCATCGTTGGCGAGTCTGGCTCGGGCAAGAGCGTGACGTCGATGTCGATCCTGCGGCTGATTCCCACGCCGCCGGGCCGCATCGAAAGCGGCGAGATCCTGTTCGAGGGCAAAGACCTGCTCAAGCTGACCAACGATCAGATGCGCGAAGTTCGCGGCGACAGCATCGCCATGATCTTTCAGGACTCGATGTCCTCGCTGAACCCGTCCATCACGGTCGGCAAGCAGATCGCCGAGCCTATTACGCTGCACCGCAATGCCTCGTGGAGCGAGGCCTATGAAAAGGCGGGCGATCTTTTGAGCCTGGTGCAAATTCCGGACGCCAAAAATCGTCTGTCGGCTTATCCGCACCAGTTTTCCGGCGGCATGCGTCAGCGCGCCATGATCGCCATGGCGCTGGCCTGCCAGCCCAAGCTGATCATCGCCGACGAACCCACCACCGCGCTGGACGTCACGGTGCAGGCCCAGATTCTGGATTTGCTCAAGGAGCTGACGCAAAAGGGCAATACCGCCATGATCCTGATCACCCACGACATGGGCGTGGTCGCGCGCTATGCCGACCGGGTGGCGGTGATGTACGGCGGCCGTATAGTCGAGAAGGGGCCGGCCAGGGAAATCTTCAACCGCCCGCGCCATCCGTACACGCAGGGCTTGCTGGCCTCCATTCCCCGTCTGGATGGCGATCCGAGCAAGCCGCTGCCAGCCATCGAGGGTATGCCGCCCGACCTTTCGGCCCTGCCGCCGGGCTGCGCTTTTGCACCGCGCTGCCCCAAGGCCAGCGACGAATGCAAGGCATCCAAACCCGCCCTTGCCAAGGTAAGCGAAGGCCACCTCAAGGCTTGCTTCAACACCTGACCGGATCAATCCAGCCAAACCTCATTACAAGCACGCCATGGAAGACATTCTCAAAGTCGAAGATCTGCAAGTCCATTTCCCCGTCATGAAGGGAGTGGTCATCAAAAAGCAGGTGGCTACCGTCAAGGCCGTGGACGGCGTCTCGTTCTCGGTCAAGCGCGGCGAAACGCTGGGCGTGGTCGGCGAGAGCGGCTCCGGCAAATCCACCACCGGGCTGGCGCTGATGCACATGCTCGATATCACCAACGGGCGCATCATGTTCGAAGGCCAGGATGTGACCAGCTTCAACCGCGCGCAGGTTAAGCAGTTTCGCCGCCGGGTGCAGATGGTGTTTCAGGACCCCTTCGGCTCGCTGGACCCGCGCATGAAGGTCAAGGACATCATCGGCGAGCCGCTGGTGGCCCATGGCCTGGCCAAGGATCGCGCGCAGTACGACAAGCGTGTGGCCGATTTGCTGCGCATGGTGGGCCTGCTGCCCGACATGGCCGAGCGCTATGCGCACGAATTTTCCGGCGGTCAATGCCAGCGCATCGGCATCGCCCGGGCATTGGCGCTGGAACCCAGCCTGATCGTGTGCGACGAGCCGGTATCGGCGCTGGACGTGTCGATTCAGGCCCAGGTCATCAACATCTTCAAGGACCTGCAAAAACGCCTTGGCCTGACCTACGTGTTCATCGCCCACGACCTGGCCGTGGTGCGCCACATCAGCGATCGCATCGCGGTCATGTATCTAGGCCGGATAGTGGAGATTGCATCGCGCGAAGACCTCTATCGCAGTCCCAAACACCCATACACTCAGGCGCTCATGTCAGCGGTGCCAGAGGCCGACGTGGATGCCGAGGCCCAGCGCAAGCACATCGTCCTCAAGGGCGAAATCCCCAGCCCGCTGCGGGTTCCTTCCGGCTGCCGCTTCCACACCCGCTGCCCGGCGGTCATGGACAAGTGCCGCACCGATGAGCCGCCCATGAAAAGTGACCAGAACACCGCTCACACGGTGGCCTGTCACCTGTACAGTTAAATTTCGCACACGTTTTAAAACACACCAGAAAGAGGAAACATTCGATGAGCACCGCCAGAACATATCCAGAGTTCAGCACCCACTACCCGCTGCTGCTGACCACCTTCATGAAGCGGCCGGTACGCTACTACCCCGATCAAATCGGCGTGGTGTACCGCAACCACGTCACGGGCGAATACCAGCGCTTTACCTGGAAACAGTGGTACGAGCGGGTTTGCCAGTTGGCCAACGCGCTCAAGGGCGAGTTGAAGATTCAGCCGGGCAAGCCCGGCGAGCTTGGCGACCGGGTCGGCACGATGGCCTACAACACCCACCGCCATCTGGAGCTGTACTACGCGGCGCCCTGCATCGGCGCAACCCTGCACCCGATCAACATCCGCCTTTCCGACGAGCACATCGCCTACACCATCAACCACGCCAAGGACAAAGTCATCTTCGTCGATGACGTGGTGCTGCCGCTGCTGGAAAGGGTTTACGACCGCATCAAGGACACGGTCAAGCTGTTTGTCTACATGTCGGACAAACCTGGCCTGCCGGCTTCCAGCATTCCCAACCTGATCGAATACGAAGCGCTGCTGGCGGCGCAACAAAAAACGTTTGACTGGCCGTACCTGAACGAGGACACCAACGCCACCCTGTGCTACACCACCGGCACCACCGGGCAGCCCAAGGGCGCCACCTTCACGCACCGCCAGCTGTACCTGATGATCATTCATGGCATGGCGCGCCGGGCCGTATCCAACACCCCAACCTACGTTGAATCGGCGGAGCGGCTCGGTGAAAACGCCGTCCCCATGCTCAACACGCCGCTGTTTCACATTCATGGCTGGGGATCTCCGTGGTCCACGGTTTTCTGCGCGCAAAAGGTCGTCCTTCCCGGCACCTTCACGGTACGCGGCTTTTGCGAGCTGGTTGACCGGGAGAAGATCACCTCGGTTGGCATCGTGCCCACCATCGCGGCGATGCTGCTGGAGTTCAAGGACTTCGACAAGTACGACCTGAGCAGCCTGGTCCACATTGGCGTGGGCGGCGGCGCCCTGCCGCTGGGCCTGAAGACCAAGGTGGAAAAACTGTTCCCCAACTTCAGCGTTGGCTCCGGCTATGGCATGACCGAAACCGCTCCGCTGGCCATTGGCGCCTTCATCAAGAAACACATGGTGGACTGGCCCAAGTCAGCCATCGACGAGGTCATGGTCAAAACCGGTTTGCCGGCCTTGGGTCTGGAAGTTGACGTGGTGGACGACAAAGGCAAACCAGTACCGTGGGACGACCAGACCGTTGGCGAGATCGTGATGCGCGGGCCGTGGGTCACGCAGGCGTACTACAACGCGCCCGAGGCCACCGCCGCCGTCTGGTACGACGGCTGGTTCCACTCCGGCGACATCGCCAGGATAGACAAGGAAGGCATGATCACCATCGCCGACCGCCTGAAGGACGTGATCCGCAGCGGCGCCGAAATGGTGCCCACCGTCCTGCTGGAAAACCTGATCGCCATGGCCGAATTCGTGCTGGAGGCCACGGTGGTAGGCGTGCCAGACCCGGTGTGGGGCGAAAAACCCATGGCCCTGGTAAGCCTGCGTCCCGGCATGCCGGCCAGCGAGGACGACGTCATCGAATTCCTCATCGAGCATGGCGTCAAGACCGGCAAGATCACCAAATGGATGCTGCCCAAACTGGTTGCCATAGTGGATGAAATTCCCAAGACCAGCGTCGGCAAGTTCAGCAAGAAGACGATCCGCGACAACCTGGATCGTTTCCTGGCCATCGCCAAGGACACCGCACATCATCAATCCGCCGTTTGATTTTTGCCGTTTACACCGGCGCCCATTTTTTTACTGGAGTACACCATGAGAGAAGCCGTTATCGTTTCCACCGCACGCACGCCCATTGGCAAAGCCGGCCGTGGCGCATTCAACAACACGCAAGCCCAGCACCTGGGCGGGCACGTCATTTCCCACGCGGTCAAGCGTGCCGGCATCGATCCGGCGCTGGTCGAGGATGTCGTGATGGGCTGCGCCGTGCAGTCCGGCTCCAGCGGCGGCAACACCGCGCGCCAAAGCTTGCTGCGCGCCGGCTTGCCGGTCACGGTGGCGGGCCAAACCATTGACCGTCAGTGCTCCTCCGGCCTCATGGCCATTGCCACCGCGGCCAAGCAAATCATGGTCGATGGCATGCAAATTACCGTCGGCGGCGGGCTGGAGTCCATCTCCCTGATGCAAGCCGGCAGGTCCGCCGGCCCCAACCGCGCACGCGATCCGTATCTGGTCAAGACCATCCCGGCGCTGTACATGGCGATGATCGAAACCGCCGAGATCGTGGCCGACCGCTATGGCATCTCGCGTGAAAAGCAGGACGAGTACTCGGTGCAATCCCAGGCGCGCACGGCCCAGGCCCAAAAAGAAGGCCGTCTGGACAAGGAAATCGCGCCCATCACCACCGTGATGACCATCACCGACAAGGAAACCGGCGCCGTTTCCGAAAAAGAAATCACCCTGTCCAGGGACGAAGGCAACCGCCCCGGCACCACGCTGGAAGACCTGGCCAAGCTCAAGCCGGTTTTCAAGGACGGCCAGGTGGTCAAGGAAGGGCGCTTCATCACCGCCGGTAATGCGTCGCAACTGTCGGACGGCGCATCGGCCATGGTGCTGATGGAAGCCAAAGAAGCCGAGCGGCGCGGCCTGACCCCGCTGGGCGCCTATCGCGGCATGATGGTGGCTGGCTGCTCGCCGGAAGAAATGGGCATTGGCCCGGTGTTTGCCATCCCCAAACTGCTCAAGGTGCACGGCCTGAAGATGGACGACATCGGCATTTGGGAACTCAACGAAGCCTTTGCCTCGCAAGTGCTGTACTGCCGCGACAAGCTGGGCATTCCGGATGAGCGGCTCAACGTCTCCGGCGGCTCGATCTCCATCGGCCACCCCTTTGGCATGTCCGGCGCGCGCATGGCGGGCCACGTGCTCATCGAGGGCAAGCGCCGCGGCGCCAAGTACGGCATCGTGACCATGTGCGTTGGCGGCGGCATGGGCGCGGCTGGCCTGTTCGAAATTTTCTGATTGATACCGAGGAGAGACTTGTCATGAAAACAATCAATAGCGTAACCACCCTGACCAACGTCGATGGCGTGGGCGTGATCGCCATCAACCATCCGCCCGTCAACGCCCTGTCGGCGCCGGTGCGCGACGGCATTCATGCCGCCATGCAGGCGGCGCTGGCCGACTCCGCCATCAAGGCGATCGTCCTGCGCTGCGAAGGCACGACCTTCATCGCTGGCGCCGACATCACCGAGTTCGGCAAGCCGCCGTCCGGCGTTGGCCTGGGCGAGGTGCAGCGCGTGCTGGAAGATTCAACCAAACCCGTGGTGGCCGCCATCCACGGCACCGCGCTGGGCGGCGGGCTGGAGACGGCGCTGGTTTGCCACTACCGCATCGCGGTGCCATCGGCGCGCCTTGGCCTGCCGGAGGTAAACATCGGCATTCTGCCCGGTGCCGGCGGCACGCAACGGCTGCCGCGCATCGTGGGTCCTGAAGTCGCGCTTGACTGGATGACCAACGGCACGCACGTCAAGGCCAAGGAAGCGCTGGAAAAAGGCTTGATCGACGAGCTGGCGCCGGAAAACGATCTGACTGGCGCCGCCGTCGCTTTTGCCCGCAAGGTGCTGAGCGAAAACCGCCCGCTGCGCAAGGTGCGCGACCAAAACGCCAAGGTCGAGGCCGCACGCGGACATCCGGAAATTTTTGCCGACTTCCGCAAGGCCAACGCGCGCAAGTTCCGCGGCTTTGATGCGCCCAAGAAGATCATCGAGTGCGTCGAAGCGGCGGTAAACCTGCCGTTCGAAGAGGGCTTGAAAGTCGAACGCCAGAAATTCGCCGAGCTGATGAAGGGCAGCCAATCAGCGGCGCAGCGTTACTACTTCTTCGCCTCGCGTCAGGCCTGGAACATACCCGGCCTGGGCAAAGACACCCCGATCCTGCCGGTGCGCACGGTGGGGGTCATCGGCGCTGGCACCATGGGTGGCGGCATTGCCATGAACTTCCTCAACGCCGGCATTCCGGTGCGCATTGTGGAAACCAAGAAAGAGGCACTGGACCGCGGCCTGGCCATCATCCGCAAAAACTACGAAAACACCGCCGCCAAGGGCCGCATGACCCAAAAGGATGTCGAAGACCGCATGGCGCTGTTGACCGGCTCGCTCGAACTCAAGGACCTGGCCAGCGTTGACCTGGTGATCGAGGCCGTGTTTGAAAACATGGACGTCAAGAAAGATGTCTTCGGCAAGCTTGATGCCATCTGCAAGCCAGGCGCCATCCTGGCGTCCAACACCTCGGCGCTGAACCTCAACGAAATCGCCTCCGCCACCAAGCGTCCGGAATCGGTGATTGGCCTGCATTTCTTCTCGCCAGCCAACGTGATGAAGCTGCTTGAGGTGGTGCGCGGCGCCAAGACCTCCGACAGCGTGATCGCCACCTCGATGCAACTGGCCAAGAAGATTGGCAAAGTGGCGGTGCTGGTTGGCGTGTGCCACGGCTTTGTTGGCAACCGCATGCTGGGCCAGCGCGGCCGCGAGTCGCAAGCCCTGATGATGGAAGGCGCGCTGCCCTGGCACATCGACAAGGTGCTGTTTGACTTTGGCTTCCCCATGGGGCCGTTCGCCATGAGCGACCTGGCCGGTCTGGACCTGGGCTGGAACAAGGAAAAATCCACCTCATCCACCCTGCGCGAAGTCATGTGCGAGCGCGATCGCCGCGGGCAAAAAACCGGCAAGGGCTACTACGACTACGACGAAAAGCGCAACCCCACGCCCTCGCCGGAAGTCGAGCAGCTCATCAAGGAGTTCGCCAAAAAGCAAGGCCGCGTGGCGCGCACCGACATCACCGACGAAGAAATCATCGAGCGCTGCATCTACCCCATGATCAACGAAGGCGCCAAGATCCTTGAAGAAGGCATGGCCATTCGCGCCTCCGACATCGACGTGGTGTGGGTCAACGGCTACGGCTGGCCGGTCTATCGCGGCGGCCCCATGTTCTACGGAGACCTGGTCGGCCTGCCCAAGGTGCTGTCCAGGATGAAGGAGTTCGAAGCCAAGTACGGCCCGCAATTCAAACCGGCCAAGCTGCTGGAAGAGCTGGTGGCCAGCGGCCGCAAGTTCAGCGATCTGAACAAAGGTAAATAAATCTCTGTGTGTATGTCCGGGGCGGCCTGAAAGCCGCCCCGGAATTCATTTTTGCCAAGGAGCACATGATGGATCTGGAGTACAAAGAAGAAGACTCACGCTTTCGTGAAGAAATCAGGCAGTTCTTCCGCGAGAACCTGCCCAGGGAATTGAGCGAAAAGGTGCGCACCCGCCGCCATCTCAAGCGCGAGGAGATGATTCGCTGGCACAAAATCCTGGCCAAAAAAGGCTGGGTTGCTCCAGGCTGGCCGGTTAAATATGGCGGCACCGGCTGGAACGCCATGCAGCGCCACATCTGGGCCGAAGAGGCCGCGCTGGCCTATGCGCCCGGCACGCTGGGGTTTGGTTTGAACCTGCTGGCATCGGTGCTGCTGGGCTTTGCCAGCGAAGAGCAAAAGCAACACTACCTGCCCCGCATCTACAACGCCGACGACTGGTGGTGCCAGGGCTATTCGGAGCCGGGCGCCGGCTCCGACCTGGCGGCCTTGACCACGCGCGCGGTGCGCGAGGGCGACTACTACATCGTCAACGGCCAAAAGACCTGGACCACGCTGGGGCAGCACGCCGACTGGATTTTCTGCCTGGTGCGCACCAGCACCGAAGGCACCAAGCAGTCCGGCATCTCCTTCCTGCTGATCGACATGAAGACGCCCGGCATCACGGTGCGGCCCATCTACCTGATGGACGAAACCCCGGAAGTCAACGACGTTTTCTTTGACAACGTGAAAGTGCCGGTCGCCAACCTGATCGGCGAGGAAAACAAGGGCTGGACCTACGCCAAGCACCTGCTTGGCCATGAGCGCACCGGCATCGCCAACATCGGCGGCTCCAAGCGCGAGATCAAGGTGCTCAAGCGTCTGGCCCTGCAAAAGCAGGTCAACGGCGCGCCGCTGCTGCACGATCCCACGTTTGCCGCCCGCATCGCCGATGTGGAAATCGAACTCATGGCGCTGGAGATGACCGCCCTCAGCCTGGTGGCCGAAGGCGCCAGCAGCAAGATCGGGCCGGAGTCGTCGGTGCTAAAGATCAAGGGCACCGAAATTTCGCAGGAGATCAGCGAAATGCTGCTGGAAGCCGCCGGCCCCGCAGGTCTGGCGTTTGACCCGGACTATCTGGATTGCAAGACCGGGCATGCGGTTTCGGGCGATGACGAACTTGCGCCGCTGGCCGCGCACTACTTCAACCTGCGCAAGATCACCATCTTTGGCGGGTCCAACGAAGTGCAGCACAACGTTATTTCCAAGATGATTCTGGGCCTGTAAGGAGAGCAAGATGGACTTTCGCCTTTCTGAAGAACAACAGCAATTTGTCGATTCGCTGCGCCGCTGGGCCGAAAAAGACTACAACTTCGAAACCCGCCAGAAGATCGTCAAATCTGCCGCCGGTGTATCCGACACGGCCTATGCGTCGCTGGTAGAGCTGGGCGCCGTGGCCTTGGCCGTGCCTGAAAACGCAGGCGGGCTGGGCGGCAAATCCGAGGACATGATGCTGGTGATGAAGGAGCTGGGCCGCGGCCTGGTTGCCGAGCCGTACTTCGCCACCGTCATGGCGGCCGACTTTTTGCGCCGTGGCGGCAAAAACGACCTGCTGCAAGCCGTTGCCGCCGGCAAGCTGAAGCTGGCCTGCGCCCTGAATGAAAAAGAAGCCGGGCACGAGCTGTTCAACATCGCCGTTTCGGCACGCAAGGATGGCGCTGATTACGTTGTCAATGGCGTGAAGTGCGCCGTCATCCATGGCGGCCAGGCGGGCGGTTTCGTGGTTTCGGTGCGCACATCGGGCGCGCAACGCGACACGGGCGGCATTTCCCTGCTGTACGTGCCGCGCGATGCCAAGGGCCTGACCGTGACCGACTACCGCACCTACGACGGTCAGCGCGGCGCCGACCTGCGCTTTGACAACGTGCGCGTGCCAGCTTCCGCCCTGATCGGCGCCGAAGGGCGCGGCTGGGACACGCTGGAAGCGGCCACCGACTACGGCGTGGCGCTGCTGTGCTCCGAGGCCGTGGGCGCGATGGAAGCGGCCAACGCCCTGACGCTGGAATACCTCAAGACGCGCAAACAGTTCGGCGTGCCGATCGGCTCTTTCCAGGTGCTGCAGCACCGCATGGGCGACATGCTGGTGCATACCGAGCAAGCCAAGTCAATCACCATGCTGGCTACTGTAAAAGTGCTGACCGCCGAGCCTGAAGAGCGCCGCAAGCTGGTGTCGGCAGCCAAGGTGCGGGTAGGCAAGGCGATGAAATTTGTCGGCCAGCAGGCCGTGCAGATGCACGGCGGCATGGGCATGACCAACGAAATGGCCATTTCCCACTACTTCAAGCGGCTGACAGCCATTGAGATGACACTTGGCAACACCGACTTCCATCGAAGCCGTTTTATTAGACAGCCAAGCTTTTCGGCGGTATGATTTGCTCTTTTGGTAACAACAACTTGTTCCCATAGACGGGACGCCCCAGTTTGCTGGATGGGGCGCCCAGCAGGACCGCCAAAGAAGCAGTCACGGCTTCTTTGGCGGATGTTTTATTCCAAGGATTCCGTCGTGAAAAAGCTACTAAGTTCTGTCATCGTGTTAGCGGCTGTTGCTGGCACAGTTGGCGTTGCCAATGCCCAGTCCAACGTCACTACTCTTGGTGACACTCAAGGGGTCTTGCGAGGCGAAGGCGACGATGCGCAAGCCGCGCTCATCGCTACCGGCACCGTTCATACTCTTGAGACAGAACCGTGGCGCGCGGCGGTTGATTTGGCGGCCAGCAAGGTTAAAACCGCCAGTGTCGCCATCAGCGGCTCAGTCTATGGCGGTATAGGTATTGGCTTGGGTAGAAGAACCACGGCAAACACAGGCGGCAGCCGCATCAGCATGGGCGGGCCATCGTCATTCATGTTCAACGGACTGGAAGACCTGGGTGGCGGGCAGTCGGTTTTCTTCAAGCTGGAAGCCGATGTGGACTCCAAGACTGGCGCGACAGGCGGGGTATACGGAAACACCTCTTACTTTGACAAACAGGCCTATCTGGGCATTCGCGGCCCATGGGGATCCTTGCAAGGCGGCAACCTCTATACGCCGTATTTCGCCACGCAGTCGCTGGTGGCCGACCCATCCGGTTCGTATGCTCTTTTGAGTTCATCGAACATCATGGAAACCACTGGTGCGCGTCTGAACAACGGCGTCATCTATACCTTGCCGGGCACTACTGATGTGTTTACCATCAGCCGCGCGCCAGGTTTTGCCGCGTCGATTGCGCACTATTTTGGCGAGAACCCAAAGGGCGCTTCCAAAAATTCGTCCAATGGCGGAAAAATGGGCTGGCTTTCCAGCGACAAAAGATTCCGTATAGAAGCGGCGATACACAAGCAAAACAGCTACAGCGCCACCACCGACAGCGACAAGACCTCGGTGCTTTTAGGCGCGTTCTATGACTTTGGCTTTGGCCGGGTGCACTTGGCCTATGCCACCGCCAAGCGGAAAAACAACCTGGCCCACGGCGCGGTATTGGAAAATTTCCAGGAAGCGATGACGGGCGTGAACATGCCGCTTGGTCCCGGCCGCCTGATGGTCACGGTCATTCGCAAGATGTTCCGGGACAGTGATCCGCGCGGGCTTAGGGACCGGTGGCAGTTTGGCGCCAACTACGACTATCCGCTGTCCAGGCGCACCAAGCTCATGTTCGGCGCGGTGCTGAACACCAACAGCGGCCCCGGCGCCGTATATGCAGCCAACACCAACGCCTATGCGGGCGCGCCTGCCAGTGCAGGCCGCCCGGCGGCCATTACTATCGGGGTGAACCACCTTTTCTAAAAAATAGAGGATGCCTCATCAAATACGATGGGGCATCCACTTGCACCGCCAAAGCAGCTACCCGGCTGAAGCGGCGGATGGTTTTACTTTAAGGAGACAAGCGCACGGGGAGAAATCTGCAAGAACTTGACTTCCAGCGAAGTCGCTACATCAGGCAGCCAGCTCACGCTGCGGTCTGGTGTGAAAACAAATTGTTCCAGTTTTGGTCGCCCCGGGGTCAGTGGGGGGTGTTTCTTGGTACCGTCGAAAAGCCATTCCGGCTTTGGCGGCTGATGGTTTTATCTAAGGAGACAGAAATGAGGAAATTCGTATTTACCGCCATGGCATTAGCGGCTATTGGCGTCGTGGGCGTTGCCAACGCTCAAACTCAAAACAACATTATCACGCTCGCTTCTGAGCAGCCCTTGCGATCAGAGGGCGATGATGCGCAAGCCGTGCTCACCGCTGCCGGCGCTGGCCCCTCGGTTGTTCCTGCCACCCACTCGATGGACTACCGCGAGGCGACTGCCGCCGGTGCGCAGCTCTTTGGGCCGACCGCACCGCCGTTGCCAAGAACCAGCTTTGTCCTTTTCGGTTCAATATATGGCGGTTTGGGCTACAACTTTGGCAAGGCGCCCAGAGCGGTGGTAGGCACGCCAAATGACCGCAACTACCTGGCCACTGGTTCTTCCGGCTATTTCGGTTTTTCCATCAAGGAAGACATGGGTGGCGGCACGGCGGTTTTTACGCTGCTTGAGTCGAGTTTCTCCCCCAAGACTGGCACGCTGTCCGGAACCATGCAATATGGGCGTCAGACTTTCTTTAACGACTATTCCTGGGTAGGCATCCAGAATTTGCAGTCGTGGGGGTCGGTATGGGGCGGGCGTATCGCCACGCGCATGGCATCCACCGTGGCAAAAGTGGCTGACGCCTCGCAGGGCTATTCCATGGCCGCCTTGACCAACGTGATGGATGCGGGTGGCGGCACGGTGTCCAACGGCATTGCCTATTCTTCTGCCGCCTACGACCCGCAGACCATCACCCGTTATCCGGGTTTTGCCTGGTCGGCGCAGTATTACTTTGGCGAGAATTCAAACAGCTACCGCATGGGTGCGGGCAAGGGCTTCAACGTTAGCTGGATGTCGCCCGACACCAGATCGCGCACGGAATTTGCCATCGCCAAGATGAACACCTCTTGCGGCCCAGGCGAGACCTATCAATCAGGCACCGGCGCTGCCTGCAGTGGCGCGGTAAACGATGTTGACAATACCGGCTGGGTGCTGGCCACGTACTATGACTTCAACACTTTTCGCCTGAACTCGGCCTATGGCCAGGCGCACAAAACCAATCGTCTTACGGGCACCAGAAACACCGATACCAGCGACTTTTTGATTGGTTTCTCGGGCTTGCAGATTGGTCAGGGCAAGTTGCTGGTTACCCTGGTTCGCCATACCGACAAAGGCACGGGCACGGCGGCTTACTGGAAGAACAACAAGCGCAAGTACATGTCAACATGGATGTTTGGCACGAACTATGACTATTACCTGTCCAAGCGTACCAAGATCCAGATGGGCCTGATGCTGATGCGCAGCAACAGTGACTATGCGCTGATGCCTCTGTCTACCAGCTACCAGGGCGGCCAGGCCGGCAATTTCCGCAACAGCGGTGTCAACATTGGCATAAGCCACCGTTTCTAAGGTTGCTTTTGCTCTCCATCCCAGCCCCCGCTTTCGCGGGGGTTGGCTTTTGTGCCAATGTTCAAATCATCATTCCCGCGAAGGCGGGAACTGCGCGGGAATGAAGAAATAATGGGCCTGTGCGCTTGACTGAACCGTGTTGAGGGTGAGGGGCCGCGGCGCAGTGATGTTCCCGGCTGTTTGCGGATAGCTCTAAACAGAGCAGCAAATGCCCTTGAAGAAGGGCCGCACGTACAAATCGATTACGTCCGTTTTTTCCGCGCCGGGAACCCACTTGTCCAGCGTGGTGGCGCCGGAGATCATGCCTACCGTCATCAGTGCGGCGGCTTGCTGGTGGGTGGGGCGCAGGGAGCCGTCGGCCATGCCGGTGGCGAACATGCCGGTTACGTTTTGGATGAAGCCGCGCAGCGGCTCCACACGGTCGTGAAAGCGCGCGTAGTCCGACAGCTCGTTCCAGGTGGATGTCCTTAGCAGCGGGCCGCGCGGCGAGAAGTGAAAGCTGACCAGTGCGCGGCTTAGCGCCGCTAGCTTTTCAAAGCCGCTGCCCGTGTCTTGCAGCGCGCTGTTTTGCATTTCACCCACGACCGCGATGGTGCGCTGCATGCATTCGGCAAACAGCGCTTGTTTGCTTGGAATGTTGTAATAAAAGGCCCCCTTGGTGACGCCCAGGCGCGCGCAGATGCGGTCAATGGATGCGCCTTCGTAGCCGACTTCATTGATCAGGTTGATGGCGGCGGCCAGAAAGGCGTGATGGGGCGATTCGGGCAGGCCGATGGCGGCCAGCCGCTGATCCAGCGCGCACGGGCGCCATGCAAGGCCGGGGCTGGCCAGGCCGTTCAGGATGATGTCGCACATGTGGCTTGCCATGCGCGGGTAGCTGGCGGTGCCAAAGCCCGCCAGCCAGATGCGCGACCACTGGGTTTGGGTTAGCAGCAGGTGCGTGCGCACCGTCAGCGCCATGCGGTTTTCGGCTTGCAGGGGGCCGCTGGCCAGCAGGTTGCGGGCGCGGCGGAACATGTCGCGGTAGGCGGTGAATAGTTCCTTGGTGTAGGAGACGTCCAGCTCTTGCAGGTCGCGAAAGGACATGATGGCCGGGTGGCGTCCGGCATGGCATTCGAGCAGCATGTCCACGAAGGCGGTCACGAAGCGGCGTATGCGCTCGGCGGGGGTTTTGCCGCTGGCGGCGCGGTCGATGATGGCGCCAAGGGTGTTGATCGTGTGCAACTGGCAGTCGAAAAACAGGTCTTCCTTTTTTTTCCAGTAATAGGTGATGCTGTTGGTGTTTAGCCGCACCATGTTGGCCAGCTCCGATAGCATGGCGCCCTTGTAGCCGTATTTGTTGAACAGTTGCGCCGCCGCGTTCATGATGGCTTCGCGCTTTTGGCGATAGCGCACCGTCCGGCTTTGCCGGTTGCCGATGGCCGTGAGCCTGGGTGACATGATGATGCCGTTTGGATGCGCAGGCGCTGGCGCGCCTGGTTGTCTCCGTTTTATGGTGAAGCCGGGTTATGCTACCACGGGCACGGCGCTGGACGGAAAAAATTTGTATTTGCCGGCCTGATTCCCGCGCGGCCAAAAAAAATTCCCATTGCTATCTATGTGATAGCAATGGGATATGCGTTTGTGGGGTGGCTGATGGGACTCGAACCCACGACGACCAGAATCACAATCTGGGACTCTACCAACTGAGCTACAGCCACCGCAGAACCATAAATTATAAACGGCTGGGGTCTTGGGTGCGCTGCTTTTCAGTCTGCCTGCCCGCCGGTCAGCACGCGGCCAGGGTTCATGATTGATTGCGGGTCCAGCGCTTGTTTGATGGCGCGCATCAGGCGCAGCGCCACGGGCGATTTGTAGTGCGGCAGCAGGGCGGCTTTCAGGCTGCCGATGCCGTGTTCGGCACTGATGGATCCCTGGTGCCGCGCCACGGCGTCAAATACCAGGGTGTTGACGCGCGCTTCCTGCTCGCGCAAGAAACGGGCGGGGTCCGCGCCAGCGGGCGCTTGCACGTTGTAGTGCAGGTTGCCGTCGCCCAGGTGGCCAAAGATGACCAGCCGCGCGCCGGGCACCGCGCGCGCCAGCAAGCTGGCGGTTTCATCAACGAAGGCGGGGATGCGCGATACCGGCAGGCCGATGTCGTGCTTGATGTTCAGCCCTTCGGCGGCTTGCGCCAGCGAGATGCTTTCGCGCATGTGCCACAGCGCCCTGGCTTGCGCCAGGCTTTGGGCCAGCACGGCGCTGCTGGCGCAGCCTGATTGCTGCGCGGTTTGCAGCAGGCGCTCAAGCAGCGCGCGGGCGTGAGCTTCGCTTTCGTGATCGGAGTGTTCCAGCAAAACACACCACGGCGTGGCTTGAAACAGCGGCACGCGCAGTTGCGGGTAATGCCGGTCCACCAGGCCGAGGGCGAATTGGCCCATGACTTCAAAGCCGGTCAGTCCAGCGCCCAGGTGCTGGTGCGCCAGTTGCAGCAGTTGCACCGCCGCTTGCATGGATGGCACGGCCGCCCATGCGGTAAGTTGGGCGGCGGGCATGGGGTGCAGTTTTAGCGTGGCGGCGGTGATGATGCCCAGCGTGCCTTCGCTGCCGATGAGCAGGCCGCGCAGGTCGTAGCCGGTGTTGTCTTTGCGCAGGCCGCTCAGGCCGTCCCAGATTTCGCCTTGCGCGGTGACGGCTTCAAGACCCAGGCACAGATCGCGCGCGTTGCCGTAGCGCAGCACTTGCGTGCCGCCAGCGTTGGTGGCCAGGTTGCCGCCAATGGTGCAACTGCCTTCGGCGGCCAGGCTGAGTGCAAACAGCAGGCCCGCTTGCGCCGCGCTTTGCTGCACGGTTTGCAGCACGCAGCCGGCTTCGGCGGTCAGGGTCAGGTTGGCGGCGTCGATGGCGCGCACGGCGTTCATGCGTTGCAGGCTGAGGACGATTTGCGTGCCGCTGGCATCGGGCGTGGAGCCGACCGACAGGCCGGTGTTGCCGCCTTGCGGCACGATGGACGCGCCGTGCGCGGCGCAGGCGCGCACCACGGCGGCAACCTCGGCGGTGCTGGCCGGGCGCACCACGGCCAGCGCCTTGCCGCGCGTGCGCTGGCGCCAGTCGCGCTCGTAGGCGCTCAGATCGCCATCGGTGAGCACATGCGCGCTGCCAGTGATGCGGCGCAGCTCTGCAAGCAGTTGGGAGGGCGGCCTGGTTGTCATGAGTGCTATGTTAGTGATAGCTGGTTGCGCTTGTGTGGCGGGCGCTGGGGGCTTAAAACATCTTCAATTTGTGGAACCGGCGGCGCGCCGCGCATGGGCCGCGCGCAGCCGCACGTGCGCCACGCAGGCGGCAAACAGCGTCAGTGTCAGCAGCACTTCGAGCATGGCAAGACGGGCGGACAAGCCCTGGTCGTCCAGCGCGCGCTCAACGCCTTCGGCAAAGTACAGCCACACAAACAGCGTTACCCAGCGGTAGGTGTACAGGCGGTTTTTGAGCAGGCCGGGCAGCGGCAGCAGCAGCGGCAAAGCCTTGATGGCCAGCCACGAGCCGCCCGGGCGCAGCGGCGCCAGCCACAGCTCCCACGCCAGGCACAGCGCGATGAGCGCCAGCAGGCTGCCCGCGGCCAGCACGCGCGTCAGGCGCACGGCGGGCGGCATGGCATGGGCGGCGTTTTGCATGGGACTCACTTTGGCATCATAGCGGCCATGACTTTCAAGGCGCTACGGCAACGGATGAATGACGCGGCGCAAGCTTTTGCGCAAGACTTGCGGCGGTTGCGGCTGTTTCCAACGCTGGCGATGCTGTGGACGCGCTTCAGGCAGGACCGGCTGGGCTTGAGCGCTGGCGCGCTCACCTTTACCACCACGCTGGCGCTGGTGCCGCTGTTTACGGTGGCGCTGTCGGTGTTTACGGCCTTTCCGGTTTTTGGCCGCTTGCAGGGCGCGCTGCAAGGGTGGCTGACGCACAGCCTGATTCCAGATGGCATCGCCAGCAGCGTGATGGGTTATTTGACGCAGTTTTCCGGCAAGGCGGGCGCGCTTGGCATTACCGGCTTTGCGGTGTTTACCTTTACCGCCGTGTCGCTGGTGCTGACCATTGACCGCACGCTCAACGACATCTGGCGCGTGCGCCGCCAGCGGCCCATTGGCCAGCGGGTGCTGGTGTACTGGGCCATGCTCACGCTGGGGCCGCTGATCATGGCGGCCAGCGTTGCCATCGCTTCTTACGTGGCCAGCAGCTCGCGCGGCTGGCTGCCGGGGCTGACCAGCATCGCGGGCGGCACCCGCGCGGTTTTGGCGTTGATGCAATTCGCGCTGCTGGGCGGTGCGCTGACGCTGCTGTACCGCTACGTGCCCAACACCCCGGTACGCTGGCGCCACGCGGGCGCTGGCGGGCTGCTGGCGTGCCTGGCGCTGACGCTGGCGCGGCAGGCGCTAAGCTGGTATCTGGGCGGCATCCCGGCCTATTCGGTCATCTACGGCGCGTTTGCCACGCTGCCGATCTTGCTGCTGTGGATTTACCTGTCGTGGTTGATCGTGCTCTTTGGCGCGGTGATTGCCGCCTACCTGCCCAGCCTGCTGCACGGCGTCAGGCTGGGCGGTCTGCGCCCCGCCGGCGCGCCAGGCTGGGACTTGCAACTGGCGCTGGACATCGTGCGGCAACTGGCGCGCGCGCGCACCAGCGGCGCCGCCGGCCTGACGCGCGAGCAACTGGCCGCCGCGCTGCGCACCGACGCGCTGCACCTGAGCCGCGCGCTGGACGCGCTGCAAGCGCTGGATTGGACAGGGCAGCTAACCACCAGCAGCGCAAACCAGGCGCCGCGCCACGTCCTGCTGGCCGACCCGGCAACGGCGCCGCTGGCCCCCCTGCTGCACGCACTGCTGCTGCCGCCAGACGCCGCCCTGCAAGCCGCCTGGAGCGCGCAGCCGCTGACCGCGCTGCGCCTGCAAGATGTGCTGGCGCCGCCTGCGCGTGAGGAAAACTCCTGAAAACATAGCTGGTAGCGCTTGTTGCGTAAGGGTTTGATGGTGTTTTGTGCTGATTAGCGACATACCTCAGACGCGTCATTCCAGCGCAGTTCCCGCCTTCGCGGGAATGACAGGGAATCCATCGGCGGTTGGCAAAACACAAGCGCCTGATTGAGGGATAGCTCATGGATTTGCGGCATTGCTTGAATAGTGCGGTGGAGTTCGGCCACTTTGTCGAAGAAAAATTGCTTTTCTTCGCCCTTCGCGGCGCGCTTGACCGCTTGAGTTTGTGCGTGGCACATGAATGCTGACAAGCCATTCATGCAAGCAGCGAATGCCCGTCACTCTTTCTCAGGGCGCACCTCTCCTGTGCGAAATGTGACAGTTTTCGTGTCACTTTGCAAGAAAAGTGACACATGAAGTTTCGTACCACATTTGGACGCTAGCGAGAAATATGCGAGATAGTGGTGAGAAGCAAGTCGCAAGTCGCCAAAGCACTTGCTTTGTGTACGGCAATGCCGTATAATAGCCACATGCTCCTGACCATCATCGAATCGCCGATCTTTACCAAATACTGGCCTGACTACTGGACAGAGGAAGAGCGCGGCGAATTTGCTGCGGCGCTTGCGGCTGACCCGAAAATCGGCATTGTCGTCCCCCGCTCCGGCGGTTGCCGCAAGGTGCGTTGGGGTGTCGATGGCAAGGGCAAGAGCGGCGGCGTGCGCGTGATCTACACAGCGCGCATCGCCAAAGGCGTGATCGTGGCACTGACCATTTACGGCAAGGGTGCCGTGGACAACATTCCGGCGCACATCCTGCGTCAACTTGCAAAGGAGTTTGGACGTGAAGACGAAAACGAAAATGACTGAAAAGGAACTTGCCGAGCGTGACGCTGGACGCAACATTGGCGAGGAGTTGTTGCAAGCCGTGCGCGACGTAAAAGCCGGGCGCGGGACGGTCATGCACTCGCCAGTGACACAGGCGCGCGCATCAGCGGCGCTATCTCAGGCGCAATTTGCCGGACTCATGGGCGTATCCGTGCGTACATTGCAAGACTGGGAACAAGGCCGCCGCAAACCATCGGGTGCGGCGCAAACCCTGCTGAACGTGGCGATTCGCCATCCAAAGATACTGCGCGAGTGCGTACCAAATGCTCGTCAACCCATAGCTGCATGACACAGTAGTTTCCATCAAGTTCTCCACCGGTACAACGCAAACCCACCACGCAAAGCTCTAGGCGGGCGTACTAACACCACGCCAGCGCCCCTTGTATTGCCTGATGTAGGCCAAGACGATGCTCCTTAAAAATCCCGCACGGTGCGGGCGCGCATGCGTGGAGCTATCGTATTTCAAAACGGAACTGTTGTAGCTTCCAAGACGTAAAACATCACTGTTTCCGCCTATTTCCATACCGTGGTGCCCGGGGCCGGAATCGAACCGGCATGGTGTTGCCACCGGCAGATTTTGAGTCTGCTGCGTCTACCTATTTCGCCACCCGGGCGGCGTATTGGCCGAATTAAAAATTATGGCACAGTGTTGCCCCATGACCGTGCATTACCCAACCATTGAAGACACCGTGGGCAATACGCCGCTGGTGCGGTTGCAACGTCTGGGCGCGCGGGATGCCGCCGCGCGCGGCAATGTGGTGCTGGCCAAGCTGGAGGGCAACAACCCGGCCGGGTCGGTCAAGGACCGGCCGGCGCTGTCGATGATTCGCCGCGCCGAGGAGCGCGGCGACATCCGGCCGGGCGATACGCTGATTGAACCTACCAGCGGCAACACCGGCATCGCGCTGTCGATGGCGGCGGCCATCAGGGGCTACCGCATGGTGCTGATCATGCCGGAGGATTTGTCGGTCGAGCGCGCGCAGACCATGCGCGCCTACGGCGCCGAGCTGATCCTCACGCCGCGCTCCGGCGGCATCGAGTACGCGCGCGATCTGGCCGCCAAGATGGTGGCGCAGGGCAAGGGCCGGATGCTCGATCAGTTTGCCAATCAGGACAATCCGCGCATTCATTACGAGAGCACGGGGCCTGAAATCTGGGCGCAGACCGGTGGGCGCATCACGCACTTTGTCAGCGCCATGGGCACCACCGGCACCGTTACCGGCGTGGCGCGTTTTTTGAAGGAGCGCAACCCGGCGGTGCGCGTGATTGGCGCGCAACCCGCCGATGGTGCGCGCATTCCGGGTATTCGCAAGTGGCCGCAAGAGTACCTGCCCAAAATCCACGACCCCAGGGTGGTGGACGAGCTGGTGGAGGTCGATCAGTTTGACGCCGAGGACGCCGCGCGCCAACTGGCCAGCCAGGAGGGCATCTTTGCCGGCATTTCATCGGGCGGCGCGGCCTGGGTGGCGCTGCAAGTGGCAGCGCGCGAGCAGGGCGCGACCATCGTCTTTGTGGTGTGTGACCGGGGCGACCGCTATTTGTCCACCGGCGTGTTTCCGGCTTGACATGCAAGGTATCCAATCATGAACTGGACTTTTTGCCCCCAATGCGCCACGCCGCTGCAAATGCTTGGCGCCGAGGAAGACGGCGGCTTCAAAGAGCGCCTGCGTTGCCCGGCGTGCGGCTTTACGCACTGGAACAACCCCACGCCGGTGCTGGCGGCCATCATCGAATATCGCGGCCAGGTGCTGCTGGCGCGCAATGCGGCGTGGCCGGGCCGGATGTTTTCGCTCATCACCGGCTTCATGGAAGCGGGCGAGTCGCCGCAAGACGGCATCCGGCGCGAGGTCAAGGAAGAAACCAGCCTGGACATCAGCGCGCTCAATCTGGTGGGCGTGTATGACTTTCAGCGCATGAATCAGGTCATCATTGCCTACCACGCGCTGGCCGAGGGCGAAATACGCCTGTCGCCCGAGCTGGCCGAATGGCGCTTGTATGACTTGCCGCAGCTCAAATGCTGGCCCGCCGGAACTGGCCGCGCGCTGGCCGACTGGCTGCGCTCGCGCGGGCATGAGCCGGTGTTTTTCACGCCCGAAGAAAACACCGCGCGCCTGCGCGGGCTGGGCGATTGAGCATGGACGAGGGCATTGCAAAAGAAGTGGACGCGCGCGGCCTGAATTGCCCGCTGCCCATCCTCAAGGCCAAAAAGGCGCTGGCCGAATTGCACAGCGGCCAACTGCTGCGCGTGCTGTGCACCGACGCCGGTTCGGTGCGCGACTTTCAGGCGTTTGCCGGGCAAACCGGCAACGCGCTGGTGGAGCAAAGCGCGGCGGGCGATGAGTTTGTGCATGTGCTGCGGCGGCGTTGATTAGCGCGCCGTGGACAATCAGCCCCCATGAACGAACAAGCAACCCTGCCCAAGTCGGACCAAAATCTGGTCTGGCTCGACTGCGAGATGACCGGGCTGGACCCGCAGCGCGAGCGCATCATTGAAATTGCCGTCGTCGTCACCGGCCCGCAGCTTGCCCCGCGCGTGGAAGGCCCGGTGCTGGTCATCCACCAAAGCGAGGCCGTGCTGGACGGCATGGACGCCTGGAACAAAAGCACGCACGGGCGCAGCGGGTTGATCGAGCGGGTGCGCGCGTCAACCACCACCGAGGCGCAGGCCGAAGATGAGCTGATCGGCTTTTTGTCGCGCTACGTGTCCAGGGGCGCATCGCCCATGTGCGGCAACACCGTCGGGCAGGATCGGCGCTTTTTGGTCAAG
>Ga0209629_10000350_pt1 | contig 24360 bp, 18 predicted proteins | sample TergutCu122P5_FD_187286 | JGI IMG/M metagenome (GOLD analysis project Ga0209629, IMG submission 187286) | Cubitermes ugandensis P5 segment gut microbial communities from Kakamega Forest, Kenya - Cu122 P5 (SPAdes) (version 2) | ecosystem: Host-associated > Arthropoda: Insects > Digestive system...
GTGGCCGCCAAACTGGCCTTGGGATATACCTTGCACGAGATTGGAGAACCCGGAACGGCTAATTCGGCTGCGCAGGCGCCTGAAGTAGATTATATCATTGCCAAGATTCCACGCTGGGATTTGACCAAGTTTGCAGGGGTGAGCCGCCAGATTGGTTCCAGCATGAAATCGGTAGGTGAGATTATGTCCATCGGCAAAAGTTTCGAGGAAGTCATGCAAAAAGGACTGCGCATGATCGGTCAAAGCATGCATGGATTTGTAGGCAACCACGACCTTGAATTTGCCAATTTGGACGAAGAACTGGCCAACCCGACCGACTTACGTATCTTTGCCGTAGCCAGAGCATTAGAGGAAGGATACACCGTAGAACGCATCCATGAACTGACAAAAATCAACGAATGGTTTTTGCAGAAATTAAAAAATATCGTCGACTTCAGCATCGTACTGAAAGGCTATGACAAGATAGAAGACTTGCCAACAGAAGTGATCAGGAAAGCGAAACAGCTTGGTTTTTCCGATTTTCAAATCGTACGTTTTGTGGAAGATCCGAAGGGGAATATGGAAAAAGAGAATCTCCGCGTCCGCACGTTGCGTAAAAAATACGGTATCCTGCCGAGTGTCAAACGCATCAATACGATTGCCTCCGAACATCCTGAGCTGACGAATTACCTGTATTTGACGTATCAGGATACGACAGAACATGATATCCCCTATTATAAAAATGATAAAAGCGTAATTATCTTAGGTTCCGGCGCTTATCGCATCGGGTCGTCCGTCGAGTTTGACTGGTGTTCGGTTAATGCTACACAGACGGCGCGTAACTTGGGCTATAAGTCTATCATGCTCAATTACAATCCCGAAACGGTATCAACGGATTACGATATGTGTGACCGTCTTTATTTCGATGAACTGTCGCTTGAACGCGTGTTGGATGTCGTCGACCTGGAAATGCCCAAAGGGGTGATTGTGTCGGTCGGCGGACAAATCCCGAATAATTTAGCCATGCGGTTGCATCGTATGCACGTCCCGATTCTTGGGACTTCGCCGGTGTCTATCGACCGTGCAGAGAATCGTCATAAATTCTCTGCGATGCTCGACGGGTTAGGGATTGACCAGCCTCGATGGGCTGAACTGTCAAGCATGGAGGAGATCGACCTCTTTATCAAGAATATAGGATTTCCTATCCTGATCCGTCCATCGTATGTGCTGAGCGGTGCAGCCATGAATGTATGCTATTCCAAAGAGCATTTGATCAAGTTTTTAGATGTTGCAGCCAAAGTGTCCAAGGAATATCCTGTGGTCGTTTCCGAGTTTTTACAGGATGCCAAAGAGATTGAATTTGATGCAGTTGCCAAAAATGGTGAAATCATTGAATATGCCATCTCCGAACACATTGAATTTGCAGGCGTTCATTCCGGCGATGCTACTTTGGTGTTCCCTGCGCAGAAAATATATTTTGAGACAGCCCGCCGCATCAAAAAGATCAGCCGAATGATAGCCAAAGAGTTGAATATCAGCGGTCCATTTAACATCCAGTACTTGGCCAAAAACAATGAGGTCAAAGTGATTGAATGTAATTTGAGAGCGTCGCGCAGCTTCCCGTTTGTTTCTAAAGTACTCAAACACAATTTTATAGAAACGGCTACCAAGATTATGCTGGATGTACCGTTCGTGCAACCCGACAAGACGGCTTTCGACATCGACTGGATTGGAGTGAAAGCCTCGCAGTTTTCGTTCAGCCGGCTTCACAATGCAGACCCTGTCTTAGGCGTCGATATGAGTTCGACCGGCGAAGTGGGATGTATCGGCGATGATTTTGACGAAGCCTTACTGTCTGCTATGCTGGCTGTTGGCTATAATATTCCCAAGAAAAATGCAATGGTTTCTTCGGGTGAAGCCAAGAGTAAAGTCGACTTGCTTGAGCCTTGCCGGATGCTACAGACGAAAGGATTTACGATCTATGCTACTTTCGGAACAGCTAAATTTCTCAATAGCAACGGCATTCAAGCCATTCCAGTTTGCTGGCCAGATGAAGAAGGTGAATTGAATATCATGGATATGTTTAATCAGCATATCTTTGAACTGGTGATAAATATACCTAAAGATTTCAGCCGCAGAGAATTGACTAACGGTTACAAAATCCGAAGGGCTGCCATCGACCGCAATATCCCCCTGCTTACCAACGCACGATTAGCCAGCGCCTTTATCAGATCATTCTGTAACATTTCTGAAAAAGACATCCAAATAAAAAGCTGGAAAGAGTATAAATGATTATTTATTTGTCTGAATAAAAGGAACTTCAGCCTTCAAAGAAGGCTCCTGGCCTTCGACGACAGGGAAATCATCTATCCATATCAACTTATCCATGCACAAGACGCGCCCTTTTCTGGGGTCATTGCGCAGGTACGAATGGTAAATTAGCCAATCGACGCCATTGTCGTCCGTGATGATTTCTGCCTGATGTCCCGGACCTGCGAATGTTGAATTTCCCTGCAAAACCAACTCGTAGTAGTTGTCGAACATAGATTGTCCTTTTTTATTTACGTAAGGGCCGAACAGATTTTCTGATCGCCCGACCACCACGTGGTAAGTACTGTTCGCCCCTTCGCAACAAGTGCCTGTCGAGCCGAAACAGTAATAATATTTACCGCGCTTGAAGATGCAGGTTCCTTCAGTCCCTTGACTGTCAAATGTTTTTGTCAATTTTCCGGCAATGCGTACTTTTTCTGCATCTGCTTTGACGGCAAGACCGTCGTCCTCCAGTTCGATGCCATAAATCCCGCAAAAGCTACCCCAGAACAGGTATTTCTTTCCGTTGTCTTCAAAATAAAACTGGTCGATTGAGTTTGTCACGCCAATGGTATTGCTGCGAAACAATGCCCCTTTATCGGTGAACGGCCCTGTCGGACTGTCGGACACAGCTACGCCGATGCCGCAAGTCTCAATTCCACCCCAAACAGACATTGAATAGTAGAGGACATATTTCCCGTTGATATAATTGATGTCGGGCGCCCACAAACCGCCTTTCGGCTCAAAATTCGGACGCGTTTCATTGGTAAATGCCGTAGTGACATATTTCCAGTGCACCAAATCGGTGGAGTGGTATATTGGCATGTTGCGAATATCCTCTGTGCAATAGAGGTAAAAACTGCCGTCCTGAACACGAATCACGGATGGATCGGGTGTACTGACAGCCAACACGGGATTGCTGTACATCGTGTTATCCTGATTTTCATTGATTTTCTTGCCGGCAATGTAAGTGCCAAGTACTTTGATGGCCGGGATGATTTTTTCGGGAACTGTCATAAGGTCATTGTCCAAAATGACAAAGTCAGCCCATTTGCCGGGTTCAATGGAGCCATTGACGTCTTCTTCAAAGGAGGCTTTGGCCGCCCAGATGGTCATGGCGCGCAAGGCGTCTTCGCGTGAAACGGCATTCTCCATTTGGAATCCGTTTCTGGGGAGAAAATCTCCATTTTTTCTGCAGACAGCCGCAAAGAAGGTACAGATTGGACTGACCTCCTCGATCGGAAAATCGGTACCAAAAGGAAGCCATCCCAATTGGTCTTTCAGTTTACGGTACGCATAGCTCCCCTCCAGCCTGCTGCTGCCAACCCTGTCGATTGCCCAAAACATATCGGAGGTGGCGTGCGTAGGTTGAACGGATGGAATGATCGAATATTTACGAAAAGAGGCAAAATCTTCAGGTGCAATGATTTGAGCATGTTCGATACGCCAGCGCAAGTCATTTTCGCCTTTTAACACTTGTCCGTAAAGTTCTAATGCACGACGATTGGCGGCATCGCCAATACAATGCGTAGCAACTTGTAATCCTGCATCATACGCCCGTTGGCAATAAGATAAGAACTGTTCGTCGGTGATGACATGTATCCCTGACGTGGAAGGATCGTCTGAATAAGGCGCTAACATCCAGGCGCCTCGCGAACCTAAGGCCCCATCCATATAGAGTTTGAGGCAACCCACCCGCAGCCTGTCGGTGCGGTAAGGCGCTTTGAAACGCTCGAAATTGGCTTCAGAAGGCTCCATCCACGCATCTATCCTTAACGACAGGCGACCGGACTGCTGCATCGAATCCAAAAGTTGGATGGACGGCAACGACAGACCTGCGTCGCTTACCGAAGTAAGTCCGTTTTGCACGCAGAGCGCTTCAGCACGTAAGATCAATGCAGATAACTCTGCTTCAGATGGTTCAGGGATGGCTTTCATCAAACGGTCTGCCGTGTTTTCAAGAAAAATACCGGTGAAAGCGCCATTTTTAGTTAAAGCCTCATGGTCAGGGATGGTAGCGTCATTGACCTGCATACCTGCACGGCGAATCGCTTCTGCATTGGCCACAATCGCATGACCATCAATCCGTTTAAGGACGACAGGCGTATGAGGATACAATCGATTTAACGTTTCGTTTGTGGGAAAACGTTTATCTTCCCATAAATTTTGATCCCATCCTGAACCTACAATCCATTCGGATGGATAAGCCGCGTAATGGGCCGCGATGCGTTCCAATATTTCCTGAAAAGAAGTTGCACCGCGAAGGTTTACTGTTTGCAGACTCTGCCCCAGCCCGATGAAATGACAATGTGCATCGTGGAACCCCGGATAAACCGGCGCTCCTTTCATATCCAATTGATTATCTGATGAATATTTGTCCAGTATATCTTTTGTCTTGCCTGTCGCAACAAAGCGACCCTCTTTTACAGCAAAGGCTTCAGTCACTGAAAACTGATCGTCAACGGTATAAACCTTCGCATTAAACACCAGCAAATCAACTTGTTCTTTATGATTACAACTTAACATTACCATCATACATCCTATATATATGAGTGTTTTAAAGGCCTGTGGCATAGCAGTTTTGCGTGATGCGGTCTTCAACTGATTGATTTCGTCCGATGCTGCCGTTTCAAGTGAGACGGTTTTCCTGTGTTTTATTTCGCCCGAATGGACTGCATACTGCGAAATTGATCTTTTCATTTCTTTCGCGTATTGATCAGAATAGCTCCGTTGGCGCCGCGCACCCCATAGATTGAAGCGTCTTTCATGACGGTGACGTCTTCTACGTCTTCAATCGGAATATCTATTCCTCCCATTGCATTCGGAACGCCGTCAATGACGATTAAGGCATTGGTAGCGAGGCTTAAAGATGAATTTGCCCCACCGATATATACCATATCTCCCTGCACTCTGACTCCACTAAACCGTAAAAGCAAGCAAGCGACATTCAGACATCCGCTCTGCTCAATGTCTTCTCTTGTCATCACGTTCGACTTTCTCTTTTTGTTTAATTCAATTTGTTTCAGTTGCCGTAGAAGCGCCTCATCAGGTTCTGAGAGGTATTCTGTGTTAAAGTTTCCTTTGAGCGACTTGATGTTGACATAAGGATGTCCGTTGACAGGGATGGCAATCGGGTTTTTCCCTTTGTTGTCGCCTACGTACAAGGTATCCTGCAAGTTAGCATTTGTGAATGTAAAGATTCCGTACTTGTCTGTTTTGACCGTAACCGGTTTTTCTTTCCCTAATGTAATCGGATAATTCTTGATAACCTTATTATTAATATCAAGGAGAACGCCCGTCAATTTTTGTTCTTGCGCATATCCGAAATGCGCCATCAAAAGCAATAGCGTGATTAATAAATGTTTCATTGTATAATAGTGTTAAGTTAAATACCGAGCGCTTTAACCGCTAAATAGATTAACATTGCCAGCACAGCGCTCACCGGAATGGTAAGAATCCATGCCCACAAGAGATTAATCGTAACTCCCCACCGCACAGCAGTCAGTCTTTTGACGGCGCCAACTCCCATGATGGCTCCGGTGATGGTATGTGTCGTACTTACAGGGATTTTCCATATTTCTGTCAGGAATAAAGTCAGCGCACCGGCTGTTTCAGCACAGACGCCTTCCAGCGCATTGACTTTCGTGATTTTGGTGCCCATCGTCTTGACGATACGCCATCCACCCATCATGGTGCCAATCCCGATGGCAGCGAAGCAAGTCAGCGGCACCCAGTCGGGCAAGGTGTCAATAGAGTCAATCATTCCTGCGGCAATCATGGCTGTGGCAATAATACCCATCACTTTTTGCGAGTCGTTCAATCCGTGACCGATGCTGAACAATCCTGACGAGACCAATTGCAGTCTGTGAAATGCCACTTCTGCTTTATGTGGCTTCATTTTTTTAAATGCCCATAAGACAAAAATAGTGATAAAGATGGAAATTATCATCCCGATCAATGGAGCTAATATAATAAAAGAAGCTATTTTGGTAATGATCACCGTATGAATGGATTTAAATCCGCCGGCGCAAATGGCCGCTCCTGCAAATCCGCCAATCAACGTATGCGACGAAGACGAAGGGATGCCTAACCACCACGTTAACAGATTCCATGAAATGGCGGCAATCAATCCCGACAAGATCACCGGCAAGGTGATATATTGTTCCAACACTGTCTTTGCTACGGTGTTGGCGATTCCAAACTCGCCGATAAGGTATTTGGCAATAAAGAAAGCGATAAAGTTGAATGAAGCAGCCCAAAGTACTGCTTGAAAAGGAGTTAATACCCGCGATGTTACAATCGTCGAAATAGAATTGGCTGCATCATGAAACCCGTTGATAAAGTCAAAAATAATGGCCAAAGCAATCACAATAATCAATAAAATCATAAGTAATGTATTATTATGCGTATTTTACCATGATGATTTTCAAGATTTTACCGACATTATTGATTTTGTTGGCGGCTTTTTCTGTGTCTAACAGGATCTCTTTGATTTTAATTAATTCTCTTGTTCGGACATCACTATGAAAAAGTGAGGAAATACCCTTCTCATATATTCTATCAGCTTCTTCTTCAACACTTTTGATTTCTTGTGTATGTTTGGCCAGCAGATCGGCGTTCTTTCTTACATTGGGCAGTTCATTGACGGCGTTATGAATTTCAGAGGTACCTCTTTTGATGATGGTCGCCATTTCCAGCATAGCCGGCGGAAACACTTCCGGCGTGTAAAGGATCACTTTCCGGGCAGCGCGGTTAATCGAATCAATCACGTCATCCAGGTGGTCAGTCAAGGCTGAAATATCTTCCCTGTCGAATGGAGTGATAAACGTCTCATCAAGCGCCTTGAATATATCTCCCTCCGCTTTATCTCCTTTCAGTTCTTCCAGTTTGATCAAGCGGCACATTTCCGCAATTTGTCCCATATCTTGCAAGGTAAATAACTCTTGCAGATAAGTTGCGGATTGATCAACGATGTTTGAAAGTTCGTTGATTAAACCAAAAAATTTCACCTCTTTCGGAGCGAAAACTCGTAAAATACTGTTAAATTTCATTTGTTTTTTTATTTAAAATCACTGCAAAAATACTACTTAATTTTCAAAAAAATTTGTTTTGATCAAGATTTTTAAAGAAAAAAAACAGATCACCATTCATTTTAATAAGTTTTTTTTAGAATGATGATTGGAGTTTGAGCATGATCCTGTCTAACAGGCTCATATTTCCTTTTTGGATGACAAAGTAAGGTGTTTGAATCCCTCCAAATTCGCGGAAAAAGCGTTCCACACCGGGTATCATAGAGCCTTCAAAGTCAAAAACGTCAGTATAGTTGGCAACGTGCTGGATGGCTTCCCAGAGGATCAGGCTGTGTGCGCTGGAATGGCGTAGCTCCGGATCGCTTCCACCGGCAAGATAATAGGCTGATTGTTTTTGCCATACAACCAAAACAACGGCATGTAATCGTCCCTCCGGGTCATATCCTCCCCAAATATCGCCCTGCTGTCGTTGACGGCATACTTCGATAAGCCGCTGCAAGACCTTGGTATCCTGTGTGTTTCTTGTATGTTGGCGCTTGAAGGTGAGAGCATGGAGCCGCATGAAATCTTCGACTGCAACGCCTTGTCTGACAGTGATTTGAAAGCGTTCTTTTGCTTTTCTGATACTCCTGCGCGTATGCTGACTCATCTTTTCCCACAGAGCCTCTGTGTTTTGCAGTTCTTTCAGCAGGTAAGTATACCGGGTGGTTTGCGTAAAGTGATTCCAATAGAATGGCAACCAGTCAGTAAAGTCGTACTGAAAATGTTGCTGAAAAAAGGAAAAGGGTTTGAGTTGTTCGATGATTTGTTTCGCAAGCGATTGTCGACGCTCCTGCGATGTAATATGTTTAGCGTCATCGGCGCACGGTGCAAACCATATCCCCATTGTCTGCGTATAAAATGGCATAATAATCTTCTGTGGACGAAGCAGATAATAAGGGAGGGCAGCCTGAATGCTGTCCTTGTCCTTGATCAGGATGACCTCCCAACGATCTGTGCCACACGCAGCATCCAGCCACCAGTCTCTTGAGAAAATCGGGATGCTCTCCTCCGTCCGGCAGAGGTTACGGTATTCTTCTTTCATGTTTTAACTTTTCAAAGGAGGAATTTAAACTGGCAAGAGGATAAATCCCCTTGTTGAAATTACCACTACCGCTTTCAAAAGGGGTATTTGAACTTTATTTCTTATCCTTCAATGCTTTAAAAATCAAGTTTTCCAATTCTTCCGCCAATTCGGGATTGTCGTTGACACATTGTTTGGCGGCGTCACGGCCCTGTCCGAGTTTGGTATCGCCATAACTATACCACGAACCGCTTTTCTTGACGATGTTCAATTCGACGCCCAAATCAATGATTTCACCTGTGCGCGATATGCCTTCACCAAACATCAAGTCAAATTCAGCTTTGCGGAACGGTGGCGCCACTTTGTTTTTCACCACCTTGACACGTACTTGATTACCAACCACTTCTTCACCGTCTTTCAACGGGCCGATCCGGCGAATATCCAATCTGACTGAGGCATAGAATTTCAGGGCATTCCCGCCGGTTGTTGTTTCCGGACTGCCAAAAGTGATCCCAATCTTGTCACGTAACTGATTGATAAATATACAGGTTGTATTTGTCTTGCTGATGGTGGCCGTCAGTTTGCGCAAGGCTTGCGACATGAGACGCGCCTGTAATCCCATTTTGCTTTCGCCCATTTCGCCTTCCAGTTCGGCTTTCGGGGTGAGCGCTGCAACCGAGTCGATAACAACAACGTCAATCGCCGAAGACCGAATCAGTTGTTCAGTGATTTCAAGCGCCTGTTCGCCGTTATCAGGTTGCGAAATCCATAGATTTTCGACATCCACCCCAAGTTTTTCCGCATAAAAGCGGTCGAAAGCATGTTCTGCATCGATGAAGGCAGCAATCCCGCCATTCTTCTGCGCCTCAGCAATGGCGTGGAGCGCAATGGTAGTTTTACCGGACGACTCGGGACCATAGATTTCAATGACGCGTCCGCGCGGATAGCCTCCCACACCCAAGGCTGCATTAAGTCCGATGGAACCGGTGGGAATGACTGCAATATCTTCAATCTTTTCCTCTCCCAACTTCATGATAGAGCCTTTGCCATAGCTCTTCTCAATTTTTTCCATTGTCGCCCGCAAGGCTTTCAACTTGTCGGTATCCACAGCAGATTTTCCTTCTGCCGGAATGTTTTTTTCTTCTTTTTCTTTTGCCATAAAAGTTAATTATGAATTATGAATAATTGAATAACAGAATAACAGAACCTTAAGTTTTGAATTTTTGAATCTTTGAATTTTTGAATCTTGAAAAGTCACATTTCCAAATCAACATCAAAAAGTTCGTTCCACGGCAGCCCCTGTTCATTTAATTCTTTCATAAACGGGTCAGGATCAAAATCTTCGACATTCCATACGCCGTCTTTTTTCCATACGCCGTTTAAAAACAGTTTGGCGCCGATCATCGCCGGCACGCCGGTCGTATAGCTAACACCCTGAGCGCCTGTTTCATTGTAGGCTGCCTCGTGACTGCAATTGTTGTAGACATAGTATGTCCGTTCCATTCCATCTTTCAAGCCACGAATGCGACAACCGATAGACGTCTCGCCCGTATAGTTTTCTCCCAGTTTGCCGGGATCGGGCAAGACGGCTTTCAGGAATTGGATCGGGACAATTTCTACGCCGTTATAGAGTATCGGTTTAATACTTGTCATGCCAATATTCTGCATTACGCGCAGATGGGTCAGGTATTCCTGTCCGAAAGTCATCCAGAAACGGGCGCGTTTAATGGTCGGAAAATTTTTCACTAAACTTTCCAATTCCTCATGATACATCAAGTACGATTCGCGCGGCCCGATATTGGGGTAATTAACAGGCTGATGCACCGATAAGGGAGGCGTTTCCATCCATTCTCCGTTTTCGTAATACCGTCCTTTCTGGGTAATCTCACGAATGTTAATTTCCGGATTAAAGTTTGTCGCAAACGCTTTATGGTGGTCGCCGGCATTACAGTCGACAATGTCTAAGTAATGGATTTCATCAAAATGATACTTGGCGGCATAGGCAGTAAAGACGCCGGTGACGCCCGGATCGAATCCGCATCCCAGGATAGCCGTCAATCCCGCTTTTTCAAAGCGCTCTTTATAAGCCCATTGCCATCCATATTCATACTTTGCTTCATCTATTGGCTCGTAATTGGCTGTATCCAAATAGCTTACGCCATACGACAAACATGCGTCCATGATCGTAAGGTCCTGATAGGGCAGCGCCAGATTCACAACGATATCGGGTCGAAAACGTCGAAATAATATCAGCAATTCATCCAGCCGGTCTGCATCTACCTGTTCGGTCTGAACTGTAACATTCTGAATATCTGCCGCTATTTTATCACATTTGCTTTTGGTGCGGCTTGCAACCATGATCTGAGTGAAAACATCGCTGTTCATCGCCATTTTTTTAACGGCAACCGTACTGACGCCTCCTGCTCCAATGACTAAAACTCTTCCCATTGTATTCATCTTTTTTTGTTAAACGTAAAAACATTCTTATAAAGGTATAAGAGGTCGAAGATAAGTTGACAAATTTACGCATTTTCATTGAATCATCAGCTAACTTTTTTCAAAAAAATCTTTTTTTATGATTTTTGCTATGATCTATTTCAAAATCTTATTTACCTTTGTATCATAATTTGAGCATAACAAAAATGATGTAACTTTGCAGCAATTTTTGCATGATTGGGAGAGAAAAAAGATAAAGGATAGGGATTAAGTAAAAAAAGATATGAGTTACCTGAAATTTGATAAGACGTTGTTGATCAATCTGGAAGAGTCGTTGTCAAGGGAAGTGCTCCGGACAAATCGCAAAGGGGCCTATCACTGTACGACCATCGTAGATTGTAATACAAGGAAGTATCACGGGTTGCTGGTAATGCCTGTTCCCAAGCTGGACGATGATAATCATGTGTTGCTTTCATCTTTGGATGAGACTGTGATTCAGCACGAAGCGGCATTTAACTTAGGACTTCACAAGTATGGCGACGGCGTTTTCAGTCCGAATGGGCATAAGTATATCCGTGAGTATACGATGGAGGCCGTTCCGCGCACAGTATATCGTGTCGGAGGTGTGATCCTTTCCAAGGAAAAGATTTTTTCGCGCACGAACAACCGGATCATGATCAAATACAAACTGTTGGATGCACATTCGCCGACAACGCTCCGTTTTCGTCCTTTTCTGGCGTTTCGTAGCGTAAAAGAACTGACCTACGCCAACAGCAATGTCAATCATTCGTACGAAGAAGTTCCAAACGGCGTCAAAGTATGCCTGTACCCCGGCTATCCCGAACTGTATCTGCAATTTAATAAGAAGCCGACATTTGTGCATGAGCCCGACTGGTATCATGGAGTGGAATACCCGAAGGAACAGGAAAGGGGTTATCAGTATAAGGAAGACCTGTATGTGCCCGGTTATTTTGAATTGCCTATTCAAAAAGGCGAATCCATCGTCTTCTGCGCCGGTGATGCACCACGAAAATACCTTGCGCAACTGCCTGAGTTTTTTGACGAAGACATACTGAATCGAACGCCCCGTAACAGTTTTTATAACTGCTTGAAAAACTCGTCTCACCAGTTGCTGTACAATCCCAGGGGCGAAGATTTCTATTATCTTGCAGGCTATCCGTGGTTTAAAGTGCGTGCCCGCGATATGTTTATTGCGTTGCCCGGCGCCACATTGTGCCTTGATGAGAGAGAGCATTATGAACAGGTGATGCAGACTGCCATTCCTGCCCTTCAGACTTTTATGCGGGAAGGCGCACCGGACGCGGTGATTCGCGAGATTCAGGAACCTGACGTTTTATTGTGGGTGGTTTGGTGCATTCAACGGTATCAGGAAAAAACAAGCCTTGAAGAAACAAAAGAACGTTATGGCGATCTGGTGAAAGAGATTATCGCATATATCATGGAGCAGAAACATCCGAATCTGAAAGTGACTGACAACGGATTAGTCTATTCAGAAGGCCGGACAAAACCTGTCACCTGGATGAATTCAATGGTAGATGGCCGGCCTGTCATTCCGCGTTCAGGATATATTGTTGAGTTTAACGCACTATGGTATAATTCATTGCGTTATTTTAAGGAACTATATCAGGGACAGTCATTCGATGAAGTAGACAAGCTGATTGAAGCGATCAACACATCGTTTCCGGCCACTTTTGTCAACCAATATAACTACCTGTTTGACTATGTGGATGGTCCGAATCAGGATTGGAGCGTCAGGCCAAATATGGTGATTGCGCTGGCCTGTACTTATTCCCCGCTGTCGCGCGCCCAAAAGCGATCGGTATTAGACATTGCGACAAAAGAGCTGCTCACTCCCAAGGGATTGCGCTCGTTAAGTCCGAAAAGCGAAGGCTACCGGCCGATCTGCACAGGGCCGCAATATGAGCGCGACTTAGCCTATCATCAAGGAGCCGTATGGCCCTGGTTGACAGGCGTATATTTGACGGCTTACTTAAATTTGTTCGGTAATGGAGGCGTTTCTTTTGCCGAGCGGATGTTGATTAGTTTGGAAGAAGAGATGTCGCATCACTGCATCGGAACATTATCTGAAGTGTTCGACGGCAATCCTCCCTTTGCCGCACGTGGCGCCATCTCATTCCTGATGAGTATCGCCACCGTACTCGATGTGATGGATAAACTGAAAGGGTATGTAAGATGAAAGCGCTCATGTATGGATGGGAATTTCCGCCGCATATCCTGGGGGGATTGGGGACGGCCAGCTACGGCTTGATCAAAGGGATGTCGTTGCAGCCTGATATGGACATTACTTTTGTGATGCCAAAACCGTGGGGTGATGAGGATCAAAGTTTTCTGAAGATTATCGGCGCTTGCAACACGCCTGTCGTATGGAAGGAAGTGAGTGAGGCGTATGTTTCGTCTCGCCTCGAGAAATACGGCATGGAGGCGCAGGCGTATTTTCATTTGCGCAATCATATTTACGCCGATTTTAGTAACCGTTATGTGAACGACTTGGGCTGTATAGAGTTTTCAGGCAGGTATCCCAATAATCTGCTGGAGGAAATCAACAACTACTCGATTGTAGCAGGCGTTATTGCACGTGCAGAAACTTATGATATCATTCATGCGCACGACTGGCTGACATATCCGGCCGGCATTCACTCTAAAATGGTCAGCGGCAAGCCTTTGGTCATCCACGTACACGCAACGGATTATGACCGCAGTCGCGGGAATGTCAACCCTGATGTGTATCATATTGAAAAAAACGGGATGGATTATGCCGACCATATCATTACAGTCAGCAATCTGACACGCCAGACTGTGATTGAAAAGTATCATCAGGATCCGTTGAAAGTGACGACAGTACACAATGCCGTTGAACCCTTGAGCCATGAGATCCTTTCCATCCCGGATAATCGGGGCGTGAACGAAAAAATTGTTACCTTTCTCGGACGTATCACCATGCAGAAAGGGCCTGAATATTTTGTGGAGGCTGCCGCCAAGGTATTGGCCAAATCAAGAGATGTGCGTTTTGTCATGGCGGGAAGCGGTGACATGATGAATAAAATGATTCGGCTGGCTGCAGAACACAACATTTCGGACCGTTTCCATTTCACAGGTTTCATGAAAGGGAAGCAGGTATATGAAATATTCAAAGCAAGCGATGTGTATGTAATGCCTTCTGTATCAGAGCCATTTGGCATATCGCCATTGGAAGCCATGCAATGCGGAGTGCCTTCCATCATTTCAAAACAGTCCGGATGCGCCGAAATCCTTGATTATGCCATCAAAGTGGATTACTGGGACATCGAAGCGCTCGCAGATGCTATTTATGGCTTGATAACTTATCCCGCCTTTCATGCCTTTCTGAAAAAAGAAGGGCGGAATGAAGTCAATAATATCAAGTGGGAATATGCAGGGCAAAAGGTGAGGAACATATATAATAATGTAATGTAAATTCAATCATTATGCGTACAATCTGTTTATACTTTCAAATACACCAGCCTTTTCGTTTGAGGAGGTACCGATTTTTTGATATCGGCAACAATCATTATTATTATGATGATTTTCAGAATGAAGAGATTTTTCAACGGATCGCAAACAAAAGCTATATTCCTGCTACGCGAGCCATCATAGACATGATCAGCAAGAGTGGCGGCAAATTCAAGACTGCTTTCTCGATTTCAGGCACGGCATTGGAGCAAATGGAACTCTACTCGCCCGAATTGATTGACTATTTGAAAGAGTTGGTCAAAAGCGGTAATATTGAATTTTTAGCTGAGACGTATGCCCATTCACTTTCATCGTTAGGCGATACGGAAGAGTTTAAGGCACAAGTCAAGATGCACACCGACAAGATTCAATCTCTTTTTGGAGTCACACCTAAAGTATTCAGAAACACTGAATTGATCTATTCTGACGACATTTCGGAAATTGTCTACCGGCAATTAGGATTCACACAAATGCTGACCGAAGGCGCCAAGCATGTATTGGGCTGGAAAAGTCCTAATTACGTATATTCGTCGGCCGTTAATCCGCAGTTGAAACTCTTGTTGAAAAACGATCGTTTCAGCGAAGACCTGGCGATGCGGTTTGGCAATTATGCGTGGAAGGAATACCCCTTGACGGCCGATAAATACATCTCGTGGATAGCCGCTGCACCGGAAACGGAACAGGTATTCAATCTATTTATGAATTACGAAGTATTAGGTTCGATGCAAGCAGCCGAAACCGGCATTTTTGAGTTTTTTAAGGCCTTGCCTCAATATGCGGAGAAAAACGACATCTCCTTTTCACTGCCTTCGGAAATTTTTTCATCCAGCAAAGCGGTTGATGCTCTGTCGGTTTCCCACCCCATTTCATGGATCGGTGAAGAAAAAGATTGCAGTACATGGTTGGGAAATGTTTTGCAACAGGAGGCGTTTCAGAAACTCAATACGATTGGCGAGCGGGTGCGTTTATGCGAAGATCGCCGTATCCGCCAGGACTGGCTTTATTTGCAAAGCAGCGACCATTTTTATTACATGAACACCAAACAACAATACTTGCTCAGCCCGTATGACAATCCGTATGAGGCATTTAACAATTATATGAATGTACTTTCCGATTTCATGTTGCGCGTCGAAGCCCAATTCCCGTCTTCTATCGAAAATGAGGAGTTAAATTCCTTACTGACAACGATAAAGAATCAAGCAAAAGAAATAGAAGATTTGGAAAAGAAACTGGATGCGTTGAAAAAGAAAGGCGCAAAAGCCGCGAAAGAATCACAGTGATTCGGCTTGTCCCGATGAGAGCTTTTACCTTACAACCTTTTTCGTCACTGTTTTTGCTGCGCCGTTTTCGTTTACTTTCAGTTGCACGAAATAGACGCCGCTGCGAGAATTTGGAATCATTTATGGTTGAAAATTTTTCAAAGAACACTCTCAATGAGTTTTTTAATCATTATCTTTACACTCAAAAAATGGGAAAATGACTGAAAGGGTATAAGCCCATGCCTGCAATGTTTTGATTGAAAAATTTTTTCATAGCGATTGTGAGAATTTCAAAAAAGAATGACTACTTTTGCGAAATAATCTCAAAAACGAATTGTTTATGGATGGATGAATAGATTAAAACATTGATTGATAATATAAAGCGTTTGCTTTATTGCTGTAATTTCAAGAAAATCACCAATTCAATTGAATAACTACAGTGGTAATATAGTGAATGCTCATGTTGTTTACAGGCATGGGCTTCCTTTATTTGTAGTTATGGTGTTTGGTGATACCACTTGAAATTGATAAGGCGAGTACCATGCCTCACTATTTTGGAAAAATCGGTACAAACAGGGATCGCCGAAAACTGGAGAGAGTAGGCAAAAAAACAACAAATAAATAAAATATGGATAAGAAAAATTTTATAAAAGACTTTGTATCAGAAAAAAATATGGGTGATGGAAGAGAATCCTGCTTGATGATTGCTTTGGAAAATGCAAGAGTATTAAACAGACGGGATAAGGATGGCAATAGTTTTAGTATTGACATTTGTGAAAAGTTAGACGGGCTTATTGAATTTGAATCATTTATTGGACTTGCAAACTACCTTTTAATACTTGATATGATAGGTGTTGTATTTACCAAGCAAAAAAGGGTTGGTAAAAGAATTGCAGAAGTATTAAAAAAATTCGGGAATGTTACTTGTGAAAAAGAAAGAAAGGCTATATGTAGCCTACGAAATTGTTTGGCTCATAATTATGGATTAGCAGATGACCAGAATAAAATCAAGTTCAAATTTATTTTGGATAATACATGCAATGAGATGATAAAACACTCTATTGTTGATTGGGATGGGAATTATTGCGATAAGGAGGAGTCTACAAGTACAACCATTAATCCGCGAAAATTAATTGACAAGATAGAAGATACATACTGTGAAGTAAAAAAACAAGTTTTTGCGGGAACACTAAATACTAATATGTCAGTTAATGAATTAGAATCACGTTTCACAATAAAAAATGAATTAATAAAATGAAAACTATGAAAAAGAAAAAAATATTTATCCTTGCGATTGTTAGTTTGCTGATATCAATAACTGCATGGACACAAGATAGTTTCAACCTCACATATACTTACATGGCATGGTATGACCTTTCGAAAAACGAAGTTTTTGATCCAAAAGGAGGTAATGATGTATGGCAAAAAGAGAATAATACTTTTGTCATAAGTCTCAATGATAATGGCAACATTGTGGGAGATATTGTGCTTTATAAGTCATTTGGAAAAGCTCAGATTCCCATAGTGTTTCGAATAGTATCAAACGTTGAAAAAGGAGAAGGGTATTTTACAATGAAAGTGCTTAATGCAGATAATGAGGAGTTGCAGTTTGTGTATTATTTTAGCGAAAAAATACTTATATTTAAGGAAAATGAGGGTTTAGGACAGATATTTACTAATGCTAAAATAAATAAGACAACACCAAATGATAATCCTCAAAAAAACTCATCAACGAAAAAAGAAGGATTAAGAAAAGACCCCAGTTTCAAAATTGAATAAATGATGAAAAAATTATTTGTTGCACTTAGTATTTTACTTTGCATCGTTTCCTGCCAAACAAGTGTAAAAGATATTATTAAGAAAGCGGAAGAATCCACTTTTATTATTTACACTTATGACGAGTTTGGAAGTCCTGCTGGTTCAGGCTCTGGGTTTTTTATTGATGCCAACGGAATAGGAATAACAAATTATCACGTTTTAGATGGTGCAGTTAAAGCTATTATCAAAACTACTGACGAGAAGGAATATACAATAGATAAAGTGTTAATGTCTGATAAGGATTGGGATATTGTGAAATTCTCCATTAAAAGTAATGGAGACATTTTTCATCCACTAAAATTCTCAAAAAAGAAAATAGAAACTGGTGATGTGGTTTATAACATCAGTAGTCCGCTTGGCTTGCAAAAGACTGTTTCTAATGGAATTGTATCGTCTTTGCGAGAAATGAAACGATATGGTAATGTTGTGCAAATTACCGCACCTATTTCTCACGGTAGTAGTGGAAGTCCGATATTGGATGATAAGGGAAACGTTTTTGCAGTAGCTACTTTTATGCGTGAAGGAGGACAAAATTTGAATTTTGGAGTATTAATTGACAAGCAAAAAATTGATAATTCAACCAAATCAGACTTTGCAGGTACTAATAATAAATTCAATGCTCAAATGGGTTTTATTATTATAAATATCCCTGCGGATGACGATGCTAGTCTTATGCTCAATGCTATTGAGTTTGGAAAACTTTCTACGACCTTGTATTTTAGTTATACACACTTAAATTTGGCTGGTGGAAATGATTATCGTCTGTGGATAGCTTTAAATAAAAAAGAGAGAGGCTTTACTATAGAAGATTTAGACACAAAGAAAGAGTATTATGTTATGTCTTCAACTCTTGGTGTAGATATAACGAATGGAACACAAATTAAACTGGCTTCGACTATCAGATTTAAGGTTTATTTTCCTGTAATTAAAGAAGATTTGAAACGAATTAATATCAACGTGGACGGAAAATACAGTAATCGTTTCCAGTTCAAAGATATAGACTTGGAGAAGTTCAGAAAAAAAGTGGATGTCAATTTTGAAAACTATACCCGAGACTATGCGATTGCAATTTTGCGAGAAGGCAATTTGGAAAATGCACAGGATTTGTTAATGGAAGCAGTAGAAAATAATCCTTATGATATTATTGCATTAAATGCCCTGGGAATTTTATCCTATATTGCAGATAATAATGCCGATGCTCTCAATTATTTTTCGGAAGCCATAGACAAAAGCCCAAATGACGAGTTAGCTTATCTAAATCGTTTTTCTGTTTACAAATATCAAGGTAATTATCCCGCTGCTCTTATTGATATTACGCGAGCAATTAATATTGTACCTCGACTAGGTAATTTTGGACTTCGTGCCAAATTATATATTGATATGCAAGAATGGAAAAGTGCAAAAGATGATTTAGACAAATTGGCAGCAGACGATTATTTTAAAAGTGATGTAACTGTTTATTTGAATAGACTTATCGTAAACTCACATCTTGAGAATTGGAAAGAAGTTTGTAATGATATTTATATAGCATTCAACCTAACAGATGACAGTGAGATAGAAAAGCAATTACAGATTTTGTGGGATAAATATGGATGTAGAGATCGTTAAAAAGTAGCTAACCAAAAGAGAAATGGTTGTAAATTCAATAAATTCAAATATTGGACAGGTTCTCCATCATCATTCTGCAATGTAGGGTTGAAAGCACGAAGGCGCGAACGGGTTTCTTTGTTTTCCTTTCGCGCCTTTATGCGTTTGCGCCAATAAATCGCTTACGCAGATTCAACTACCCAATGCAACCGGATTATTTAAAAAATTAAAGAACCTGAATTTTGGAGTGTCAAAGTTAAGTTTTTTTCTTGGTCTGTTATTAATTTTCTTTTGAAAATTTGCTATCTGTTCATTGGAGAACTCATTAAATGTTTGTTTTTTAGGGATATACTGTCTTATCAATCCGTTTGTATATTCATTTAGCCCTCTTTGCCATGAAGAGTAAGGATTTGCAAAGAAGAATGAAGTATTCAATTTTCGTGCAATCATCTGATGTTCACAGAATTCAGTCCCATTGTCGGAAGTAATTGAATGTACTGCATTTTTATAAGGCAAGAGCATACAGTACAGTTCTTTAGCTAATGCCTTTGCATTTTTTCCTTCGGGCAGTTTCTTCATCATCAGAAATCCTGTCAGTCTTTCGGTAACCGTAAGAATGGCTCCTTTATTTTGCGGCCCCACAATGGTGTCTATTTCCCAGTCGCCGAACCGTTTCCGGCTGTTTATTACCTCAGGCCTGCTGTCTATCATTACCCTGTCCGGGATGATCACTTTTTTTCCTGTTACGGGTCGTTTCCGGTGTTTGAGTTTATGCCGGCAGTGCTTCCAAAGCGAACCTCCCTCCTGCCTGTCCTGCCTTATAAACCGGTAGATGCGTTCGATGGAAACCATCGGGATTCCCTCGCGCCCGGCCTTTCCCGCGATCTGTGCCGGCGACCACTGCTCCTGTTCCAGCTCTCTGATTATTTTCTGTTTGATTGCGGGCGTAAACTTGCGGTTGATGTTGAAGCGTTCCTTGCGCTCACTGGCATATTGCTGTGCCAGGGCAGGAGAATAACCGCGCTTTCCGCTGTTGCGGTTCAACTCCCGGCTCAATACTGATTTGTCCCTGCCGATGGCAATACAAATCTCTTTTCTTGTACACTTGGCTTGCAGCATACGAAAAATTGTGTACCTTTGTTCCTGCGTTAAATGACTCATAAATGTTACTTTTGAGAGGGGAGCAAATACAGTCATTTTTTCGTCCGGAAGAACGGGATGGGAGTTTTTCCCTCCCTTTCTTCTTAAAAAATAACCCTGTCGCATCCCCAGAAAAGTTGCATTTACTAATTGAACTTGCGTAACATAACACTATTATGTCAGCAAAATTGCAATCTAACTTGGGCAGGAGTCGTGAAACATAGATTCCTGTCCGGATACTATTTTTATTTTTCCTGATAATGTCCGTATGCTGAAATAATGTGCACTTCATTTTCATGGATACGATAACAAAGCCTGTGTTTCTGGTTTATTCGCCTTGACCATGTTTCTTCCCTGTAATGCTTTAACCTCTCTATCTGTCCCGTTCCTGTGTCCGGATGTTCCTGCAATTCAAGGAGGAGCTTTTTTAGTTTGTGAAGAGCAGGTATCTCTCCATTATTCTTTAACCGCTCTATGTCTCCTTTGGCTTCATCGGTATATCTGATAGCGACTTCATAAGCCCAATAATTCATCTATTTTGTTCATATCGAGCGTGTGCAGTTTCCCGTCTTTAATTTGCTGTATTGACCTGTCGAGTTTTGCATAAAATTCCTCTTTGCTCATCAGGGTATCATCTCTTTGTAGCGGAACAATCTTAAAACTCCCTTCTTTTCTGGACTTCAAAACAACATTTTCGCCATTGGCTACCATGCCAAGATACATGCCTTGCCTCTCTCTAAATTCTCTTGTACTGATTACTAACATATCCTGAAATTCTTAAATGAGTACCAATTTGGTGTGCAAAAATAATACTAATTTTCCATATTTCAAAATGCTGAAATGATCTTTTTTAAAGAATGTTCAGATTTTTGTGTTGTTGAGTTTTCCTGCCGGTTTTTCTCCATGTTATCCTGACTACGTCGCCGTCGCTGCGCGGAAGGAGGGGGATTCGAATCCCTCGCTAAACGGTAACGTCTTCGTTACTCTTCTTGAAATGACAAAGTTCATGCTGTCGTACAAGCGTGGACGCCGGCTTTTATCCCCAACGCAGCGAAAGGCGCTACGTCGAGCATTATTTCATCACCTCAGCCACCTTTGCCTTTAATTCTTCGCCTCGCAAGTTGCGGGCAATAATCTTGCCGTCAGGGCCAAACAGGATAATATGCGGTATCCCCCGGATGCCGTAGAGCGTTGTCGGGATATCGTTTGCTTCAAGTATTTGCGGCCAGGGCGTTTTGTGTTGCTCGATGGCTCGCAGGGATGCAGCACGTTCGTCCCAAACGGCAACACCCAGTAACTCAATTTTTTTGCCTTTATACTGATTGTATACTTCAGTGAGTACAGGAAGTTCTGCCGTACACGGCCCACACCATGACGCCCAAAAGTCAACCAGCACATACTTGCCTTTTCCTACATAATCTGAAAGTGATGCGGCTGTGCCATTCACGTTTCCGTTTTGAATGGTGAAATCGGTGAATGGCATCCCGGGCAGCGTTTGCCCGAATTTTGCTATCCTTGCAGCATTTACCTGAAGCGGTTTGAATGTATTCACCAATTCGCCGGCTTCTGAGTAAAGTTTATATAATTGCTCTTCTTTCAAATAATTCTCCGCTTTCCACAGCACAAATGCACCCAATACATTGTCTTTATTCCTGAGAAACACTCCGGAAATCAATGTATCAATTTTGGCTGAATAGGGTGCGATGGCTTTTTGGGCCTGTATCATACGCGTTGCCTGGTCTACCTTCTCATCCTGCATGATGGTCATGATTTCTTCATTTGCAGCATCGACCAAAGCGCTCAATGCTAACTTATAAGCAGACATTTCATTATTCAATGGCGTCCCTTCTGTTTTGATATTTGCCGGATTCGACAGGTCTAACGTGATCTTTCCGTTTTCGAGAATAAAATCTACGACATATTGACTTAATTCAAGCCGCATAATTGTCGCTTTTTCTATGTTGCCTGTAAACTGGAATTTACCGTTTGCGACCTGTGTTGAGGCAATAGGATTGTCCGTTTCATAATCATACAGTGAAGCAGTCTGATTGTTCAACGATTCATCCAAAACGATCCCTTCTACGACATATTTATGCGTTGTCGACGTACAAGCAGTCAGTATCAGCGTTGCTAACACAGTGAAAACAATATATTTTCTCATGATTGTTAATTTTAAAAAAGTCTCTAAAACAGAATAACAGCACTCACATGGCTGTAAGTGCCTGATTTTCAGCTTGTCGGGATGACAAGATTTGAACTTGCGACCACACGCCCCCCAGACGCGTACTCTACCGAGCTGAGCTACATCCCGAATGTTGTTTCAGCGGTGCAAAAGTAGATGAAATTTTCGTAATTTCCAAGCGTTTGAAACCCGAAAAGTTGCATTTCCCCATTGAACTCACACATTTCCTCATTGATCTTACCGCATTTCCTCATCAAACTGACCGCATATATTCATTTAATTCGCAGATTGATATAAAGTCTAAAAAATAATTACAACTATTTATTTTAATTGCCTTTTTACAAGTAAAATTTATCTCTATTAACTGTAAACTATTTTTGTTAAAGGCATGTTTCGCGGTAAAAGTCGAGCGACTCAAAAATCTTTTCTTTGGCAATGTGCTGGTCGATGCGGATATCTCCCGGCTGTGCCAGCAGCGTAAAATTGATGATTCCGCCTTTATTCTTTTTATCGTGCGTCATCAACGCATAGAGCGTCTCGTAATCATCACATTCAAAGAGGAATGGAGGATAAAAGGTTTTGATGAAATTGACTGTCCGGCGGAGCGTTTCGAGCGGGAAGCCGCAACATTGATGCGACAGGTAAAGTTCGGCGACTAATCCGGCTGCAATGGCATGGCCATGCAGGACAGGACGTTGCTGTTCAAACGAAAAACTCTCAAGCGCATGGCCAATAGTATGTCCGAGGTTCAGCGCCTTGCGGATTCCGTTTTCTTTGGGATCCTCTGCGACGATATGTTCCTTGATAGCCACAGATTCTTTGACCAGCAAATTCAGCAAATCAGTATTTAATTCTTTGGTATCCAGTTCATAAGAGAGCAGTCTGTCCAGGGTGCTTTCAGCGTTAATCAACCCGTGTTTGATCATTTCTGCAAATCCTGACAGCAGGTTATCGTGGTCTAACGTTTGCAGGAAGATGCAGTCAATCAACACGCAATCAGGGATATAAAAAGCTCCGATTTCATTTTTTAAGCCGTTGAAGTTAATCCCTGTCTTTCCCCCGACCGCTGCGTCGACCGAAGCCATCAGTGTGGTGGGTATATTTAATGTATGAATCCCGCGTTTGAAAGAGGCTCCTGCGAACCCGCCCAGATCGGTGACCATGCCGCCTCCCAGGTTAATCAGTATCGAACTGCGAGAAGCGCCGCCGTTGGACAGCGACGTCCATACGGCAGTGAGTTGTTCGACATTTTTGTTGACGTCGCCGGCTTTAATCACGATGGAGGTTGCCGTTGCAATTACCGGAAGCGACTGAATCACAGGAAAACACAAACGATACGTATTTGTATCTGTCAATATAAATACCTTATCGAAATCGCCTTCAGCAAGGAATCGCGACAATTCCCTGCTGATATCTTCACAAATGATTACCTGATTACCCATACGCATTTCAAACATATTGTTCACTATTCATTATTCACTGTTTTCCCCCTTTGCCATCAAATCCTCAAAACTCAATTGCGTCACTTCAATCCGGTCATTTCCAGCACAGTCTCAATCGCTTGATTCAGTCCGTTGGCATTTTTGCCGCCTGCCGTTGCGAAGTACGGTTGTCCGCCGCCACCGCCTTGAATATGTTTAGCCGCTTCTTTCACTAATTGAGCGGCATTGAATCCGGCAGCTACTAATTGGTCGCTCAGCATCACGATGAGCGCACATTTGTCCTTTTCCTCGACTCCGGCAATCACACAAAACGAATCCTGTATCTCGCCTTTGATTTGAAACATCATATCTTTCAGCATGTCTGCATTTCCTTCTCCACTGAAAACCAATAATTTTACACCGTTCCTGTCAATCGCAGTTTCCAATAAGTGTTTTTTCAAAGAAATAACTCTTTCGCGTACATATACGGCAAGTTGTTTTTTCAGTTCTGCATTTTCTTCAACCACCCTGAAGACTGTTTCTTTCAGGTTTGGCGCATTATTCATCATGGCGCGCAATGATCGAATCGTATCTTGCTGGATATAAACATATTTCTCCGCCCTCT
>Ga0209629_10000351_pt1 | contig 24354 bp, 22 predicted proteins | sample TergutCu122P5_FD_187286 | JGI IMG/M metagenome (GOLD analysis project Ga0209629, IMG submission 187286) | Cubitermes ugandensis P5 segment gut microbial communities from Kakamega Forest, Kenya - Cu122 P5 (SPAdes) (version 2) | ecosystem: Host-associated > Arthropoda: Insects > Digestive system...
TTTTTGTTAGAGGTGAGGAGCGGAAACAAGGTTGTCCTTTTGAAAAGAATTGTTCTCTCGCTTGCCTGTATGCTGCTTCTTTCAGAGCATTTCTGTCGGCAAAAACCTGAAACAATATGTCGTCAGATGTGTATCTGTATGGATTTTTGGCAATCAACTCATACTGCATTTCTGCCACAGTTTTTTTGTCCTTTGTCGGCGGTTTTATGCCACATGTTGCCTTTGTATCTTCCGCTACTTCAATCAAGGTGTTAAAATAATTTGTAGTATGTATTTTCATAAATCACTTTTATTTATTTGATATTCAATTATTTTGTATATTGTCCACTGCTCTGTCATTCCGCACACTTCGCATGCAACGAAAACTTCTTTGTTACCTGCTGGCGTTTTTTATCGTCAAATTTCATTCAATCTTAAAATCCTCTGAACTGAAATTACTGTAAATTCTCCCCGTCTCAGCCGTAAATTTTAAAAGTATAAAATCTCCACCACCCGTTAGGCGCTCGGCTTATTTTTCGTTCGCTCAACATATTTTTTTCTGTTCCAGACAAATTTAATACGAATAGCCTGTGGTTTACATACTTGGACACATTTTCCACAAAGGATACACTCGGCATTTGTTATTAAACCATTGTTTTTAATGTACTCCATCATAGGAATACCAACTAAACAGTCATTTTCACACTTTTTACACAGGGTGCATTTTGTTGTATCTACTACAGGAAGAAGTCGCGAATATTTAGCCCCTGCAGAACACATTAATCCCATCATACAAAGATTCTTGCATCCCCATCTTTTGTTCAAAAACAACGCCAAGACAAAGGCAAACAAAACATCCCCAGCCCAGACTATTCGGTAGTGTCCATTCAAATCCAAAGAAAGAAAATCGGGCATCACTGCAAAGTTGTGAGTTACACCCCGTTCTTTATTCAAAAAATAAAAAATGATGGAAGACGCAAAGAAGGCTATAAAAGGAGGAAATCTCAGCCATATATTCGGACGTTGCTGTTTGGAAGTCCGAAAAGCGTGTGCACCTGCAAAGTCAGTAACAGTTCCCATAAAACAAAACCAACCACAACCGATTCTGCCAACAAGGGGCGATAAAATGATGAATCCAGCCCAAATCATTAACACAAAAGTAATAACACCCCAATAAATGGAATGCCAAATAAATCCTAATGCGAAATATTGAAAGAAAATCGGTGTGAGAAGTAAGAATACAAATCTCGACAAGAAATTAAGAGAATACAAACGTTTCATTTCTATATACTATTTTTTGTTATAATTTTCAATTTTATTCTGTCAGTGTCAACGCGTTGTTGTTTGTGCTATCATTTTGACCTGAAAAGTGTTAATAGTATTGCCATTCCTGCAAGGGTACTTACGATGGCAGCAAAAGGAAAAAACAGGCAAAATTCAACGATACCAAACGCCAAGTATGCAACACCAAACGGAATAACAAGACGTTTTGTCAATTTGCTATCCTGATTGATACCCGACGACAATACCCAAAGCGCCCAGATTGAAAGCCCGTAAACAATGAATAACAATAAACTGTAGCCATGGTAGAAATCAGCAAGACTTCTCACGGCGCCCATGTAGTTTGCCTTATGTTCAACCATAGCGTTTACAACTTCCTGCATCTTCGGGTCAGCAGGACGTTTCCAACTCGTATGTCCGATAAAATGACCTGCCAGATGTACAAAAATCAGCACACAGGCAATTCGTAAAAACAATTTTGATTTAGAATTCATATTATTGATATTTAATAATTTATTTCCTTTTTCACATTTTTGGGAAGTAATTCACTTGATTCTTTCAACAATCTTTTGGGTATAATTTCCAAATTCTCTTTCAGAAAATCGATTGTTTCTTCGGGACACTTTTTGCTGATTTCTCGAATTGCCCAGCCAACTGCCTTTGTTACAACAGTTTCCTTGTCCGTCAGCAACGGTTTGCAAATCCAAAATGTTTCTTTCGGATATGCTCTTCCTCCGTGATTAATGTTGGCAACTGTTGCCACTGCAAATCGTCTTTCCCATTTGTTTTCCGATTTTGTTAATTCAAATAATGCTTTTAACAAATCCGGGTTTTTCACAATCATCGGGGTTACAACATTACTTGAAAGTTGGTCGCAAGTTTCCCAATTATCTATATGTTTGAGCCAAAAGCCTATACGTTTCCAGTCTATCTTATTAAAATCCTTTTTCTGTTGAGTGACCATAAAAATTGCAAACAGAATTTCCTCCCGACATTCTTCTTTAAAAAATTGGTCGGCGATTTCACAAACCATGTCGAAATCCAGGCTGGCAAACTCAACTTTAAAATCTTTGGCGAGTTGTCTGATTTGAGGAACAGAAACGCCGATACATTTCACCCCCGACGTCAATTTCAATACTTTCTCTTTTGTGAGTCCGTCAGCCGACTCAACCAAAAGATTCCTAATTTTATTGACGAATTCATTTACTTTATCCATAAGATTACTTTTCTATTTTCATCAGTTGCGCACTGTCCGCATGACACACAACGTAGTGACATTCTTTAGTAATTGAATATTTATTATTTCAGTGTCCAAATGGCTCCATTTTTAGTCGTAAACTTTTCAAGCATCCCTTTTTCAGTCAATTCATTCAATATTTTTTCGCTCTCTGCTCTCGGCGTTCCCGAAAGCTCGGAAAATTCTTTTGCCGTCAGCGAATGATACGTTGAAAAAAGCGCTTCCCAATTTTTCCGGTACTCATTTTTAATGGCTGCCGGGTAAAGTCTCAAAACGGCTGTCTCAAAGAAGGCGTAAGGTTTTGAGCCGTACACCATTTCGTAGTTATCCGACCGGTCGAAAAAGAACAGGGTGGGGAATCCTCTTACTCCATACGACCTTGCCAGCGACAAGTCTTCTTTAAAAAGCGTTTCTGCTTTGCCGGAAAAATCAATTTTTAATTGCTCAACATTGAGTCCTGCTTTTTTAGCCGCTGTTTCTAAATGTTCCCACTTTGCAATATTCTTTTTTTGCAGGAAAACCATTTCACGAATTTCTCTCAGAAACAAACCGGCTTTTTCTTCATCCTGCATTTGTGCGGCTTTAAACGCAATGGAAGGCGGATAAGAAGAATGTAAGGGGTCGTCCAACCAAATATCGCCATCGATGGGCATATCGTAATAAACGCTTGCTTCGTCCCAATGCTGCGCTACGTCTGATGGTTTACTGATGTTTCCGTCATTGTAACTCCAATCGGGCAATAAACCGCCCATACGATATTCTATTTCTATGCTGTTGCCGTATTCCAATTTCAGTTTCCGTATTTGCGGCTCGATGCCCCAGCACGAAGAACAAATGGGGTCGGTGAAATAGACAACTTTAACAGGTTTTCCTATGCTTTGCACGGCAATTTCTTTTTTTGTTGTGCGATCGGGTATTTCGCAAACTCCCTCAACAGGGTCGCACAAAAGCGGATTATTTTTTACAATTTCTTTTGCCATTTTTTTATTATTTTTGGATGTCTTTAAATCTGCATACCTAATTCATTGTTTTTGACAAATTAATCGCAAAGATAGTAAAATAATCAATGCAAACAAACTATTTTATGGTAAAACTATCAAAGAAATCCTGTTCATAACACCACGTTTTTTATCATCTATATGAGTTCTTCTATATTCATATTTCAATAATATTTTACAATTCAGGCAAGTTTCATACCAACTGTATGGGTAATCCCGGTTTTCCTCCTCTTTTTACGTAAAATAATGTCCCGCAACACCAATCAGTGTTCCCAAAATTGCAGCCATTGTCAGAATAATCGGTACGGCTTTTATAAATCAATCCAATAAATATTCACGAGTTTTTCTTCCGAGTTGGCGATATTGATATTTACAAATAGTCCGTCTGCGTAGGGTTTTGTTGCAGTAAGTACACCGCCACATTTCATTATTGTTTTGATAGACGGCAGGTTGTCCGAAAAACACGCTATCATTAACTTTTTGATATTCAACGATCTTGCGTATTCAATTCCCATTTTCAAAATTTCTGTTGCATAACCTTTTTTCCTTTCGTCTGGACGGACGGAATAACCTATATGACCGCCGTATTGAGCTAAAAAGTCATGTTCCAAATTGTGTCGAATATCAATCATTCCCACAATTTTCCGGTCTCGTTTCCTGACGGCAAAAAATGTTGTTGCCGTAACCCAGCCGGTATTGACAGTGTTTTCTTGACGATTATTCGTATTATGCGTTAACCATTGTTCATATTCCATTTGGTCGAACAATGCACTCCCATATATAACAGGCTCTTGCATTTCCAAAAATTCACTCTTGAAATTTTCTGCCGCCTGTTTATGGTGCAACGCTGGTAATTGTAATTCTAATTCGTTCATATTGTTTTCCATCTTTAACGTTCAATTTTCTGTTTCATTGTCCCGCTACGCTGTCTGCCGCTTGCGCTTAACGGGATGGCGGCAGTTTTTTTATTCATCTTTTCCTTCGTCTAAATAAAATTGGTCATATTTTTCAATTTCATTTTCGCATTCTTGCGGTACTTGTAAAATTTCTTCCACATATTTTTTTTCTAATCTAAAATATTCACAAGTAACTGCTTTATTAGAGTTACATTTTATTTTCAGGAATTTACAAAAGATTGGAACACCATTTGTATCTTCGTACCAAGAAATATTGTCTGCGTGATAACGACAAATAAAACAATTTTTTATTTTATAATTATCTTGTGCAAAAGTGGCAACAGCATTTACAAATATGTTTGAATAGCCGCAACCGTCATCTTCAAATATTTTATATTTCTCAATTTTTTCGCTATCTGTTGACAAAAGTCTTTTTATTTGTTTCAGATTTAATTGTTTCAACAAGCATCTGCCCTCTTTGTCTAATGTCAAAAAATTGTGTGCTTTTTCACAATTTCCATTACAGTTTATTTGTTTTGAAGTTTTTGAACTTTATTTTTGAGTTATTTATGCTTAAATATTTGCTTTTTATTGGTTCGAAATCTTCTTCGCTGTCAACAGTGATTTCTATAATTCTGTATTTTGAGTTAAGTTTTTGTTCTGCTGATAAATGAGTTACGGCAATTTCAATAAAGATTTTATCTTTCTCCGATTTACTTGTCAGCATTATATCCGCAATAAACGAACCTTCTCGTTCTTCAATTGAAATTTTATCAAAATGCTGTGTCAGATCAAACTTTACAACGCTTTTTTCCAATTTGCATTTTACGTCTAAATCTTGTTCGTAATGATTACAAACTCTTTTTTGATAAAACTCTATATTAAACGGGGCATTAGTCTTCAGGCATTCAAGATAATTGTCATAAAATAACTGTTTGCCAAGCAAATGCAAATATGTCTCTCCCGAACAATTTACTTCTTTCTTATGAGAAAAATGGTGAACTTTTATTTTGCCAAGTCGAGCAATCAGTTCATTGCTACATCCAATGCAAAAATAACTAACTTGATTCCTGTTTTTTTTATTTAAGTTGTTAATGTCAATTAAATTTCCATTTTTGTCTTTTGCATATTGATATTTAATCATCTCACAACGTGATTATTTTTCTCAATTCTGTCTAAACTTTTCTCTCACGCACTGCCCCCCAAAATTGCCGCTAACGTAATGGCGGCTTCACGCGGGCGGTGGTTCCATAAACGTCTATTCAGGAAGTAAATTATCCATCCATTCTTTTATAACGAATGATTTTACGAAACCTTCAAGAATAAACGGGTCTTCCTTTACAAACTGTTCGGCTGCTTCTCGAGTTCTGAAAATACTCATATTACCTCTGTCTGCAAATGGCCCCATGCCAATAATATCGCCTCTTTCGATATATTTGTCGGCAATTTGTTTATGTCTTGGATAGACTTCCATGACACGTTCTCTTGTAACATCGGAAGGCTCGCCTATTAGTACTATTTTCATCTTTTTATTTTTTATGTTATACAATTTCAATTCTTTAAAACCTTGTCAAAGCACAAAACCCAACCAAAAGGTACAACAATGCTCCGTCAGTCCCATCAGACCAACAAACAATTGCGCACAAATATATGAAAATAATAACAATATCATGTGTTATGATTGAAAAAATCAGTGTCAGGAAAGTACAATTAATAAATGCAATTTTAAAGTCTGTGGAATTTTTGTATCTTTGTGGCCGAAACAAATTGCAGGTTATGAAGGCAAGCGAAGTTCCGCAGGATTTGAAATATTTTGAGAATAAGGTGATTCGAGATTTGGAGTATGCTGTCGACGAGGAAGGGCGCTACATAAGCATTGTCAGTGATGGCTGGGAGGTAAAAAATGACATGCTGGGTATCGTCTGGGAGGATATTTTGGAAGAATGTGAGCCTATCCGCCAGCAGGTTCTGGCCAGAAAACTCAGCCCTATCGCCTATCACATGAAGCGAAACTTGCAGGATATCGGTATGCTTTCCGCTTATTCGGGTATTCCTAAGCGCAAGATAAAAAAGCATTTGCAATATGATGAATTTGAAAAACTGGATGAAGCCACATTGCAGCGATATGCCGAAGCCTTGCGCCTCACAGTCGAAGAATTAAAACAGGTAAATTGATGGAGTTGAATTTTGAACACCGAAGCGCTGCCCATTGCGAAAATGGAGTGACAGCCAGTCTATTACGATTTTACGGGTATGAATATTCCGAACCGCTGATATTCGGACTGTCCGGTTCGTTATTCTTTGTCAATCTGCCTTTTATCAAGTTAGCCGGATTTCCGGTCATCTCGTTCAGGCCGTTGCCGGGCATGATTTTTGCAAGAGTGATGCGGATGCTGGGCTTTAAGACGCGACAAAAAATCTTTCTGCGCAAAAAGAACGCAGAGAAGAAATTGGACAGCCTGCTTGACAAAGGGATTCCGACAGGGGTGGTGGTAGGGATGTATTACCTGCCGTACATGCCCATCGAATACCGTTTTCATTTCAATGCGCACAACCTGTGTATCTTAGGATACGACAACGACAGCTATACTGTGAGCGATCCGGTGGCGACCGAAAAAGTCAAACTGTCGCGATACGATATGTTACGCGCCCGTTTTGCCAAAGGCACGTACCCACCCTTAGGCAAACTTTACTGGATCAAAGCGCCTCCAAAAAAACAGCCGGATTTGAATCTGCTGGTTCGCAAGGCCATCCGCAAAAATTGCTTCCGTATGCTTCGCTTGCCCGGCCCGGTGCCCTGGGTCGGCGTCAACGCATTTCGGTATATGGCAAGTCAAATTCCACGCTTTCCGGAAAAATATGGTAAAAGAAAGGCAGCCTTGTATTTAGCTCAAATCGTCAGGATGCTCGAAGAGATAGGAACGGGTGGCGCCGGATTTCGTTTTCTGTACGCGGCATTTTTGCAGGAAGCTGCCGGAATCACAGGCATCGCCGCATTGAACGACTTTTCGATGCGCATGACTGCCATCGGCGACCAATGGCGAATCTTTGCCGCCGAAGCTGCACGAATCTGTAAAAATCGTGCATCTGAAAATGTTGATTATCAGACAATAGGCGATCATATCAGAGAAATAGGGCAACAGGAAGAGGCTTTTTTTAACGACCTGGAAAAAGTGATCAAACAGTGAACTTTGAACTTTTGAACTTTAAACATTGAACTTTTGAACATTATACATATACATGACTTGCATAAAACATATCGGGGCGCCACTCACCCTTCGGTATGCGGATTGACGCTGTCCGTCGAAAAAGGCGCTTTCTTGGGATTGCTGGGGCCAAATGGCGCCGGCAAGACGACTACGCTCTCCATCTTATGCGGGCTTCGCAGCTATGACAAAGGAACCATCACCATCGCCGGAATGGAGCTGGAGCATAACCTGCCACGTATCAAACCGCTGATAGGTGTTGTACCTCAGGATATTGCATTATATCCGGAATTGACGGCGGAAGAAAATCTGCGATTTGCCGGAAATATCTATGCACTCCCCGAAAAGTTGCTGAACGAACGGATTGATTATTACCTGCAACGCTTCGGACTAACTGATCACAGACGGAAAAAGACCGGTTACCTGTCAGGCGGGATGAAGCGGCAAGTCAACCTTATTGCGGCATTGCTGCACAGACCTGAAATCCTTATTCTTGACGAGCCGACCGTCGGAGTAGACGTACAGTCACGCCGGATCATTGTCGATAATCTCCTGCAACTCAACCGCGAAGGCATCACCATTGTTTATACTTCGCACGATATGCACGAAGCAGAACAACTTTGCACTTTCGTGTCTTTAATGAACAAAGGAAAGATTGTTTGCGAAGGCATTCCGGCTGAATTAATCAGCAACGAGCGCGTCGCCTCCCTCGAACAGCTATTTTTGGACAGGACAGGCCTTCAGACTTTAGAAAACATTGAATCTTAAAACTGTTTAACTGCAATGGCAAGTATGAAACGTTTCAAAGCGCTACTGTACAAAGACTTCCTGTTACTGATCCGTGACTTTTGGGGATTGGTGCTGCTGTTTGTTATGCCCTGGTCGCTCGTTTTGCTGATGACCAACTTGCAGGACAGCACTTTTCGTACACTTGAAGAAACTCGCATCCCTGTCTACCTGCTGAATGCCGACCAGGATTCGCTGGGAAATATGATCAGTCAGCAATTACAGACTGGGTCTATCTTTGAAATCCATACCGAAGTTGCCGGCAAAGCATTGACAGAAAATGAAGTAGAAGAACGTGTTGCCAAAGGTGATTTTCTGATGGGAATCATTATTCCGGCGCAATCTTCCCAACAACTGCGCTCGACGGTCAGTCGCATGATCGACGAAGCATTTAATGGAACATCATCTTCAAAACCAATTGAACCACTGAAAATCAAAATATTAATTGACCCGACAACGAAAAATTCCTTTCGCACTACGCTGGCCGGTGCGATGAAAGAGAATGCGCTGACCATCCAAAACAAACTGCTTTTTCAGGAAATCACCAGGCAAGTTAATCAGTTGATACCAATGACTGTAAACCTGGATTTTGACACCGGCGACTTAATCTCCATCGAAGAATCTTATGCGCAGGCGGCCAGGGCAAAAATCATCCCCAACTCCATCCAGCATAATGTGCCGGCATGGAGTATGTTTGCTGTCTTTTTCATTGTTATTTCGTTGGCAGGCAACATGATACGTGAGCGCGAAATAGGCTGTTACAACCGGTTGATGACCATGCCCTGTTCGTTTCACCTGTATCTGCTCAGTAAAATATGTATCTATCTGATTGTATGTTTGTTACAACTATGTTTAATGATTATTACAGGCATGTACCTGTCGCCACTTTTCGGTCTTCCCGCGCTGAAATTAGGGCATAGCATGTTGGCGCTGTGTATCGTGTCGGTCTCTGCATCGCTGGCAGCTATCGGCTATGGGTTAGCCATCGGCAGCCTGGCACGCACCAACCAGCAGGCAAGTATCTTTGGCGCTGTCTCCGTAGTGATTCTGGCGGCTATTGGAGGAGTGTGGATTCCCACCTTCATCATGCCTCATTACATGCAGGTGATCAGTCACATCTCGCCGTTGAATTGGGGGTTGAACGGCTTCAACGACTTGTTTGTGCGCGATGCAGGCACAATGGATGTGATGCCGTATATCCTGGCGCTTCTTCTCTTCTTTGCGCTTACCATCTTCGTCTCTTACAGGATGAACAGAAAGCGAAGAATCATGTAAAATAGAGTGTAGATTGTAGAGTTTAGAGTATAGATAAATTTCATTCTCCATTGTTCACTGCTCATTAAAGTTGCTGGGATTTTTTTTACATAAATAATAAAAAAAACGTTTTTAATTGCATTAATGTGTTTAAAAAGCGTATTTTTGCGACCTGAAAAATTATTAGACAGATGAAGAAGACAATTTTATTGACAATGATTGTGGCATACGCCATCACAGTTTCGGCTCAGATCGATTCCCCCAAGCATTGGGTGATCCTGCCCGAAAAAACGTACGATTACATTGTAGGCGAGGCCTCCGGCGAGCGGGCTTTGCACTCCGTTATGGACATGGCTTCGTATGAAAGAAACCGCTCCGACGCTGAGTTTAAGAGTGTTTTGCATGAAACCGGTTATATCATGCAGATGATCAAGGAGTACGGATTGGATGATATCCGGTTGGAAAATGTGGCGAAAGCCGATACTTGGACCGGAAAGAGCGGTTCGTTATGGGAGGTATCACCTACCATTCAAAAGATTGCCGACTACGACGAGATCGTCCCCATGCTGGCAGCCGGCAGCGAAAACACTGATGTAGAGGCAACGCTGATTTGGGTCGCGATGGAAAATATAAGTACAACGAAACCCAATCCCGCCGTCAAAGGCAAGATCGTACTGACAGATGCACCTGCCATGCCGGGTCATCTGTTTGCGCAGACCAACGAAGGATTGGGCGTCGTGTCGTTCTATTCGCCCCGTCCTCTGATTGACCCCATTCAGATTCCCAACTCAGGCATCGCGATGCGCAGAGGCGCTCAAAACGCAAACGCAGCCAAGCCATTGTTCGGATTCAACATCACGCCCCGCCAGGGCTATGAATTGAAATCGCGTTTGCTGGCTGGCGAAGAGATCAAGGTACAGGCCAAGGTCAAAGCAGAACGTGTCCAATTCGATATGACGACGCCCTACTGCTCCATCAAAGGCAGCGACCCGAATGCAGGCTCTATCATCTTCTCCGCCCATCTCTATGAAGGATATAACAAGCTGGGCGCTAACGATGACGCTTCCGGGTGCGCAGTGATACTGGAAGTCGCCAGGACACTTAAAACATTGATTTACAGAGGACTGATTGAACGTCCGAAGCGAACTTTGCACTTTGTCTGGGGCGACGAGTTTTCAGCTACCGGTCCCTGGGCGTCGAAAAACAGGGATATTACGGAAACTGCGTTGTGTAATATCAACTTAGACATGGTAGGCATCAATTTGAAACATAATAACTCCTACTATTGCCTCCATCGTACTACTTACGGTAATCCGCATTATATCAACGATGTAGCCGAAAATATAATGATCTATGTCGGTGAAACCAATCGCACCTCGATCCATGCTCCCGGCAGGAGTACCGATTACCGTAAACCCATCATCGCTCCCAGCGGCTCGGCCGATAATTTTCTGTATACCATCAGCGAACATTATGGAGCATCTGATCATGAGGTATTTAACGACTGGGGGATTCAAGTGCCCGGCGTGCTGATGATTACCTGGCCTGACATGTATTATCATACTTCGGAAGACAGGGTGGACAAACTCGATGCAACCCAACTCAAACGCGCCACTGTGATTGCAGCCGCTACAGCCTATACCATCGCCACAGCCGGTCAGGAAGGGGCATTACGCATTGGTGCAGAGATACTTGCAAACTCAAATAAACGCTTGGGTTTCTACCAGGATAAGTATGTGGATATGATTGCACAAGCCAAGACTGAAGACGTCGAAGCCATCTACAAAACAATCGTTTTTGCTGTCGAAGGGCACGCAAAGAACGAAAAAAACACATTGATGACGATTCAGGAGCTTGCGCCGAACAACAAGACAGTCAGTAATTTTATCACTAATGGAAGCGCTTTGATAGATAAAACGACCGGTAATATCATCGAATCGTTACAGCAATATGCCAAGGCTCGCGCAGGTAAAACGCTGAATATCACTTTATCGAAGGAAGAGGTAGCTGCATCGAAAACGTATCCAGTCCAGACGTCCAAACCCAAGGAAATGCGATACGGCGCTTTAAACAAGGCATTGGAATCGTTGTCGGCTGAGCAGCGCAATGAGTTTCGTAGCTTGACCTACACGGCAGATATTGCCCGCATGACAGATACCGGCAACAATTCTGTCCTCGACATTCAAAAAATGATCATTGCCCAATACGACGTAACACCCTCAATTGCAGACATCAACCGTTTCCTCGCCGTCTTAGAGAAAGAAGGATATGTCAAGATGGCTAAGCAATAAAAAAAGCAACCGTTTGAAAATTATTAAAGAGGCTGTCTCAAAAGTGTTTTTGCCACTAATTACACTAATTAACACTAATTGTTTTATCATGATAGTCAATAGAATAAGGAAATAAAAAAATCTTTAATTCGTGAAAATTAGTGTAATTCGTGGCTTTCAAGACAGCCCTTTTAATTGCTTAATAACGATAATGATCCGCTTTATAGGGTCCGGTGATGGGGACGCCAATATAATCGGCTTGTTTTTGTGTTAATTGCGTCAGTTTGACGCCGATACGTTCAAGGTGCAGGCGAGCTACTTCCTCATCCAAGTATTTTGGCAAGCGATAAACACCTATTGGATAGTCTTTCTGCCATAAGTCAATTTGTGCAAGCGTCTGATTCGTAAACGAGTTGCTCATCACAAACGAAGGATGGCCTGTGGCGCAACCCAGATTAACTAAACGGCCTTCGGCCAACAGGAATACCGAGCGGCCATCAGGGAAAGTGTATTTGTCCACCTGCGGCTTGATATTGACATGCCGGATGCCCTGAAAATGAACCAATTGATCGACTTGTATTTCATTATCAAAGTGACCTATATTACAGATGATCGCCTGGTCGCGCATGGCTTGCATGTGTTCGATGGTGATGATATCGCAGTTACCTGTCGTCGTAACAAAGATATTTCCCTCTTTTACAGCATCTTCCATCGTTATCACTTCAAAACCTTCCATGGCGGCCTGCAATGCGCAGATCGGGTCGATCTCGGTGACAAGCACGCGTGCGCCATACGACCGCATGGAATGGGCGCATCCCTTGCCAACATCGCCGTAACCTGCCACCACCACCACCTTACCGGCAATCATCACATCTGTTGCCCGTTTGATGCCGTCAGCCAGCGATTCGCGGCAGCCATAAAGGTTGTCGAATTTCGATTTCGTCACCGAATCATTCACATTGATGGCCGGCACAAGCAACTCTCCGCGCTCCATCATCTGATAAAGGCGATGCACGCCTGTGGTTGTTTCTTCCGAGACGCCTTTCATTTCGGCCACCATCCGATGCCAGCGTTGCGGGTCTTCCTGAAGAATGTTCCTCAACAGATTCAGGATAACCTGTTCTTCGTGGTTAGCGCCTTGTCTGTTGATTGTAGATGAATCATTTTCAGCCTTATAGCCCCAGTGAAACAGCAGTGAGGCATCGCCTCCGTCGTCAACAATCAGGTTCGGCCCTTTACCATCTGCAAATCGCAATGCCTGGTCGGTACACCACCAGTATTCTTCCAGTGTTTCGCCTTTCCAGGCAAACACCGGCGTCCCTGTCGCTGCAATGGCAGCGGCTGCATGATCCTGTGTCGAGAAAATATTACAACTGGCCCAGCGCACATCAGCTCCCAGATCGACTAATGTCTCGATTAACACGGCTGTTTGGATGGTCATGTGCAATGAGCCGGTGATACGCGCTCCCTGTAAAGGCTTTTGGCCGGCGTATTTGTTGCGTAACGCCATCAAACCCGGCATTTCGTGTTCGGCAATCTCGATCTCTTTGCGACCAAAATCCGCCAGTGTGATATCTGCCACTTTATAGGGCATATTCATTGGAAATAATTGTGACATAGACATTATATTGTTTTTGAAAGTGCAAAGATACAAAAACAATTAAGAATTTCCCCAAAACAAATCGTAGCAATTGATATTTTTTGTATTTTTGCATTTTTAATGTTTAAAAGTAAAAGCAATGGGAAAATCATTAGACAAGCAACCGGCAACACCTGAAAGTGTATGGGCTATTTTACAAGAAGTTTCTCAATTACAGAAAGAAACCGATCGTAGTATGAAAGAGACCGATCGTAGAATGAAAGAATTACAAAAAACGGTTGGCTCTTTGTCAAATAATCAAGGTTCGTTTGCAGAAGAATATTTTTTCAATTCGTTTGAAAACGGGAAACGAAACTTCTTCGGTGAAAAATTTGATGAGATTTCTAAAAATCTAACCCATTTTTGGCAAGGGCTTAAAGATGAATATGATATTGTACTGTATAATCACACTTCAGTGGCGCTTATTGAAGTGAAATACAAAGCACATAAAAACGATATTCCTGATGTATTGAAAAAAGCAGGCACTTTTCGTATATTGTTTCCTAATTATAAAGATTTTAAAATTTATTTAGGATTAGCCTCCCTGAGTTTTTATCCCGAATTAGAACAGGAATGTATCGAACAAGGCATTGCAGTTATTAAACAAGTGGGCGATTCAGTTGTAATTAACGATTCCAATTTAAAAGTCTTTTAATTAAAAAATCTTGATATTTCATTGCTAATCAGTTAAATAAATCAGTTTTGGTTTAAGATATAATTCAAGATTCAATGATCAATTAATCACGACTTATCATTGTCCGATTCAAGGTTGAAAAATAATTCTATAAAAACAATTAAAATGACGCATAGAAATTCTTTGAAAGTGTTAATGATTTCTCTTACAGGTCTTTTTTTGATGAATTGCTCGTCAGATGGATCTATCTTCAAAGAGTCGGGAGATATCGGAAACTGCAAACTGAAAGGGTCAATGCAATTTGACAATTCAACCGGCGTTTATACACTCACCGGCGCCGGAACAAATATGTGGGAGACGACTGATGAATTTTTTATGGTTTGGCGTCAGGAAACAGGCGACTTCTCATTGGCTGCGCAGATTGCTTTTGAAGGCGAAGGCGTCAATGCGCATCGTAAAATGGGTTTGATGATTCGGGAATCGCTTCAAGGCGACGCCAAATACGCTGATGTTTGCATACATGGCGATGGACTGACGTCGCTCCAATATCGCGAACGAACAGGTGCAATCACCCAAGAAGTGGTGGCCGATCAGCGGGCGCCGAATTACATTAAACTGGAACGCATTGGGCAGCGGATCATTATGAAAACTGCAAATGGAAAATATCCGGAAGAAATAACCGGTGAGATTACACTTGATTTTCCAGGTACCGTTTATATTGGCCTCTTTATATGTTCTCACGAACCCGATATACTTGAAACGGGCTATTTTTCGAATGTACAATACAAAAAACTCAAATAAAGTATTCATCATGAAACATCTTTTTAAATTAACATTTTGCTTTTTGCTTGTTTTTCAAGTATCTAATGCACAGCAGTCCAGCGTCACCAGTATCCTTGAAATCTATGATATCAAAGATGGTAAACGCACTGTCGTCAAGGAATTTCCTTTCTTAATTGAAGCGCCAAACTGGACGCCCGACGGCCAATGGCTGGTCTATAACAGTGGCGGCAAACTCTACAAGTTATCGCCCGATATGCCGGGAGAACCTTTAGAAATACCCACAGGCTATGCCACTCGTTGCAACAACGACCATGTCATCAGCGCTGACGGTCAACATATTGCCATCAGTCATGGCACCAAAGAAGACCGGCAGTCACGTGTCTATACACTTCCTTTTAAAGGAGGAACGCCACGATTGATTACACCCCTTGGACCCAGTTATCTACACGGCTGGAGTCCTGACAAAAAATGGCTTGCCTATTGTGCCAATAGAAATGGAAACTTCGATGTGTATGTGATCCCAGCCAAAGGAGGCGAGGAAATACGGTTGACCACAGCCGAAGGGTTGGACGACGGGCCGGAATATTCACCGTGCGGGAATTATATCTGGTTCAACTCCGTGCGGTCAGGATTGATGCAATGCTGGCGGATGAAAGCTGATGGATCGGAACAGACGCAAATGACTTTCGACACAGCGCGCAACTCATGGTTCCCGCATATATCACCTGATGGTCAACAGATTGTGTTTATCGCTTACAACAAAGATGATGTAAAGCCCGGAGACCATCCGGCCAATAAAAATGTTGTACTTCGGCTCATGCCGGCTAAGGGTGGCGAACCAAAAACACTGGTGGAACTGTTTGGAGGACAGGGAACTATGAATGTCAATTCGTGGGCGCCAGACAGCCGTCGCTTTGCTTTTGTCAGTTACCGCTTGAATAATCCTTAATTCATTAAAACTTAAAATTATGAAATTATCTCATTTACAATCTATTGCATGGACTGTTATCACCATGCTTATATTCGCACAGTGTCAAACAGATACAAAAGATACCGGACAAAACATGGCTGTTGTAGCTGTCGGAACCATTTCACAGGCCGACTGGACAGGCTCAGGACTGCCATCTTTAAACGATGGCATCACCAACACCCAAACTGGCCCAATGCGTGTGAGGGCAGACCAGCCGCTCGCTCCGCTACGCAACCAATGGGTGGAATATCAATGGTCGCAACCGGTCAGAACAAGCGAAATTGAAGTGTTTTGGTGGGATTGGGAAGGCACTCTGGCGCTCCCGCAGGCCTACCGCGTAACTTACTGGGACGGAAAGGATTTCGTTCCAGTCAACAACCCTCAAGGTTTGGGTTTTGCGGTAGCTGCCTACAATAAAACGACATTCGATGAGATTGAAACAACAAAGCTCAGGCTTGAAATAGATTCCGTTAGACAACTCAGGGCCTCGCTGCTGGAGTGGAAAGTGATTCAATCGCCTAATTCACAGAATCTTCCACCCATCATCACGACAAATGGCGACAGGACGGTGGTACTTGGCGGAACAACTTTCCTGACGGCGGCCGTCAAGTCAGTTTCCCCTATCCAAAAGGGAAGCTGGATAAAAGTATCCGGTCCCGGACGTGTCGAGTTTACGAATCAAGACTCATTGGAAACTGCTGCTCAATTCTCAGCCTTAGGCGAATATACGCTTGCTTTCGTTGCGCAGAAAGGCTCTTACCGTGTGCCTTCCAATGTGATTGTCAAGGTGATTGAGCCACTTCAGGAAGCGCGTCTCAACGTCGTCTATACCAAGAAATACTCCATCGATAATCCACTTTGGAACGATCGTGCGAAAGCGTTGATGGTCAATTGGATACCGTGGTGCATCGACCAGATTGAGAATCCTCATTTGACATTGGGGCAAGGTGGACTTGACAATTTTATGGAAGCTGCCAAAGCGCTGAAAGGTTTGCCTCACGGCCCTCATAAAGGCTATGTCTTCTCGAATGCCTGGGTACACCAAACTGTTGAAGCCATGTGTATTGCGCTGATGATAGACCCCAAAGGCGATCCGGAAATCACGGCGGCACAATCCAAAATGCAACGGACATTAGAGAAATGGATTCCGATTATCCTGTCAGCGCAAGAGCCTGACGGATACCTGCAAACGGCTTTCACCTTGCGTGACACAAGCCGGTGGGAACATCGCTGGGAACCAAAAAACAGACAAAATCACGAAGGTTATGTGGCCGGTTATTTTATCGAATCGGCCATCAATCATTATACCTTGACAAACGGCAAGGATTTGCGTCTCTACAATGCTGCCAAGAAACTGGCTGATTGCTGGGCAGACCATATCGGTCCCAATCCCGGACAGATCGAATGGTGGGACGACCATGAAGAGATGGAGATGGCATTGATACGGTTTGGTCGGTTTGTTAATGATATGGAAAACAACGGCGCCGGCGACCGGTATATACATTTAGCTAAATTCCTGATGGACAGCCGTCATGGAGGGAGTGAATATAACCAGTCGCATGTCAATGTGCAAAAACAGTATGAAGCAGTAGGACATGCCGTCCGTGCCGTCTATCTCTATTCGGCCATGGCCGACTATGCCGCCGAATCGAATGACCCGGATTATCAAAGTGCCGTTATCTCTCTGTGGGACAATATGGTAAATAAAAAATATTATGTCACCGGCGGTATCGGAAGCGGCGAGACGTCGGAAGGATTTGGACATAACTATTCACTCCCGCACAATGCCTATTGCGAATCCTGCTCGTCGTGCGGCTTGCTGTTCTTCCAGCACAAATTGAACCTCGCCTGTCACGACGCTAAATATGCCGACCTGTACGAAGAAACCATGTATAATGCCCTGTTAGGCGCGTTGGACATGACGGGTACGAAATTTTACTATCCCAATCCGCTGTCTGCCGTCAACGAACGGGCAACATGGCACACGTGTCCCTGTTGCGTAGGCAATATCCCCCGTACGTTGTTGATGATTCCTACGTGGACGTACATGACTTCTGACACCGGCGTGTATGTAAACCTGTTCATAGGCAGTACGATACAGTTGAAGGCAGTGGGTGGGACGGAGATTGAGATGGTTCAAAAAACCGATTACCCCTGGGACGGGCATGTAGCGATCACGGTGAATCCGAAGGAAGAGAAAAACTTCACGTTGTATATCCGCGTACCAAATCGCAAGACCAGTGAGCTTTACGAGCCTGTGCCGGCTGTCAATGGATTGCTGTCATTAGCCGTAAACGGACAGCAGATTGAACCTGTCATCCGCAAAGGCTATGCCGAAATCTCGCGCGTTTGGAAATCAGGCGATAAGGTCGAATTTGAATTGCCGATGGAAGTACAAAAGATCACGGCCGACCCGAAAATCGAGGCCACCAAAGGACAGGTAACGTTGCGCTATGGGCCGCTGATTTATAACTTCGAGGAGGTGGACAATGGCAACAGGATCAACGAAGGTCATCTCGGCACAGCTCCGCTGAAAGCAGTGTGGACGCCTGACTTCTTCAGTGGCATGGTGCTTATCAAAGGCGAATGGGCAGATGGCGCCCCGATGCTGGCCGTCCCTAACTTCGCCCGCATGAACCGGAACGCACCCCGCGACCCTCAAATCAGAACACCGAGATCAAATGTTTGGGTAAAAGAATAAACTTTTATTTGGTAAAAAATGGAAAATAAACAGCTATTTGATTTGCTTTTATCTGATTATCAAGTGCGTAAAAGCAAGAAACAAAAACTGCGATTCATCAATTTTGTGAAAGAACGATGTGTTGCGTTAGGTTTATCCTGTCAAATCGACGAAGGGAAAAAATGGGTCTATAACCGCAATATAGTGGTAGGCGATCTAAATAAAGCCCGTGTCATTTTTACGGCGCATTATGATACGTGCGCATGGATTCCTATTCCTAATTTTTTTGCTAAAAATCTAATTTTCTACATTCTATACACTTTGTTTTTTGCCGGATTACTTATTGCAGCCAGTCGGGGTATGGCTTTTCTTGTAACCAGTTGGATAAGTAATGCTGTATTGGCTGACACGATTTATAGGTTAGTAAATTTAGTTATTTTGTTTGCTTTATTATTTCAAGTGATGTTTGGGTTCCCCAATAAACATACAGCCAATGATAATACATCAGGTGTGGCAACACTTTTGTCCCTGATGCACCGTATGTCGGCTGAGGAACGCGATAAAGTGGCTTTTGTGTTTTTTGATAATGAGGAATTCGGTTTATTTGGTTCATCCATGTTTATGAGTTGGCATGGTTCAGAGATTGCCGCCACATTGCTGATCAATTTTGATTGCGTGTCGGATGGAAACCATCTTCTCTTTGTAAGTAAGAAATTAGCATCCGGCACTGAGAAATTTCCATTGCTGAAAAATATTTTAGAAGACAATGCGGTGGCCTTCAAAAAAATAGCCGTTTTTTCCTCTGCTTTACGAACGTTTTCTCCTTCCGACCAAATCCTCTTCCCCAAAAGCATCGGTGTGATGGCTCTAAAAAAGATGCCTGTCATCGGATTATATTGTGATCGCATTCATACTTCGATGGATACACGATTTGATACCCAAAATATCGAGTTTCTTACAAACAGTTTTAAGAAATTTGTTTCGCAGATTTAACAACAATCATATAGAACATTTCGGTCAAATGTTTGGGTAAAAGAGTAAATGGAATGTTTAGGTAAAATTTCTATAAACTATCAACTATTAACTATAAAACTACAAAAGGAGTTATTCAAACAAAAACGGCGTTGTCGCGGAGGCATTGTATCGTTTGTCTTCAAAGAAGAACTTTTCTTCGCCAAAAGCAGGCTTGAGTTGGTCGAACCAGGTTGCTTTCGGGTCATACTGTGCAAAAAACGGGATATGCACCCATTTGGGATTGCGTCCCTGCAGGAAACGCAACACAAACACCTTTTCGCCTTTCACCTCTGCAACGCCAAGCACCTGTATCTTACCGGGATGAGCGCTCATACTCGGCCCTCTGACCGTGCGGCACAGTCCGCTTACCTGGCGATAAGCCCTCCGAAAAATCTTCCAGCATCTCTCTAATGGAAGTTCAAAATATTCTTTTGCGCCCGTATCGCGTGCAACAAACATATAGTACGGAAACATTCCGAGGTCGACCTGCTTGCGCCACATCTCCGCCCACACCGCCGGATTATCATTGATGTTGCGCATGAGCGGCGACTGCGTCCTGATCTGTGCGCCGACGCTTTGAATCCGCTCAATCGCCTGTTGCATAGCCACTGTCGACAGTTCGCGCGGATGGTTGAAATGCGCTTGAAAAGAAAGATTTTTGCCTGCCTCCCTGATGGCACGAAAGAGTTGGAGAACCTGTTCGCTGTCATCGTCGGTCAGGTATCGGTAAGGCCAGTAGGCTAATGACTTGCTCCCAATCCGTATGGTATGGATATGTTCAAAGCCCGGCCCAAGCAGTGGCAGGATATAACTTTCTAATATAGAGGCGCTCATCACCATCGGATCACCTCCCGTGAACAGCACATCGGAGACTGATTTCTTCGATTTAAGGTATTTGAAGAGCAGATCAGCGTCTTTCATGGCAAATTTCAACTCGTTCATCCCTGAAAACTGAGGCCAGCGAAAACAAAATGTGCAGTACGCATGACACGTCTGTCCCTGGCTTGGAAAGAACAGCACGGTTTCGGGATATTTATGCTGGACGCCTTTCAGTTTGGTTTCGCCCAGAAAAGGCACGTTATGTTCCTGGCCGGACGGATTGGGATTCAAGGTCAGCCGGATATGATCGACGGCTTTGTCCAGCGTATGCTTATCGGGGTGAGAATCAATAAGTTTTACGACTTTTTCATAATGATTTTTCGACAACATACCTTGTCTGGGAAAGTTAAGTGTAAAAATCGGATCGTTTTCCACATTGTCCCAGTCTATCAACTCATCGATCACATAATTGTTTGTCTTAAAAGGAAGTACATGACCTACAATTTCAATATCGCGTTTGAGGGATTCGTTCACCCGATCCATTTGCGGTATCGAGCGAAAATTTTGCAGCGTGTAATAATGTATCTTTTTCATGTGTTAAAATTTTATGCTGTTGAGTAATCATCATGTCAACGGATGTGTTCCATCAAAAAAACATGGATAGTGCATGTTTTTTTTCGACAAACAAAGATAGTTTTTTAAAAAGTAAAAGCAAGCGTTGCCCATCAAAAAAACGGAAAAACAGCGATTTTTTAACGTTTATTATATTAACAAAATATTTTTTTGTATCTTTGCAACGCATTTTTAAAAAACTTGCTATTAATGGTTGATGCTATGCAAATGATTAACAATAAACCGACAGACTATTCTCAATTTTTGGTTGAGATAAAGGAGCGTATCCACAAAAGCAGATACGAAGCGGCAAAAATCGTAAATCAGGAAATCATACAACTTTATTGGGATATCGGACGGCTTATAACCGAAAAGCAACAAACGCTCGGTTGGGGGAAATCCGTAGTGGAAACACTTGCTGAAGATTTGCAAAAAGAATTTCCCGGAATGACTGGGTTTGGAAAATCTAACTTATGGTCTATGGCGCAGTTTTATTCTGAATACCACGCAGATACAATTCTCCAACCATTAGTTGGAGAAATCAGTTGGTCAAAACATTTGGTCATTATGTCGAAGTGTAAAGATATGCAGGAAAGGCAGTTTTACATTTTAGCAACCAAAAAATTCGGCTGGACAAAAGATGTATTGATACACCAGGTGGAACTGAAAACGTATGAACGTTATTTGTTGGGGCAAACAAATTTTGATGATACACTGCCCGAAAAAATCAAAAAACAGGCAATTCTTGCCGTCAAAGACGAGTATAATTTTGGTTTTGCCGATTTGTCGGACGAACATTCTGAAGCCGATTTGGAACATGCATTGATAAAAAATATTCGCTCTTTTTTAATCGAATTTGGCGGCGATTTTTCCTTTATCGGGAATCAATATCGCATCGAAGTGGAGGATGAAGAGTATTTTATTGATTTGCTGTTGTTTCACAGACGGTTGCAATGTCTGGTAGCGGTGGAATTGAAAATCGGAAAATTCATTCCCGAATACAAAGGCAAAATGGAATTTTATCTCAATTTACTGAATGATCGCATCAAACTTCCACATGAGAACGATGCAATCGGCATTATTGTGTGTAAAGAAAAAAAGCGCACCATTGTGGAATATGCCTTGAAAGATTCAAGAAAACCCATTGGCGTAGCAACCTACAATTTATCGGCAACTTTGCCCGATGCTTACATAGAATTATTGCCGTCGCCTGAAAAAATCGCCGAAAAGCTGACTGGATTTATGTAACAGATTGATGCTTAATTAAAAATAAAATTACAAACTTGAAATATATTTCATCGGTTTGCAATTGTCGAACATTTCGCGTAATTTTGCACACTGAAAGTTATGGATGACTTTCAGGGATAGATTATTTAATGAGATGGCAATGAGGAATTTTACATGTGTACAGGATATCGGAAACGTAAAGCAGGCCGTACGTGAAGCGTTAGTAATCAAGCAAGACCGTTACCGTTATAAAGCGTTGGGGGAGAATCGGACGCTGCTGATGATATTTTTCAATTCCAGTTTGCGCACGCGGTTAAGTACGCAAAAGGCAGCGATGAATCTGGGAATGAACACCATCGTGCTGGACGTCAATCAGGGAGCGTGGAAGCTGGAGACCGAGCGGGGCGTGGTGATGGATGGCGACAAACCCGAACATTTGCTCGAAGCGATTCCCGTGATGGGTTGTTATTGCGATGTGATCGGCGTGCGTTCGTTTGCCCGTTTTGAAAACAAGGCAGACGATTATAACGAAAAGATACTGAATCAGTTCATACAGTATTCAGGCCGTCCTGTCTTTAGCATGGAAGCGGCTACGCGCCATCCGCTGCAAAGCTATGCCGACCTGATTACGATCGAAGAATTTAAAAAGCGTGCATGTCCGAAGGTGGTGTTGACGTGGGCGCCTCATCCGATGGCGCTTCCGCAGGCCGTACCCAACAGTTTTGCCGAATGGGTCAATGCTGCCGGATATGAATTTGTGATCACCCATCCTGAGGGCTATGAGCTTGATCCTGTGTTTATTGGCAATGCGCAGGTCGAATACGACCAGCGGAAGGCATTTGCAGGCGCCGATTTTATCTATGCCAAAAACTGGTCTGCATATATGGATCCGCATTATGGCAAGATATTGAGCAAAGACCGTGCGTGGACGGTGGATGCCGAAAAGATGGCATTGACGAACGACGCCTATTTCATGCACTGTCTGCCGGTGCGCCGGAATATGATTGTGACGGACGACGTTATCGAAAGTCCCCAAAGCATTGTCATCCCGGAAGCCGCGAACCGCGAAATCTCCGCCCAGGCTGTCCTAATGAAATTGCTGCAAGGGCTTTAGCCGCATCCTGTAAAAGAGGAGTTTTACACCATAAATTTTAGCTTTGACCTTAATCTTAACGAAAATATAACAATTCGTTAACAATAAGATAACGTCAGAAAATATTTTTTGACTGTTATTCTACATACTTTTGCGGCAAATTCAGCAGGATGATAACATCAAAAACAAAAGAAAGATTGTTCTACAGAGCGGTTTACGAACTTGCCTTCGACCGGAAAGCGGAGTTTTTTTACACAAACGACAGCGATGCGATCCTCGCTTTTCTGCAGGAAAAATTCTGGGGAGAAAGTCTGGAAATCAGAAGCAGGCTTTTATGTAAACTGTTCGATTATGATGCAACGGTAAATCCCCAATTTAAAAAGGATTTGAAAATAAAATCAAGCATATTAAAGCAGTTTCTCACTACTTTACTTCCAAAAGAAGACCCACCTTTTTCAACGTTTTGATCGAAACAGATTTATCAGCAGATAAATAGCCACGTAATTTTGAGATAAATACATCCAGACTTCTGGAATTTGAATTATAATCATAATCCGCCTGCCAGTATTTTTCGATGAAATCAGCCCTGTCAACCACCTTTCCCATGTGTTCACAAAGCATCGCTAATATGTTGGATTCGAGTGCAGTCAAATGTTGTTTTTCCGATTTATACTGAAGTAAATATTGCTGGGGATAAAATGTATATTCGCCTAATTGATAGACAGTTTCTTCGGTACTGTCCGGCTGTTTCCGGGTTAATTTGAGCACTGATTTTATATGAGCGTCTAATTCTTCGTGCTGAAAAGGTTTTTTGATATACAAATCGGCTCCGGCCTCATATCCGCCGGTCACATCACCCGGAGAAATTTTCGCGGATGCAAAAATTATCGGGATGTGCGTATTTGTCGAACGAATCTTTTTGACCATTTCTGTACCGTTCATAAATGGCATCTCAACATCCGATACGATTACATCA
>Ga0209629_10000353_pt1 | contig 24309 bp, 15 predicted proteins | sample TergutCu122P5_FD_187286 | JGI IMG/M metagenome (GOLD analysis project Ga0209629, IMG submission 187286) | Cubitermes ugandensis P5 segment gut microbial communities from Kakamega Forest, Kenya - Cu122 P5 (SPAdes) (version 2) | ecosystem: Host-associated > Arthropoda: Insects > Digestive system...
ATGCTCTGTGGAAATCTTCCTGTAATTTGTTAGTGGATAATACTTGCCTTCAGTCTGTTACATTGTATTATATTTGTAATTTTCACTCTCTTACATTATGACTCATGATTTTAGTACATTTTTTAATCTTGTTGTAACATTTTATTTTGTATTTATATATGTTCCAACTTCATGTGGATGGATAACCTAAGCTCATGACTAGATAAGACCTGTGGAAAATTGTTGCAGTTTTTGAAATCTTGAGATGGTTACTTTTCTGGGTTGTTACTCAGTGTAAATTGGTAGTTAGTTAACGGATTTTTGTGACAACCTATTTGTCCTATCTTCAAGGGTCAAGTGGTCAGAGAAGAACTGATACCTTACTGACATACTATGCTTATTCAGTGCTATTCAATCTTATGCATAGTAGTCAGTGTGAGACACTTTGAAGTAAAGATTTAACTTAATGCATACACTTCAGAGTTGTGAAATTCTCAAACACAATTAAATTTATACTCAGATGCTCAGCTGCATAGTATAAAAGTGTGCACTAACCGGTCCTAACACGTAGTGGTGTGCTACAAAGTTTTTTGGCAAAAACTGGGCACTGAAGTACAGACTTAAGTATAGCTTCCATTGCTGCTTTTTTTTTTCTGTCATCCTCTACTCCTGTTTATAACTGCTAAAAACTCTGTCATACTAACATAAATAAGGACATGACAGCAAGTATTAGGCTTTAATGTATAGGATTTTTTCATGTGTTTTTAACCTGTTGGGGTCCTGTCAAATATGTCATCATTGATTGCTGTTGGAATATTGTTTGATGTTTAATTAGAAGACTAAAAGCACGTGAAATCTGTTCAATACAGTTGAGCAGTAAATCATTCTCAGAACTTATTTATTTATTTTATTGTTTATTTTTGTTTATTTATTTTAGTTTTGTGATTCATTTTCCATAATTTTTATGATATTTTATCCATCCTATTATTTTTTCTTAGCCTCTTCTTATTGCTGTTGGTATTCACATTGTAATTTGTTTGTGCAGTTCCACCACCAAGTAATCCATGCCACCCAAGTCCGTGTGCTGCCAATGCATACTGTGAAGTACTGGGAGGGCAAGCGGTGTGTACATGTATGGAAGGTTTTGAAGGTGACCCTTCAGTTAGCTGTCATCCTGAATGTGTGCTCAACACAGATTGTCCATTGGACAAGGCTTGTCTAGACAGAAAGTGCATAGATCCATGTTTTTCGGGTGCTGTTTGTGGTCTGAGAGCCATCTGTTTGGTTAGAGATCATACTGCAACATGTGCATGTCCAGAGGGACATACAGGAGATGCTTTCATCCAGTGCATACCAAGACGTAAGTAACATGTATCTCGTAAATGGAGTGTAACATTAAGGATTGCTGCCTTCTGGAGTATGATGCAGCATGTTCTGGTAGCTAGTTACCATCAATGCAGAGGAACCTGCTTTACTATCTTCTGCTCTAAAGATTGAAGCAGCTACAAGAACACATGGTGTCACAGCCCAGAAGACCACAGCTTTATGTTGTTGCTTTGAGAACATTAAATCTTGCAGAATGTGGCACTGTTTAAATAGTATTCTGTTCTTTGTAATTGTTACAGTGTGGAATATGAACATGAAAGTAGGTAACATGCTTAAAGTGTGTCTCACCCTTATCAGACCAATGTCAGTTTACACTCAACAGCATGTTCCATGGTATTAGGTCCAATTTCAAGCTAAAATTGGCTCATTACTTCACAATGTCTTGTCTGTTTTTCCCTAAGCTCCTTCATCTAGTGGTTCCTCATTTAACTCTGCAGATTAGAGATTTTCTGAAAAATTAATTTGGACCAGACTGTTGGAATTCAAGAAACTAGTTTGGACTGAAAAATGTTCAAGAATATCTACATACATACTAAAATAAAACAGTAATTTTACTGCTTGTTTAATATGAGTATGAAACTGGTATTTTACATTAAGGGAAAAACAAAGATTAAGGATGTTGAGGAAAATATTTGAAATTTAGGGAGAGCAAGTAATATGGGGCTAGAGAATGTTACATAGTGAGGAACTTTATAATTTATAATTTTCTGGATGATGCATCCAAGCATGCATGGGAGGTATGAGAAGTGCATTCAAAATTTTATTTATAAAACCTGAATGAAGAAGCCTGCTTGAAGATATAAGTGTACATGGGATGATAAAATTAATGTGGATCCACAACAAATAGGGTAGGAAGGCATGGTGTGGGTTTATTTGGATCAGAATAAGGGTCAGTGGGAGGCTGTTGCGGAGATGGTAATGAGCCTTCAATTGCCACAAAAGGCAGGTACGTGGATTTGGTTGCTTTGTTGAATGGAATTGCTGCCTGTTAGAGTGGGTGAGTCACATATCTCGTGTTCCAGAGTGCAAGATGTGGATTTGGAAGTATGAAATAAGGTTGTACAGTGAATTCTTAATGACAAAGTACAGACATGGATGGACATAAATTTGTGTGTGTGTTGGCATGTCATATGATTTTCATTACCATATATTTTTTAAGGAAATTCTTAAAAACCAATTATTTGTTTGCAGCACCAGTTCCAGTAGAAAAGAACGTGACACGTCCTTGTGCTCCATCACCATGTGATCCAGGCATTCAGTGCAATGTTTATGGAGGTCAAGTGGCTATGTGTGACCCTTGCAGTGGTCCCAGTGGCATCTATAACCTTCTCTGTCGTCCTGAATGTCTTGCTCATTCAGACTGTCCATTCAATTTTGCCTGTCTTGGACGTAAGTGCCGTGACCCATGTCCTGGATCCTGTGGTGTGAATGCCAACTGTATGGTCATTAACCACAATCCAGTTTGCAGTTGTCCAACTGGATTAGTGGGCAATCCATTTGAGCACTGTTCTGTTCCTCCCCCACGTAAGTATCATAAAACTATAATGTGCCTCATGCACACATTTTATTAGTCCTGAGAGAGTGTTGTGTTTAAATTAAAATAAGAAAATAGGTTGTTGTCACTGAAGGAAAGAAGTGGAAAGAAAGATAAAGGGAAAAGATTTTAAGTTATAATTATGAAAGAAGGCCATATTTCATTTATATAATAGCATTCACAGACTCACTTTAAATTACAGACAAGAAGTTCTGGGGAAAATATGTAATACCTGCTTTTCTAGAAATATATTCATCTGTTTAGTCTGGCTAACAAAGTATAGGTTGGTAAGTGCACTGTTTAGTAGTTCATTTCTGTGCGTACCTTACACTAGTATGGATTACATCTACCTCAAATTTTCACAAGTCACCTGCAACTTTTTTGCCTTTTAGTGAAACTTTTTTCTCTGATTGTGATTGTTGACTTGTGCATAGAATTTATAGGTATGATTCTGGTATGTTTAAATTCAGAATTGCACATATATAACTATAAAGGATTATTCATGCTCTTAAACTGAAAGCTAAAGGTATGTTTTGTACTGAGGATGCTATGAATATTTTGAGATTTGAGGTGTTTGCAGTGTTGCTGTTGAAGGCTCAGTTCTTGTGGGATGTTATGCCATGTCAGCTGGTAAGTAGTTACTGATATTTCAGAGGCAGTATGCTTCTTTGAAACATTTGTAACTACATACCAGTGGACACAGTGTAACATCCTAGAAGACTTGACCGCGCGCATGTGAGCATGTGCGCATGCGTGCGCACCCGCTTGTGTAGGCATGTGCATGTGTGTCTCTACCATATTGTATGGTCTGTTGACTTGAGCAAAGTCATTAAAATTTTACCCATATCCATTTTACATTTTAAACATCACCAATTGTACATGCACCTGTTGCTTTCTCTTTTACTGGATCAGCCTAAGAGTGGAACAGACTTGTCAACAGATTTAGGAAATGGAGAGACATGCAAGACTATCACTTAAAAATGGCAGAACATTAGTAGTGGGTTGTAAGTGGGGGTACTTCAACAGTAGTGAGTGTTTAAATATAATAGAAGAACAGACAATTAGTACAGAATGTAACCATGGAACAGTTACTTCTAATATAACACAATACCACTAGGAGTGGTACAGTCCAAATTAATTGGTGCTATTAAATTACCTTTCAGATATACCTCAGGATACATGTGAGACAAAACAATGTGGTGCTAATGCTGTTTGTGTGGAAAGAAATGCAGTCTTAATATGTGTGTGCAAACCAGAATACTTTGGTAACCCGTACTTGGCATGTCGGCCAGAGTGTGTTCTCAACACTGACTGTCCTAACAACCGTGCCTGCATCAATAATAAATGTGAAGATCCATGTGCTGGAACATGTGGTGTTGGTGCTCAATGTGAAACTGTGAATCATGTACCAGTCTGCTTCTGTCCACTTCAGATGACGGGAGATCCATTTTTCTCCTGCTATCCACTTAGGCCTGGTATGGAACACCTTTGTAACTTTTAACACAGTAAATACAGTGCTGAAACAACAAAGTAGCAAATTATGAAACTGTGTCTGGAAGTGACATGGAGTGAAAGTGTGTACCAAATTGCCCATATTTTATGAACCATATTAAGTAATATATAAAATGTATTATACAATGCTAAAAGTACCAACAAGTATGCCATCTCTAGCACGCCACCTATGCCTGTGGTTTTATCAACTGTACATTTTAGTTTTATTGAAGCAGTTGTTACTTAGATGATCTGTAGTAACATAAGCAAACCTAACCTCACTTATACCTGAACTGATACATAGTTTTATTGCCCTTAGTGGGAACTGAACCATATTTATTTAGCACAGCCAGTCACTCCACTGACCTAGCCATTTTTACAATTTGCAATTCAGCTGACATAGAAGGGCCACAGTAAGGATTGCACACATAACAATACTAGGTCCGTCAGCACACAGAACAGTCCCAGCAAACTCCATTCTGTAGTCCATGATACAGAGGAACACAAATACTGTATATGTGTGTGGTTACGCTTGAGTAGCATTTGTATTATGGCCATATACATTTAAAATAAAGGGATCCTCTCATGATGAGTTTCTTTCTGCACACATTTCTCACACACTACTATTATATTTCAATTTACTGCTGCCATCATCTACAGAAGGGATGACTGGCATTTAGGTAACTTCAGTGATGAAGTACCAAATAGCAGATCCCTTACCTGTTGTTTGTCAGCCCAGTGAACATGAAGGTCTTCTCTCAGGGAAATATATGTAGGAGGTCTCTGCAATGTCCGCAGTCCACTACTCCGGCTATTACTCGCAATTAAACACAAACTTAACTCCCCTGGTTTATTGAAGAATGTTTCGCTGTTATTATCTTACAGTAATTATGTAAACTGGTAGCATGTTAAATGCGTGAGTAAATTCAGCTAATTATCACTTTGTTAACACAGCTGTACAAATGTTTAAATTTTATGTTTACTATATGTTTTCAACTCAGCTTAAAATTTAGCTGCCCTTACACTGATATCAATTATGCCACTTTCTGATTGAAATTTTGTCATAAATGATCAGTTTTAATGGAGCACCCAAACTTAGCACCCATGCTACTCCAACTACCAGAATGGAGTGTCTCCTTAACTAGTTTGCATCTCATCACAGTTTCGAAAATCGCATTCCCCTTTCTGCATACCAAAATGATTCTATTGGCTGAAACGCAAATTTAGTGAAACCGTATAGGCCAACTTTACTTTTTTGGATAACTAAACGTGATTGGTTGCGCTAATTTCAGCCAGTCAGCCCTGGACTTATGACAAATGAACATTTTGGGGTGTCTCTCACTGGCACTTCCTGTTCAAGGAATTATGTCCTCAATAGTGTCAAGTGTCGAGTTTCACTAAGGAACTCCATTCACTCTGACAGTTGATGATGTTCTGCCCAGGCTTATGCTTTTGAATGCCTTAGCTGCACTCAGTCTGTCCTGCTGTCTTCCTGAGCTAATTTCATTTTACAGCCAAAAGTCCCTTTTCTAATTAACTGACACAAAAAGAATTTATCTCAATAAGCCTATTCAGGGTTTGAACCTGAATCACCAGAACATTTCACAACTTGAATCTGAAAGCTTGCTAACAGTGATGTATTTAGGAAATATCTGTGTAAATTGGGTGATTGAATTTTATTTTTGATGTACATGTTAAATGCAGTTTTGTAACTTGTAGTCACTGATTGTGTTAAATTCTGTTATGTTTTCAACAGAACCTCCTGTGCCTATAAATCCATGTGACCCATCGCCGTGTGGTCCATACAGTCGATGTCTTGTGTCGCCTCAAGGTTTTGCAACTTGTTCTTGTCTTCCTGATTACCGAGGTGCTCCACCTGTATGTGCTCCTGAATGTGTTGTAAGCTCAGACTGCCTGCAGACCTTGGCGTGTGTGAACCAGCATTGTACAGATCCATGCCCTGGGACCTGTGGTATTGGAGCACGCTGTGCTGTCATAAACCACAATCCTATATGTAGCTGTCCACCAGGTTATGTAGGAGATCCATTTGTGAGCTGCCAGAAGCCAATGGAGCCAGGTGAATCTTCTTATTGTTCAGTAGAATCCCAGCTTAGCAAACATCTGTATTAAAATGACTTTAAAAATTTGGTTTTGGCCTTCAGCATTGTACACTACAACACAGTTTTTTACCTACTAAAGGAGACTGTGTCAGACAGGCCATGTATTGGATGCTTATAGAGTAACATTTGTATACCAGAGAATATCTTCTACCAGAGCATTGGTTTGTTGATTGGTTAGTTGGTTGGTTGGTTGATTGGGTGGGTGGGTGTTCGGTTAGTATAGCTTGTTAAGCATTAAATTAGTTATTTAGTTACTTTATGTGACAATAAATCCATAAAATGAAATGTGTGTGTGAAAGATTAGAATGTGAACTGTAACTGATATAAGGCACTGGCACTTGTACTTGATGGGGTTCATGGGAATGAAGACTGAATTATTTGGTATAATTAAAAGCTGGGTAAGTACTGTTTATGTCCAAAAGAATAGTAAGAGAACATACAGTAAAACCATAACTTTACATTCCTTATTTTCCATTTTCCACAGTGTTACCAACTTTTGTGTGGTTGTGGTGAAATGCTCATAGTAACCATGTTTCCAGGATTTTATGCCATTTTAGGTGGTCCCCAGAAACATAAAATCTGGGTTTACTATATTTCCTCACTACTGCTGATTATGCCATTTATTGATGTGCTTGCTTTTACAGAAACACCAAGGGTGCCAGAAAATCCATGCATTCCATCACCTTGTGGTCCAAACTCAATCTGTCAAGTGAAACAAGGTCGACCAGTGTGTTCTTGTGTAGCCAACTATATTGGAAGTCCACCATTCTGTCGTCCAGAGTGTGTTCTCAGTCAGGAGTGCCCATGGGACAAGGCATGCATCAATGAGAAGTGCCAGAACCCCTGCATAAACAGTTGTGGATCCAATGCAAAGTGTGATGTAGTCAACCACACACCATTCTGCAGTTGCTTGGCTGGTTACATAGGAGATGCATTTATTGGCTGTTCAAAGATAGTTACACGTAAGTATCTACATGATAAAGTACTTTAAATCTTAGGTTTAATTTTATTTGATTGTAGTGGTTAAAATGATATGGAATGAAGCAAGATGCTGCTACCTTGTACAGCATATCTAAAGCTTTGTGAGATTTTACGTTCTCACAACAATACTGATGAATGATACCAGGTTTCACTATGGTATAAATGAGATCTTTGCTCTTCTGGGATGTTATGCAGTGTAGGTTGGTGTGTAACATCCCTGAAGAGCAACGATCTCGGTACTCATGAAGATTGTAATCGTTTGGGCTATGGTCCTGTGTAGATTGGTGTATACATTTAGTTACCAGAGTTTAGAATCTACATGATCACCCTTATTACCATGTTCGTCCCTACATACTCAGTCTGGTACGTGATCCTCTTTTGGGAAATGGTTGTGGTTCACCGAATCACATATAGATTTAGTTTTTTTTTTTTTGTTTATTTACTAATTTTATACATGGTATAAAGAAAAGGGGTGATGTATAAAGTCAAAAGCAAATCACATATTATGCAAATAACATGGTCACTAGCACTCACTCACATCACACTCATACGCAACTGCTGTCCTCCCTCGACTGCCAGTGTCCATTATCGGCTGCCAGCCATTAGCTCATTTAAATTTCTCTCCGTACCACTCCTCCTATCTATCACTAACGGTCCCTGAACATACGTTACCAGCTTAAACTTATAACGCATGGCCATATACCATTCGTACCAGATGCCAGCAAACCTAATAACTATACTAAAATGATCGGCTACAAGGAGGTACTGCCTTCCTCCATATTCAGAATAGTACAATCTACATTGTGCCATACGTGTGAAGCCTGCATTCTTTCAATTAGAAACCATTCCACTTCTTAGAGTATGTGTAATTTCAGGGTGCTAGATCCCAGCCTACACTCAAGTATTGCATAACTGCAAAATCAGCCGCTTGTCGAGTGCATAATGTGGAGAGTTGTAAGACTAGTCAGAAAAACGTAAATAATTTTTATGAGATTTGGTTTCCCGTTTAAATTTGTATGTTTTGTTTGACATAGAATTACCTCATTTTGAGGGCATTAGAACTACAATAGGCACTCCATGCTATGCTCTTAAAAAATACATTTACTTCCAAATGGAATATGTCAAAGTCTCAAGAAATTTGAAAATTTAAATATACTTCTTTATATCTGATTATTCATTGTCAGTTATGCTAGAATTGTTGAAGGAGCATTTTCATAGTCATACATGTGACAAAGTGAAATTTATTTTAATCTTGATAAATGCCCAGGGGAATTTTTAACCCTACATTAATTGTGTTTGTAATTTTTAAGGTAACATGTCTAATTTTGTCCAAAATACTAAAGAGTCTGTATGAACCATAAAAATATTAATAGTACAAAAAATATTCTTCATAATTAGTAATGGAATGTTAATGAAAGGCTACAACAATTGCGTTTGTGTATAATATGTATGTGTATATATATATATATATATATATATGAAACACATTTTTCCAGGAGTTGTAATGGTTGTGTGACTTATACATGTGTATGTGTTACTTTTATTATCTGTTCCAGCTGAGCCAAAACCACCTTTACCTCCAGATCCCTGCAACCCATCACCCTGTGGAGAGAATGCCCAGTGCACAGCACGAGATGGCGCAGCTCGTTGTACATGTATACCACCTTACAAAGGCAACCCTTATGTGAGCTGTCAACCAGAATGTGTTATTAACTCAGACTGTCCAAGTCATTTGGCTTGTGTGGCACAGAACTGTCGCGATCCTTGCCAGGGTGTTTGTGGTGTTAATGCTGAATGTGATGTTGTAAACCATGTTCCAGTGTGTTCATGTTTGCAAGGCTTCACGGGTGATCCCTTCCAGTCATGCAGACAAGAACCATCAAGACGTGAGTACCAATATTTTTATAATTCCTTATTCATAGCTTTTTTTTTTATCAAGTTTGAAGGATTTCATATGAGTTAGAGTATGGCATAAAATAATTTATTAATCTATTATTGTTTTATGAAAAGTCTTTGAAACTGTAAAATTCTTCCACATTTTAGAGGCATGACCAGTTTGAAGTAATAGGGGTTGCACAATTGTAGACTGCGTGATAGTTGTAATAATCTAGTTAGGGTTGGATTTAGTATAATTTGTCATATATGAATAAATGTTAAGTCCAAACATTAAGAGAGTCAGTTAAGTAAAATCTTGGTAGGCCCCAAGTCATGGAACGTACATTTTTAGATTTTATTGTATGGAGTTTTTTACATGGAAGTTACAGATATGCATAGAATTTTCTTCGTATAATACCAGTGATTTTCTTAAGGTACAGAGTTTACCATTTTTGCAAGATTTGGTGTTCTCTGAGCGGTGCTGATGAAGATATCCATCTGCCTGGATATGATGCCATGTATATTAGTATACATTGCAAGAACACTTGGACTATCCTGAAGATAGAGGCAGGAGGCTCCTCTGACACCTTGCCTTGGTACTTATGTATATATATGGCATTGTATTCCAGAAGACGGAAATCTTCATTGGCCATGTTTGTTAATTTTTTTAATTTTGTAGTCTGCAGTACCACTGCTGCTAAGGAAAAAACTTCCCTTTACTTGTTAGTCTGAAATAGAATCAAGCCGAAAATTAACAATATTCCTTGAAACACATGACCCATGATTGTTAATAAAATCACAGTAGTGTGGTAGTTACTGGTGAAAATAAAAAAGTTGATGCAAAACTACATTGAGAGTGGTTAATACTGGAATGGTATACTGCCTCTTGTTTCTACGTTGTAACTCCTTCATTTCATTCATTTCAGTAATTTTTTTAAGTGTTTGATGTAAATTCACAAAATAAATGTTAAGTGATTTTCTCAAACTGCTGTTATTAAAGGCAGTTGTACTACGGTAATACAGGTTGATTGTTATATAAATGTTATTCATAAACCCCTACTGACTGCTACTGTGATAGAGTAAAACTGGTTATAGAACTAAAATTACAGTAGTATTGTATAAACTTTATGTTGTTCCATGTACTCAGCTCATTGCACAAGCCAAATTCACAGTTTTAATTACATATAAATATTAAAGACCTACATCTGACATGTTTTGGTACAAGTGTACCATCTTCAGGGAGCACAAAGTGCTAGTTTTAAAACCAATTGCCAGTGATTACCAATGAATAATAACTTAATCATTGGAATTTTGTTTTTAAAACTGGCATTTTGTGCTCCCTGAAGATGGTATTATCATCATGTCCACCACCACCACCACCACAACCACAACCACAATCACAATCACAACCTAAACCACCACCACCACCACCACCACCACCATCGTCGTAACACAGAATGACCTTATATCAAAAAAGACATTATAGATATTTAATATTGTTTCATCATAAATCCTTAGATGCTCTAGCATATCTACATAAGATAGTATACAGATAAAAAATTATTGTATGTATGGCTGCAAACAATCTGATCACTTTTTGAACAGCTCTACCACCACAGAATCCATGTGAGCCGTCACCTTGTGGACCAAATAGTGTGTGCCGAGTCACCAATGGCCTTGCAGTGTGCTCTTGTCAGCCCAATTTTCTTGGTAGTCCTCCATCATGCAGGCCAGAGTGTGTAGTTAGTTCTGAGTGTCCTCAGAACCAAGCGTGCATCTCACAGAAATGTCAAGATCCTTGCCGTGGGACCTGTGGTATCGATGCCCGATGTCAGGTTGTTAACCACAACCCCATCTGCAGCTGTCCCTCACATTATACAGGCGATCCATTTGTCCAGTGCATAAAAGAGGGTAAGAAATTTTGAAGGGATACTTTATAAGAATTCTTTTTGAAGGGAAATATGATATAAAGCAGTAAGTTGCATTTCATACAGTCCCTGTTAGTTTATGATGTGTGTGAATATATGATATTCCTCCCAACAATGGATGCATTTTAAACCAAAACAAATCAGTTACACAGGAGAAGGAATATATCAAATGTTACGTCTTACATTCTCTTTTAATCCAACATGCTGTAGTGAATCACATTTAAAAGAGTGTGCTTTACCAACTAACAGTATCTGTGTAATAGTCCTACAAGTTTTCCTGTTCTCTTTGTGCTATTGTTGAAGCTGTGTGGTTTAAAGATCTGTAACCTGACTTAATGATTTTTCCATAGAACCCAAGCCTGCACCACCAGCAAACCCATGTGTTCCATCACCCTGTGGAGCCAATTCTGACTGCCGAGTGGTAGATGAACGACCAGTCTGCTCATGTCTCACTGGAATGTTGGGTGCTCCACCAAACTGTCGGCCAGAGTGTCTTATCCACCAAGACTGCCCAACACATCTTGCTTGTGTTCGTAACAAGTGTCGTGACCCTTGCTCTGGTTCCTGTGGCTTCAATGCAAGGTGCACTGTTCACAATCATCAGCCAGTGTGTACATGTAATACTGGTTTCGAGGGAGATCCATTTTCTGGCTGCAATCCAGTTCAAGGTAGGATGAATCATCAGTGCATGGCTTGCATGGGTTTGGCTTATGTTCAAGATTAACTTCAGTTTGTGCACAAAATGTGCTTTATCTGTAGCCTTCCAGCTATTTTATGATATTATCCAATGGCACTAGGGGCATAGCTAGCAGGGGGCAAGTAATATGAATTCTGCAGGTAGAAAAATACAAGTGACAGCAAAATGAGCGCAAAAAGCAATATAGATTTTTTCCTACTTGGCCAATAACATAGGTGCGGGCATGATGCTCTTGTGACTTTTTATTAGACTTTCTAAGGGTTATTATTAGCGCAATTGTTTGTCTGGCTCCTGTTATTGACTCTTAGGTCTCCCTGACACAGCTATGATGCAATGCTGGCAGACCGTTGTGCTGATGCCTATTGGTCAAGCAGGAAAAAAACACCTTTTATTTTAAAAGAAAAAATATATTTTCTGCTCAAAACAAATTTTGGATTATTGAGCCAAATTAAGGAAAGTCAGTGAATAATTGTGACTTTTGTATAGTTTGTAATTTCTGTTATGGGCAGCCATTGTGATTACTCACCCCAGGTCCCACTGGATGTAACTCACTAAAGTATCGTGATCTTCCATACCATATTTCATGATGCATGATAGATAGAAATCAGCACTTCTCTTACAGATGAAAAATGTCCAGAAGAACTTCTAGAAGAACATCAGTTATTTTATTTGAAGAAAAAGTGTGGTTTTAAATACAATTGACAGTGGAAAAATCTTTTGAACTGTGAGCTTGTAATTGTTCGAACTGTAGGTACAGAATTTTATTGTACATTTGGCATAATTTTGGAGTCATATAATCTCTGCCTTTTGCAGTACTTACCATATAATTTGAATTTGTTGAACGCGAACTGAAGTTCCAAAAATTTCCATTTACCAGTCTAATGTATTTGCAGTACCTCTAGCCTCCTTATGGCTTCCTGACAATTCTTCACTGATAACATCCCCAGTTTTGAACTGATAATTAATAATTATTCTGTCACCATATCCCATTGAATCTTTGCTCTGGGAGGAAAGGGATATTCTTTCTTTCACTGATTTGGACAGAATTCCACATCGGTGTTGCCCCGTAAAACTGGTTATCATTTTGCAGCAGTCGAAACATAGGTGAAATAAAACAGTGGCAGAAATGAATAACATTGTACAGAATGGTCTTGGATGTGAGAATCAAAGGTGAAGAATAATCTGTGCAGGTATAGTGTAATGATTTTAGTTTTGTATTTGTGTTACTGCACATAGTCACAAGAATTTTCTGTCCTTCCATTTATATGTAGTGGGTAGTGACTGAGCATAGTTACTGAAAAACTAGCAGTTTCTGTGAAGACATATGCATAAAATGGTGACATTTAAATTATAATTACTTTATTTTTAATCGAGTTTGCTGAACTATTTATTTGTTGCAAAGATCTCAGGACATTGCCAATTGGACATGTTTGAAGGTTTTTGAAAATTTCTGTGTATTTAGTGGAAATTTTTACTAAGTTCACATTCTGTTTAAATTTCACCATTTGTTATGTTATATTTCAGTGTTCCTAAACCCAAACAAGGTTGAAAATCACTGACTGATACCAGTAAACATGCTTGATATCATCAGCAAACTGCCACATGTGCCCCAGCCCAGAGCTACCTTGATCCAGTTTTTAACCCTTCCTTTTCTTGGAAAACTCGGCATTGTTGAATCCTTTGTTTGGGTGATTCCACGGTGTCTTAATTTTATGTTCTGATGTTTCAGAACACTCTGTTCCATCTTCGTAAGTTGTGGGAACAAGAAGAATAACTGGGACAAGATTGCTAAGGTATTCATACAGGTAAAGGTAGACCTGTGTAAATACCCTAGCAGTCTTGTCCCAATTATTCTTGTTGTTCACACGACTTATGAAGATGGAACAGACAGAGTGTTCCGAAACATCGGCACATAAAATTCAGGTGCCGGGGAATCACCCAAAAGAAAGAATACAGCATTCACAATACTGTGAAAATTTGAAATCAAGAAAAACTCGGCATTGTGTGTGTACTTTTTGAAGAGATTATTTGTGTGGAGATATTTGGTTTCTTATGTTGTTCTGTTTGTAGAAGGATGTGAGTCTTCCAGAATGTTCATACTGATGAGAATAAAACCGACAAGTGGATGTGAAGATATGTGAATTTGTTACATTCTAAATGTTGTAAACCTCTTTATGTTTTGGTTACCTCTTGTGACCATCTTCAGGGAGGTGTTTTATGAAGGGTGCATTACAAAGGTATCAGAACCATTGTACAAATATAAAATATTAAGTTTTGAATATGTGATTTAAAATTTGTTGAAATTTAAAATACAAAATATGTTGAAATATAAAATACAGCTCTGTATTTTATATTTCAATATATTTTGTATCATATATTTCAAACTTAATATCTCATATTTGTACACTGGTTTTGATGTCTTCATAATATATCCTTTATAAAACATCTCCTTGAAGATGGTCACAGACGGTGATTGAAACCTGTAGGGGGTTTACAACATTCAGCATGTAATAAATTTACATATATTCATATGAGATTGATGGTTTTATTCTCATAGTGAAGCATTAGTGCATGGTCATGAAATATTTAAAATTGTTCATGTTGATGTCTCAACACCACGTACTGATCATATTTTTGTCTCTCCAATGGGAAACTGTGTTCAGTAACTTGCGCTCTCAACTTTGACGGAAGAATTGCCATTCTGGACAATCACTTTTTCAGTAATGTGCTTATATTTATGGTTATTGTTTTCAGTGCCAATTGTTTTTACTAGAGGCTGTTGCTTGTGTTTTCATTTTTGTGTGTGTGTGTGTATTTTGTGAGTTGTGAATGTTATATTTACTTGTATCAGTCTAGTCAGCAAGGCACAAGAAGAAAATTACAAAAGCTTAAAATCATTATCAGTATCTATATTACATACTGTCCATGTATGTTAGTATCATAGAGAATGAGAATGTTTACAACACATGAAATTTGTATATTGTGCATTTACGTTGACTATCTTTTGGGCAAAACTTTTGAGACAGATAGAGCAGGTGTTGAAATTGTCACATGTTAAGTCGCTTTTAGAGTAGAATGATTTTCATCATACCAGTATGGAGAATGGTATTAGGCATGCTGAATACAGATGTACCAGTTACTCTTCATTCATTGTACTGTGTGACAGAAATGCTGGACATGATGAGGTGATGATTCAATATTATTTAATAGCAACATACAATGTTGTTCATTCATTGGTGAGGACATTTGTATCATTAATTTAATTTTGGTGACAGTGAGGCCAGTGGAGGCACCTAGGCGGCCATGTGAGCCTTCTCCATGTGGCTCTAATGCCATATGCAGGGAACGGAATGGAGCAGGGTCTTGCTCTTGTCAGCCTCAGTATTTTGGTGATCCATACACGGGATGCCGCCCTGAATGTGTTCTGAGTTCAGACTGTGCAAAAGACAGAACTTGCATCAACAACAAATGCAGTGATCCATGTCCTGGAACCTGTGGGCTTAATGCACAGTGCCGTGTCATCAACCACGTTCCTTCATGCAGCTGCTTGCCTGGTTACACAGGCGACTCTTTGCGATCTTGCTCTGTTATTCCTGCAACTCGTAAGAACCTCTTCTAATCTGTCTAAATTCCATACATTTCTGAGTACTGTCAATTCTTGATATTCTGTCCATGCTGTATTGCTGCTTTCTTTGATTTTATAATATTATACTTTGTCTCCTAAACTTTCTCTTTTTAGAATATTTAGTCCTTTCACATAAAGTTTTCAGGAGGTTGAGGTTGGAACACTAATACATAAATTGTTTTAGAAGTTATTCAGATTTTATGAATTTCTTTGAAATTAAAAGGATGATTATATTGTTTCATAAAGAGAATTTGCGTAAAGGAACACAGAGAAAGAAAGTACATGAACTTACTTGAAGTGAGAGCTAAATAAAGTTGTCAACATAAATTTGTTAGCAAAATTGTTCGTATGTAATGAAATGCATAATACACATTTTATTTGATTATGACAATGGAAACCCTTAAAACTAAAGACTGTATGGACAACAGAATTATTTGGCATTGGAAATTAAATTTATAATACCACTTTCATCAAGAGTTGACACTATTCAAACAAGTATACTGAACTTAATGTTTCTCTGACCGTGCATCATGAATTGACCATACAAAATACCAACGTGATGCACTTAATATTATTTATTCGTCAAATATAGCTGCGTATCAACAAGACACTAGGACTCTATAGAGAGTGACGGTGCCATATGCTGCTCACATACAACTGTATCCTCCTGAAGATGAGTACTTGATACTCGAAACATGTAGAGGAGAATATTTGACGAATAAATAATATTAAGTGCATCACGTTGGTATTTTGTATGGTCAAGTATACTGAAGTATATTTTATTACAATTAATAATGTATAGTGCAACTAACTGATTGATTTGCAAATATTTCCATATGTTGATTTGGCATAACACATTTAGATATATAACAAGTGACTAATTAATTATTTAGTTTAACATGTTAATCAGCTACAGTAATTATCATTCAGACAGTAGTAGCATTTAATAATTTATCAGTAAACAGGCTTATGGATCCGCTATAGGGTAGCTGTTCTTTCTCTTCACGCACATCCCTGTCACTATCATTATTTTGCCTTATACAACCAAAATTGTCTACATTTTTCTGTTACTATAATTCAGATTTGTTGTTAAATTACATTTTGATATTTTCATTTAAAAATATGACACACAGCTTGTGTCAGTTCATATTTCAGCTTTGAACACTTACACATAGGCAGTGATGTTTCATCATAACTGTCTGTTTCAAACATGAGTGGAAGATGTACTCCCAAGGGAAATACACCTGTTTTCCAACTGCTTTTCCTGCAGTATTACATACCTCATTGGTGTTGATTTATATTTGTGATGCATAGCAGAGCAATGAAAATGAGCTTCTTCATAATATTGAATGTGTAAACTGAATGATTCAGATTGTATAGGATTAATTAATTCATCCATTCTGTTGTCTGTCTTACAGTGGGTCCTCAGCCTTTTCCAAAGCAAGTTCTCCACACAGTGTGATATCCCTCTCAAAGAAGTGAAACTCCTCTGATTAAAAAATAAGCTTTAATTTTTCTATTGGTTGCCATGCATATATCATAGAATTTTTTATATGACATAATATATAAATATTTATGGAAGTACTGCTAAAAACTACAAAGTTTGTACATGTGTTTAGCATGGATAGTTTCCTGATTTGACCGTTTCTTTAAGAGTGTGTTGCTCCCTAAATTATTTTTGATTGCTGTTTGACATAAATAAATTGCATTACATTTATTTAGGTATTTATAGTCTCTGTGTTGGAAGAACAGTCCCAGTACTAACACAAAATAACAAAGAATAGAATTCAGTGGCTTTCAACAAATTTGTTTGGAGGAGTATTTTCATAATAGTCTGTCACACAAAAAAAAAATACTTAAAAAGAGTTTAGAGAAGTATTTAAATTAGAGTGTAGTACTACGTAATCTAATATAAAGCTCTTTATTGTATATGTCAAGTAAAGAGCATTTACCTTTTGTTTGCTTTCAAGCATTACAAGACATACACACAAACATTTACAGTCATAGTGTATTACGCTCCTTCTCCGGTATCAGACTTTATGAATTGTTTGAATTTGATACAAATTAATAAATACTGCTTCTCTTTTATATAACATATTCACCCCTGTAAATAATAGATACAGTTCTAGATATATTGATTACTTAAGACTTCCACATTTTTCTTCCTCACTTGTACTTGTACATCATATTTCAGTTCCATTTAATTTTGTTTGGTGTACTGTACTGTATAATTATTAATGTGAATGTGTGCCATTAGAACAGGAAAGAACTAAGGTAGTCAGACTGAGTATTTTCTTTCCTGTCTACTCTTTAACACTAATTACATATTAACAGACTCCTTGTTTATAAAGTATACAATCAACTGTAGTATGTATTATTTTACATTGGTTTATATTCTATACTTCACATAACAAAGCTCTCTCCTTTCATCTTTGGTACACAGCTGTAGCTCCAGCCTGTCCTGCAAACCCCTGTTTGCCAAGCCCATGTGGTCCTAACAGTGTGTGCCGTGTTGTGGACAGTCATGCTGTGTGCTCTTGTCAGCCCGGCTGTGTGGGTTCTCCACCCACATGCAGGCCTCAGTGTGTTGTCAGTTCTGACTGCCCACAAAACCTGGCCTGTATCAACCAAAAATGTCAGGATCCATGTCCAGGCACATGTGGTTTCAATGCTCGCTGTCAAGTTGTGAATCACAATCCAATCTGTACGTGTGCTGCGGGCTTTACTGGTGATCCTTTTGCAAGATGTCTGATACAAGAAAGTAAGCTTCCTATTTTCACCTCTTTTTTTGAACACATTTCTATTGCATTTGGTTTGAAAGACACTTTTATTTTTATATAAAGGATAGTAAGTATGAGCCAAGGACCATTTTGTTCCAAAAACTTTGATTAACATATTCACCTAATTATTACTGGTTAGAGAATATTACAGTTGAGTGAAACTATAACATGGGTCTTTTCAAAATTAAGTGACATATACTTTATTTTCTTCATTAACGTTTAGCATTGTTTGTCAACCAGCTGTTGTACATGCTGCAAGAATAAACCACATATTCCCATGGCACAACTAGTGGTGAAGTCTGTTAGCACCATGTTCAAAGTGTGTACCAGATGTAGGCTTATACTTATCGTCCTTTATTTGGTCATAATGTTTAAAACATAGTTCAAAACTGAAGGTAATGCAATAGATTTTCCTTTGTGGGATCAACAGAACACATTTTAGTTGTATGTACTGAGTAGGTTTCCAAAACACAAGTTAACAAATTGCTGACTTTATACTTCATACAGAATCGCTTTTAGCTTTCATTTATAGTTACAAGAACATATGTACATACACATTTCATAATCTTTGGTTTCTGTATTATGTAAAAACATTAACCATCTAATACACTTTACCTTCAGTATGTAGTTTATGCTTTACTTCACCTGACTAGATACCCTTTATTGGGTAACCTTTAATTATGTAGAGTATTTTAAATTATTTTACTTCCTCTTGACTATAATCTTCTGTATCTTATTCTTAAATTTACTTCAGTTTTAACCTTATCTGCTGCTTGTGACCCAACTGGCAATACCCCTGTTATTCTAGAAACTCCTGAACCTCCGAGTGGTAACCCTTGTGTGCCTTCACCTTGTGGGCCAAATTCACAGTGCCGTGCTGTCGGCAGCACACCGGCTTGCACGTGTTTGCCAAACTATGTGGGCCGAGCTCCAAACTGTCGACCTGAGTGTACTATCAATGCAGAATGTCCTAGCAACTTGGCATGTCAGAAGGAAAGTTGTAGGGATCCTTGCCCAGGATCTTGTGGGCCTAGAGCAATCTGTCGAGTGGTCAACCATGGGCCAGTATGTACGTGTTTGCCTGGACTCACAGGTGACCCATTCTCAGGCTGCTCTCCTGTTCCAGCAAGTAAGATTCCATGCTTAAAGCCAAAGCCTTTGTCAGCTTACAAGTTTGCAAGGTGCAGAAGATATATATTGACATACATACTGTTTAATATGGTTCCAATATTGTTAGATATTTCAGAGAAATACTGATCTTTATCTTCACTAACTGAAAATTACATTTATTCAATTTTTGCTCTAAGGAATGCAGTATGCACATGTTTTGGTGTAGTAAATAAATATCACATTAGATTCCAACTGTCATGCCTCAAATAACACAGTTGAGGTTTGAGACATACATGATTTTGGACAAATATACATATTATGTTATATGAAGTTATATTTACCACCATCATTGCTATTAGGTGGCCTTGACAAAGTACAAGACAAGTATGATTTGCAAGGGGTCAAGTCTGTCCATTCGTACTTCTGTGACCTAGTATCGGAATCTAAACTGTTTGTCACATTTTCTTTAAATTTGGTGTAGAAGTTATTACCAAAAATTGTCAAGTGAGCATGAGTTTACTGAAAATCGGCTCAGTGACTGTCATACTGTATGTTAGGATGTAAATGAATTTCTACTCATACTTTCTGCATGTCTTGACTGATTTGGAAGTACCTTGGTATGGAGGATCTGTGTGCCTTAACATTGGGCATTTTTGAGTTTTATGAAAATGGTAGAGTGGAAAGTCATGGTTTGCTCAGGGGCATAAATGAAATTTTTTCCATACTTTGTACATTTTTCAAACGATTTGGGTAAAACTGAGCATACGGGATGTCCACAAATGTTCAAGGATTGGTTGTGACTTTTGTAAAAATCACATTTATTGTCCATTTTGGGTGAAATTCCGTCTAATAAGAGATCTTCTCATAATGCTGGTGAGCATTTGTGAATTATGTGACAATGAGGACGTTGGGAAGGTCAAACTTTTCTTATAAGCATGAAATGAATTACATTTTCGCATGTACAATGAAGCTGTATGACATTTTTAAAGCAAAGTATGTCTTGGTAATATCTGTGTACTGTGTCATGGCTTACACCGTTTGAAATCTTGTTTTAAAATATTTGAGCATGGGCGTGGTAGAGAAAAGTGCTGATGTTGAGTGAATGAGTTGTGAATGGTATTTCAACTAAGGAAAGTGGACATAGATTACATATTTTGTTGTGTTTCCAATTGGATTGTTTCCTCCATGACCATTCCAGCAGTGGCACCAGTGGTAACAGATGGTCTAAGAGACCCCTGTATTCCATCTCCATGTGGCTCTAATGCAGTCTGTAAACAACATCAAGGGGCAGTATCATGTGTATGTCAGCAAGGTTACTTTGGGGACCCATATTTAAGTTGTCGGCCAGAGTGCATTTTGAACACAGACTGTCCACATGATAAGGCGTGTGTAAACAACAAGTGCCGCAACCTGTGCCAAGGAAGTTGTGGCATCAATACTGAATGCCAAGTAGTGAACCATTCTCCTTCCTGCAGCTGTCTGCCAGGCTATGTTGGGAATCCTTTTGTCTCGTGCCATGTAATGCAACCTAGTAAGCTCTGTTTTTCTCTGTATCTTTCATAACTGTCACCCTAGAAGCAGTTTTTTTTTTATTCAGTCAAACTTTTAAGTGTGTACAGCTACATACCCATTACCTTACTTTAGTTAGTTTATATTTGTGTTTATTAGCGTTCCTAAAATAGTAAAAGTTTGTGAATATTGCATGTGAAGTACCAAGTTCTAAACTTTTGTCAGTTGAACAGATTTTTAGTAATATACAGTTTTTACATTTTATGAAGACTTGCTATGCTTCTCTTGCTATAGAATGCATGTGTTGTGTATCTTATAATTTACTGCTGTCTTTATTTCTGCATGTTGTAATAATGAATGTGTATCTCTCCCTTTAGTTGTGGTATCACAGGAGGAATCTGTGAAGAATCCTTGCTTTCCTTCTCCATGTGGACTGTACAGTGTATGCCATGTAGTAAGTGAACATCCTGTCTGTTCATGTCAGGCAGGGCATGTTGGTTCACCACCAGCATGCAGACCAGAATGTATTGTGAGCACTGAATGTCCTCAGGAAAAAGCATGTATCAACCAGAAATGTTTGGACCCATGTCCATCCATATGTGGTCTTAATGCCAGCTGTCAAGTTGTGAACCACAGCCCTATATGTACCTGTTCTGTGGGTTTTATTGGTGATCCTTTTGTTCGATGCATTAAAGAAGAAAGTAAGCATTGCCTATCATCTGTCTTTAACTTTGTAAATATCTGCTTACCTAATGTCTATGCACTGTCTTGAATACCTTCTTTGGAAAGTAAGGTTGAAACTCACCCTTTCCACCTTGCCTTTTTTTTTTTTTAGATGTATTTATTTATTTAGGTCTGGCATTTAAATAATGGACTTGATCTATAAAAAGGATGCATATGGTCACTAACTTTAATGAATATATTCATCTCCAGGACTTGTATCTTCTGATTTGAAATATGCATTACAATGTATCTACCATGTTTGGAAATATTGCTGGAAATAATTTTCTGAAAGTCCTTTAGGTATTGTCTTATGGCTCTGAATGTCTTCATGTAATTAAAAATTAGACCTATGTGGGGTTTTCAGTCTCAAGAACATGGTAAAATCACACACATTCTAGACGTGGGAATGAAATGGATTTTTCTGTACTTTGGCAGTTACCTTTTGGTCAAATATCACTTTACTAAAAGTTCTTTGTGAGAAAGTGCTATTTATCCTGATATGAAATTCATTTGTTGATTTAAAATATTTGGTCTTTTTTACCAAATGAACTGCTCCTAACGAAGTGTTATAAGTGTCCCGTCAAAAACTGACTTAGTAAACTGTTTGTATTCGTTAAATCAAATTTGTAATGGATAAATTTTCTAGTATGTGAGAATACAGATGGTATAGACTTTTGATTTTGACATTATGCATTTATTTTCAACTTGAAGATTCTGGTGTCTTCTATTGGAGACTTTCAGCATTTTGTTTTTGGGTTAAAGGGGAAGATCTGTATCACATCTCCAGTATCTGTACCTTCAGAAATGTCGGTTTCTACAAGATCTGAGATAATTTCTTTTCTTCTTTCTCTCTTTACTTCTAGGTGATAACATTCATTTTGTTCTTCTGGCATAGGCTTTCTCCTTGCTTAGATCTTTTGTCAAAATTGGTCTTAGTTTCCCTGTTCATACTCATTTTTCCTATCTCCCAAACAGTAAATCAGTGAACATCTCTCACCATATTAGTTGGTGCCTTTTTCCCACATCAGGATCAGTTCTTGAATTTAACAGATGACCATGTCTGTTATTGCCTGTAACATCTCATTTCTACCTTAGAGTCACCTAATCTAGCATTCAAACTCTTTATCAGTTTTGCCAGTTTGCTGCACAAAAACATCAGTCTTGTTGTGTAATTGCCAGATCTGGTACATAAGAAAATAAATAATATATATATATATATATATATATAAAATATGTGTATGTGTGTGTATTGTACATTTTAATTATGTTTCCTTGGTGTCATTGTAACAGTTTTTAAGGACTGGGGCTGAACCGATGCTTTATCTTCTTGTTTTAAATTTTTTTAAATATAAACCATAGTAGAATTTTTATGAGTTCAAGCCATGTTAATAATTATTTTGATTAAGAATGCTGCAGGATGAAATTCAGCAGTTCAGTTGATGTTATGAAACTGAGGAACAAAAAATAATTTATGTTGTTAACAGATTGTTATTGTCACTGTTGTTTTTGTGTGTGTGATAAAATTCACACCTAAATAATTTACATATTTCAGTACACCTCCAAGTATCAAGGTGTCATAATTACTAATACTGTTTTACACACAGGAGACCCAAGTTGTGATTTGAAAACTAGTTTTTATGAATGGATATTTTTATGGTTTTTCATATTTTCTGGAGGGAAAAGCTAAATGGCACTTCAGAATTTTCATTAACATTATTGCTTTATTCAAAATCAGTTCACTATGACACACATTTCAGTTAATCAGTCAATCAGTCACCCATTCAGTCAATCAGTCAGTCACTTTATTTATCCTCTGTGCCAAGTTGTTAGCATTGGACACGTTAATAATTTATTGTACACAGTTTAAAGTTTACATATGTGATAATATATTTATCTAAAAGTATTTGTGGGACACATTTTGCATGTCTACAGTATCAACCAACTTACAATCAGAACACCTAATGAGGAAACACATCATCTTTCCAAAGGGCAAATAAATTGAACATTAAAATTCTACTAATTAATGAGACATATTTATCTATGGAGTGGAATGTATGTTGTAATGAAAAGGACCTCAGCTTCCTTATGAAGTGTTGCATTTTCTTCAGCTTCCTCATTTGACGTGGCAGTTTATTTTATATTTTAATTCTTGTGTTCACTACGCTTTTTTTAAAGACACCAGTTCTGCAAAACTGAATATGGAGATCTGGGCTTTGGCATGTATTATGGTTTTGGGTTTCTGTATTTTTCTCACATTGTCTATATTTATTTTATATACAAGTGGCGGCTGATAAGTAATGCACACAGTGAAATAACTAGAAAAAGAGACCATGTATTTAAACAAACGAAAGTAGAAAGTAAAGTACAATATTTTAGCTACAAATTGACATACTTATTTTTCGACATAGTCGCCTTGTCGTTCAATACATTTTTCCCAACCTAAAACAAGTTTACGCATGCCGTCAATGAAGAATTCGGGAGTTCTTTGTTTGATCCACGACGTCACAGCTTGCTTCACTTCATCATCTGAGGTGAAATGAGTCCCCTTGAGATCCCTCTTGAGGTGAGGAA
>Ga0209629_10000354_pt1 | contig 24295 bp, 28 predicted proteins | sample TergutCu122P5_FD_187286 | JGI IMG/M metagenome (GOLD analysis project Ga0209629, IMG submission 187286) | Cubitermes ugandensis P5 segment gut microbial communities from Kakamega Forest, Kenya - Cu122 P5 (SPAdes) (version 2) | ecosystem: Host-associated > Arthropoda: Insects > Digestive system...
TTTTGGATTAATTTCTTAACCATGTTACCACCGACTCTACCAGCTTCTTTTGCTGATATATCACCATTGTAACCGTTCTTTAAATTAACTCCAACTTCACTAGCTACTTCATATTTGAATTTTTCTAAAGAATCTTTAGCTTCTGGAACTACTTTATTTGATGGCATTATTTTCACCTCCTGAGTAAATTTTATTTTAAAATTTTAAAAGCTGAATTGCTTTTCAATATTTAGCATGTGTAATAAAGAAAAAAATAAACTAGAAATTTTTGTAATTTTTTGATAAAACCTTGCTTAAATTAATGTATAATGTGATAATAATGTAGGAATGTAGGAATGTAGGAATGTAGGAATGTAGGAATGTAGGAATGTAGGAATGTAGGAATTGAAGGAGTTGGAGGGTTTTGAATGTATAAATTAATCGCAATTGATATTGACGGAACATTGCTTAATTCTTATGGAGAAGTAAGCAAGGCTAACAAAACTGCTATACAATCTGCTGCCAAAAAAGGAGTAAAAGTAGTTTTGGCATCGCGGAAGACTGGCGCGGAGCGATAAAGCGGGATAGCAAATGATGCCGGTGCGAATGAATTTTTAATTGCCGGAAATGGCGCATTTATTTATGATATGCAAAAAGAAGAGATAATATACAAAAATTATATAGAAAAACAAAAAATATTGGAAATAATAAAAATTTGCGAGAATAACAGTATTTTTTATAATATTTATACCCCGAATGAAGTAATTACCAAAACTTTAGCTTGGGACAGCCTGTTTTATAATAATGAAAATAAAAAAAATACACCAGATAAAAAAATCAATATAAATATAACAGAAGATATTTATAATTATGTACAAAATTATGAAAAAGATGATTTTTTAAAAATTACAATATGTGACAATGATAAACCGGTTTTTGAAGGAATAATGAATAAGCTGAGAAAAATAAAAAATATTGATGTGTTAAATGTAGGACATATGTCCAGAAAGATAATTAAATCTGGAACAAAAGATGTGGAATTGGCATATTTTTACACGGAAATAACAAATAAAAATGTAAATAAATGGACTGCTGTTGCTAATCTTATTAAAATTTTAGGTATATCTAAAGAAGAAGTTATGGGAATTGGAGATAATATAAATGATAAAGAATTGATAGAAGAATCGGGATGCGGAATTGCTATGGGGAACAGCCCTGCGGAAATCAAGCAGATTGCTGATGATGTTGTTTCCGACAACAATAGCAGTGGGGTAGCAGAAGCAATAGAAAAATATGTAAATATTACAAATGTGTTACAAACATATTAATTTTACATTACACATGCTGATTTTATTGTTTTATGTACAAGAATGTTGTAAAATAAAATATATAATATTGAGGAGGGAATAGAATTATGGCAAGTAATCCAATGCAAAAAAAGACAACAAATGCATTTCTTTTAGGAATATTAGTTATGCTAATAATATCTGCAATAATAGGAGTAGCGGCATATATGTTTATTATTGCACCAAGTAAAGCTAAAGATACAGGAGGAGGACAAACAGCTTTAACAAATGTGTATGTGGCGAAAGCACCAATAAAATCTGGAGATGTAATTACTTTAGGAGGGAATGTGGATGCAGCGCAAATACAAACAGGAATCACACAAGGTCTATTAGATGTTTCTACATTGGCACAAGACTCATCAGCAAGAATAGATTTGCCGGCAGGTACAATACTGACTCAGAACATGGTAAATACTGCAGAGACACCATCAAGTGATACCAGATTAGTTGAACTTAATATGGTTACTCTTCCGACAACAGCAATGGTGGGAACCTGTATAGATATAAGAATGGCTGCACCGTCAGGACAAGACTATATAGTTATAGCAAAGAAAAATATAATGACAATGACAGGAAACACAATTGGAATATATTTAACAGACCAGGAAATGGTAACAATGAATAGTGCTATAGTAGATGCATATATAATGAAAGCGTCAAATCTGTATGCTGTACAATATGTGGAACCGGGAATGCAGAATTCAATACCTACATATCAGGTAAGTCCACAGGCAAAAGCATTAATAGCAGGAGATCCTAATGTTGTACAAAAGGCAAGAGACAGTTTCACTGCAACATACAGCGAAGCTTTAAGAGGATATATAAACAATGACCGTGAGCCATATTCAGCAGATGCACAAACTAATCTGGAAACAGGAGTACAAAAACAAAAAACAGATGCAGATACCGCAAGACAGCAATATTTAACAGGAGTAACTCCAGCAGCGCAACAGTAATAATGTGGGAATGTATTTATACATTGCAAATCCGGAGGCAAATAGATGAATAAGATTGGCTTTATTGGAGCATTTGAAAAAACAGATTTAATTTTATATGTTGCAAAAATATTAGTGGAGATAGGGAAAAAGGTACTGGTAATAGACACAACTACTGTTCAAAAAGCAAGATATATAGTGCCTTGTATTTCTCCAAGCCTATCTTATATTACAGAATATGAAGGAATAGATGTTGCAGTGGGATTTCAAAATTATGAAAAAATTCTTCAATATACAGGTACTACAGAGATAGAATACGATGTTATTATACTGGACATAGATTCTCCGGAAAGCTTCAATGCCTTTGATATGAAGGCAGCAGATAGAAATTATTTTGTAACGGCATTTGATAAGTATTCGTTAAAAAGAGGATTAGAAATAATTGAGCAGATGAAGGACAAAATTACAATGACAAAAGTATTATTTGCAAAAGATATACTGCAGGAAGATGATGATTACTTGGATTTCTTATCTTTCTATTTCCCGGTAACATGGGAAAAAGATGTCATATATTTTCCTTATGAACAGGGAGATGAGACAGTAATTATACAAAATCAGAGAATATCGAGAATTGTATTTAAGGATTTATCTGAGCAATACAGGGACAGTTTAAGTATGATAGCTGAGCAGATAATGCCGGGAATAAAAAGCGGAGAGTGGAGAAGGGCAGTTAAGAGGATTTAAACTAATGTAGGAATGTAGGAAAGGAGACAATGTACGAATGTACGAATGTACGAATGTACGAATGAAAGGAAAAATTAAAATTATAACCATCATTCATACATTCATACATTCATACATTCATACATTAGATAAAGAAATGGCGATTGTATCATTTTGGAGTAATGGTGAAAGTGAAACTGGGAAGACGCTAAGTATTGCTGCAATAGCCACACAAATGGCCTTGGAAAACAATTTTAGAGTTTTAATTCTTAATACGCAGTATAATGATATGACAATAGAAGATTGTTTTTGGAACACATCTTCTAAAGGCAGATTTGAATTTCAGGAAGGAAGAAAAACAGATATCGATACAGGAATAAAGGGCCTTTCAAAAGCAATATTAAGTAATAAAACATCCCCGGAAATAATAACTAATTATACAAAAACAATATTTAAAGATAGATTGGAACTTTTAACCGATTCACAAATTCCAAGAGAAGAATACGAAAAACAAAGGATTCTATTAAAAGAAATGATAAAAATGGCAAACAAGTATTATGATATAGTACTTGTAGATGTTGAGGGAAGCCTAGAAGACAGTATAGTGCAGGGGATATTGGAAATATCCAATATAATAGTCGGAACATTGTCACAGAATTTAAGAAAAATTAATGATTATGTAAAATTAAGACAGCAGGATACATTATTTTCAGGACCGAAGGTAATGTTTATAATTGGCAGATATGACAAGAAATCTGCATACAGTATTAAAAACATATCAAGACATATGGGAGAAAAAGAAATCTATGGAATTCCATACAGCACACTATTTTTCGAATCATGTAATGAAGGGAAAACTGCAGATTTTTTTATAAAATTTAGAAAAGCAAAATTAACAGACAACAATGGATTACTTATCGATTCAGTAAGAACTATAGTTGGAGCAATTATTGAGAAAATCAGGATGTTGCAAAAGATAAACGGTTAAAATAATGTAGGAATGTAGGAATGTAAGAATGTAAGAATGAATAATTCATTCCTAAATTCTTAAATTCCTACATTAGGAAGGGGTACACAAGATGACCATAACAAATATAATATTAATACTTGTAGTGCTTGTAGTTATTGGCGTATTAATAAGATATATCATAATGAAAAACAAAAATGCCGTGCAGGAAGAAGACATTGCTATTGAAGATAAGACATTTACCACAGAGGCAATTATGGAATTCGTTAAGAGAAGATTAGACGAAATTACCAAAGTGAATTTGTATGATATAGGACTTTCAGAAGAAGAGCTTAAAAGAAGAAAAGCCAAAAAGTATGAACTGCGAAAAGCATTAAAAGGATGTACATATGGAGATGTCAATGATAAAAAATATGTTAAGGAATTGATATATGATTTGCTTTATAAAGAATATGGAATTAATGAAGCAAACATATCCAAAGCAATACCTTTTGACATACCGTCATTATTAAATCCTCAAGATAAATTTGACATTTTAATATATACATATAAGAAGGATTTTGCATATGAAGCACTGACGCAGCTTATTAAAAAATACAATTTAGCAACACTTAAATATGTTGCAGGAGAGTCAAAGCCGTCATATGTAATAACACCTGAAGAAATAGAAGATATATATGAAAAAGAGGCAATTGTATTAACATTTCAGGACAAACTTAATGTGCTTGTGCAAAGAATATATCAGCACTATAAAGGCTACAGCAGTATTGACGAAATAAGAGATATGAATATAGATGGAGTATCTGGAGGAGTATCAGGACTTCCTGAGAGTTTCTTAAGTCAGGTTGCACAAACAGATGGAGATTATCTGGAACAAATAAGTGAGCATAAAGTACCTAGAGCATGTGACGCTATTTGGATTATGTTTGCAGGTAAATCAATAAGATTAGCTTTCCTTTCATTCGGAAGAGAAAGTGAACTTAAAAGAGTATGTCAGAACATATATAAATACAATAATCCGGGACAGCTTTCTGATACAAATGGATATAAAATTAACGAAATGAAGGACGGCTCTCGTGTAGTTGTTGTTAGACCAAGCTTCTCAGAGACATGGGCATTTTTTGTAAGGAAGTTCGACGTACAAAAAGCAACATTGGAACAATTAATTAAAGTTCCGGGAAAAGAAAATGCAATAGATTTATTGAAGTTTTTAGTAAGAGGAGAAAGAATTGTATCTTTAACAGGAACTCAGGGCTGCGGTAAAACGACAATGCTTATGGGAATGATAGAGAACATATATGAAACCAAAAACATCAGGGTTCAGGAAACTGCATTTGAGCTTCACTTAAGAAAAATATATCCTACCAGAAATATATTATCTTTTAGAGAAACAGACACTGTGTCTGGTCAGGAAGGATTGGACGTACAGAAAAAGACAGATGGTAGTGTTAACATTATAGGTGAGGTTGCAACAGACCCTGTTGCAGCATGGATGGTACAGGCAGCTCAGGTTGCGAGTGATTTCACATTATTTACGCACCATGCCAAAACTTTCCCTAACCTGATAACAGCATTAAGAAACTCAATGCTGAGAACCGGAGTATTCACAAATGAAAAAACAGCAGAAGAGCAGGTTGTTCAGGTATTAAACTTTGACATACATCTGGTAAAAGATTTCAGAGGAGTAAGATATATAGAAAGAGTAACAGAATGTGTGCCTTTGGAAGACAGGAATGAATACACATTTGAGCATAGAGATGAAAAAACACTTGAAGCTAAGTTAAACAAATTTATGGATAATGCAACAAGATATTTTACAAAGGTTACGAATAAAGAATTATATAAATATGTAAATATTATGGAATATCACAATGGAGAATATGTTATGACAAATAAAATATCAGACAGCAACTTAAAAGCAATGAGAGAAAAAATGGATGAAACTGACCTTGAAGAATTTGACAAATTTGTAGAAAGAAACTGGGGAAAACAGACTGCAGCTGTGAATGCAATGCCTACGAACGGAACTGCAGAAGCAAAAAGAAGAGGAAGACCAGCAAAAATATAATGTAGGAATGTAAGAATTTAGGAATTTAGGAATGAATGAAAGAAAGAATTTTCGCTTTGCTCAAATTCTAAAATAAAAATTAATAATTTAAGAAATTTTACGAAGTAAAATTTCAACATTCATTCCTAAATTCCTACATTCCTAAATTCCTACATTAAAATAAGATTAAAGGGTATAAACTAAAACAAAAGCAAAATGAGGTGAAAAAACATTGGATAATCAAACGATACTATATTTTATGGGTGGCACTGTAGCTGTATTTGCCATAGTTGTACTGGCATACTTTGTGCTGAGACAAAAGATGGGCAAAAGCGATATGAGACGTATAAAACAGCTGCGTGAAGGAACAAAAGAAAAAAGTTTTTCATCAGAAGTTATATACCAGAAACTATACATCTTTTATAAAAAAATACCATTCCTAAACAGATATGTAAATAAATTAAGAAGAAAATTAGAAATAATACATATAGAAGACGAATATTTAACAAGAAAACAGACGGCACAAATAATAACAAAGGCATTGATGATTGCAGTGCCGGTACTTATAGCAACAATATTTTTTACCAGAGGAAACACATTCTTGTTTTTAATACTTCTTTTATTTGAAATTTTCCTGCTTGAAACAATAATGAGCGGTATGATAGACAAACAGGATACCAGACTTTTAAAACAGCAGGTAGACTTTTTTGCAGAAATAAGACATGCATATCATGAGTACAACATGGTAGAAGAAGCAATATATGAGACATCACAAAATGACGAACTTGAAGTATCACGTCAGGGTGAAAAAATATATGAAATACTTATTTCAGATGACCCGGAAACAGAACTAGAAAAATATTATGATGTAGCTCCAAACAGCTTTTTAAAAGAGTTTGCAGGAATATCATATTTAACAAGAGAATTTGGAGACAGAACAGATAAAGACGGGGCATCATTATATTTGAAAAATCTAAATAATATAACAGAAGAAATGCAGCTGGAAATATTAAAAAGAGAAAAACTGGATTATGTATTCCAGAGCTTGTCCTTTATAGCAATTGTACCTGTGCTGGCATTGCAGCCGCTTAGAAACTGGGCTGTAACAAACTTCTCATTCACATCATCATTTTATGATGGAAAAAGCGGATTAATAGCACAAATAATTATAATGCTGGCTACATTTATATGCTATATATTAACAAGAAAATTAAAAGATAACGGCAGCATAAAAGATGAATACAAAGATCCGAATAGAACATGGCAGATGAAATTATACAAAAAACCAATGGCTAAGAAAATTATTGATTTATTCATTCCCAAGCAAAAAACAAAAGAATACAGAGTCATGGTGAATTTGATGAAAGAAGCTGCCACAAAACAGAAAATGGAAGCATTATATGTAAATAAAATAGCATTATGTATTGTTACATTTATAGCTTCATTGATAATGTTTATGATGTTTCACAATGTTGCCATAAATTATGTATATACCAACCCTACCACAGACTACAACATACTGGGACAAATGTCGGATTCGGATGCGGCAAAGGCAATGGAACTTACTAAACAGGACAATAAATATCTGGATAAATACAGAGGAGACTCAAAAGTAACAGAAGCTACACTTGAGCAGGCTTTAAGAATTGACCCTTACTATAATGGAAGCACAGATGACCAGATAACTAAAGCTGCACAAAGAATAATGGATAAATTAAAAGTAATAAATACAGAATATTTAAAATGGTTTGAATTATTAATTGCATTCTTATTTGCAGGAATTGGATATGCTGCACCTAAGTGGATTCTGATGTTCCAGAAGATACTTAGAAAGCTTGAAATGGAAAATGAGGTAATGCAGTTCCAGACGATTATATTAATGCTTATGAAAATAGAAAGAGTGAATGTTGAAATTATATTGGAATGGCTGGAGAGGTATTCAAACATATTCAGAGAAACTATAACAAGGTGTGTGAACAACTATGAATCAGGGGCATGGGAAGCATTGGAGGATTTTAAAAATGAAGTTGCATTCCCACAACTTATTCGTATAATTGAAAGTCTTCAGGCTTCTGTAGAAAGCATACCGATTTCACAGGCATTTGATGAATTAGATAATGAAAGAGAATATTACAAGAAAAAAAGAGAAGAGTCAAACGAGAGACTGATAAAGAGAAAAGGAATGATAGGCAAAGTAATAGGATTTGCACCGCTTGTAGGAATGTTTGTAGGATATTTGATAGTACCGCTTGTTGCAATAGGATTAATGAGCATGACATCATCATTTGATACTATGAGTACGATGATGTGATAAATAATGTATGAATGTACGAATGTACGAATGAAATATGGGGGCTGGAACTAATATAAAAATTAGAAAGGAGTCTCCATATGAAGAACAATATTATTGAAGAAAAAACAAAACAATTTGCAATTAGAATTATAAAACTTTATAAATATTTGACAATTAAAAAGAATGAACATATTTTATCAAAACAATTATTACGTTCAGGTACAAGCATAGGAGCCAACGTAAAAGAAGGTACTCGTGCAATTAGCAAAAAAGAATTTATTAGTAAATTAAACATTTCTTATAAAGAAGCTAAAGAGACAGAATATTGGCTGGAACTATTAAAAGAAACAAATTATATTGAAGAAAATGAATATGAAAGTATAAATAGAGAATGTATAGAAATCATAAAAATAATAGTATCAATATTAAAAACAGCAACAAAATCAGTTAAATAGATTAATCATTCGTACATTCATACATTCGTACATTCGTACATTAAAGACCGGAGGTCGTAAAAATGGAGAATGCATCAAAGGCATTATTAATTGCAGGAGGATTGCTGCTTGCAATGTTGGTTGTCAGCCTTTTGGTTATTTTGCAAAGCAATATGAATAAAATGGCAAGTGCGGAAAATGATAAAAAGGCAACTCAGCAGCTGACAGCATTCAACAGCACTTATGAAGCATATAATAAGAAATATTTAAAAGGTAATGATGTTATAACTGTTGTAAATAAGGCAATAGAGAATAATTTGAATTTAGATGACACTCATCCTTGGTTTATAGATGTTGTAGTGATACCAACGCAAAATTTTGTAAGTACCACAAAGAGAGTAAGAGCTGATGGAACTATAATAACCCCGGAAGCGCCTATATCTGGACCAGTACAAATGCAGGCAAATGCTACTTATTCATTAAAAGGGACAGGACCTAATAATATGAATGCTGGATTGATTAAATTTTTCGACCAACCTGTTACAAATAAAATTGTAGAAAATTCAGACCAAACAACAACATATACTTATTCAGCATTAACGAATTTTCAGAAGGCAATATTTACATGTAGCAAAGTAGATTATACAAATGGCAGAGTTAGTAAAATCACATTTACACAAACTAAGACCTAAGCAACATAAACAGGAGAAAAAACAATGGAAAACGCTTCAAAAGCATTAATAATGGCTGGAGAAATATTAATAGGGTTGATTGTAATAGGTGTTATAGCATACTTGTTTGTAACTATGACTAAGCCGGCAGAAAGTTTAAACAGAAGCATTTCTCAAGTGGAAATAGATAAAATAAACTCATATTTTGCTGCATTTCAGGATAGAAAAGATATAACAGCAGGAGAAGTAGTGTCATCAATAAATTATGCTATAGAGCAGAATAAGAAGCAAGCAGTTCATATAGCGGTTACTGTGCCGGGAATTTCTGGAGATGTAACACAAGCATCATCTCAGACTTTAATGAATTTTATCCAAAGCAATACAGATCCGAGTAATAAAAATACTAAGAAATACAGATGTAGTGTAACATATGATCCCAAGGGTACAGGATTGATTGATACTGTAGTATTTCAGTAGATAAATCCCTCCTTAGTATGCGCAAGGGGTAGCCCCCTTAAAAAAAGGGGGACAAGAGGTGTTTGCAATATGTGAAGAAAAAGGGACGAGAGCATTTTGCAATATTCTACATAAAAACTTGAAGAAAAATGTTGCAAAACAGCATAAAACATAGTATAATAAAAGAGGTAATGCAAAAAAACAGATGAGAAGAACAATATTAATAATAACTTTAATTTTTATAATTATCATGAGTGTGCTGGGCGGAATGTTGTTTAGCGGTATTACCAAAGTAAATGAGGCAAAAAGAGCAAATGCAAAATATGACATATCTCTTGGTGATGAAATAACAGGTTCGCAGGCGGCAACAATAATGAGCAGGGCAATCGACCAGAACGAAAGAAATAAGGTGCCAAAAGATGAAAATGGATTATATATAGAAAACAGCACAAATTCCATAAAAATTGAGCTTAAAATGATAACAATAGATAACACATACAACATGGAAGCAATATATGACAAAGGAATAACAAATTTTGTGGCAAATTTCAATACAATAAACTTTAAGTGTACAAATATACAGTATCATAAGGGCACTGGGCTGATAAGCAGAATTACATTTGAAGAACAAGAATAACCAAGTTTTTAATATTTAGAATAAAAACACAAATATTCTAAAGATAAAATAAATAAAAAACAAAGGAGGAAATAGTTATGGAAAATGCATCAAAGGCATTAATTATAGCAGGAGCTATATTAATTGCAATACTATTAATAAGTGTTGGCATAATGGTAATGAACTCAGTCAATAAACCAATTGACCAATCTAAAAATCAGGCAGATGCACAGGCAGTAGAAATGTTCAATTCTAAATTTACAGGATATGTAGGATCACAAAGTGCAGCTTCAGTAAAATCATTATTGACATCAGTAGCAGCAAGTAATGCTACAAATACAAATCATCAAATTACTTTGACAACTACAGCAGCAACCGGAAATGGATTGACAGCTAGAACTAAGACTACTGGTCAAGAAGGAGCAGCACAAGCACAAATCATGACACAATATACATATACTGTTACTTTTACATATACAAGTGGATATATTACAGATGTTGCTATTAAATAATTTAAGTAAATATGCATGGTGTATAGCTGAATAAATGAAAATGCAGCTATACACCAAGTTAATCTTTTTAATATTATTCACAGAAAATGTTGCGGATAATATTAAGAAGATTAAACAAAAGATAAAATCGGAGGGAGATTTATGGAAAATGCTGCAGAAGCTATAAAGTATGCATTTGCCATTATGGTATTTGTAATTTCAATTTCTATAGCATTTATGTCTATATCACAGGCGAAAGCTACCTCAGACGTTATAACATTTGCAATAGATAAAACTAATTTTTATCCGCAGCTTACAAGAGATGCTAGTGGGGAATTAAAAGAAACTTATGGCAGTACTACAAATGGAACTGGAATAAAAACAGACTTAAAAGGAAACAGAATAGTAGGTGTAGATACAGTTGTATCAAGCTTATATAGATATTACACTGAAGGATTTTGCGTAATTATAAATGATAAAAATGAAAAAAGAATAGCAAAATTTGACCCAGAGGGAGAGTCAAAATCTCCATGGAATGGGAGTAACCAGAATAAAGTAAAAAGAATAAATGCATTTTTAAGCGGAGTTGTTCCTTCTGATGGAATAAATGGAAATAAAGTCGGATTCGGCGGAATAAGCGGACAGTATACTGGGGGCAGTTCAGGTTATTGGAGCATCGCAGAAAAACCATTTAATACATACATAAAAAACAATGCAACTTTTATAGAAGAATTTGTTGAAGTCAACTATACTGGAAATTACTTAACAGGGACAGATGGTTCAAATTTAACAGTAACATCAGGAAATCAAAAAATATTTATAACATATACTGAAGTTTAATAAAAAATAATAGGAGGGTTTTAATATGAATATGGGAGAAATAGTAATAACAGTGGTTGCAGCTGTACTGGCAGCATTTATCTTTTTAGTATATCCAACACTTACCACTGCTGAACAAAACGAGAAAGTAACTCAACTGGCTGCGCAGCAGGTCGTTTCAGATTATGTGAATAAAATTGCAACAAAAGGAGTAATAACAGCAAGCGATTATGATGCCTTCATACAAAAGCTGAATGCTACAGGCAATACATTTGATGTAAACCTTGAAGTGCAAATTCTGGATACAAATTCCGGTGATAAAACAGCACTGACATCAGGAAGTTTGATAGGAACAAATGATAGTTATTCTATATTTCTTTCATCAATTCAAAGTAATCCGGATTATGACCTTACAGGATTTAAACTGAAACAAGGTGATACTATAGTTGTAAAAGCAAAAAATACAAATACAACAATAGCACAGCAATTAAGACAATTTTTCTATAAAGTAACAGGACAAGAAGGATCTATAGCAGCAACTGCCTCAGCAATGGTTGTAAACAATGGAGGAAAGTAACAAGAAATAACAAATAAATCCTCTGGCATAGCCGGAGGATTTATTGCTAAACTAAGGAGAAAAGAATGAAGATACAATATTTAGCAGTAATATTTATAGTAATAATACTGCCGATAATATTAATTACATCATATTATATTGACCAGCAGATTGATACAATGACTATGCAGGGGGATTATGACACAAAACTTATGCAGTCAACAAGAGAATCCATTCAGGCATATGAAATAAATACAGTACAGCTGAATGGCAATTTTTCAAGTGTTGCTTCATCAAAAAGAAGAGATGTAAATGCATCTATGAACTATTTCATGAAAAGTCTTGCTAATAAAATGGGTATAGGCGGTACAAGTAAAAGCTTGATACAGACATATGTGCCTGCAGCGGCATTTACATTATATGATGGATATTATATATATGCTCCAACCAGTACCAATACAGTACAAACATATCAAACAACAGATCCAACTGGTCCAAATTATGATCCAACTGGTACAAAAGCAGGACAATTTCTGCCAGATGCTAATGGAGAACCGCAGCCGTCAGGAGAGCAGTATTCAGATATACTAAGACCCTTTGAAAATTATTCTGCGAGATATGTAGTTGGAAGTACAGATATAACTGTAGATTATACTTTAGATAATTACATAAGTGTACATGGGAATATAAATGGAAAATGGCAATCAAGAGCCGGATATTTGACAGATGTAAGTAAAATCACTCCTCCGGCAAATGGAAGTATAAGCGGGTTAATATACAATGGACAAGCAATAACTGGAGAAGGCTTATCCGAGAATATAGCATACAGTGAAGATGGAGGCACAACTTATAAAGTTGGGAACTTTCCTTATATATACAGTACAAAAGGAAAAGCTTACAAAGACAGCAGCAGCAATTTATTCTTGCTAGACCCGAAAGGTGGAAAGAGTTTATTAGGTACAATAAACAATCAGAATAAAGATATACCAACATCAATATCTTATGCTGCATTTAGGGAAGTTAGTGTACTTACTGCAAAAAATGCATACATGTCATATTATCAATTGTTAAATCCGGGAGACAGTCAATATAAGTGGTATACCAAAGAGGCAAATGGAATTTATAAATTATCAGCAAATTCTCCAGCGGGAGTATATGTGCTATCTATTTTTTTTCAGGATTATAGTGCAGTAAATTATTATATAGAATCATATGCATTTACAAATTGGGTGACTGACCCTGTAAATAATTTAATAAATATTCCTGCAAGCAGTAAATGTGATGATAAAGGTAATCCGGATCCGGCATTTACAGGTGATACAAGTAAAATATTTAATATATCTGCCCAAAACAAAAACAATCCGTCACCGGAAATAGAGGGTTATAAAGATGCACCTTTTACAAAACACAAAAATGCAGTAATAAGGCAGCTGCTTACAAATAATATACGTCAGGCAATGTATAATTACACAGCAAATGGAGGGACATATGATTTTAAAATGCCGCAGCTTTCAGAAGATGAGTGGAGTTTGATAGAAAACAATGTATCAATGGTTACATTTATGCAGGGAGTGCCTATAGGTACAAAATATTATACAGGATATGCAGTAGCAACAAGCACAAAGAACAATGATTTTGTTGATGTAAACAACATATATTTTACATTTGCAGGTGATAAATATTATCATAGATTATATTGCGACAAGCTGTCAGCACAAGGAAGTGTAGTAAAAGGATATAAAAGTGTGGATTTTTCTGCACGAAGTTACAGCAATACAGATGCAGGCGGCAATATTACAACAGGTGTTTATTTTCTGCATGCTGCTAAGGATTCCAGTGGAAACTTTATTTCAGGATTAGCAGATTATTTCTGCATAATAGACTCATCAAATTATAAACCGCGGCAATGTAAGTCCTACCAATAAAGGTGTATATGACATGGCATATTATACAGCAATAGGCAGAGAAAAAAATAATAATAGACCAACAATATAAATGTATTAATAGGGCTTTCTTATTAATACATTTTTCTTTTTTCCAATATTTGTATTTGTTTTCCAGTTCTGCCAATATCTTCCCATAAATATTTAATATTGTCATCTATATCATTAAGTTTGTCTTCTATGCGGGCTTGACCTTCTTCTAACTTTTTAACGGTAATTTTCACACCAGCAAGGTCGTCTTTTACACTGGCAACGTCATCTTTTACACTAGCAAGTTCGATTTTTACACCAGCAAGGTCGTCTTTTACACTGGCAACGTCATCTTTTATACCAGCAACGTCATTTTTCACACCAGCAAGGTCGTTTTTTACACTGGCAACGTCATCTTTTATACCAGCAACGTCATTTTTCACACCAGCAAGTTCATTTTTTATACCAGCAAATTCATTATCAATCTTTTTATTAAGTAGGTCAAATTGTTGATTCATAGCAGTCAATAATTCATTTTCCATTTTTTCTCACCTCCATTCGCCTCCATATTTTACCAAATAGGATTGTTTAAAAATATAAAATCTGGTTAAGATAAATTATACAAAATAGAAGGTGAAAAATCAATGAATATTTTTAAAATTTTAAAAAAAGTTTTTTTTATTGCGTTTTTATTAGTATTATTGGCATATGTAGTAAATATAACATCAATACCTGATAATATTATTTTATTTAAAGGAGAAAATTTGAATTTAGGGACAATATTCGGACTATATGTTAAAGAAAAGAATAATAGTCCAAATATTGCTGCGGCAAGTGCGTCTGTTGATGTACCAACAGTGGATAAATGGGCAGCTGAAGTAAGTCTGTTTAATATATTTCCTGTAAAAGAAGTAAGTATTAATACTATCCCGAATACTAAAGTAATTCCGCTTGGGAATACAGTGCGGTCTTAAGTTATATACTGAAGGTGTTCTTGTTGTTGGGATGACAGATATAAATGGCAGTAAACCTTATGCAAACAGCGGAATAGAAGAAGGTGATACTATAGTAAAAGTAAACAAACAAAAAGTTGCTTCAACAGATGAGCTGGTAGCATGTGTGAATAGCTGTAATGGGAAAGGTATAGATGTATCATATGTGCAAAATGGTGAAGAGAAAGAGGCAAGTATGCAGCCTGTTAAAACAGCTTCAAACGAATATAAGTTAGGCTTATGGGTAAGAGATGGGGCTGCCCGGAATTGGAACAATGACATATTATGAGCCGGGAGACGGAAAATTTGCAGCTTTGCGGTCATCGGCATAGTGGATGTGGACACAAAGGATTTGATACAAATTTCTACAGGAGAAATAGTAGGTGCAGATATAACAAAGGTAGTAAAAGGACAAAAGAGCAGTCCGCGGTGAGATAAAAGGCTCTATTTCTAATGGACAAACTATAGGAAGCTTGTACTCCAATACTGCATTCGGGATTTACGGGAAGTTATCCAATTTATCAAGTTTAGGCATATCTGCAGAAAACAGCATAGATGTGGCTAATCGTGATGAAATAAAAACAGGACCGGCTAAGATTGTTCTGAATATAGAAAATGGTGTTAGAAAAGAATATGATGTACAAATCACAAAGATATATAGAAATAATAATACAGATAACAAAAGCATGCTTATAAAAGTAACAGATAAAAGGCTTCTGGATTTAACAGGTGGTATAATCCAGGGAATGTCTGGAAGCCCAATTGTGCAGGGGCGGCAAATTTGTTCGGAGCAATCACTCATGTGCTTGTAGATAACCCAACTGAAGGATATGCAGTCTTTGGAGACCTTATGATAAAACAGTCCAGAGAAGTAATGTGGGGGTCGCATCGTATGCGACCCGCCTTACAAAGCACACCTATATATACGTCTTTATAATCTTCATACCTTCTGCCTCTATGGAAAATTCCCCTAAACATGCAGGAATAATAAAACTTTGACCGCTACTTATAGGATAACTGTTATCGCCGGCAGTTATACTTCCGGAGCCGGTTATAACAGTCATTCCAAAAGCAGTGCTCTTGTCAGAAGAGCTGTAATAATTACTTCCGAATATTTATTAAATTAACATTAAAATAATTATTTGATTCTATACAATATTCAAGAATATTTGAATAAGATTTTTCTATATTTCCCTGAAAATTATAATTAATAACATCAAGAGCTTTAGAGATATGCAGCTGTCTGGGTTTACCATCATATAATCTATTCCAGTCAAAAAGCCTGTATGTCAAAGTTGAATTTGTCTGTATTTCGTAGACAAATGCTCCTTTAAGCAGTGCATGTATAGTGCCTGCAGGAATTTTGACAATATCTCCTGCAGATATTGGAACATATTTTATACATTTTTCGGTCTTCCCATTACGAACTGAGTTTTCGAAATATTCTCTGGTTATTCCATCAGCTAAACCGTATACGATTTTCGAATCTGGCTCAGCGTCTATAATATACCACATTTCTGTTTTGCCGGCATCGTTTTCGAATCTTTGAGCATATTTGTCGTCTGGATGAACCTGAATAGATAAACTATCTGTGGAATCAATAAATTTATTTAGGTAAGGAAAATTAATTAAATTTTCAAATTTTGTGCCGAATAAATTTACTCTTAAGTCTTTCTGGTTAAAGACATCCAGAAGTGTATCAGAACTGCCGCACAATAATATTTGATGCATCTTTGCGGGCACAGATTTCCCAACCTTCACCAATTTTAGAAGAGACTGGAATTGCTCTGGAAAATCTATTTGCAATATTGTTTCCGCCCCCAAGGGAGTTCTTTGTGAACCGGCTCTAAAAATAATATATCCATAATATAATTATCCTTCCAATAAATTTTAATCTAACAATATTTTAAAATATAAAAAAGATTTTGTCCATAGTATTTGTTATTTTATAAAAAACATGTTAGAATAAAACCTGTAAATAGAAAAAGGAGATTTTAAATATGTCAATAGTTATAGACGGAAAAGAAACTGCGAGAAGAGTTAGAGAAGGACTTAAGAAAGAAGTAGATGACCTTAGGGCAAGGCGGAATAGTTCCAAAGCTTTCAGTAATAATGGTGGGAGATGACCCAAGTTCTAAAATTTATGTAAAAAATAAAAGCAAAGCATGTGAAGAAGCAGGAATAAAATATGAAGAATATCTGCTGAACAGTGATATAGACATGCAGGAATTACTGGGATTAATAGAAGAATTAAACCAAAGAAAAGATGTTCATGGAATTTTACTTCAAAGTCCAATACCTAAAAGGCTGGATATTGACGAGGCATTTAGAGCAATAAGTGATAAAAAAGATGTTGATGGATTTAGCCCGATTAATGTAGGAAAACTTTGTTTAGGACAAGATACATTTGTATCATGCACACCATATGGAGTTATGAAATTATTAGAAGAATATAATATTGATGTGGAAGGCAAGAATGCAGTAGTAATAGGAAGAAGCAATATAGTAGGAAAGCCTATGTTTCAATGCTTGCTTTCTAAAGATGCTACAGTAACCATTGCTCATTCTAAAACCAGAAATTTGTCAGATATAACAAGCAAGGCAGACATATTGGTTGCAGCAATTGGAAAACCAAAATTCATAACAGCTGATATGATAAAAGAAGGGGCAGTTGTAATAGATGTTGGAATAAACAGAATGGAAGATGGAAAAGTATGTGGTGATGTGGAATATGAAGGGGCGAGCAAAAAAGCATCATACATAACGCCGGTACCAGGGGGAGTGGGACCGATGACGATTGCAATGCTTATGGCGAATGTAGTGAAGGCTACGAAGTATAATTTAGGAATGTAGGAATGTAAGAATGTAGGAATGAAAGAAAGAATTTTCACTACGTTCAAATTCCAACATTCGTACATTCATACATTCGTACATTCGCACATTAAATAATTGGGGGCACAAATTAATACTGGGCTAGATTAGGAGGCATCAAAATGACAGATGCAGAGATGATGTATTGGGTTTGGCTCTCAAGACTAGAAGGCATAAACAGAAGGACTTTATTTGAATTATTGGAGAAATATAAAACTCCGGAAAATCTATGGGATTTAGGGTTAGGGAATCCGGAATGTAAACAAAATTTGGATAAATACATAGAATATATGAACAAAAACAACATAGGAATTGTTACAATCTATGATAAAGAATATCCAGACAAATTAAGAAACATATATGACCCGCCTGTAAGTTTATATATAAAAGGAGATAAATCCATATTGGGGAATAGCTCAATTAGTATAATAGGATGCAGAAAATGTACCAGATATGGAGAAAAGGTTTCAGAAAAATTTGCATATAACTTGTCTTTAAATAATATCAATGTAGTAAGCGGTCTGGCAAGAGGGATTGACACATATGCACATATGGGAGCACTTGCAGCAAAGGGGAAAACGGTTGCGGTTGTAGGAAGCGGCTTGGACAGAGTATATCCGCCTGAGAATAAAGCAGTATTTGATAAGATTATAGAAACAGGCGGAGTTGTTATTTCAGAATATGTTATAGGAACAAAACCTCTGGCTAGAAATTTTCCTGAAAGAAATAGAATTATCAGCGGAATTTCAAATGGAATAGTGGTTGTGGAAGCAAGAGAAAAAAGCGGAACACTGATTACTGTAGACTTTGCTTTGGAACAGGGAAGAGATGTTTATGTTATACCAGGAAACATAGACAGCTCAAGCTCATACGGAACCAACAGATTGATAAAAGAAGGAGCGAAAATGGTAACAGAGCCGGAGGAAATCTTAACAGATTTAATGTAGGAATGTATGAATGTATGAATGAATGTTGAAATTTTCGTTACACTCAAATTTCTCTATTTTAGAATTTGAACGTAGTGAAAATTCTTTCCTTCATTCGTACATTCATAAATTCATACATTCTTACATTAAAAAAGTTTGAATTTTTGCAAATTGTATTATATAATGTAAAATATTTGGTAAGATTAATTGGAGGTATTGTCAAATGTCCAAAGAAAAGAAGAAAACGGAGAACACACAAACATACAAAATAAAAAAGAAAAAAATCAAAAAAACACGTAAATTTCCACGTTTGAGAAAAGCAATAAAAATAATAATAATTACATTATTACTGTTATTAATAATTGGCTCAGGAATTTTAATCGGATGGGGATATCAGGTATTAAAAAATGCAAAACTGGGAACAGCAGATATGTCTATAAAATATCAAAACTCAATTGTTAAAGATAAAAACGGTACTACTGTGGCGACTTTAAGCGGGGATGAAAACAGAGAAATAATAAGCCTTAACGATATGTCGAAATATATACCTACAGCATTTGTTTCAATAGAAGATGAAAGATTCTACGAACATAATGGAGTAGATTTTAAAAGAACAGCAGGCGCAACATTGCAGTATTTTTTACATGGGGGTACATCTTCTTATGGAGGAAGTACAATCACACAGCAGCTTGTGAAAAATTTAACAAATGATAAAGATGATACATGGCAGAGAAAAGTTACAGAAATGGCAAGAGCATATTATATGGAAAAACAAATGTCAAAAGACCAGATATTGGAATTGTACTTGAATCTGATATTCTTAGGAGGGCAGAATGTTTGCGGTGTTCAGACCGCATCAAAACTTTATTTTGATAAAGATGCCAAAGATTTGGATTTAGCGGAATGTGCATATTTGGCAGGAATAAATCATTCTCCGAATTCATATTATCCGTTTTCAGAAGACGGCAGTGTTGCAGATAAAATAAAATCGAGAACAATAATTGTTCTGGATAAAATGAAACAATTAGGGAAAATAAGTGATGACGAATATAATGCTGCAGCAGCAGAAGTTGAGGCAGGACTGGCATTTAAGCAGGGCACAATTTCTCAGACACTATATTCATATGGTACAGATGCTGCTATAAAACAGATAATAAGCGAACTTATGAAAGAAAATAACTGGACAGAAGACTACGCAAGATTATATTTATACAGCGGCGGATTTACAATATATACAACTCAGGATCCGGACATACAAAGTGCTTTGGAAGCCGAGATGGTAAAACCTGCATATCAGGTGGCATCATTAAAAAAATCAGGCACTACCTCAGAAGCTGGAATGTGTGTAATAGACCAGAAAACAGGCTATGTAATTGCAGTATATGGAAAGCTTGGAGCAAAGACTGGAGCAGATGCCTTAGGTTATGATAGAGCTACAGAAGCACTTAAACAGACTGGTTCTTCTATAAAGCCTTTAGCTGTTGTAAGCCCAGGAATAGATATGGGAGTTTTAACAGCGGCAAATGTGTTTTATGACACACCAACAACTTTCCCTGGAAATTATAAAGTTAAAGATGAAGGAGCATATAGAGGATTAATTACATTAAGGCAGGCTCTTTCTACTTCTCAGAATGTACCTTTTGTAAAAGCAATGCAGATAGTTACGCCAACAAAATCCATAGAATATTTGCAAAATTTTGGACTTAAGTCTATAGACCCGGTGCAGGATAACAATCTTTCATTAGCTCTTGGAGGTTTGACACATGGCGCTAGCCCGCTGGAAATGGCTGGAGCATATAATGCAATTGCAAATGGAGGGGTATATATTCAGCCGACATTTTATACTAAAATATTAGATTCAGACGGTAATGTAGTTAGAGAAGCAAAACAGGAAACAAGAAGAGTTATATCTGCAGCAGCAGCATTTGTAGTAACACAAATGCTGACACAGCCGACAATAGACGGTACAGCAACATATGCTGCAATACCGGGAATGGGAGTAGCTGCCAAGACAGGTACAACAGATTCAAACTATGATAGATGGTTTTGTGAATTTACACCATATTATACAGCATCATGCTGGTTTGGATATGACAATAACGAAGAAGTAAGATGGTATTCAAGTCCTAACCCTGCAGGAACAATATGCAGCAATGTAATGAAAACAATAAATGCCAATCTGGAAAAGGTAAAATTTGAGGCAAATATGCCTGAAGGTGTAGTTACTGCAAAAATATGCAGAGATACCGGATTGCAGGCAACATCAGCTTGTTATAACGATCAAAGAGGTAGCAGAGTAATCACTGAGTACTTTGTACAAGGTACAGTACCCTCCAAGGGGTGCGAAGTTCACGTACAAGTAAATATATGTTCAGAATCCGGAGGGCTGGCAACAGAATATTGCCCAAATCCTGTAAGTAAAGTGTATTTAAAAAGCGGAATGAAAGATAAAGCAGGTTATGCTGTTCCTGATACAGAGTATACAATGCCTGCAAATCTTGCATCATGCCCAGTACACACTAAAACATCATCTTCATCTCCAGAAACACCGCCACCATCATCGGCTCCTGGATATCCGACAATAACCTTAAAAGGCAATACCAGTATGACTATTCAGGTTGACGATATATGGAATGACCCGCGGAGCAACTGCAACAGATACAAAAGATGGAGATATAACAAGCAAAATGATTATATCAGGGAAAGTGGATGTGACTAAAGCAGGAACATATAATATAACATATAAAGTTACAAATTCATCTGGAAACAGTGCAACTGTTACTAGAAGAGTTACAGTAACAGGGAATCCATCAGGGAATACCAACACAAACACAAATACCAATACCAACACAAATACAAATACAAACATAAATCCAAACATAAATACAAATACCAATACCAACGCAAATAACACATTATAAAAAGGAGCCATATAATTTGAATATATACTTTTACAATACATTAACAAAAAACAAGCAGCTGTTTACACCTTTAGAAGGCGATACAGTCAGAATATATACATGTGGTCCGACAGTATACAAAGATGCGACTATAGGCAATATGAAGTCATTTATATTTATGGATAATTTAAGAAGAGTGCTTAAATATAATGGATACAAATTGAAACACGCAATGAATATAACAGATGTAGGGCATTTGGTATCTGATGGTGATGATGGTGAAGACAAAATGGTAAAGGCTTCAAAGGAAGAGAAGAAGTCGCCGTTAGAAATAGCAGAATTTTATACAGACAGATTTTTGAAAGACTTAAATAAGCTGAATATTGATATGCCTGAAATAATTTGCAAAGCCACAGACCATATAGATGATATGAAAAAATTTGTTCAGAAGCTGGTCCAAAATGGATATGCTTATGAAACATCTACAGCTGTATATTTTGATGTATCTAAATTAGATGAGTATGGCGTGCTTTCAGGGATTGACTTGAGAAATCAAAAAGCTGGTGCAAGAGTAGAAGTTGATGAAGAAAAAAGAAATCCATATGATTTTGCTTTATGGATAAAAGCTCCGGAAAATCACATAATGAAGTGGGAAAGCCCATGGGGACTATGTTATCCTGGATGGCACATAGAATGCTCAACAATGAGCAATAAATATTTAGGAGACGTTTTTGACATACACACAGGCGGAATAGACCTAATTCCAACACATCATGAAAATGAAATAGCACAAAGCAAAGGTGTTACAGGAAAAGTTCCTGCAAGATTCTGGATGCATTGCGAATTCCTGCTTGTAGATGGAGGCAAAATGTCCAAAAGCCTTGGAAATACCTACATGGTACAGGATTTAATAGACAGAGGATATTCACCTCTTGCATATAAATTAATGTGTTTTTCATCACATTATAGGAATAAATTGAATTTTACATGGGAAGGTTTAGATGCTGCGGAGAATGCATTAGAGAGATTAAAAGAAGGATACCAAAGGCATTTTGTAGGGGCAAATCCCCCCCAAGAGCAGGGCTTCGTAAGTAGCCCCCCTTTAGCAAGGGGGGCAAGAAACTTCGAGGAGATACAGGAATACAAGACTAAATTCTTAGAAGCAATAAATGATGACCTGAATATGCCTGTTGCAATGAGTGTTGTATGGGAAGTTGTAAAAAACCCGAACAAATCCAAAGAATTCGCAGAGCTGTTATTAGATTTTGATAAGGTAATGGGAATAGACATTGCAAACGATTATGTAGGGGCGACCTGTGGCCACCCGCAGAATGAACAAATCCCATCCGAAATACAAGACCTGTTAAATCAAAGGCAAACCGCCAGAGATAGCAAAGATTGGGCATTATCAGATAAAATAAGGGATGAAATAGGAAGATTGGGATATAAAATAGAGGATTCTAAAGAAGGACAGGAAATTGTAAAAATATAGAAGGAGGATAATGTGTAAATGTATGAATGTATGAATGTATGAATGAATGTTGAAATTTTCGTTACACTCAAATTTCTCTATTTTAGAATTTGAACGCAGTGAAAATTCTTTCTTTCATTCCTACATTCGTACATTCCTACATTCGTACATTGTAATGAAATGCCAAAACGAACAAACTACATAAATTGGGACGAGTACTTCATGGGAATAGTATTGCTGTCAGCGGAAAGAAGCAAAGACCCATATAAGCAAGTTGGCGCATGCATTGTAAATGAAGACAATAAAATATTGTCTATAGGATATAACGGCTTTCCAAGAGGCTGTTCAGATGATGAGATTCCCTGGGACAAAGAGGGAGATTACATAAATACAAAACATGCATATGTATGTCACGCAGAGCTGAATGCAATATTAAATTATACTGGAACAACTATAAAAAATAGTAAAATATATTTGTTTGAATTTCCTTGTAATGAATGTACAAAAGCCATTATCCAATCCGGAATTAAAGAAATAATTTATATGCAGGACAAGTGTTCAGATAGGGAAAATATATATGTATCTAAAAAGATGCTTGATATGGCAGGAGTTAAATATACGCAGTATAAATCAAGGGGAATGAAAGTGACGTTGGAGTTGTGAGGTGTTGGGGGTACAGATAGAAAAAGACATAAGGTCAATCCCCCTCCCGCTGCGCAGAATCCCTCCCAAAAGCTATTCTCTGGAGTAGCCTCCCTTTAGCAAGGGAGGCGGCACAAATGCCGAAGCCTAATGTCCAGCGAAAGCATATGGAATAAAATGTAAAGGCTGTGAGACGAGAAACTGTCCAGTAAATACAACCATACGAATAAAAAGAGAAATAAACCCA
>Ga0209629_10000355_pt1 | contig 24234 bp, 20 predicted proteins | sample TergutCu122P5_FD_187286 | JGI IMG/M metagenome (GOLD analysis project Ga0209629, IMG submission 187286) | Cubitermes ugandensis P5 segment gut microbial communities from Kakamega Forest, Kenya - Cu122 P5 (SPAdes) (version 2) | ecosystem: Host-associated > Arthropoda: Insects > Digestive system...
AGTCATATTTTGTGCTGTCTGTACATTGATTCGTCAGTGTATCCCATGTCATCGTCTGGACTGGCGTCAGGTAGTTTTTACGGTTGCGCACTTGTTTGACATACTTTTCTTTTACCCAGTCATTCAATCGATTACTCCAACTATAATCAACTTTTGTAACATAATTTGGCGGGTAAAAAGCAGTTTGTTGTTTATGAGCAGATTCAATACTGTTTGAATTTTCATCATATACTGAGCTGATTTCCATGATAATACTGTCGCTGCTGTTATAACATGTTTCTTTTTGCACTTCTGTTTTCCAAACGCTGTTTTCATTGTCCCATGCAAAACGCGTTGCTGAAACAGGATTGCCATTGATGTCGTATGTCGTCTTGCTTTGTAAAATTTTCTGCCAGTCATTGGTAATTCTATTCCACATATAATCAACTGATAAAGAATCTTTTCCGCTTGAATTGTAGATGGTTTCCCGTTTTTGTTGTGGAATCCACAGGCGTCTGTCCCACTGATAGACGGTGATAGAAGATGGCAGATTATCAGCGTTATAGGCGATTTCATTTTTCTGATATTGCATCCATCGTCCGGTGCGCTTATCAGATTCAAAAATTGTTTCTACAATGGCATTGCCCTTCTCATCATACCCGAATATCCGCTTCATGTCATCAACTCTTGATTCTTTGTTGATTACACTATCCAAAGTATTTGCAGCAGGTTGATGATCTTCCCCAGAGGAAGACACGCCTGTAAACATCCGACGGATATTAAGAGGAGGCAGTTTTTTTAATTCGCGGTTGGTTGGTTCGACGCTTTGGCCCATCAGAACACAGGGTAAAGCACACAGTATCAATAATAAAATGCGTTTCATAAGAAATATTATTCAAAACTTATTTTTTGTTGGGACGGAAAAGGAATAAAATCCCTTTGGTAGATAAAAATGCTAATAACAGGATTAATATGATAAAAGCGCCGGAGGGAGTCTGAAGAAAATAAGAGAAAAATAAACCGGCCAAACAAGCTGAGAAACCTACCAGGATACTTCCCCAAATAATCCGTTTAAAATTGGAAGTCAGCAGGTTGACAGTCATCTGCGGAATGGTCAGCAAACTCATCAGCAACATAATGCCGACCAAACGGATGGAGAGCACAATCGTGATGGCGATAAAGACAATCATCATATATTCAATCGCCCTGACACGAATGCCCTGCGTTAAAGCAAAATCTCTGTCGAAAGCCGTATAAACAATTGGATGATAGAACAGTAAGAAAACAACACACAAGCTAATCACAACAACCAGCGCAAACAGGATATCGGTCATAGAAACTGTCAAGATATTTCCAAACAGGTAGGATGACAGATTGGGAGCATATCCGGGCGTCAATACAATAAAAACTGCTCCAACCGCCATGCCTAACGACCAGACCGCCGCAATCGCCGAATCTTCGCGTACCTGATATGTCTTGCCTATCCATTCGATTCCGAAGGCTGATAACACGGCAAATCCCATGGCAGTCAGGTACGGATTCATCCCAAGATAAAAACCCAAGCCCAAACCGCCAAATGAAGCATGGGTGATGCCTCCACTGATAAAAACCATCCGGCGAGACACGATGTACGTGCCTACAATCCCACATGCGATCGAAATCAACAAACTGCCCCACAACGCATGTTGAAAAAAACTGTATCTTAAAATTTCCATGTTCATTGCGTTTTTATTTCTGCCATCGCTTTTTGCTTCACTTCCGCCAATTCCACCATGGCTCCCTGCCGGCGTTTGCTCTCATCGGCTGCTTCCATAAAAGTGAAAATCTCGATGGTTTCTTCAGGAGAAACAGGCGAAATACCTGTCTGAAAGAATTTTGCAACTACCTTGAGTAGCGGACCATAACCGGCATCCTGTCCTAACGACTTGATGCCTGTCTCCCCATAAGCTATCCCTCCAAATCCGGTACGCCCTTTGCGTAACCCCCTGAACGTCCCTATCCTGTTATCATCCCAAACGCCGACGGCAATATCAGTGTCAGGCGTATGAACCCGTGTAACGCGCTGACAACCTGTGCCCATCACGGTAAATAACGTTTCTACGCCATGAACGCCGTACCAGAAAAAATCGGGATGCGTCTTCTCCAAAGGGCATGGGCTGTAAGCGCTTGCGCCAATTATTTTTCCGACACTTTTTTGATTCACAATATCATCCATGTTGGTCAGATAACGCATGGAAGAAGTGGAAAAAACGGGAACCCGAAAGTCTTTGGCCGCCTGAAAAATACGGATAGCGTCTGACAGCGAAGCTGCTACGGGTTTATCAATAAAAATAGTCTTCCCCGCCTTAAATACTTCGAGCGCCTGTTCGAGATGCCGTCTGCCGTCATTTGTTTCCAGGATGATTACATCTGTGATTTTCAACAAGTCAGCGATTGAATCCACAATCACTACTCCCATGTCGCGCATCTGCTGAGTGTACATCGGAATACGACTTACGCTTGACTCAATATCCTTACTGCCATGCGGATAAGCAGCAACGACGCGATACCCGCCAAAATCGGCTGTTGTTTCGGCATTGTTGAGTAGCTTGGTAAACTCAATGGCATGGGAAATATCCAGCCCTATCATTCCAACACGCAGTCCATCAGGAACTTTCTGCTCCTGACGGCCAAACATCATTCTTGTTGTCAGCAAGCCCGCCCCTGCTAAAGCTCCTGTTTTAATAAAAGTGCGTCGATACATAATTCGTTCTTTATCATTTATTTATATATACTCCAATCCATGTACAGTCAACTGCTTAACCATGCAAAAGTATAAGAAATTTTCCGAATGATAAACAGACAGGTCAAATTTTCTTCAATCCAGGACCAGAAGTAGAGAAAAAAGATTATCTTTGCAGTTGAAAAATGGCAATAGACTTAAAAACTATTTCACAAGTTGATAAGATTTTTTTATGCAAAAATATTCTGTCAATCAGCAGCTTATCGAAACTGTTTTAGCAACGGTTAAAGCGGGTGAAATAGCTATACCTGAAATACAACGCCCATTTGTTTGGGGCAGTTCAAAAGTCCGTGACCTAATGGATAGTCTTTATCAGGGTTACCCTATAGGTTATCTTATAGCATGGAAAAATCCAAATGTGCGATTGAATGACGGTCGCCGTGTCATCAAAGAAGTCAGGAAAAGTGAGATTGATAGCAAGTTCTATGTTCTTTGCGCGTCGCACAATCCGCAGGTCGACACTGAAGAACTGCCGCGCTCAATGATATGCGAAGTTTGGAAGGTGATGAAAATTTTGACAAACAATGGATGGTAATCATAAAATTAGCAATTATGTTTTTTAAAAAAGAAAAATTAATTTTAAGTCCAACAGGATTTTATATTGTAAATGGTAAAACTTTAATACCATTGAATGAATTACCTAAAACAGGATCATATAATGACATTGCAGAAAGTCTCGGATTTGAAACATATCATTCAGTCTTTACATGGGATTCAAAAAAAATTAATCACATAGCATTTAAAAGACGTACAAAAGAACCAATATTTGTAGAAGTTAGAGACAAAACGCTTCCTTTAACGGATCAGGACGTTGTTATTACTATACAAAATGAAATTGATTGGAAATTTGAATGGGGACAATTAGATTTTGAAGATAAACTTTTAAATGATGATATAAATAATGACCCAAACATGAAATCTTACGAAGAACAAATAAAATTCCTTGAAGATGCGTTTTCAAAGCATAATGAGATGATAGGAACAATATGCAAAGAAATTACAAGAATTTTTGACTGGCAGGATACTATTGCGAAGACTGTCAATGAGCTAAACGACAAGTTTTCTAAATCAACTGAAATGCAATTAGAGATTGGCGATAATACCAGACAAGCACTATCTCAAATAAATGAAATACTTAAAGAATACAAGGACGGAATTAATAAGGTACATAAACGAGTACAAACACTTGAATTTTTAACAGAGCAATTAAAACAAAAATGATTATATTTGCAGTCTAAATTTATGGATATGAAAAAGATAATAGCAATTTTTTTACTTTTTATTTTTGTTTCATGTTATAAAAAGTATACATATACCGAAATAGCTATGGATAATGGAATCAAAGTCATAAAAAAAAATGAAACAATAAGAGCAAAAGATGACAGGCAAGCCTATTTCAAAGCATGTAGAAATATTGGAATATCGTTTATGGCTTATGATATGATGAAAAAAAATTTGGATGAGGGTATTTTATTACATATACAGAAACCTATATATTTTATTCTATTAAATGATAAAAATATAGATATTACACATACCGTTATCCTTGGATCTGAATCAAAAGAATATAAATTGATTGAAGATATTTATCCAAGTGTAATAGAATTGATAAATAAAAAAACTATTTTAAAACAAAATCCATAACCGCCCTGTTCGCCCTGTCTACCTCTGACCAGTCATACGAGATATACTTTTTCCCAGCCATAGACTTATCCACGTGGCCTAACCACTTTTCATAATCATTCAACCATTGCAAAGTTATTTCACTGAAATAAAAATCTAACTTGCTATTTGTGAAACGTTTCAACGAATTGAAAGAATCATTATAAGACTTTGCCGTACCGATTTTTCCGACTGATTTCAAATACCTTATATGTTCCGTGTAAAAATCGGACACCGTTTTGTATTTGACTTTGCTTGTTTTGGCAGCTAACAGAGTAGATGCGGTAAAGTCTTTTTGTTCCGACTTAAATTCAAGTATCTGTGTTTGATACTCATTCTCTTTTTCTAAAATGATTTTTAGAATCAAATCCCTGTTTGGACAATTTGCCTTTGGGCGTTCTTTCTCAAAGTCCCAAAATTTGGGATTAACGGATATTCCCAAACTCTGATACTTTTTCTTTCCGTCTTTGCAGACACGAATCATTAACGGATTTTCACCGTTTGCTAATGTTTTTGATTTGTAACACAAGATGTTAACCATAATTTTTCGGTTTAACTCCCGGTTTAACTTTCACCAAAAAACCACCCTGAAAAGACCGCTTTTAAGCAAAAAAAGAACTTACATTTTATCGTAAGTCCTTGATTCTCTGGTGGGCGTTGACGGATTTGAACCGCCGACCCTCTGCTTGTAAGGCAGATGCTCTGAACCAGCTGAGCTAAACGCCCCGAAAAGTGGTGCAAAAGTAATCCTTATTTTTGGATATGCAAAAATTTAATGAAAATATTTTTTGAGAAAATTTTAATTGTGATAACGTCAATTAGATATGTTTGTTCATTTGGCTATTATGCTAATTGACGATTGCAATGACTCTTGCAGGGGCGCCGTCGGCATTTAGCGTATACAATGGCAGGGCGCATAGCGTAAATAATTCATCACCAATTTCTTCCAAACGACAAAGATTTTCAATCAGGATCGTATGATTGGTTTTTAAGATGGCTCGATGGTGAGGGAGTGCGTCATCAGCCTGTTCCGATTCGCCGATCGAAACAGCGTCGAACGACGGCGCATCAATGCCTATTCCTTTCAACCTGCGCCGCTTGATCCATTCCACTACTTCGCTGGACATCAACGGAAAATCGCCAAAATAGTCGGATTTCCCCCACAAATTGCCGTGTCCGGTAAGAAACAATATAAAGTCGGCTTTATGGATCGCGCTTCCTTTTTCCTCCAATAACTGCATCGGGATTTGTTCTCCTTTCTCAAGTTTGCGGCAATCTATGACAAGTGCGTTGCCTGCAAACTGGTCAATGGGATATTTGTCCAGCGTTAATCCATCGGGATAGAGGTGAGCCGGAGCGTCAATATGCGTACCGGTATGTGAATACAGGCTGATGAGCGTTTCCATAAAGCCATGTTCGCGGTAATTGTATGCAACATGCAGTACCGGTGCGCCCGTGCCCGGATACATCGGCATATTTTCGGCAATCGGATGGGTGAGGTCGATAATTTTCATCATTGTTTTCTACATTTATATTATCACTTAATGATCGGGAAACCTTGTTATTTCCCACGACAAAAGTAAGATTTTTTTCATTTTTCCCGGTGAAATAACAAAGCATTTTTCAGTGATAATTTATTTCCCCAGCCAAAAACAATTCAGCCTGTCCGCTGATTTCTATTCTGTCGCCCAAGTAATGGCATTTCAAATAGCCTTTTCTTTTTGATAATTGTATGGCCGACAATTCATTTTTGTTCAGGATATTTTTCCAGTAAGGTGTCAAAGTGGTGTGAGCCGAACCGGTAACGGGGTCTTCGTTTATGCCAATTTGCGGAGCAAAAAAACGTGAGACAAAATCGACCGCATCGCCTTTGGCAGTAACAATTACGCCGCGAGCGGGCAGTTGAGCAATTACATTCAAATCGGGTTGAATATTTTTTATCGTTTCTTCGCAATCGAATACAAAAAGATAATCCGTTTTTCCCTTGAAAACGTTAAGGGGAGTAATGCCGAAGCAGTCGGTGAATTGTTCCGTAATATTAACAATTTCAATAATATCCGCAGGAAAGTTTAAGGATAATAAATCATTGTTTTTCGTAACTGTTAATTCACCGCTTCTCGGAGAGTGAAAATGAATCACATCCTGCTTGCAGCCTTCATAATTAAAAAGTACAAATGCGGCAGCAAGCGTGGCATGTCCGCATAAATCCACTTCAGCGCCCGCAGGAGTGAACCAGCGGATTTCATACCGGTCTTTTGCTTTGACATAAAATGCAGTCTCTGGAACACAGAGTTCCATTGCAATTTTTTGCAACAACTCATCTTGTAACCAATTATTTAGCGGACAGACTGCCGCCGGATTTCCTGCAAATACCTTATCGGTAAATGCGTCCACGTGATAGAGTTTTATTTTCATAAATCCTAAATAAATATTTTCATTATTCTACAATTTCTATTTGATTGTTTTCAGGATCAGATACGCAACTTTCATAATATCCGTCGCCTGTGGTTCGGGGTTGACTTATTATTTTATACCCGTCATTTTCCAACCGTTTTGTTATTTCATTTACTTTTTCTTTACTCCCGACGCTGATTGCGACATGGATATAACCTGTATTGTTGAGTCCTTTTGTAATATCATTTAACCCTTCTTTTGTCATAATTTCTATACGGCATCCGGCAGCAAAATCTAAAAAATATGTTTTTAATCCCGTTTTTTCATTATGATACATTTCATTCGATTTTGCATCAAAATACTTAATATAAAATGATTTCATTTTTTCCAAATCATTTACATACAACGCTATGTGATTTATCTTCATATCAATTCATTAGTTGAAATTATTTTGATGAACGGGGGCGCATTCTTGAAGAATGGGAATGATTATTTTAAAGAATTGCTCTGATCATAATGTCTTGCAATGATTCTTATTCCTCATGTGGAAGTTTGCCGACTGTGTCATCATCCGTCAATTGATAGGTATCGCCACTTTCGGGACAAATGGCAATACCCTTATTATCAAATATTAAGCGATGACCGTACTCGCTGATCCATCCTGTCTGCCGGGCGGGATTGCCTACGACAAGCGCATAAGGCAGAACATTTTTAGTCACTACCGCACCGGCGCCTACCATGGCATACTTCCCGATCCGGCAGCCACAGATAATCGTGGCATTGGCTCCGATCGTCGCTCCTTTTTCGACATACGTAGGCTGAAATTCATGCTTGCGGGTGATGGCGCTGCGCGGATTAATCACATTGGTAAACACGCAACTTGGCCCCAAAAACACGTCGTCCTCGCAGGTGACGCCCGTATAAACGGACACATTGTTCTGAATTTTCACACGGTTGCCAATAACAACATCGGGTGAGATGACCACATTTTGCCCGATCGTACAATCCTTCCCGATCGTACATCCTGTCATGAGGTGTGAAAAATGCCAGATGCGGGTGCCTGAACCTATGGTGCATCCCCCGTCAATGATGGCCGTCGCATGTGCCTGATATGTCTCCATCGTTATCTATTTATAAATTAAAAACATAGTTGGTTTCTTGTTCAAATCCGGAATATTTTCTTTCCATTCTTTGGCCGGACGCGTTCTGATAAATTCGTCGTCACAAGTAATGTTCGCGGCAACACATATTTTTGTCGTTGGCCGGCAGATACGAACGAGTTCTTCCATCAGTTTATTGTTCCGGTAAGGCGTTTCGATGAAAAGTTGTGTTTGATGTTCCTCATAGACACGCGATTCCATCAGTTTGATACGCGCAATCCGTGCAGCAGCATCTATCGGCAGGTAACCGTGAAACGCAAAGTTCTGACCGTTAAATCCTGAAGCCATAAGCGCCAGCAGCAACGAAGAAGGGCCAACTAACGGTATCACGCGATAGCCCTGTTGCTGTGCGATGGCGATGATTTCAGCGCCCGGATCAGCGATGGCCGGACAACCTGACTCCGACAGCAGACCGACAGCCTCTCCATTTGCCAATGGGGTAAGATATTCAGCCTTTTGCGCAGGCGAAGTATGTTTGTTCAGTTCATAAAAACGAATATCGTCGATCACCATCGCCGGATGGCATTTCTTGAGAAAACGGCGGGCAGTCCGAACATTTTCTACAATAAAGTGCCTGACCTGCAAAACAATATCGCGGTTGTAATCAGGTAAAACCTTCCGGTGGTCAGTTTCGCCCAATGTGACGGGAATCAGATAAAGCGCCGGCTGCATAGCTCACTTTTTTTTGCAAAAATACGATAATAAATTTGCATTTACACTCGACTTGTACTACTTTTGTTACAAAGACGCGTAAAATCCACGCTCGGCGTAAGCTCTGCATACGCCGCTGATAAAAGCAAAGCTCTTGCTTTGCGTGAAAGCAAGTCAGGAGACTTGTTTTTAATCCGACGTAGCGAGACGCTGCGCCGAGCGAGGTGACGTGTAAGATGGTAAGAATGATTGAATGAATAGATGGATGATGGATTTTCCGCATGATTTTACAACGAGGATGCAACAGTGGCTGGGTGCATCATATACCTTGTTAGCTAATGCTTTACAGGGTGATTCGCCTGTCAGTATACGGTTGAATCCGGCTAAACAGGCCATGTCGGTGGATGGATGGGAAAGAGTGACAGGGTATGAGACAAGGGCAGACACAAACGTGATGACGAAAGAGTTGAAAGGATGCGAAAAGGTAGCATGGTGTGAAACAGGCTATTACCTGCCGGAACGACCGTCTTTCACCTTCGACCCCTTATTTCATGCCGGTTGTTATTATGTACAGGAAGCATCTTCTATGTTTATCGAACAGGTTGTAAAACAATATATTACTACACCTGTTGTATGTTTGGATCTATGTGCCGCTCCCGGCGGCAAATCCACCCATCTGCAAAGCCTGCTACCTGCTAAAAGTCTGTTAGTCAGCAATGATGTAATTCAAAGTCGCGCCTCTGTCTTGAAAGAAAATATGATCAAATGGGGGGCGCCTTACACGATGGTGACGTGTAACGATCCCAAAGACTTCGGTCAACTGACGCATCTGTTTGACATGATTGTCGCTGACTTGCCATGCTCAGGCGAGGGAATGTTCCGTAAAGACCGCAACAGTCGCAACGAATGGAGCCTCGACAATGTCAAGTTATGTGCCGCCCGTCAACGCAGGATTCTCCATGACATCTGGCCAAGCCTGAAACCCGGTGGTTTACTCGTTTTTAGCACTTGTACGTTCAATGTTGAAGAAAACGAAGAAAATATCCGTCATTTGATAGAAAATTATAACGCTGAAGTACTTCCGATCACAATAGATAATCGCTGGAGAATCAGTCCGGCGATCAACGAGTCCTTCCCGATGTACCGTTTTTATCCTCACCTGACGAAGGGAGAAGGGTTTTGTTTGGCATTGGTAAGAAAGCCAATAAAACACACTTATAATCATGAATCTAACAAAATTCCAATCTGCGTGAATCCGTACCGTCCGCATCATCCGCGTTCTTCTCAGACAACTCCATGCTGCAACGACTGGATAAAACTTGCTGATGACAGTTTTCAATTTGATGTTAGCAAAAACAGGATTCAAGCCATACCGGAATCGTTGTCGGGAATATATCGGTTGCTGTCAGCGCACCTGCGTGTTCTGTATGGTGGCGTTGCAGTCGGTGAAATCAAAGGAAATGACATCGTGCCATCGCCTGCATTGGCATTGAGTACATGCTTCCAAAGTGAAGCATTTCCATCTATCGAACTGTCTAAAGAGATGTGTATCAGGTATCTTCAAAACGAAGCGCTTGTGTTGCCGGAAAGCGTCCCAAAAGGCTATGTGGTCGTGAAATATCAGCACACTCCGCTCGGCTTTGTTAAGAATATCGGAACCCGTGCGAACAACCTTTATCCGCAGGAATGGAGGATTCGGACTCGTTTGCCGCTATCGTCTTCAAACGCTAAAAATTTATAGTCGTGTCCACGCTGAAAAGACATAAATCCTTATCGCAAAGTTCACAAGGGCTTTCTGCAAAAAGCACAAGAGCTTTTCACAAAGAGCACAGGGGCTTTTTACAAAAGGCACAAGGGCTTTTTACAAAGAACAAAAAATGAATATACAATGATAAAAATCGGACTTCTTTCGGATACGCACGGGTGGTGGGATGACAGATATATTACTTATTTCGAGTCATGCGATGAGATATGGCATGCGGGCGATATCGGCTCAGAACTGGTTGCTGAACTGCTCGCTGAAATCAAACCGTTACGTGCTGTGTATGGGAATAGTGACGGATACGAACTGCGACAGATGTATCCGCTTATTGCCCATTTTACCATCGAACAGGTGAAGGTAATGATGACGCATATCGGAGGATATCCGGGGCACTATGAGCCGGGCATCCGCGACGCTCTGTCGGCAGCGCGACCCAACCTGTTTATTTCAGGACATTCTCATATCCTGCGTATTATGTATGATAAGCAGTATAGGTGCCTGCATCTAAACCCAGGCGCAGCCGGAAAGTACGGAGTCCATCAGGTTCGCACGCTGATTCGCTTCATCATCGACAAAGACGATATCAAAGACCCTGAAATTATCGAATTAGCGCCACATGGCAGCAATTGATTTTCTACTTCATTCCCTGTAAATAAAAAAACTAACCGCAGGAAACGCAAAGCGAAACCTGCGGTTAAAAAAAATATTTACACTGATGACATTTAACCAATAAATAAGGCAGGATCGTTACCTGATATATGCATGCTTCAAAATGAGGCTTCTTGTAATCGTATACGGTCCGTATGTTACTTCGATGATTATTTCCTCTTCCCGCAGATAATTTGGTTCAGTCACAAGATATGCTGGATCAAATCCTGGGTGAGGTCCTATCATTGTTTCTCTCTGAACATTTGTTAAAGTATCAACTGTGAGGCCCGTTATATCCGGACTAAAATCGAAAGCGGCATACTTGACACCCTGAATGGCTTTTCTATAAATAATCATCTCATCTACATCTGCAGGCTCGATGGTTATCCGAATTCCTTGAACAGAGGGTACTGTGGATCCGTCCGATTGAATTTTAAAAAGAATATCTCCAGTTATTAAACTGCCAACAGGATTACTGGCGCCAGGAAACCACTCGTTAATTATAATCTTAGGCCTGCTTATATTCGACTGATAAATTTTAACCGGATAACGGAGCCGTCCTGCTTCAAACAGGATTGTAGCTGAGCGATATTTTCCGGTCGTATTCACTTCTGCAGTTATCTGAACATTTTTCAGTTCATTGGGAGCGCCTTGTCTGGGAGTTACGTTCACCCACGTACAGTCCTTACCTGTTGCATCGTCCGTAATGCTTACAACGTGCCAGCCGGATTCTGACGGTACGGAAGAAGTGTAATCTGTTAGAACCGTTAATTCATTATCAACTTCGCCGTCACGGGAAACACTGATACTATCGTCGCTAACACTGAGATACCATTGCCCGTCAAAAGTCACGTCATGCATATTGTTTTCATCCCATTCCAGGATATTGACATCCATGTTCACTGCCTGGTTGCGATAAGCTTCGTCCGGATCGTTGTAGCCGCTGCCTGTCACAGAAACAATATTCACAAGGTAACGGTGATTGCGGAGGATGTCCTGAAATTTTTCATCTTTCAGAAAGTCAACCCTGTAGAAAGTTTCTCTTGTATCTTTATCGTATATTCCTCCAATGACCACGCAAGTTGCATCCAATGCGCTTAAAGGTTTGCTGATGTCCGGCTGTTTTGTTTCAAATGTATAAATAGCGCCTTTCATTGCTACATCGGGAGTGCCCGGCGCCGTGAAATCCTTATATACAAGGGGACCCAAATATTTTACGGGTGTAGCCGGAAGGCTTGGCGCATTTACCTGCACATTGTTGCTGTTATCCCGTACAACGGCTGCACTGTTGGGGGCAATCCGGCCGTTTGTATTGGTATTATAAACGCTTACGCTTTTTATCTTGAAAATGCTTCTCAATTGACTTAACCTGGTTTGATCCAGTTGTACATCAATTTTAGCCAGCATGCGGAGCAGGGATACCGACAGTTGATCGGTGCTTTGATCAACCGTGGCAGTTGTTTCACCCCACATGGGCAGGGCTGTATAATTGGAAGCGCTGACTGCATTCCAACTGTCGCCGGCTTTAGGCAAGGTATATACCAAATTGGCGAGGAAATCTTCTTTGGCAGTACTTTGCGTCGTTTTTGCAACCAGATCGCTCACGGCCGTTCCGGCATTGGTGATAATCACAAACTCTTGCTCATAGTCTGCCAAACGCACTTTTACCCTGCAACTTTGCGAACTTGCTCCAGGCGTGTTGCCTGTAGCCAACGTTCCCGAATAGTAATAGTTGAAATGCGTGTTGCCGCCTTCTTTGCGGAATGCCACCAGATCAATCGTTTTAATCGTATTTTCCTGAGTCAGATCGATAGAACGGAGTTGAGGAGTTGCTTCATTTATGCCGGGGACATTCATTGAGAAAATAATTTCACGTTCTTCTCCACATCCACAAGAGTCGGGAACTGTTGCTTCTTCCAGCGTACAGGAAAATACCATTAAAGAAGAAACAATCGCAGACAAACAATATTTTCCAAACAGGAAAAACTTTTTCGAAAGTGTCAATTTATTAACATTTGCTATCATGACTGTAATTTATTATTTTGTTACACATTTAATTAATTTATATTTAAATCAGGATTGGATTGATTGTCAACCCAATCATTGACAGTAACCGTAATCGTAATCTCCTCCTCGCGGGTGAACGGATTGGAGATTGTGATATTATAGATATGCGTTTTATCAAAATCATTGGTCGGAATTTTCGATAAAATCAATGGTATCAAACCGATAGAATATTCGTCACCGGTTGCATTATTTTTAATCGTGAGGGTTGGATTGGGTCTGCTCCCCGACAGTTTCAAAACGGTCAAAGAGGCATTGAAAACATCTGCACTGGATCGTTTGGTCGTTGAATAAGTAAATGCCGGACAGGAAGCAAAGTCCCCGTCAAATCCGTAATTTCCGTTATTGTCGTTGATGGAAAAGGTGTATTCGTCACCTTGCGGCGAGACATTTTTCAACCCTGTCACTGTCAAATTAATCTTGTTTGTGAATTGCATTACCGGGATCGTAATGAGGTTGTCAGAGATTGAATCCAATGGTGCATTTTCTATATTTCCGTAACACAGAAATGGAATGAGGTCTGTTTTGTCAACGATTTGTGTTTTTGGAACTAAAAACTTTAGCAGTAATTGACGCTCATCCACACTGAAATATTGAGCATCAGTATTCAACCACGCCACATACGTGTATCTTCCGACAGGAAGCCCCCATTTGGGCGTATACGTTGTTTGTAATTTCGGCCTTCCGGGAATCTCATACGAATCAATAACTGATCCCGTCAGTTCATCTAATACATATACTTTCCCCGAATACAAATCATTGTTGTCGATTGTGTTTCCGTTGTATGGGACTAAAACAATTTTCGGGGAAAATCCGTCCGGCGGGCAATCCGACATATCTTCTCTGATACAGGAAAAAAGGAGGATGTTTGTACAAACTAAAATTCCGATATAATATACTATTTTTTTCATTTTGTTTGATTTTTCGTGAAAATAATCATTCAGTAAGGAATCACCTGTTTTCAAATTCGAGTTTCTCTCGAAGATAAACCGAGTATTGCTCTCTTACTTTCTCCAGGGATCGAAGATTTTCTTGTGCAGCGCCTATTCCGCGCTCGCTTGCCCTTTCTAAATAATATTGGGCTTGCTGAAAATTATTCAGGTACATGTACACAAGGCCGAGACTGTTCCATGCGTCAGGATCGGTAAGATATTGTTCGAGTACTTGCCTTGCTTCCTGATAATTACCTTCCAATATATTGGCGGTAGCGCCATTCAGTCGGGCTATTCTGTCATTCGGGAAAGCTTTTGCAGCCTGTAGAAAAGCGTTGTTAAAAGCTGCGCTTCCTCCTTCGTAGGTGAGCGCTATTTGATACATTTCTTCCAAGCTCAACATATTGGGTTTAGATTGCAACAATTCTTTGCCTTTTTCCAGTGAATAGGGAGGAACGGTGTATTCAATCCGGTAATCAGCCCTGCGTAAACGCGGAAAAAGGTTGGTCAACAGAAAGTTATAAGGACTGCCTCCTGCAAGCGCTTTCAATTGATTTTCTTTTTCGTCGTACGAACTGTTGTTGCGGATAATGCGTAAAATATCCGTTCTGGATGGAATGGTCATATCGGCATTTACAGCTTCTTCCAAACTCGCCCAGTCTTCTCCCATTCCTCGATACGTGAGAATACCGGCGGGGACGTTGTAGGTGTTACGTACATAATCAGCCAGCGCGTTCGCCCGATTTCTCGACAGATTCATGTTGTAATCGTATGGCGCTTCGGGGGAAGCAAATGCTTCGATCAAAACGGCAGTAATCTGCGTCGTAGGTTCGTCTCTCACGTATTGCAGGCTGTTCCTGATTTTTTCCAGTTCACGACTGTTGTTAGACAAACGAGGTAAGATGTCCCATTTCGCTGTTTCAAAAACGATGTAAGCCTCTCCGTGTTCATCCCGTTTTTTTACATCTTCTTTTTGCGGTTGAATGAAATTAGCAAACGGCACAAAATTTGCTTTAAATTCGGCGAAACCAATACCGTTTGCAACCATTGTGCTGACATATTCCTCCCCGCCTCCGCCGCAACCGCACAAATCCTGTATCAGGTATACGGAAGCGTTTTTCATCCAAGGCGCATAACGGGTCGTAGCTCTGTAAGGAATGGTTTTAAAGACTGTTTTAGGATTTGCCGTGATGACCGAGTGTGCCATATTACTTCCGCCAAGAGACAGGGAGCGCTTGTAGAGATTAGCCCGACTTTTCCCGTTTACGATTACAGGAGGTAATTCCACCCGATAATTGTTCTCACCCCTGATAACCGGCGTCAAAGTCAATTGATTGCTGGATGAGACTGCCACGCCGTTGAGCGTGATTTCAAGATCGACAAGCACATTACCGTCTCCAATGATATGGACTTGATTCTTTCGGACGGTGACATGGTCACGAACGTTGTTGTTTTGTCCGTTGAGATGAAGGACGAAAAAACAAAAGAAAAGAATCGCAACGATTGATTTACAATTTCCGGATTTCATAATATTTATCATTTAATAAAATAGATTAAAGAAATGCCGGCCTGCGTTAGACCGAAGTAATTTCTGATTTCACGACTGATCATTTTGCCGCATGTTTCACAATAATATTTGTCGTAGTCCATATACGCATAGCCTATTCCCAACGAAGCTTCCACACTCCACCGAGGGGCAAGATAGAACTGATAACCATACGTTAAACCTCCGCCCGCTAACCATCCCTGAAAACGGTGACTTTGCATGTAATCGGAAAACGGGATGCCCAACACTTGCCTGACGCCTCCGACATTATAAAAGGCGTAATGAGCATGTAATCCGAAAAAATGACCTGTAAATGCTTCGCACAACCACCACCGCCATTCAGGCTGAACTAAAACGAACTTGAATTTCCGGTTGTTGTCAAATGACCACGGATTGTAAGTAACCGGCAGTTTAAACGTAGAATTATTGCTAAGTTTAAACTCTAATCCCAAGTTCATGCTCGTCGTTGCATCAAAAAGAAGGTTGCTGCTGATAGCTACAGAAGGAATTTTCTGTACAACTGTTTTTGTCTCTTGCAGATAACAATCAAAACAAAAGCATAGGAAAAACAGACAAATGACACATTTTTTGCAATTTATATACCCCATTGTAATTATTTTAAGAATCTGTTGTTCATTCTTTATTGCTTACTAAAACGCTGCAAAATTAAACAAATTTTTCAATAATAATATTTTTTTACGATATTTTTTTTTATAAATAAAACATTTTATATATTAAGTTATATTTTTTTATATAAAGTGTTCAAAACGCCGCTTAATGACCGGCTCTTTTTTTCTGACAACTGGGTGCGTCAAAATTTGAGAAGAATTAAATAGCAATAATTCAATGATATATAAAATTGCAAAAAGATAAAAAACGACAAAATCGCTGTTTTAAATGGCAAAAACTAAATTTAATGAGGTTTTGGGTATATAATAAGATTATCATCTGTAAAAATATGCGTAATATATTTTTTGAATTTTTATGTTATATAAAAATTGTTGTAAAGATTGTTATAAACATTGTTATATTGTTTAAAGGTTTATAGTTGGATTTCGTACCAAAGCTAAACACAGGCACTGCCAACAGGTGCATATCAAATTGTTGCAGGAAAAAAATGGATTGCTTCGTCGTACCTTGCAATGACGACGAAGCAATCCAGCAATAAAAGCGATGTTTTATTGACATTACCCTTTTGAAGGGGGGCAGGGTAATGTGATCGGCTATTTACTACTCATTCAGTCACTTTGTTTTTCCGCCCCTCAATATATTTCAGCCAAAAGTTATGCTGGGCTTCCAGGTATGCGTCGCTTGTGGGGTCAGTATCCTCGTATTTCACTTGTAATTCAGTCAATTTTTTCTTCAATGCCGTAATATTTTCAGCTTGAGCCGGATCATTGATCAGATTATGTAACTCATTCGGATCGTTCTGTAAATCAAATAATTCCCATTCATCAATATCGTTATAAAAATGGATTAACTTATAACGTTCAGTTCTGATGCCGTAATGTTTCTTGACGGCATGAGGGAGGGGGTATTCGTAATAATGATAATAGAGCGCCTCTTTGGCCGTTTGTTTCTTTCCTGCCAGCACGTCCTTGAACGATTCGCCCTGCATATCGCCTGGAATGGTCACTCCTGCCAGATCAAGCAATGTCGGAGCAAAGTCTAAGTTCTGAATCATTGCATCAGTGGCAGTTCCGGCATTAGCAATCACCTTCGGATAACGAATGAGAAAAGGAGTTCTCAGTGACTCTTCGTACATAAACCGTTTGTCGAACCATCCATGTTCGCCAAGGTAAAAGCCCTGATCGGAGGTGTAGACGATAATCGTATTATCTAATTCACCGATTTTCTCCAAGTAAGCCAGCACACGTCCTACATTGTCGTCTACCGAAGAGATACATTTCAGATAATCACGCATATAACGTTGAAATTTCCATTCTGCCAGCGCTTTACCTGTCGGTTTTTTCGCTGCAAAATCTGCAATGATCGGGTTATAAACCTTGTCCCATGCAGCCCTCTGATCTTCGGTCATGCGTTTAAACTCGCCCGGTTGCGCCGTGTCCCAGGAACCGTACGTTTTCAGGTCAACGCCGATGGTCATGTCTTTTTCGACGCTCATCAGTTGTTGTTGTGCGGCGACGCGCCCTTCGTAGGTGTCGTAAAAAGTGGCCGGCACAGGAAACGTTACATCTTCATACATAGACAGTTTGTTGGGCGCCGGCATCCAGTTGCGATGTGGCGCCTTGAACTGCATCAACAGGCAGAAAGGTTTATTTTTGTCGCTGTTTTGCAGGAATTTGATTGCATTGTCAGCCGTCAAGTCGGTCGCATATCCTTCGTAATGCACTCTCGTTTCGCCAGCTTCCATGAAATCAGGATTGTAGTACTGTCCCTGATCGTAGTGAATGCTGTAATAGTCAAAGCCGGTAGGCTCACTCCTCAAGTGCCATTTGCCGACAATCGCAGTTTGATAACCGGCTGCCTGCAAGAGCTTTGGAAACGTCTGTTGCGAGCCATCGAAAACGGTTTGTCCTCCATTATCATAGAATCCGTTTTTATGACTGAATTTACCTGTCAGGATCACAGCGCGCGAAGGGCCGCTTATGGAGTTCGTGACAAAACAGTGATTGAACCGCATACCTTCACGGGCAATGCGGTCAATGTTCGGCGTTTGGTTTAAGCCAAAACCGTAAGCGCTCACAGCCTGATAAGCATGATCGTCAGACATGATATACAGGATGTTAGGCTTCTTGACAGGCTGTTTGGGCTGTGTCGTGCAGGCTGCCCCTACAACGGAGAGGGAGATACCTGCTAAAATTAAATTTTTCATCTGTTTATAGTTTTTTTACGCAAATTGATTAATAATATCCCTCGTTGCGATGGTCGCCATGCGGCCGTTCGGTTCGTTTCAACGGAATAGACATGCCGCCTGTTGATTCGAGCCAGTCATATAAATCATGATTCAATTGTTTGATAATTTCCTGAAATTCAGGATTCCCGATTTGATTTGTCATCTCATTCGGGTCGTTTTTTAAATCATAAAATTCGTTTGTATCCCAAACGCCATGATAACGAATGTATTTATAGTTATCTGTCCGCACGCCATGCATGGTAGGCGTCTGTGGAAACTCGTGTTCCCAGTAATATTCGTAGAAGATTTTATCGCGCCAGGGAATATTTTCTCCACGCAACAATGGCAGAAACGAGTAGCCCACCATCTGTTCAGGCTTGTCCAAACCGGCACAGGCAAGCAAGGTAGGCGCAATATCAACATTCTGAACCATTTGATTGATCGTTTGTCCGCCTTTGAAAATGGCCGGACAGTAGACCAGCATCGGAACCCTGACGGATTCTTCGTAGAACTGCCGTTTATCGATCAATCCATGTTCACCCCACGCGAAACCGTTGTCACCCATGTAGATAACCATTGTATTTTGGTCTAATCCCTGTTCTTTGAGGTAGTCTAATACGGCGCCAATGCTTTCATCGACAGAACGTAATGTCTCGCAATAGCGGCGTACCTGCACGTCCCAGGGGCGTCCGTGATAGGAATAATCTACTCCATGCCAGCTCTCCCGCTGATTTTTAACCCAGTCTGGCATCATCTGGTCGCCGTAATAATCCTCATGAGCAGCAGCCTTGCCGGTTTTCGGATCGATGGTTGGGAGTTGTTTGATCCCGTAAGTGGGCGTATGAAACGATGGTGGAATCACAATTTCCTTGTCGGCATAGCTTCCGGCATGACGTTTGGCAGGCGAAAAGTTATCGTGTACGCCTTTATGCGACAGGTACACCATAAATGGTTTGTTTGTCTTCTGTTGCGCCTTGATAAAATTGATGGCATGTTCGGTCAATAAGTCGGTGACATACGTACTGTCCTTATACTGAATCCATTCGCCGTTTGTATTGATACGCGGATTATAGTATTCGCCTTGTCCTTGAAACGCTTCCCAATGGTCGAAACCCGGCTGAGGTGCGCCGGAGTCATTGCCCATGTGCCATTTGCCGAAAAATGCTGTCGTGTAGCCGGCCGCCTGCAGGTATTGCGGGAAGAAGGTAAGCCCGGCAGGAAGTGGCGCCGAGTTGTCAACTACTTGATGTGTATGTGAATACATCCCGGTCAGGATAGAAGCGCGGCTGGGCGACGACAGCGAAGTTGTCACAAAGGCATTGCGCATATAAGCTCCTTCGCGCGCCATGCGATCCATGTTTGGCGTTTCCAGCCACGGGACGACATTCAGGAAACCCATATAGTTGTAGCGGTGATCGTCCGACAGGATAAAAACGATGTTTAACGGCTTTTGTTCGCCGGGCAGTTTCTTGAGTTTGAGAGCGTCCTGTTTCCCTGTTTGTGTGCATCCTATGACACTCATGGAGGCCGCCACAATCGGTAATGTTTTATGTATAAAGTTCATAAGAACTATTTTTTAATGATTACTGATGAATTAATTACCATCCCGGATTTTGTATAAGTTCCTTATTCAGGTCTATCTGTTCCTGGGGTATTGGCATCAGGATCATACAATCCCGATAGTTTTTGATAATATCGATTTTGTTTGCTTCCGCCACTTTTGCTTCGTACGTGGCATGTGCGATCATCCGTTCTTTCAGTTTGCCCATCCGCACCAGGTCGAACCAGCGATGCCCTTCAATCGGAAATTCCCAATACCGCTCCCACAGGATTTTATCGCGAAATTCTTCTTTCGACATCGTTTGCGTATAGTTTCCTGAAGTATCGCCAAAGGCACGTTGACGGACGCGATTCAGCATATTCAATGCTTTTTGCGCATCTCCTGTTTCGCTGAGCGCTTCTGCATAGAGCAATATCGCATCTGCATAGCGCAAGACGTGCATATTGATATCACAATTGGCACAGGTAGAAACATTGTCAATCCAGTATTTTCCGAAAAGCGGAATGGACGATTTTACAACTTCCTTTGTGGTATAATTTGTAAATTCAAAGCGACAATTTAATGCACGACGTGTGTCTTTTGCATTATACGAATCGTATAGTTCCTTTGTTGGAATATCAGCTTCATTCGAATTGGCCACTCCGATGCTTCCGCCCGGCACAGAATATTTCGGCCCTGCAAGGCTCATTTCTCCATTAGTTGTAAACGGTGGAACACCATATTCCAGGTACAGGATGGCTTCTTTTCCGGCTTCGGTGGCTGTATTCCAGTTTGCTTTATAATCATCGTGCAGCCCTAATCCATATTCAGCCTCATGATCAACGACTTCGGCCAGTTTGCTTTTCGCCTTTTCAAAATCGCCTATGGTTACATATACTTTCCCCAACATGACTTTTGCCGCTTCTTTCGATGCGCGGGCTTTATCTTTTGCTGCATAGGTCGAACGCATCGGTAACGCATTTTCGGCTGCAGTCAAGTCATCAATAATCAACGCATAGACCTGATCTTTCGGCGTGCGGGGGCCGATTGCTTCCGCCAGACCCAACTTGGTTACTAACGGCACATCGCCAAAAAAACGAACCAGATTGAAGTAGTATAAAGCTCTCAAAAACCTTACTTCGCCCATAAAACGATTCTTGAGGCCTTCTTCCATCGTAACATTCGGGATATTTTCAATCGCTGCATTGGCTTTGGCGATGCCGGAATAGCTGTTATTCCACATATCACGGATAAATGTATTTCCCTGATTATAACGCATATATGCTAAATCTTGCAGAAAAGCGTTCGGCATGCCCAATCCATTTTTCATCCCGTCGCACGGCAGATCGCACAAATTATACATCAATCTGTTATACAGTGAATTCATTTGCTGATACGTGGCGTCAACCGCAGCTTGCGCATCTTTGGTTGACTGATAGAAGTTTACAGTCGTCAAACGATCATTTGGATGCTCTTCTAAAAAAGACGTACAACTGTTTAAACCGATTGCCAGGATTGTGACAATAAATATTTTAAGTTTCATATTTTTAATATTTTAAAAGTTATTTAATATCTAATTTTATTCCGACTAAGAAAGTGCGGGATTGCGGATAACCGCCAAAATCTTCTCCGGCCTGAAGGGTCGATGCTGCCCGATAGCTGACTTCAGGATCATATCCCCTGTATTTTGTCCAGGTCACGAGGTTTTGACCGGTCAGGTATACCTGGATTCCCTGAATCCGGGCTGTTTTAAATGCAGGAAAACGATAAGACAGAGAAACCGTCTTTAGTTTGATATACGATCCGTCTTCCAACCATAAATCACTGACTAACACATTTCTATTCGTTGAAGCTCTCGGATAGCGGTTGCTCGGTTTACTGTCCGTAAAACGATCTTTCAGCACTGCGTAGGCATTTTGTCCTCCGGTCGGCGTTTCCAGTTCGATGGCATTGTAGTTAAAGATTTTCCCTCCCTGACTGTATTGGAAGAACACATTCATTTCAAGTCCTTTAAAGCCAAAGGTATTGGAGAATCCGCCAAAAAATTTGGGGAAAGGATTTCCCAAAATCTCCCGGTCGTTATTCGCATCCACCTTGCCGTCGCCATTCAGGTCTTTGTAGCGTCGAAATCCGACTCCCAACAGAGAAGGTTGTAAGGATAGTTTGTCGACTTCAGCTTGATTTTGGAAAATCCCGTCAAAACGATAGCCATAAAAGACGCCAATCGGCTCTCCTACCACTAAACGACGAAATGACCCAGTTTTCAAATGGCCATCTCCTTCCGGCATTTCCTTGTAGGGTTCGCCTCCCAGTTCGATCACTTTATTTTGATTGGTTGATATATTAAACGTTGAATTCCATGTAAATGGTCCGGTTAAAATATCGCCTTCGAGTAATAATTCGATTCCTTTATTTTCCACGCTGCCTATGTTTTGAAGCATGGTGGAAAAGCCGGAAGCAGTCGGAATGGCTACATCATACAACAGGTCGGTCGTCTTTTTTTGGTAGTAGTCGGCTGTAATGCGGAACCTGTTTTTAAACAGTCCTATATCAATACCAACATCAAGCTGGCCTGTTTTTTCCCATTTCAGGTCGGGATTCGGGATTTTATTGGGGAAAAATCCTGTGACCCTTTGATTAGCGCCAAAAGTCCAGCTATTGCTCCCTAATGTGGCTAACGATTCGTAGACGCCGATTTCCGTATTCCCTGTAAAACCGTAACTTGCCCTTAATTTCAGGTTAGAGATTACATTTCTGACCGAAGCCATGAAATCTTCTTCCGTGACGCGCCATCCGGCAGAAGCTGACGGGAAAAATCCGTATTTATTATTGGCTCCGAACCGCGAAGAACCATCAATACGCCCATTCACAGAAAGCAGATAACGATCTTTGAAAGAATAATTTACACGGGCTAAATAGGACAGCAGACTCCATTGGGTTGCTGCAGATTCAGGTGAATTGTAGGTCGAACCTGCCTGCAAACTGTTGTAAAGTAGCTGGTCACTGACATAATCCCGTGATGAAGCTAATACCCTTGCATAGTTTTCCTTCTGCATTGTAAATCCGCCTAACACATTCAAACTATGTTGATTGATAGTTTTGCTCCATGTTAAGGTGTTTTCATTCAGCCAATTGACTCTTTGATCCATCTGGATCGTTCCTTCTGCGATACCACCTGATTGATAAATATTGGATGGAGTATATTGATCAGATTTATTGTATGTTACATCTGCACCAACAGATATTTTCAGTTTCAGGTCCTTAATGATTTCCCATTGCCCGTACATATTCCCCAACATGCGGGACGTTGAATTTCTGAATTTTTGCTCATTGACGGTGGCTACCGGATTTCGTACCAGTGTACCCGGCATATTCACCTGTGTATAAATCCCTTCTTCGGGATTTGAGTAGACCGGTTGAATCGGATTCATTTTCATAGCGCCGGTAACGACGCCATCTTCACCACCTGTGTCGGTAGGTACAAAATTTGCAATCGTATGTGAGACAGTCATATTCGTGCCGAATGTTAGAAAATCGTTTATATGCCTGTCCAAATTCAGGCGCGCTGAATAGCGTTTAAAGTCGGAATTGCGGATAGTTCCTTTTTCATCCGAATAACCTCCTGAAATTGAATAGATTGTTTTCGCATCTCCTCCGGCAATATTTAACTGGTAATTTTGTGTAACGCCTTGCTGGAAAACCTCATCTTGCCAGTCTGTACCTTTGCCAAGTTTGGCGATATCAGCCATTTGGGCAGCATTATAAAATGGCTGACCATTCTTTGAAGTCGCTCCGTCTCCCCAAATATAAGCTTCGTTTACCAGCGCTGCATAATCCTGGGCATTCATCACATCAATCTTTTTTGATACGTTTTGCACTCCATAACTTGCTGAAAAACTGATAATATCACGTCCTTTCTGTCCGCTTTTGGTGGTTATCAACACCACTCCATTCGCAGCACGCGCACCATAGATCGCCGTCGCAGCCGCATCTTTCAAAATCTCCATGGACTGGATATCGTCCGGATTGATGGTGGCTAAACCGCTCAATTGCGCTTTACCGCCTGTTTGCCCAAAACCTGTACCGGCATAGACCGGAAATCCGTCAATAACATATAACGGCTCGTTACCGCCTTGTAATGAGCTACTTCCGCGTACACGAATGGAGGCGACAGCGCCCGGCATTCCCGAAGTTTGCGTCACCATTACTCCCGGCGCCCTTCCTGCTAATCCCTGATCGATCGAAGAAATGGGCGTC
>Ga0209629_10000357_pt1 | contig 24167 bp, 24 predicted proteins | sample TergutCu122P5_FD_187286 | JGI IMG/M metagenome (GOLD analysis project Ga0209629, IMG submission 187286) | Cubitermes ugandensis P5 segment gut microbial communities from Kakamega Forest, Kenya - Cu122 P5 (SPAdes) (version 2) | ecosystem: Host-associated > Arthropoda: Insects > Digestive system...
CGAGCCGGCCCCTCCATCCCGGCCGGATCTTGCGACAGCAACGCGCGGACACGCCGCACGCCCGAATCCCATAGCAGCCCCGCGAGGGCCACGCCCGCCCCCGCCATGCCACCCATGAGCAGCAAGAAGGGGCCGAAGAAGCTCCCCGACACGGCGGCCCCCAGGCCGCCCACAAACAAGCCCCACCACAGACCCCGCCCTCGGCGGGCCGCAGGGGGCTCCGCCGGCGGCCGAGGCAACATCGGCCACTGGCCCGTCATAGTCCGAGCCCGCTGTCCTGTAGAAACGGACACGTCGCCAACGCCGCCGCGCCGAGCGCCATGCCCACCGTCAGCCGCACCGTGTACTTCAACCGGGCCCAGGCGGCCAGCATCACCGACATGGCCACGACCGCCAGCGTGACGGCGATGGACACGACAACGAGAACCTTCACGACGATGATCGGCACCGCTGTTGCTGCTCCCATGACAGATCTCCTTCCTAGCGGCCGATCCGCAGGCGACCGGTGCCGACGCGCCTGCCACGCGCCTCCTCGGCGGACTCCAGGGCCCTCCCGACAGCCGCCCAGGCCTCCTCCGCCGCGTGCCACGCGGACTCCAACTGCTCGGCCACCTCGTACCGCGCCTGGCCCTCCCAGCCGTCCCGCAGCGATTCGGGCGTGGCCTCGTAGGCGGCCCGCTCCGCGCACATCAGGGCCCACAGCCCGTCCGACAGGATTCGCAGTTGCGCGGCCACCCGCTTCGCCTGTGCCTTGCGCGCCTTGTTCATCGCCGGCTCCTTCCCTGGTCGCGAGGCCCTGGCCTGGCGCCTTGCCTCAGGTCTCCATTATATAGGAGACACAGTGGCGGCGCAACCCGTCTCATCGGTCGGCCAGGCCGCCGAGCCGTCCCGCAGCATCACCCGCTAGGTCCGCCCCGCCCGCCCCCCCCGGCTCGGCGGGGATCGCCAGGACAGCCGGGCGAGCCGCGCCAGGACCGAAGCTCGGGAGACCTTCGGCTTGGCGTCCCCCCTGCCGGGCTCGCCCCGGGGCCTTGGTTCCGCCGAGCGGGCCAACGACCCCCGGCCCAAGAGTGTGCCCACCGTCTCGCGCCTGACCCCCAGGATCGCCGCCGCCTGGGCCTGCGTGATCGCAGCGTCCGCCGCCAAAGGGCCGACCAGCCGACCCAGCGGGGTGGACCACCAACCGGCCTCTGGCTCCGCCGCCGCCCACCGCAGGCCGAGCACCCGCCCGGCCACCACCCGGCCCTCGTCCCCTCCGGCCTCCAGGAGGCCCACAATCCGCCCCTGGGCCGCTTCCAGGGACTCCCGCAGCCTCAGGGCCTCCCCGGCGCCCAAGAGCCACCCAAGGCGCTCAGTCACGCCGGCCAGCTCCTCGACAAGCTGCGCCCCTGCCTCGCTCATGTCAGCCTCCCTCCCATGTCGCTCCGCCCTCGCGAGGCCGAGTCGCAGGCTCCCGGCGGCCACGAGCCGCCGGGAGCCCCCTCTGCCCGTCGCCTCACCCCGCGCCGACGCCGACCACCACGGCGCCTGTCTCCCAGTCAACACCGCGCCGGTCCGCCGGCGACGCGGCCACCCACGCGGCGGCCTCCTCCGGCGTCGCCCGGGCGTAGTCACGCCAGCGGTCCCCGTCACGGAACTGGCCGACCACGGTCTCCCGGACCGGTTCGGCCACGCCGGACACCACCTCGTAGTGCGGGTGGCCCTGACGCCGTGTCACCCTCAGCCAGCCCTCCTCCACGCCCCGGCGCAGCGCCAGGTCGAGCGCCTCGTCATGGTCAACCTGCGCGGCCACCACGATGCCCACGCCCATGGCGGGGGCGAACAACCTCGACAACAGGTCCTCACGGCTCCCCGACCCCTCGTTCGGCCACCACCGCATCGCGCGGACCAACAGCCGCGCGGCTCTCTCTGTCATCTCGGCCTGCCGCCTCTTCCGGTCAGCCTCCCAGCCCGCCGGCCCGGTGATCTCGGTCATCGTCGTCTCCCTCCTCGGGTCTTGAGGCCCTGGCCCGTCGCCTTGCCTCATGTCATCAATCTATCGTAGACACAGGCTGGGCGCAACCTCGCGCGCGGCGGGACTAGCTCGACCGTGTCACCCCGCTGCCGCGCCGGGCCCTTGCCTCACGACCGCGCGGCAGAAACCGGAGACCAGGCGCCGCGCCGCAAGGCCAGGAAAATCGGAGGCGAGACGCCCGCCGCGCGGTCGGCCATCGCGGCATCCACCAACCCCTCGGTCATCTCGTCGCCCGCGTCCTCCAGCACCGCAGCCGGTCTTCGGCCCACTGCGGCCACGACCGCTTCAGACGCACGCCAGTCCGGAAACGGCCGATTCTGAAACGCTTCATTACTCCGCGCCGTGTCCGACCAGGCCGTCGCGCCACCGGCAGGCTTCCTCGTAGCCGTTCGCGTCGAACCGGCGGACCTCGGGCGGGTGGTCCACGACGGCCAGGACCGACACCCACATGGCGTCCGCCGGGTGCTCGTAGTCCGGGTTGATGGCGACTCTGGCGACCTCGACCAGGCCGGCGCTCCGGTACATCCTCGGCAGCATCCCCTCCGCGTCGCCCCCCGGCCAGCCGGGCTGCGGCTGCGCGAAGCAATCGGCCCGCCGGGCGCCCGCCGCCACCGCCGACGCGGCGATGGCCCTGCCCCTTCCCGACCCGGAGGCCGAGAAGACGCTGACCAGCTCGTCGCCGTCTTTCATCGCCCAGCCGCTCCGGCCGTGGCCCGTCGCGAACAGCCTCATGGCCCGGTATTCGGCCACCTCGTGGACGTCCACCGATCCGCCGTGGGGGTTCTCCTCCCGGTGCGCGCTGATCGCGGCGTGGAACGCCTCGGCGGCACCGTCGCCCTCCAGCTCGTAGAACTGCGGCGCCGCCCTGCCGGCGGACCTCAGCGCCTCGTAGCTGGCCGGCTCCGGCTGGGCGCGCCCGACAACCCGGCGGCCGCCGATCAGAATCCTGCGGCGATCTCCATCAGCAGGCCCTCGTCCGTGATCGCCAACGAAGCCTCTGCCTCCGCCTCCGACCTCGCGTCCAACTCCAGGTGGGCCCGCAGTTGGCCCTCCCGGTCCTGGTCGGAGATCGTCCGCGCCGCCAGGTCGGTCACCCGGCCCGGCGCCGACCGTCGCGCCAGCGCCTCTTGGAGCAGCCGCTCCCACTCCGCCTTCATCGCTGTCGCCCCTCTCCTGTCGATGAGCCGCCAGTTGGCGCTCATAGGCTTCCTCGCCGGCGTCGAGCCGCCGCAGCAGCTCGGCCCGCTCGGCCTTGTCCTTGCAGCCGGCGATCCGGGCGCGCAGCTCGGCCTGCCCCCCCGCCGTCTGGTCGAGCAAGTCCCGGTTCCGCTCCACGCGGCGGTCAGCCCGCTCCCGCAGCGGCGCCGCCCGCCACTCCGGGAGGTTTTCCCTCGCGATCCTGGCCTCGACCTCGGCCCGGTGGTCGAGCGCCGCCCGAAGGCGGCTGCGCCTGTGGCCCGCGCATCGAGGCCCGCCCGTCCTGCACACGCCACCATCATGTCCCCGAGAGCGGACCCGGCGCGGTAATGTCCTCGCCGCGCCGCGCCGCCAGGCTCATCCTCACCCAGTGCTCGTGCGCCTCGTCGCACACGCGACCGAGGCTGCGCCGCTCCGGAGTGTCGTCGCCGGGGCGGGCCCGCCACCCGTTGGCGTCGTGGAGGGCACGCACCAGGTCGTGGACGAAGCGCGCGCGTTCCTGCGGCGTCGGCAGGCCCGTCAGCCGCTCTTTCGCCGCCGCGATCAGATCGGTGGCCATCCCGCTTTCCTCTCTTTCTCGGTCCCCCCGGGGCCGCTCACACATTAGGCCGCTCTGTCCCCGCCCTGATGTGCGCGGCCACGCCCGCCGCCGCCAGCCGGCGTTGCGCCAGGCCAGCCGCGACCTGCTGGACCGCGACCGGAACGCCCTCTTTATCCGGGTGCGCCGCCCAGAACGCCTCGTCCGAGTCCTCAACGATCAGCACGGCCGGGCCGGCGCCCGCCTTCGCCCCCCGCACGTACCCGTTCACGATGTCGTCCAGAGCTGTCTCCAGCTCGTCCGTCTCCTCGCCCAGCGTGTTGCCCCCCGGCAGGAGCGCCGTCCCCTCCCAGCGGGACACCGTGGCTTGCGCCACGCCCAGCCACCCGGCCAGCTCCTCCTGGTTGAGGCCGAGCATCTTCCGGCGGCACCGCAGCTCGATGCCGGACAGCAGCGCGCGGGACACCTCAGGCCCCCCCGGCGCCCGCACTGGTCCGGGCGCGCGGCCCCGAGCCCGCTGGCTCCTCGCTCGAAGAGGGGTTGGGCGTGGCTTCCCGAGTGGCCTTCCACGCCCGCCAGCGGGCCAGCCACGCCCTGTGCCAGCCCAGTCTCACGCACGCCGCGAGGCTGCCCAGCGCCAGGACGACGGCCATGCCCGCCATCTCCCTCACTTCGCCGCGTCCGAGGAAAAGTAGTCGGCCATGACTTTGCAGCAGACCGCGCCAATATGCTGGTAGGCCCGGTGGGTGGTCGGCGCCATCAGCGTCCAGTCCAGCTCCGCCCCCTCGTTCAGGTGCGGGTCGGTCGGCACCTCCAGCACCCGCATGCCCTCCCCCATCCAGTCCGTCACCTGGGCCCGGACGGTCGGCACCGAGTCTCCCGGCCCGTTGGTCCCCACCACGACGCACCGCTCGGCCACGGCCCGCTTCTGGCCTTCCAGCGTCTCGATCATTCTGAAAGCAGGCTTGATGTGGTCCTTCTTCCACTTGGTCGGGACCACCAGGACGTCCGCGTTGTGGACGGCCTCCAGCCAGTTGGCGGCGACCTCGTTATTCCCTGTGTCCACGATCACGACCTGGAAGAAGCGGGTCAGGATCGACCTCACGATCTTGAAATCGTCCGCCGTTATCTGTTCGCCAGCCTCAGCGCTCGACCCCAATGCGTAGAACATCCCCGTCGGCTGATAGTTCAACTGGCTGGTCACGTCCGTCAGCGTCAACCGGGCCCAGGCGGCCTCCTCGGAGCCCAGTTGGCCCGTCTGGCGCCGCCACATGTCGAGGAGGTCCACGACGGTGCGGCGGTGCGCGCTGAAACTCCTGTCCGCCAGAGTCCCTCTCAGCTCGTTGTTGTCCCACACGACGGTCCCCCCGCCCCGGGCCAGGCCGAACGCCGCCCCAAGGCCGAGGGCCGTCGTCGTCTTGCCCGAGCCGCCTTTAGGTTGGGCGACCGCAATCGTCACCGCGCCCCGGGGGAACACCGCCCGCAGCCATTTCTCGTCTTCGTCCTGCTCGATCAGGGCCCGCTTCGGCCCCAGGCCGAGAAGCTTGCGCCAGCCCCTCGCGTGGACGGTCGGCTGCCGGTCGAGGCCGGCCAGCCTCTCGGACATGGCACGGCGCGGCGGCGCCACCGTGCCGACCGGAGTCTGCCCGGCGGGTGGCGCCGCCCCGGGCCGCTCCCGGTCCGGGGCCTGCTGGCCGTCGGGGGGATGCCAGGGGGGCGGGCCGGCCGGCGCTGCGGGCGGGGCCCACCGGGAGGCGGGGTGCGTCTCATCGGTCATCTCGCGGTCCTTTCATCTCGTGTTCCTTCCGGCCACGACTCTCGTTATACTAACAGACTTCCATACTTCCAGACTTCACGCTCACCGGGTGAACCTGACTTCCGACGGGCTCCGGATCGACACGGACGCGGTCTTCGCACGGTTCGGGTCGGCCTCCCCCGATATCTCCCTGACGTATTGGCTCCGGCGCAGCGCCATGGTCAGGGCCGCCGACGCGGCTTTGTCGCCACCCCTCGCGTACGCCTGGGTGATCCGGTCCATGTCCCGCGCCGACAGCCTGATGCCCCTCAGCGTGCGGACGCGCCGGTCTCCGGAGACGTCCATCTCGACGCGCGCCTCGACCGTCGCGCCCTGGTTGGCCATGCGCGAGCCGCGCTTGCCGGTCAGCATCTCCTCCCGGACCTTCGCCCGCAGCGTCTCCTGCCTCTCCACCCTCGGCCTCGCCTGACCCCTGGCCCACCGCTGGACCGACCTCTGCGACACGCCCAGCTCCCTCGCCGCCCGACCGGTGTCCACCGTGATCTCCCCGGTCTTGATGTCGATCCGGCTGAACGCCGCGATCAGCGACCCCCGCACGTCTTGGACGGCGGGCATCCGGCCCGCCCTCGCGCCCAGCAGGCCACGGGCCACCGGCCCCTCGTCCCTGGCGGCGATCCACCTCGGCCGCCGCGCGTCCGCACGCTCCAGGTCCCGCACCCGTCCCTCCGCCGGGCCCGGCAGCCGGCCCTCTGCCAGGTACCGTCGCACGGTCCGCTGCGACCGGCCCAGCCGGGCGGCGATCCCCGCCACGTCCGGCGAGCCGTCCGCCCGCTGCCCCCCGATCCCCGTCAGGCGCGCCGCGACCGACGCCGACGGCGGCCTCGCCGGCCTAGGCATCCCCCGGCACCTCCCCCGGGGCCGGGCCGGTCACGTCGATCCGCCCGCCCCCCGGCCCCTCGTACCACAGGGCCCCGTCATCCTCCTCGTGCCAGACCGTGCCCTCGTCGTCGGTGTAGACCGGCCCCGCCGCTCCCCCCGCCGCGACGCCGCCCGGCGTCAGGTCGGACTCCCGGCGGGCTTTCGCCGGGTCGGTGACCGCCCACACGCACACCGACGGCGACGCCAGGCCGCCGCCGGTCAGCTCCAGCCAGTCGGCCATGGCCGTGCTGCCGGCGGCCCTGTACTTGCCCAGGAGGCCGCTCATCCCGTCGGGCCTGCCCGGCCACGCGCTGGCCGCGTCCGGGTCGTCGGACGCGAACACCACCGCGTCGGCCCGCGCCATGGCCAGCGGCCACGAGCCCTTCAGCCCCGCCGCCAGCATCGCCCGCACCGAGTTGGCCCGGTGCGTGGCGATGATCGTGGCGCGCACGTCCGGCCGGTTGCCCCGCCGGCGGGCGCCCTCCCACTTGACCATGGCCATCTGCCCTATGCCCTTGCGGTAGCTCGCCTTCAGCGCGGCGATGACCGCCGCCACGTCCGGGTCGCCCTCCGCGCGCCACCCCTCGGCCTCATCCAGCGCCAGCCTCACCGTGTCGTAGGCCCGCTCGCAGACCCTCGCGGCCTGCCCCTCGTAGAGCCACGCCCGGTCCACCTCCAGGACGCGGCAGTGCTCCTTGAGCAGCGCCAGGGTCGGGCTGGCCACCCACTCGCACACCGCGCCCTCGTAGTCCAGCCTCGGGTCGGCCACCTGGTAGCCCAGCTCCGCCCAGTCGCAGCGCGCCACGTGCCAGAACCCCGGCTTGCGCGCGTCGATCTCCGGGCCCAGGACCTCCACCAGACTGACGCCGGCCGCGACCGAGGAACACGCGGCCAGGTACGACTTCCGCCGGTCGTAGGCGTGCGCGTGCTTCCTCGCCCGGTCGGCCTCCGACGGGGGCCGGCGCCACATCAGGTCGGCCGCCATGCGGGCCCACGGCAGATCCGGCAGCTCGGCGGCGTCGAGCTTGCACAGCGACTTGAAGGTCACGCCCTCGTTGATGACGATGGGCGAGCCGAAGGCGTGCGTCCATAGCCCGAGGCGGCGGATTGCGTGCTCCGGGCTCGGGTCCCCCGACACCAGCGGGGAGTCCCGCAGCACCCATTCCGTGGACGTGACCACCGCCGACGCCTGGCCCCCGGCGTCCCGGGGCCGCCAGATCCTCGCCCAGCCCGACCGGGACGTTGTCCCCGCCCTGAACCCGTCGGCTTCGGCGCCGGCCAGGAACGGGTGCGAGTCCCACGCCCCCGCCAGGGCGGCCGTCAGCCGGTCCTCCGCCTCCAGGGCCCTGCCCTCGCCGACCAGCCCCAGGTCCCTGGCGGGCAGCCTGTGGGCCTCCAGGAAGTCCCGCGACAGCCACACCCGGCCCGGCTCCGGCTGGGCCTTCCCGCCGCCCGAGCCGATCCGCTCGGCCGTCGCCCACGCCGCCAGGTCGCCCACGTGGCGGGCCTCCGGCGCCGGCAGGCGCGTCCCGTCCGGCAGGATCGCCCCCGATGCCGTCACCATCGCCTCCGCCGCCCGCCACCGGGCCGCCCCGGGCGACGCGACGGAGGGCCGCGCACCCGCCGCCGGCCGCTTGCTTGCTTGCAGGGTCTCCGGCTCGGGGCAGCCCGGATGCACCCGGGACCCGTCCACCGGGATCATCTCCCGCCCGCACGACAGGCACGCCACCCGCTCCCGCCGCAACGGCGGCAGGGGCGCCGGCCCCGGGGCGGGCGCGGGCGGCGGGGGGACCCGGTCCTGTGGGCCCGGCGGGGGGGCCGGGGCGGGGCCGGGAGCCTCTCGCCCGCCGTCGTCGTCTCCCCAGAACATCGCCAGGGGAAGGTCCCACACGAAGTGCCTCTGGCCCGCGACACGCACCCGGTGGAGGTGCCTGCCCGGGTCGGTGACCATGCCCAGGCCGCCGTCGGCCAGCAGCTCGGAGACGCCGTTGCGGGAGTTCACGGACAGCGGGGCGCCCTCCTCGGCCGCCTGGCGGGCCATCGCGGTCAGCGCCGTCGCCGGGTCGATCCACACCCGGTCCCCGTGGACCCAGCCGACCAGGGGCGCCCCCTGGCGGGGCCTGTGCTCCGTCCCGCCGCCGGACGCGAAACGCGACCACCCGCAGCTCGTCGCCTCCAGGCCTTCCGGCGGCAGCGACGGGTCCTGCCAGTCCGCCACGTGCCCGCGCGACAACACGTCGCCGAGCAGCCGCGCCAGCTTCGCCGTCAGGCTGGCGTCGCCCTCCGGGTCGCGGTTCGCCTCGGCCGCCCCCAGCGCCGCCGGCCACACCAGCGTCTCCGTCCACCACTGGGCCTGCCCCTCGGTCAGCACGCCCTCGGCGGCGAGCCGCGACACGGCCCAGGCCCAGCCGGTCATCACCTTGCCCACGTGCTCGGCCGTGCGCGCGTCGTACCCGGCCGCGCGGACCCGCCGCCGGTTCCAGGCGTCAGCCTCACGGGTCCACGAGGCCACCTCGGCGGCCGGCACCCTCGCCGTCGCCTGGATCACCCATGCCATGAACCGCGACCTGGCCCGGGCCGGGCCCGGCTCCTGGATCCGCGCCAGGCCGACCTCGTCCAGGCCAGCCGACGGCATCGGCACGACCAGGGCCCTCTCCCTAGCGCCGTCGTCCGACGGCGGGTACTCAGCCGTGCTCAAGACCGTGCAGCGCGGCGCCGGGCCGGGCACATACCGGCGGTCCTGGCTCAGCGTGTCCCGCGCCGACCGGTCGTAGACCGCCCGGATGATCGCCGACTGGTCGGCGCCCGCCCGGACGTCCGTGGCCACGCTCTTCGGCGGGAAATCGTCCAGGACGAACAACGTCTCGTTGGCCGCGTGCATCAGCCGCTGCGCCACCTTCGCCGTCGCGCCGGACGCCGCCATGGACACGTACTGCCCGAGCTTCAAGTTGTACTCCAAGCCGGGGTTGAAGTGCTGGTACGCGGTGAAGACCGCCGAGGTCTTGCCGGTGCCCGGCTGGCCGACCAGCAGGGCGGTCAGGTTGCCCCTCGGCAGGATCGACCGGTACGCCGCCCCCAGCAGCACCACCGAGATCCGGGGCGGCAGCCACGACGCCTCCGACTCCAGCACGCCCATCGAGTCCACCAGGTCGTCCTCCACCTGGCCGGGCCCCGACGGGTCCTCCAGGCTGATCTTCGAGACCGGCCCCTCCATGTCCGTCCCCACCGGCACCGTCCCCTCGGCGGTGATCGCCCCGCCCGCGTGGACCCACGCCCGCCGCCCCCCTATCTCCGTCCACCCGGTCGCCGCGAACAGGTCCGCCTCCTCCGCGTCCCCCGAGAGCTGCCAGACCGCGTTCAGGATCTCCTGCCGCCCGGCGCGGTCCTGCCGGCGCGCCAGCCCGGCGAAAAGGTCGTCCTGCCACGAGCAGTCCCGCCAGTCCTTCGCCGAGCACTCGATCTCCTTGACCTCCCCCGTGTCCGGGTGGACCGCCTCGATCCCGAACGCCGCCACCGGGATCCGCCCGGCCGGCGTGTCGTCCAGGCGCAGGTGCCGCACGACCCTCCGCACCCTCGCCACACACCCCAGCAGCGGCGGGCTCAGCTCCCGGGACCAACGCCCCGAATCGTCCCTCTTCAGCGTCTCCCGCACGATCCCCCCACGGTCGACGACATACCTGGGGCCCCGGCGGCGCACCACCGGCAAACCGTCCTCGCCGCCATCGCCCCCCCCCGGCCCGGCGCCGCCCGCCCCCGGCGGGCCAGCCGGCGGCGGCGGCACGTCGGCGGGCACCAGGTCGTCCAGCGTCCCGCCGGCCTCCACGTGGTCCGTCCAGTCCTTACCCCGGTCCGACTCCTCCACCACCACCGGCACCCCGGCCGCCCCCAGCTCGGCCGCCACCTCGGCCGCGTGCTTCCGGCCCGGCTCGTCCCGATCCGCGACAATCCTCACAAGCGCCGCGTCGGCCAGCTCGGCCGTGTACTGCGACAGCCACCGAGAGTTAGCCCCCCCCTCCGCCGACGTGAAAACATGCCCCTCCAACCCCATGCCGGCCCCCGTCTCAGCGTCCTTCTCCCCCTCCACCAACACGACCGTCGCCCCCGCCTTGATCCCCGCGCGCAACTCCGGCAACCGGTACAACACCCGCTCCGGCGCCTCAGGCCCCTTCCTGAACCACCGCCCGCCCGGCGCCGGCGTGAACTTCCGGAACTCCTTCCCGCCCGGAGTCTGGAACCGGCACACCACATACGCCACCGCGCCAGCCCCGTCCCGGTACTCGTACACCGCCGACGGCTCCCCCAAGCCCGGGAAAGCCAAAGTCCGATAACTCCTCGACGCCTTCGCCGGCGCCGCCCCAGGCCCGACCGCCGCGCCCGCCGCCCGCCGCCGCCCAGGCTTCTCCCCGCCGCCCACACGCAAGTGCTCGTAGAAAAGATCCTGAACCTCGATCCCCAAAGCCGCGCACACCGCCTCATCACCGCACCCCGCGAAACAATGCAGCATCACACGCTTCTCGCCCGGCTTAACCGACAACGACGGGTTACGGTCACTATGGGCCGGGCAACAAGCCCTAAACCCACCAGCCAGACGCTCGATCCGCCCGTTGGCGGACAACAAGCCGCGCACCCACTGGAGCACGTCATCAGGGTCAACACGCTCACTGGTCTGAGCCTCTCGACCTCGGTGAGGTACACTCGTCACGACACGTCCTAACGGAGTTCCAGACTTCCAGAGGGTCTCAAGTTCTTAGGAGTCTGATTGCCAGCCCGCAGAATTCCGCAGGCAGTTCTAACGGTTTAGGTGGCCCCGCTTGGCGGGGCCACCGCTCCTATTGGGGCACAGCCGTCGCCCCCTTCTCGTCGAGCCATTGCCGAAGCAATCTCTCCACCGCTAGGGAGAAACTCACCCCCTCCCGCAGGGCCTTGTCCTGCGCGTCCTCCTTCAGAGTCGGATCGACCAGGGCGCAAACCACTGCCGACCGACGGCCCGCCACGCGGTTCTTCACCGGCGGTCTCCTCCCAGTGTCGGCCACTACACCACCCCTTTCCCCTTGACAATCCCGTACTGCTGTCGCCCCTCCATAGCGTGTCACGGACCAGATCGCAACCGAGGCGCGACACGCCGTGTCAGGACAGCCTGACCATATCACAGTTCTATATCACAGTGGCTCGTAACGTGACACTGGAAGTCTTGTATTCCGGAAGTCTGTCACCCTGGCACTCCGGCACTCTGGTAGTCCGGACTCCGGAAGTCTGTCACTCTGTAAGTCTGAGAGAACCGGGCCGGCTGAGCGTGAAGACTCGACCCCTCAGGCATGATTGGACCCATGGAACGACCGGACGCAGCGGCTGACGCCCGGTTCATGCGGATCCTCGGGGTCACTCCGACTCGGCTCGCAGTTCTTGAGTGGCTCCTCCAAAATCCCGAGGGCGGAAGATTGGCGGACGTCTGCAAGGGCGTCGGTCTGGAGACGTCTCCCGTTCTCTTCCAACTCAAGCAACTCGTCAAAGTCGGGGTTGTCAACCCTCATGCCAAGGAGGGCAGGCGCAACCGGTACACCGTCAACCGGCGAGTCTTCCTCGACGCCATGACCGAGTTTGGGCGGCGGAACGGCATCGGCGTCGTCAGCCTCGACGCCAACGAGCCCGAGGCCCGCCTGGCGAGACTTGAGGAAGCCGCCGACGAACTCAACCTCCTTCTTAGGCGAGCCCGCCGCGAGCTGGCCAAGCGGTCACCGGCCTAAGACGCCGCACGCCCTCCAGGAACCCTCAGAACTCCTCTTGGCGGTGTCCTGGGCCTTCCGGTAGGCGTCCCAGCGCCCCGGCTCCGGCTCCCCCTCGGGGATCCACGCTTCTGCCAAGCCCCTCTCGATCAGCGCCAGGGCCACGTCCGGCACGTTGGCACTCGCGACATACGCGAGGGTCCTCCCGTACCGGTCTGTCCGGTCCGCACGCGCGTCCGTCGTCGCGGTGACCTCCGTTCCGACCGGCAGCAGCTCACGGAGCCCGGTCCTGGCCTCAGGGCCGCCGCACTGGTCCGGGTTGCCGAAGTGCGCGATCTCCGGAGCGTCGATCCCCAGCAGACGAACCTTGACGTTCACCGCCCCCGCCCAGATCGTCAGCGTGTCCCCGTCCGCGACCGAGACCACCTCGCCGTGCAAGTGCAAGTCGTCCGACCCCTGGCCGGCGGCCTCCGGTTCGCGGGTCAAGAGCGGGGCCGTCTTGACGGCCACCACGGCAAGACCTGCCACCAGGATGAGCGCACCGACCCAAGCCAGCACCTTCTTAGCCTTCCGGCCCGCCCGGAGGGCCCACGTCCCGACCTGCCCGTACACCTGGTAAACCTTCACAGCTGTACCGTTATGAGCGTTGCCGTTGAGCAGTCCGACTCGAATGCCTCCGTATACGGCGTCGCCTCCACAGCCACCAGCAATCGGTAGACGCCCGGTTTGGCCACGCTCCGTGTCCATTGAGCGTTGTCGGTCGCGCGCACCTCAGCGTCGTCCACGAACGCCACTGGCTCAGTTCGACAGGGGGACGCCTGAGCCTCGGGCGCCGACACGAACGGGCCCACCCACGTCACGTGGTAGGTAATCTGCGCGACGAACGTTGCGTTGTAGATTCCCCCGTTCGCTGAGTACCGGAACTCTTTCCCGGCTCTTGGCTTGAACGCATTCGAGTCATAGGTGGCGGAGTAGATCTTGGGCGTGATGGAGACCAACGCGCGCGTCGTGATGTCGCCACACCCGGTTGTGCCGGCCGTGCTCGACAGCACGAAGTGGATGTCTTTGCCGTCCAGGTCGTTGTGCCGGCCCCAGCCGGTCACGGGAACCGATTGCGGGCCCCCGAGAAGGGTGACTGGCCGAGCGGTCACCTCTGTGTCCGTGCAGTCGGCGGGACGGTCGTAGTCGGAGGCGAAGGCGTACAGGGACGCGGTTTCGCCGTCGTGCCCGGCGGAGTCGATCACCACCTCGAAGCCGCGCCCGGCCGGCGTGGTCTCGGGGGCGGACAGCCGGACGAAGCCTTTCGTGGCCGGTGGGGGCGCGCCGGCCGTGCTGCCCTGGTCCGCCGGCGCGGTCCCGGGGGCCGCGCAACCCCCAAGCCCGAGGCAGGCGGCGAGGAGGGTGAGGGCTGGCTTGCGGTTCATGGCTGGCTCCTATTGCCGGTTGTCCACCATCGTGACCTCCCAGCCGTGCTCGCCTCGCGAGTCTTTCCGGGCGGTGACGACGAGGGTCGTCTGCGTGAACGTCTTCCGCACCCGGACGCCGTATGCGTCGGAGCCGATGATGACCGGCCCTTCCCGCGCTGCCAGCGGCTCGGGCGAGGCGGTCGCCCCTGGGGCTTCGCCCATCGTCGGCCCGGTCGTCAACGCCTCGTACAGGTCCGGGGCGGTCACGGGCCCCAGGAGGCCGGCGCGAATATCGGGCGCGGGCGCCGCGTAGCCGTCGAAGAAGCGCCCGGCGGTTTCCAAGACCGCCTCTGCCTCGGCCTGCCACATGAGGCTGGTTATCCACCAGCCGGTCGGTTTGCCGTTGTTCCGGGCGGCGAACAGCCAGACCGTGTCCCGCCCTTCCATGGCGCAGCTCACGATGGCCAGGTTGTCCTCCAGGTGGACCACGGCCGGGTCGCCGGCCGGCGTGACCGTGACCCTGTCTTTCTCGGGCGGCAGGGTCAGCGTCCGGTACAACACCGTCTCCGCCACCGGTTCCAGCAGCTCGTCGCGCCTCCGGTCCGCGACCGACCAGCCCGCGATGAACCGGGCCGCCGTCGCCATGGCCTGGCCGTCCGGTCCGGCCGGCCCGCCGGGCGCGGGCCCTGGTTGGCTCGCGCCCGCCTCCTCGCCGGCCGGCGCCGGGCCCGGCGTGGGCCCGGCCAGCTTGAAGGCCATCGCGGCGACGACGGCCACGGCCACGAGCGCGGCGGCCAGGCGGGCCGGCGACCAGGCGGCCCATCTCAGAATCCTTTTCAGCGTTCTCATGTCTCCGCCTAGAGGGGTGGCAGGACGAGGAGCGGGTCGGAGTTCGCCCCGTCGATCCAGACTTGGAAGTGCAGGTGGCAGCCGGTGGACCACCCGGTCGTGCCCTCGTACGCGATGACTTGGCCTTGGGCCACGGTGTCGCCCGCCCGGACGAGCGGCGTCGCCGCCAGGTGGTTGTAGCCGGTTCTCACGGCCCGCCCGTTGACCGCGCCGTGGTCGATCCGGATCGTGTTGCCCCAGCCGCCGCCGCATTGCAGCGCGCCGGCGGAGCATCCGCCGGACGCCGACGTGACCGTGCCGTTGGCGGCGGCCGTGACGGGCTGGCCGCAGCCGGTGGCGATGTCGATGCCGTCGTGCAGCTCGCCGGCCCCGCTGATCGGGTTGGAGCGGTAGCCCCACGGCGACGTGATGACAGGGTTGGCCAGCGGCCACGCCACGCCCCTGCTGGGCCCGCCGCCGGTCCCGCATTCGGCCGAGCCGACGAGCGTGCCGCCTTCCATGCGGTAGCGCGGCGCTCCGTTGTGCCGGCCGGCGGACGCGCTGTAGCCCGGGGGTCCCATGGCCAAGGTCGCGTAGTGCTGGTAGTCGGCTTCCAAGGTCTTCAGGAACGACAGGCGGGACTGGTAGTAGGACTCGTCGCCGCGCCCGTCGTGGGGGTCGTCGTCGGAGTCTTCGGCCCAGATGAGGTTTCCCGGGAAAGCCTCGAAGTGGGTCAGGGCGCGCAGGAAGTCTTCGGCGCCTTTGGCCGGGTCCGCCAGCGTGATGGCGAGCCGGTTCTGGTTCGAGCCGGTCATGGTGATCGCCGAGGCCAGCGCGCCGTCCGCGAAGGTGGCGTAGCCTTGCGTGCCGTTCCCGGCGGGGCCGGTGTTCAGCACCACCTCCGGACCGGAATAGCCCGTGTTCCACAGGTTGTACGTCCACCCGTTGGCGATGTTTCCGCCCTCGCCGATGCCGAAAGCCATCGCGCCTAGGACATGGCCCCCGGTCAGGACCTTCGACTCGTCCGCGCCCATGCGGCGCGCCACGGCCCTGAGGGTCTCGACGACGAAGTCCTCGACGTTCGCGTCTGCGCCGACTCGGCCCGCGCAGACCCCGCCGCTGTCGGCCCCCCCGCCGGAGCCTGACATCGCCAGGACCATGACCAGGCCGAGCGCGCCCGCCCCGAGCAGGGCGGGCGCGAGGAGGCCTGCGAGCCAGCCGGCGAGCCGGGCCTTCCGCCTCATCGCTGGCTGCCCCCCTCGGATCCCCGGCCCGCCGCCGTGCCGGTCGGCCCCGCCGACCGCCCGCCGGCCGCCTCGACCGATGGCCATGAGCCCCAGCCGTCAGGCAGGTGCCGCGACACGGACGCGGCCGCGCCGGGCCGCGCCGACGGTCCCCCCGCGTGGCCTCCCGACCCCCCGAACGAGGCCGCGAGGCCGGACGCCAGAGCCACGGCCGCGACCGCCACGGCCACGGCGGCGACGAGCCGCCACGGCTTCCACACCAGCCACCTAGCGCCGGCCCTCGCCCTGTCCAGTAGGCCGTTCCTCCATTCCTTGCCCCCCATCGGCCGCCCCCTCATTCCCGCCCGCCGGCCGGGCCCGGTCGCTCCAGGCCCGGCTCGTATGGCCTGTACACGGGCGGGGGGGAAGGGACGGCGACGTAGGTCGCCACGGACGGGCCGGGCGGGACGGCGCCGAGCCGTTCCCTGATCTGCTGGCCCCGGATGGCGACTTCCCGGCGGCGCATCTGGATCTCGCGCCATTCCGTGTCCACGACTCCGTAGGCCGAGGGGTCGTCGTAGGCGCCCGTCGGCGGCAGCGACACGGTGATCGGCGGCGTGTCCGGGCCCGTCCACAAAGTGTCCTCCCGCATGAACCTTTCGCGGTCCCTGCGGTACCTCATGGTCTCCGACAGCTCGGGCTGGGAGCCGGGCGGGGTCCACCCGGATATCGAGGGGGGGACGGTCCCCGGGCCCCCGGCGCTGCGGGTGCGCCTCGGCCTCTGCTCGCGGATCTGCTCGACCGCGTACGTTTCCGTGGACCACGCCTGGGCCGGCGCGACGCCGTCCCCGGCGCGCTCCGGCTCCGGCTCCGGCACCATGTCGGCGCCGCCCCCGTCCCGGCCCCGCCCGCCGCCCCGGCGGTTCGCCAGCCGGTTCGCCCAGTAGGCGCCGGCGAACCCGGCCGTCGCCCGCCCCCTGCGGCGCATCGAGTCCGACACGTGCTGACCTGCCCCCGTCAGCGCGTCCCCGGTCGCCGGGACGGTCAGCGACCTGAACGGCTTCGACACCACCCATGTCACGAGCGTCAGCACCAGGATGAGCACCAGTTTCAAGAATGTGAAACCGGTCCCGTCCTTGATTATCGAAGAAACGACCGCCGTGTGGACCACGCCGAAAACTCCGAACACCGCCGTGTTGTAAACCGCCGCCAACACCATCTTCCCCGCCGCCTTCGCCGTTGGCCTGGTCGCCTCCAACAGCCCGAACAACGCCCACACCGGAATGAACATCACCACGAACCTGATCACGATCAAACCCATGAGAATCAACACCGAGCACGGAATACGTATCAGCGCGATCATCGCCATCGTCACCAACGCCATAAACCCCAAACCTGCCCTGCCCCCTCCCTTGCCGTTCACCTGAAGATAACGGGTCTGATCGCTGTTATAGAGATTCTTGGCGAACGTCCGATACGCATCTATCATGTCTTCGGCGCTCTTACTAGTTGGATTGTCGTAGGCGCGCGAATTGACGCTTAGGGCTTGTTCTGTGAGCGTTCCTGGGTTGGTGCCGACTTGGCCCTCGGCCCAGATCGGCACGAGTATCTGGTCGTAGAGGGTGGCGCCGTAGGCGATGTCGTCGTTGGCGCCTCCGGCGACGGCGCCGGCGGTCTGGCCGACGACGCCAGTCGCGACGCCGTCGAACATGGTCCCCAGCGCGACCGCGCCCGGTTCCGGGCCGTTGGACGTGTTGAACGTCGTGCCGAGGGCGGCGACGCTGGCGGCGGCGACCAGCACGGCCACGACGGACCGGCCGGCCCGGCGGACGTCCCCGGCGGCGGCCCGGGCCGCGATCACGACGGCGACGACGACGACCAGGAGGGCCGACCACAGCGCCCAGGTGGACGTCCTGACCGCGTCCGCCACGACGGCCAGGGATTTGTCCACCGGGGCGAACATCGCGCCCGGGGACGTCACCCACTGGTTGAGCTGGGCCATCAGCGCGCCCAGCGTCGAGGCCAGGCCGAGGAACAGGTTCCCCGCCGACGTGTCAAGCCACGCGACCGTGTCCACGGCCACGTCCGGGTACCAAGAGTTGAGTCCGGGAGGGTCCCCCAGGTCGCAGGTGTGCCACTGGAGTCCCGACCAGCCGTACCGCTCGTACAGGGTCGAGCCGTCGCCCCCGGCCGGCCGGTCGTCGATCCTGCCCGGCATCCCCGAGCCGGCGTCGTCCGGCACGCCCGCCGGGTGGCAGTTGCCCGGGTCGGGAGTGTAGTCCGCCCGCGCCGGGGCGGCCGACAGGCCCAGCAGCAGCCCGACCGCCAGCGTGCCGGCCGCGAGCCTAGCCGCCCAGCGCCGGCCAGTCCCAAGACGTTTCTTCATCGGTCTTCTCCTCCGGGGGTGGGCCCGCGACACGGTTCGGGGTCGTGTCCAAAGCTTCCATGACGTGGGGGTGCTCGTCCCCGTAGACCCTGACCAGCTCGTACTGGCCGAGGTCCTTCGTGGACAGCAGGAATTCGTGCGGCGCGTGATCCGAGCCGCCGGGCCTCACCTGCGTGAGGCCGCCCAACGTGTCAACATAGGACTGCTCCACGGACAGGCCGCACAGTTTCAGCGCGTCGCGGGCCGCGTTCTCGTCGGTGGTCCTGCCGACCATCACCATCGACGCCAGCGGCGCTATACGGTCAACGTCGAAATGGTTCACGTTCTGGGAGCACAAAATCACCCTCGTGTTGTGCTTCCTGGAGTCAACCGCTGATTTCTCGATCAGGGCCGCGCCTTCCTCGAACTGGGAAAGCATGTGCGCCTCGTCGATGAAAAGCCCTTTGCGCTCCCTCGGGTCCCCGAGGTAAATCGACTGTTGCGTCAGCCAGGCGGCGAGGTTGAACAAAGCTTTCGACTGCCGCGAGTTAGCGGTTTCCGCCCCTTGGGCGAGTTGGCCGGCCGTCGGGATTTGCAGCCCGTGCAAACTGTAGACATGCAGGAGTATCCTGCCGTCTTGCTCTTCGTCCGGCACCGGCGCCTCCCCGAAGACCAGCCGGCCCTTCGGCGTGCCGGCGAACATTTCCAGCTCTGTCCTTATGTCTCTGGCCGCGATCCTGTGGTCCGGGGTCCACTCCAGATCCGTCGGACCGCCCCTGCCGATCCGCCCCAGCTCGTCGAGGACCGACGACGGCGACGAGGACCGCTCCCCCGACACGGCGGACACGGCCGCCCGCAGCACCGACAGGGCCCTGCCGTCGTCCCGCAGGGCTTTCGGCAGCAGCGAGGTCAGCACGTCCAGGCACAGCGTCACCCGCTGCGCCCTGACCTGGGACATCGCCTCCTCCCAGTCCTGCCGGTTCTGGGGGTCCGACTGGCGCCTGTCCCGGTAGTGCTCCGGCCTCGGGTCGGCCAGGACCCTGTACGGCGACAGCTCCCCGGCCCGGCCCTGGAGGAGGTTCGTGTGACGCGAGTGGTCCCGCAGCTCCGGCAGGTCGCACAGCTTCGCCAGCCTCCCGGAAGGGTCGAACACGACCCACCGCGATCCCATCATCGCGGTCTCGTAGACGATCAACCCGCCCGTCACGGACTTGCCCGAGCCCAGGCCGCCGGTCAGCACGAGCAGGCCCGACCGGTTGCGTTCCTCCATGTCCGCCCAGAAAGCCAGCAGCACGGGCTTCACGGTCGTCCCGGCGGTCTCCCCAATCAGCGCGCCGTAGCCGTCCCCGATCTCGGCCGTGGCCGACGGCAGCGCGGCCATCACCGACGGGGCCGTGAACCGCCTCCTGTTGCCCGTGTTCGCCAGCGGCTCCCCAGGCACGAACTCCCGGACGAGGGCGACCTGGCCGGACGGCCAGCGCCACTCCACCGCCGCCCCGTAGAGGCTCCTCACCGCTTCGACCCTTTCCCTGACCTCCTCCTCGGAACGGCCCCACACCGCCATGCGGACCCAGCCGTCCGTCCTGGTCGCCAGCCCGCCCAGGCCGGCGGACAGCTCCTCCTCGACCCTCAGGGCGTGGTCGTTCTGCCGTGCCAGAGCCCTCGGCGCCGGCTTGCCGTGCTCCACGGTGTAGTGGCGGTACTGGTCCGCGATCACGTCGATCTGGTGGCGCACCTGCCCGGAGACCCTCTCGTCCGACAGCACGTCGAACGTGGCCATCACCTCCACCGGGAAGGTCAGCCGGTCCGCCCTGTGCAGCCACCCCCCGCGCCCGTCGTTCGGGACGTCCATGCGCCCGACCCGGCCCATGACCAGGACCGCCACGTGGGACGACACGGCCCGCCCCCTGTCGTCCCAGCCGGACACCTCGGCGATCTTCGCGAACGGCGGGGTGGTCACCGTCACCTCTCCGGCCAAGTCCGGCAGGTCGTCGGTCTCCCAGTCTCCTAGCACATGGCTGTCGCGCCTCGGCAGCGGCAGCGACAGCGCGAACGACCTGCGCAGCAGGAGATCCATCTCCGCCTCCGTCGCCCGCCTCGCCGACAGCCCGTGGCGGGCCGCCACCCGGGTCACCTTCTCCAAGGTCGCGGCCAGGCGGGCGACCTCGCGGCGGGCGTCCCTGTGGCGCCGCGCGGTGGCCACCCTGACCCCGAGGAACACGAACTTCTCCGTCAGGTCAGCCCCCCAAAGCCTCTCCTGCTCCCGCCGCACCATGTCCAACGCCCCGGGCAGCGGCCCGGCCGTGTGCCCGACCGCGTCCCCCCAGGTCCTGTCCGCGATCTCCTCGACCGCCACCGGCCTGGTTGTCAAGCGGAAGTACAGCCTCATTCCCACCAGGTCGGCCAGGGCCGCTCCGCCGGAGTCGATCAGGCGCTCGACCTCCGCGTCGGGGCGGAACGAGACCGACTTCGGCTCCATCACGAACCAAGCCGTGGCCGACGTCCCGGTCAGCGTGACGTTCCCCACCACCTCACGGAGGTTGAACGGCGGCCCCGTCCTCGGCCGGGGCAAGCCCGCCCTCTCGGGGACCAGTTTCGGCGGCCTCAGGCCCCCGCTCTTGACGGGCGCCTGAGGCATCACCGCCGCCATCCCGGCCGGCCCGGCGGCCTCCGGCGGCGCCCCGGGCGCCGCCCGTGACCGCTTGCTTGCTTGCTTTCGCGGGGACATCACGCTAAGCGACATTCCTCCACCTCCCTCGATCCAGGACCCTGCCCTTGCGTCGCCCCAGACCGCCCGCCAGGCCGCCGGCGGACGCCGCCGCCCGGCGCCACAGGCGCGGCCTCGGCTGCGAGCCGTGGCGCCATCGGGCCACGTCGATGCGGTGCGACCAGGCCTCCGGCGACGGCCTCAAGTCCGGGCGCGGCGAGCCCAGCTCCTGGAAGACCCTCGCGACTTCCGACAGCACGCTGCGGTCGTCCGACAGCCACCTCTCCAGGCGGACCGCCGCGAAATACGTCCCGACCCCCAGCGCGCACACCACGACGAACGGGGACGGCAGGCAGACGGCCCGCCACACGACTATCGCCGTGACCCCGAGCGCCACCCATAGAACGTAAGCCCTGTAGTTGGCGCGTAACGGCCACACCCGGCCCTTGGGGCCCAGGTAGACCCGGTCAACCCTGTACAGGTCGTCGTCCGATTGGACGATCACGGCCCGCCCCACGTCGTCAAGAGGCCGACGATCCACGACCCGATGATCTGGAGGTTGGGCGCGATCCCTATCACCAGGGCGGCGATCAGGATCCCGGCCAGGATGGCCCCGGCTTCCCGCAGCGTGCCGCTGCGGACTTTGACGATAATGAGGATGGCCGCGACCATCACGAGCAGCGTGGCGACCGCCAGCGCCGTCGCTTGAAGGCCGCCGAAGTTGATTCCTGTCATGGTGTCCTTCCCCGGCGCGCGGGGGCGCGCCGCGTCTCATACTAACAGAGTTCCAGATGCCGGAACTTCCGGACTCTGGCACAAGGCTCAAAGATCCGACAGCAGCCCCTCGATACAGTCCACCCGCTCCCACGCCGCGTCCGCCGCCTCGCGGTCCCCCTCCCGCCACGCCCCTTCAGCTCTCTCGGATAGCTGCTCCACCGCCTCCACCAGCTCCTCGCGCGTCCGGGCCGGGTCGTCCTCCCAGTCGTCGCGCAGCAGGCCCCCGCGCACCGCCGCAGCCATGTCCCCTGGCTCTCCGTCCCTCATGATCGTGTCCCCTTCCGTCGTCGTCGCTGATGGCCTAACGCCTCGTCGCCGCCTCTATCACCCGCTCGTAGGCCGATTCCTCGGGCACCTCCTCGACCGTCTCGCCGGCCGGCCCGGACAGCGTCAGCCTGACGAAGTCCCACTCGTCGGGCTCGTCCGGGTTCTCGATCTCCTCCAAGTCGATGACCTCCCAGACCTGCCCGTCGTCGTCCACCACCCGGTCTCCCGCCACGGTCACGGTCTTGTCGTCGTCCCCCTTCACGTCCGACCTGGGCCACAGCGTCGCCGCCCTCACCCGCTGCGTCGTCATCCCGGCGCGCTCGACCACCTCCCCCTCGGCCACCCACGACCGGTCCACCTCCTTGCCCTCGACCACGTTCACCGTGACGTCGGACAGGCCAGACAGGTCGAGCCCGGCGGGCAGGTCCCTGCCCTCGAACGCCGCCTCCGCCGCCCGGCGCAGCTCCTCGATCAAGGCCGCGTCCCGCGAGCTTTTCGCCCTCGGGTCCGGCACCCAGAACATCTGCGTCTCGACGCCGGCCCCCCCGTCCGGCGAGGCGACCGCCCGCCCCGCGATCATCGGGGTGTCCGTGCCGGTGTACCCGTCGCCCCACAGCATCTCGGCGCCCTGCTGAGAAAGCCTCCCCAACGAGACGCGGTGCCTGAGATTGTCCCTCGCCCCGTCATCGAAGAGACTCGCGTCCGGCCGCTGGACGCCCTCCACGATCCTGATGTTCGCCGACCTCGCCAAGGCCAGCATCTCCGTCACCATCCCCAACGCCGGGTGGCTCGTCCCCGTCTTCGTCCCCCAGACCTCTGCCACGCCCTCGTCCGCCTTGTGCTGCCCCCACCACCGGTTGAGCCGAGATTTCAAGATCAGCAATTCGTCCAGGAAAAGAATCACCGGATCCAAGTCGTCGGCATCCTCTTTCCCGGATTCGATCAGCTCATAACGGGCGAGCATCAAATCGTTGGCCGCCTTGATCACCATGCCCAGATCTTCCGGCGACGACCCCACCGCCAAGACGCCGGGCCACCCCCTGAAAGGCGTCAGCTCGATCCTCTTCGGGTCGCCCGCCAGCACCCAGACCCCCTGGCCCGTCGCGGCCGTCAGGATCGCCCGCATGACCGATGTCTTCCCCGCGCCGGTCGCGCCGATGATCAGCGTGTGGACCGTCGGGCGCCGTTTCGCCGCCTGGCCGCTGATCGCCCACGCAGCCAGACTCCCGTTCTCGTCGATCCCGTACGGGATCGTCACATCCTGGCCCTCCCACAGGGACGGGCCGGGGTGCGTCAGCGCCTCCGGCAGGGCCGGCCGGTGCCTCAGCAAGATCTGGTCCTCCGCCGTCCTGTACACCGCCGTCCACCGGGCGGTCCCCGGCGGCACCTTCATCGCCGTGACCGCCTCCAGCCGACGGCGCCACTGCGCCGACGTGTCCCTGGTCGTCGGCGCGTACCTCACCTCCACCTCGCTCGGATACCCCCCCGGCGGGTCGCCCTCGGCGTCCGTCCACTCGGACACGCTCACCTCGATGTCCGACCCGAACAGCCCGCCAAGCACCACATGGACCCTCGCCGTGATCGCCGCCCGGTTCGCCTCCTCCACCGTCGGCGCCACCTCCGCCTCCGGCTTCGCCCGCCTCACCACCAGCCTCAACTTGTCCGGCTGCCACGACGCCTTGAAAGCCGGCATCCCCGACCGGTAGGCGACGGCGTCAACCACCTCCGCCCTCCACTTCGGATCCCTGTCGGGACTCTCCGGCGGATATGCCACCGACACCCTCCGGGGCACGGCCCGCATGAACCCCCAACCAACCGACACGCCCCGCTCCGCGTCGAACGTCTTCGCCAGACAGTCCGCCAGCACCGCCCGGATTGTGTCCCCCGCCCTTCGCCGCCGCGCCGCCAGCACCACCCTCCAAACCACCGCCGCCGCGATCACCGCGCCCGCCAACGGGGCCACGATAAACACCCACAGGTTGGAAAGCGCGTCGCCGCCCGCGAAGATGGCCGGGCCGATGCTGCGGGCCGGGTTGACGGAGGTGCCCGTCAGCGGGATGCCCACGATATGCACAAAGGTGAGGGTAAGGCCGATCACAATGCCTGCCACCGCGCCCTTGGTCTCGTCGGAGGTGACCCCAAGAATGGTGAGCACAAAGATAAAGGTCAGAATGATTTCAATGACGATAGCGCCACCGATGCCGCCGGCATTGGCCACGCCGTTGGAGCCCAGGGCCCCGGTCTGGTCAACGATGCCGAAGCCGCTGACCATCAGCTTGAGCAGGGCCGCGCCCGCAATGGCGCCGACAATTTGGGCGACGACATATCCGCAGAAATCAACCACGCTCATTCTCTTGCTGATGAGCATGCCCAGTGAAACCGCCGGGTTGATGTGACAGCCGGAGATGCCGCCGATGACATAGGCCATAGCCACGATGGAAAGACCGA
>Ga0209629_10000358_pt1 | contig 24156 bp, 19 predicted proteins | sample TergutCu122P5_FD_187286 | JGI IMG/M metagenome (GOLD analysis project Ga0209629, IMG submission 187286) | Cubitermes ugandensis P5 segment gut microbial communities from Kakamega Forest, Kenya - Cu122 P5 (SPAdes) (version 2) | ecosystem: Host-associated > Arthropoda: Insects > Digestive system...
CACACACACACACACACACACACACACAACATACTTCAGAAAATGAAGACTAACAATGTCCAACATCAAACTGATATAATGAATCCTTTAATATACATCTGTCAAAAGCCTGTAACAATTTTGAGACCTGTTAAAATCCTGGAAGTTTAAACAGTGTGAGTCAACAAAATCAAAGAATATGGCAATGCATTGAACTGCCAAGTCCTTCTGGCAACTGCTATTCCTGTGATCGCCTGCTTCATGACCTTCCACCTGAAAAGAATTCCTTCATGCTGCTCAGCACAAGAGGGCACAAAGTCCAATACCATAACACTACAACCTATTTCAGATGCACAACTTGCCAACAGCATTTTGTACTCAGCCATCTTCTATGGTCACTATACAGTTTATCACAAGTTTCCAGGCTGCTGTATAAAAAAATCAGCCCCAGTGCATCTGTAGGTATACATGTGTACCTACAAGTAACTCAGTTTGGTGATTGCCTGAAGTATATTTACTTTCATAAAAAAAAATTTATGAGTGCTAAAGAACCAGGCTAGTTAAGCACACCCTGTATACTGAGAAATCATACACATACCTGCAAGTATTGTAAACTTCTGTGTTTATGAATTCTGTATTCTGACATGTAACAACATGGCAGCCATGTGAACCTCTGTGTTTATATGTTCTGCATGTTGATAAATAACAACATGGCTGTTGAACCCCCGTGTTTGCATATTCTGAATGTTTACATGTAATAACAAGGCAGTGGTGTGAACCTGTGTGTTTATATACTCTGCATGTTGATAAATAACAACATGGCAGCAGTGTGAACCTCTGTGTTAATGTTTGACAGAATACATGAACTTCAAGATTTAATCAGCCCAAACCTGAGATATCAAATTGTTACTCCTACCAATTTAGAAGCTTTACCTATGAGTGAACCAAACACAAAGTGCTCTTATTTAAACCACCTTACTATAAGTTCTATCTTACCACTCCACGAAACCAGCAATTTTACTGACAGTGCCACCAGAGTACGCAATAACCTGTCAGGAAATATTATCATGGTTCTACAGTGGTAAGTCACCATACATCCCACATCACACCTCTTTTAATGTATGTCACTCATACTAACATTTCTATGTCAGGGTATGTAAAGTGTATCATTCTACACACTGGTCTCCTTTTTGTTTAGTGTTGGCACACCATCAGTCTCAATATAATCTTCAGCATTACACCCATTTAGTTCCCCAGATGGCAAACTTAATTTCTTCCCCTTCATTAAAAACTCAGGTTTCTGGCTTCCAATATAAGCATTACTTACTTTAACATCATCAATATCACTATAAGATTTGTCTTGTTTTGAATGTTTTGGATTCTTGCCATGCAATGAATTATACACACGTTTCACCAGGGTACTCCCTGATTCACTAACTGACACAGCAGAAGAACCATCATCACAAAACTTCTGCTCCAAGTCCACATTTTCAGCACTCAGATGTGTGTTAGAACCAATGCACTCAGCATTCTGAACCAGTGCATCCCTCTTCCCATCTGAACTGTCATGCCTGCCAACAGCTTCCTCCTCAGTTTCAGTCTTGTAATTCTCTAAACTGTATGAAGTTGTCAACGTCCTATGTATTGGAAGTTTGTCACATGAACTGTCTACACACTGTGCCTTACAGTCACCTTTCTCTTTCTCATAGTGTATTTCACTTCGCATGTCACTGACTTCCGCTGTCAGTGCAATTCCTTCTTCTGGCATTTCATTCACTAAATTACTCCTTGTGTCTGACGACAACGAACCAGAACAAGGGCTAGGAACCCTACGCAACCCATCATTATTTAGTGGTGCTGAAGTGCCTGTCTTTTCGGCACCTATCACCAACCTTTCCAGTGGCAATCCCTGGCTATCCAAACCACCTTCATCCCCTCCGCTATCAGTCAAAATATTAGGATTCTGCGATTTGGAATCCTTGCATCGGGAAGAGTGATGTGGCCGCTCAATGTGGATATTTGTGTTGTTAACCTTTGAACCTTGGGCATAAATACTGGGTGCCACTTTGCCACTAGCATTCTCCATGTCTGAAGAGAGAAATACAGCACTTTCAGCTCGAGTGTTAGAACCACCATCGCTGGTGCCTCCTCCACCATCACCCCTTCTCCGTGTCCCTAGATTATTATGTTTCATGTGTCGACGCTGCTTCCTGAAGAACTTACGGGCTACTGTACTCTGATAAGGGTTGTAGAACATCTCTACTCCACTGGCTCCAGAAGCTTCAGTGAATGTGGTGACACTGTTGTTAGAACGATATTGCTGCCTATGAAGAACTACCAAGTTAACATTGGATATCTTTCCACCAGAATCAAAATCTTTTGCGGTACCATTTAACTCTACTGCAGCTTTGGCAACACTGCTATTATGGGACCTGGAAGTATGGGCAGAGGAATTGATGCTGTTAGAACTGGATACAGGTTGAGCTTGATTACCAGCACGTGGTCCAACATTACTAACTGATCCAAGTGGCTGCGAAGTTGGAAGGGCTGGATTGGTGTCAGAGATGCTCCTGGTACGGCAACAACGGCCACGTCGCTTCTTGCACCAGCATTCCATCAGATGCCACTGAGCACGTACATCACTCCTAGCTACACAGTAGAAGAATGACACAAACATTCCCAAACATGAAGCCAACAAACCGTACAGAATGCTAAAAATAATCTCCTCATATGCAAGATAGTTCTGCAGTGGTCTTGTAGTTGCAAATGCAGCAGAGGTCCACATCAAGAGGTACAGTAGCAGAACGATGATGTGAGCTTTCAGTTGGCTCTGAGGAGAATGTTCCAGATCTTCCACATCACTAGAGGCTGTTGGAGTTGATGCACTGTGCAAACTTGTATGTTCTGCCATCGCTGTGTTTGTAATATTGGAATCCAACAAATCCAAATCTACATTTTCTGTCGCTTGAGTGCCTTCAGAAAGCTGTCCATTGGTGTCTAAGTTCTGGATACCACAATGTATAAGGAGAAAGAAGACCAACAGGAACAACACTAAAACTCCCATAGGGACAAACACTGCACTGAGAGCAGGACTTGGCATAAGAAAGCAATGCGAGTAACCTGCATACTCCCTCATGTTCACTGCTCCCGAGATTCCACACACAATGAGAGCAATGCCCCAACCCACCAAATACAGACCAAGGAGAGGTTTCTGAGCTACTGGCTGGTCAGGAGGAAGTTCGTCTTCAGGAGCAGAGTCCAGTGAATCTGATTTGGTTAACCGCTTGTACATGTTACTGAAAAAGAAGAACTATGTTTCAGTGTTATCCCCATACAACCACATTTTGTATTAAACACAGGAACCTACATAAAATATCACTACACTGGTGAAATGGCATAATCTGTATAGAATGCACACAGATAAATAAAGTCCAATGAAGCATGAATTTGGAACAATGCGCTCATTTCACACACAGCACACTGTAATTCATTATTACTAGATTTTTGCAATACCAAGAAAAACAAACAACACAGTGCTAAATTCATACATCTTAGACTTGGAATAAACAGTAACAATTACAAAGCACAAAACAAACCACCATTAGATGACACAAGGCACAAAGAAAAGTCTTTGAGTTCCTTGAAATCTAAGCAAAGCCAACAACAATCAATTATACTGGTGTCATGGAAAACAGAAAATCCTTCAACATACAAGCTGTGGGCTGCATACAAAAGCAATAGGAAATGGCATAAAACTTAAAAAATTTAGAAGAAACAAATACCCCAGACATCATGGTCAGAAGGAACTGCCAAATGGGGCATTAATCTGACAGACCCTACTAGCACAGATGGCAGTGGTAACCATATCTAAAGAATTTGTTTATTTATGTTTTCTGTTTTGTGGATTCTTACCTGTCCCCATTATTTCTGTGTTTTCTTTGGTTTGTTTCACAGTCAGGTAATAATCAATTCTATGGCACTTGTGCCTTTTACATTTTATTTTGTCTAGTGGTTTTCTACCCATTTCCAAAGCTTGTATGTGCCATTTTTGCTACATTTAAAGATGACATAAAGATCTCTTCTAGGCAATTTGTTCCTTTCATATTCCATTTTGTTTTGAGGTTTCCCATCTGTTTCTGCTGTTTTATGTGTAACATTTTTTCCCATTACTCATTCTATTTAAAACATTAGCATACAGTAATATCAGGCTGGGTTTTAACATTTAAATTCAAAATGAGATGTGACTGGGTTTGGCTAAAAAAAGGAGAGGGACCCTTAATAATTTTAGTGGTACTGTATTATGAGTAAATGGCCAAAAAAAGTGGTACACTACAAGGGATGGGCATATGAATAAAGAAAGCAACCAGCAACTGACAGATAATTTAAATGTGCTAGATATAACACCATTTGCTACACATGACACCACAACACAAATGATGTGTCCACGCTCAACATTTCATTAAACAACTCGTAAGCCGAAGCCTGTATATCATGGAAAAATTATCTTATCTACATTCCCAGCTTTCATATTTACATGTCTTCATATTTCCACTTTGTTACAATTACAAAGCAACCATGTAAATTTCACCTTATGTGAAGTGTTGAACAAAACCAAAAAACTTACAGAAAGTTCCTCACAGAGTTCTTAGATGTTCTACTACATCCAGACAGCAAACATACTGTTTCATAATGAACTATACAGGAAATGTTCAACTAAACAACTCACCTCGCTGTAACAGCCATCCATAATAGAGATGATAATGTTAGATAATGAAGAAGCAATCCTACTCCTTGACATATCTTCACATCTTCTGTTTGATGGATACCCAAACTAAAAGCATGTGCAAAGTAACAACATAAACTTCCAGCTACTTCTGAACCACATCACCCTTTACCAGCCATGCACTGCATTACTGCAGAGATGCACACCCACCAGGCTGAGTGTTGCATCTTTTCAACATTAATATTATTACTGTAAATATGACTGCCTGCCACTGAGAACACTAAGACTCTGAATCTCCCACTTCCAGATAATAAAATGCTGCCCTAAATTTAAAATATGTCCACCAACCCCACAGCACCAAGAGATTTCAAGTACCTAACTCTATACAGTAAATGTTAATGGCATGACAGTGGATATTCAAACTGAATATGCATAACATTTACCAACCACATTTATCAACAAAATAGTAAGATAAACTACCAGCCATTTCCAAATAAAATTGCATACACAAATTCTCTGCTCTGTTTCTTCCAAATCCTGCTGTAAAACCCACTGATCACAGCTGTTTCTATAAACTGAAATGGCACATATTCTATAAATATAACATTCTGCATGCATTCATTAAACTGTTAAATCACACACTCCTGCAATCTTAACCCTTTAAGTACCAGTATGCAAGTCTTTATAAATATTAAATATACTACACAAATTCTTTTAAGTATAACCAACAAGAAGCAACGTTATACGATATTCTTTATTATTGTCAATGCTCTACATGTTTAAGCCAGTTTCTCTGCCCATCATCAGGAGCTTGCTTGCTGCTAGCGCAAGCTTGACATATACCCAATGCTGTGTGTACAGTTTTTCAGCTCCTGACGCTGGGCGGAGAAACCGCCTGAAACACGTAGAGCATTGACAATAATAAAGAATATTGTATAACATTGCATCTTGTTGTTTATACTTAAAAGAATATATAAACGATGCACGGTCCCATGAACGTCAAAAACTACACAAATTCTGTAAAGTTTTCCTATAAACATACAAAACAGTTACTGTAAAAGATTTGAATCATGCGCAAAACATTCTGTATGTAAGGAGGATTCCAGTCTTCTGGAATGTGATGATGTGTCACTGGATAAGTGGGTCCCAGCATATCAAAGGGATGTCTGGGACCACCTACCCAGCAACATAGTGTAAGATTCCACAAGACAGAATTTTTTCTTACACCAATCGCCACTGCTGGCAGAGTTACTGGTTTTTGAAGTACAGCACTGATGTATTTAGCAACCAAAAATATAAAAGATGATGCCAACTTATGCAAATGCTTTCATTGTCCATCTAATGTGTCTTATCTGAAAGGAAAAATCCTTACATCTGTAAAAGGTAAACATATAGCAGGGCTTCACTTCAACGTAAGTTCACAGTTTGGAGGGGGTGGGCGAACTTCGAACACATTTTATTTTCCAAATGACATTAACCATAAAATCTGTTAACATTTATCTTCTCCAGCCATGGCTTTTATAATTTAAAGTCTTAAGACACATGTCATGCTATGCATGGGACACGTCAGAAACATTTACCACTTTGTTGAGTTCATGTTAGTGCTTGACAAGACGGGTAAAAAAATGTCTCCATCTCTCAGTAGCTGAAGCAACTTGAGACTCTTTAACAATAAAAATTACATAATATTGTCAAACATACCAGCAGAAGAAGGTTTCATTTAAAAAAAACCCAGCAGCTGGCAGTTAATTACACCTGTTCTGTATTTCTGCATTATATTCAGATATATTAAAAATCAACAAAAATCCACTTGTTACCTGTACATAAAGCAGAGGAGAGCCATTGAAACCCAAGTGTTGACCAAAGAGTGTTTTGTTTTCTTAGACATCTGAATGGAAGCATGGCAGATTACATATGTCACAATGGCCACCATTAAGCTTATACATCCAACTACGCTGCCAACATAAACTGCAGGATGTGAAAATCTAAATTTGGCTCCAGCCACCCTGAAACAAATTTCAGCATGCACATGTCTGAACTATTACTTGCCACAGTAATGGATTGTGCTGAGGCAGATACCAATAGAAAGTAACTTAATCAACATGCCTTCCAAAACAAAATTCTACAGTGGTCAATACTGAATGCTCACCTTCCTGTTTGGTCATAAAGGAAGACATCTTTCTGTAAGAGTCCGAAGTAGCCAAATCTATTGCACTGGAACACCAGCAGGCCATGTACAAGATGGGAAAGTTGGCATCCTGTCTGACTCCAGCTACCTGTGCCATTGTTTAGGGTTGCATCCCACCACACAGGTTTTGGTGAACCAGATGTGTGGTGAAGCAGGGGAGCTCGCAGCATTACATACACAGGGTGAGTTAAGTTCTGTACCTCTATTCCCACTATAAAAAATGTATTACAACAGGGTACATTAATTTCTGTGCTAATTATGTTTGACATCCAGGTGTGCATGTGTAAATAGAAATGCACAGTGAGACAGAGAAAACAGACTGTTCACATCTGTAAATGTTTTATCAATAACAGAATGGAAGTTTACACCTTTGCAAGTAAGATAACAACTTGAAACATAAGTGTCATGTGTACACAGACAGCATGCATAATAAACAGCAGCCCTTGTGTTAAAAAAAAAACCTCCTGCTGTAAACTTGTGTACACACAGGAGTTTGGTTGGTAACATACAAGCAGTAGCTGAGATGACTACCCAGTCTGTACAGCAACGAGCAGTGCAACAAGATTTTGTGTGAGATGGGCAATATGGCACCAAATCCCATACATGCATCCAACTTCAAACAAAAAAATCTTATGACATAAGATACATACAATTTTTGTGACTGTTTATCTCTGCACATGTAACAAAACATGACTGTCTGATCATGATCAAATTGTCACTGTAAATTGTCTGTGTTTATTCAGTGTGATTAACAACAGCTCCAGATACTCTGGTAACTCTAAGCAAACTCTTCTAATGACTGTCCATGTAAGTGACTGAACTGTGATAAGCAGTCATGGACAATCAATTACAATGCTGTAAACACCACACAAACATATATACCTACACGAAATGCACTATAATGATTATTAATGTAGTTCTCACCTAATTTTGTGCCAATAACACATGATGTAATATCTCTACCATCTTGCAGGGATGAGTCTGCAAGTATTCGGGGGAACAATCTATTATTCTCATACATGGATACCAAAAGCTGCTGACCAGACTTGACAGGGTACCCTTGCATCTCAAGTTGGTAAAACAAAGAGGCTGGTACATGGATGGATGCTTCTATGACCTGAAAAAACAGTACCTGTCTTAAGACAGAAGGAAAATTCTCATATGGTAAAATTTAACATGTAAAAGCTAAAGGTAAAGTTCACCCTGTAACAGGCCACGGAGGCCCAGACATGGAGCAGAGGTACAGCTCTACCCTTTCTTTAACCTTGGCGCTATATGAGGATGGGTGGTCAACACCACGCCCCAGCCGGTTTACCCCCAGGAAACGCCTGGTACCCATTGAAAATTTAACGTGTGTGTGTGTGTGTGTATATATGAATATATGAGGGGATGCTGATAAGTCCTTAGCCTGACCAGGAAGGAAACAAGCTACACTGACCAAACTCGGGATTTATTCAACATACTCCCCACAACGCTCAATACACTTCTTAGCCCATTGCTCTAACTTTTGCAAGCCACTCAAAAAAATTCAGAAGGTTGTCCATCCAACCAGGTCTCCGCGGCAGAAATGACCTCCGCATCGGACAAAAAATTACGACCTCTCAATTGTTTTTTCAGTTCAGGGAACAGGTGATAGTCCGACGGGGCCAGATCCAGAAAATAGGGTGGGTGATCGAGACACTGGAAGCCCAGGTAAGCCAGTTTCTTCTGGGTTGCAAGTGCCCAGTGAGCCGGGGCATTGTCATGCAAGAACAAGACCCCCTTGGTGACCTTCCCGCGGCATTTTTCCTTTAAAATGTCCTTCAACTGCACCAGCAGAGATACTCTGCATTGATAGTTTGGCCCTTTGGAAGATAATCGATGAGGATGCCATTTTGTTCCCAAAAATTCAAGGTGACAACTTTTCCAGCGGATTTTTGCACCCAGAATTTTTTGGGGCGGGGTGAGCCACTATGCCACCACTCCAGTGATAGTTGCTTTGTCTCCGGGTCACAGTGATATAACCAGGTTTCGTCCATGGTCACCAAACATGACAGGAAATCATTTGGATCATGCTGAAAAAATTCCAAAAGTTGCTCAGATGACTGGCACTGTTAACGTTTTTGATCCGTGTTCAGGCATTTCGGGACCCACTTCGCGGAGAGCTTCCACATGTCCAAATCTTCATGAATGTTGGACCCAACCTGCTCACATGAGATGCCCACTTGCTCAGCTACTGATTTAGCCAAAATCTGGTAGTCTTCCAAGATTAGCTCGTAAATTTGATCAATAATCTCCGGGGTGGTCACTGTTTTGGGTCGTCCAGGACGAGGCACATCACAGGTGGAAAAATCACATTTAAACTGGGCCACCTAGTTTTTGATGGTGGCATACAATGGTGCATGTTCCCCTAATGTTTCTGTCAGAATAGTGTGAATTTCCTTCAGCGCCTTGCCTTGCAGGAAAAAAAACTTGATGACAGCTCGCGCCTTGATGTTGTTGAAATCGCACACGTCGCCTGACATGCCTCCTTCCAGCCTCTGTAACAAGAAAAGGCTTGCAATTCGGCACAAGAACAGACCCCTCTTTCCAACGACACTATTGATTCCGTCCTATGACATCGGGAAGTAGGTCAGGCTAAGGACTTATCAGCACCCCCTCATATATATATTATGCGGAATTTCTAATGACTTACAAGACCCATGACCTGACAGACAGAAACAAATGACATTACTATTTATCTCATGAGCATTCCATTCTTTTGGGATTGAAAACTTCATCAAAGGGTATTCGAATCCTGGTACTTCAAGAAAAGGGAGTGCCCATATCTTAAAGGGTGACAGGACCTAGAACCTAATGACCCTTGAAGATGAGCAAATTACATTCCCTTGAAACGTCTGAATCCAATTACCCACTGATTCAGTGTCATATCCCGCAACAGAATCCATGCCACATTGTTGCAAAATCCTCACAACTTGCAAGATATTTCATTTTCACCATGAACTGCACAACAAAGATACGGACATTATTTTACTCATATCATTATCCTAAATTATGCACACAGTTTATTCATTCAATACATTATACAATAACTGATTTTAAGCCTTCGAGGTGATTCATGCACTGTCTGACAGTTGGCTATACTGTCAATGTTTCAAAGGAACATGCTGCCTCCATCTTCAGGGTTGGAATTTGTACAGCAAGAAGGTGTTTAGGTTATTTTCAGTCTACTACACATGATACCAATTTCTCTTAAATCTCTAACCGAAGTTTAATGACCTCTCTTTGTGAGTTGAACATACAGTACAGGGTATTCCATTGGACCTTGCCTGCCCAGCTGAATACAGTCACATTTTCACATCTTCTTTCTCTAAGAACTACATGCCTCACACTTCTAACTACAGTTCTTCAGAGGTTCTGACACAAAATGTTTCAACCAAAATTCTGAGTTAATTTCTTGATTTGACATACTCTACATGACCAGCCTACTTAGACACTGCTGATTCAAATGCCCTAACAAGATGAGGTAAAGAGTACAGAAACATGAAATATTAAACTACACCCTAACAGAAATTACATACCTTAGACCCAAGCAAAGTCGTTGCATTGCTTGTAGAACAGTAGAATAACCGATCCGGATTCTTTCCTGCATGTGTATACCAGGTGCATGATAGGCCACTGAACCTCTCTCTGTTCACACGATATTCTTCCACAGCAAGGTTAGACTGCAATAAAGTTCTCTTAGTATAAATACAGGCAGACCAGAAATGTTGATATGTTAATAAGTCTCAAAATACACACACACATTAAGTAGTGTAAGTCCTAACAATAGACAAACTATACACTACAGGTCTCAAACATTAGACAACAGATGAGATTCGAGTTTTGAAAAATATATTTTGCAATAAGGCAATAACAAAAAGCAAAGGATTACAAAGATGACAACAATTACTTCGAGTACCAGGTCATATTAAATAATATTCCATAATATTAATATCGTAACCACAAAGGTATCCCAACAAAGTCATATGGGGGAATGCGACAAATCATATGGGGGAGTGGAGGTATACAGTCATGCATTCTTAACCTTGGCATTCGATGGAGGTGACGAGTCAAGTCATTCAACTAGTCAAAAATGCCCACATTTCATAGATCCCCCCAATTTCTTCATTCAAACCACCCACCACTCCAACCTCTGTGTACCAGATGAACTTCATCCATACCCAAAAACCACACTGCTTTAAGGTCCATTTGATACTTCCCCCCATCTACACCAACTTCTTCCAGCTGAGTTCTTCTCTTCTCTTCTCTTCAAGTTATTCTCTTCATGTTATTTCATTTTACATGCCCAGTTCATATCATTTTCCTTGATTCAATCACCCTAAGAATATCTGGCCAAGAACACAAATTTATGCAGCTTCCATTATGTAATTTTCTGCATCTTCCATTACTTCTTCTACCTTAGGGCCATACATTCTGCTCAATGTATACTTTTCAACTGACATGTTATACACATACTGATACAGACATGGAAATTACTAACTGCAGGAATGTATGTAAGGAAGTACAATATTTCACAACATCTTCTACAACGTCAGTAACGTAACTCGACATACAAGCCAGTAAGGAAGCATAAATTAATACACACAGATACAAAGAATTAACCACAGTTTCTGTGATACCCTGAACCTGTGCATTAAATGTTACTGTTGAGTGTTTCACACAAATGATGGGCAATGTGGTGAATAAAGTACAAAGATGAATAAGAAACTGTTTTTCCTGACTGATCGGCCAGTGCCAGTATTACATCTATACAAATATCACAATATATGACAGCACATAGAACAGCGCTGCATACTGTGTATATGATGGTACCCCCACCTTGTGTGACTGCAGTGAAGGAGTAAACTCTGCCACCAGCTCGACAGCCCTTACTAAGCGAGTGCATGCACGATCCTCCTCTTGTGCAGCAGCCAGCAGTTCTTTTGGCAGGTGCATAAGCGTACTTACAATATCCACAAGATGGGAACCCAACTACGACAATACAAACACATCATGAATTTCACCACAAAATTCATATCAATACACAGTGCCCATTAGCACATTCAATATTCATTTTAAATATCACACTAACAATGCAGGGTATCTGCCATAAATCCTAATATACTTACAGACTTTACAGCTAACTTGTAAAAGAATCCAAAGAGTCCAGACCATTAGTACTAAAGTCTACTACTGACCACAATCCAAAGCTATGCAAATGCTATATAATTTTCAACAAAAATTTAAAAGTACAAAACATTCTACCATATGACAATGATGTATGAGGGCATATCCTAACGTGCCTGAACTTGCCACTAGGACCAAGAATGACAAGTAGTACAGGTTTCTACCATTAAGTGATGTAGTATCACTATCTTCTGTGTCAGTCTAGTGAGTTCTGGTATCAAAAGCCTCTGTGTTTCTTCTCGGTTGATATTTACTGTTGTGCATGTTCAGTGCAATCTGCAGTTTTCTGATGCCAGATCTGAAAGAAGTTGGTTTTGGACTTGGAAAACCATGCCAGAAACACATGAGATGAAATCTCATAATGAAACTACAGCTATGTGGGCATCTTTTCCAGCATGTCCCAGATTATCAGGAAAAATTTCTGACCATCCAGCCTGCAATTCCAGAAAGTCAGTTCCAGTGGTGCTTCCAGCAGTATTAGAAATGCTGGACCAAATGCATACTCAGGAGGGGACTACTACAAAGGGGAAAACAATGACCAATAAGAAAGGGAAGCATACAGCTGCATTGTCAACTCAGTCTGGAAATGTTTGGATATGCTCTCATATGTGATACAGAACTATACCAACATAAACAAGACAGATATTTTGTAAGACATATAATGTTAAATTACAATACAGTAGACTATTTTAAAATTACCTCTCTCTCTTTTGTAACGTATTCCAAATAATTTTCAATAGTCCGAGAAATGAACACAACATCCATTTTATCTTGCAGTTGCTTTCCACTGCCAGTGAAGTTCTTTAACCGCTTAGCACTCTCCAGCACGCTGCCTTTTGCCACACTCAGATTTACCTGTAACAAAAAAAAACTGGAATGAGTTAAAAAATGTGTCAAAAACACATGAAGACTAGGAGACATGCTTTCATGAAAAGCACATGGAGAATACGAGACATATTTTCATCTATGTCAGGGAAAAAAAAATGTGCAATGCCAGCACCAAACTTTATACACAAAAATCAACTGGAAGGAAACAAGAGATGGCCTATAAGTAGGAAGAAATTAACTTTTAGAACTTACCATGCTTGTCATGAGGTTATCACTCAGTGTGTGCTGCAGGCCTGAGGAGCCACCTGCTAAAATGTGGCAGCTCAGCTTACCTTGGCAATACTGTCACTTACTTACCAAAGATGGGGAGGGGAGAGATGGCCCAAGCAAATGCAGGGTGCAGAACCTTCCAAGGGTTTTATATCTATTAGTTCACCCCGCCCCCATCCAAACATTCAAAAGTGATATGGCATACTTAAAAAAGTATCAGGATTGGGTAATTTTTATTCTAGTATGTCTTCCATTTGGCAGAACAGTAAGATGTAATATGCCTCAGACATTACTTACTCCATGCAGCAGAGTCCTTCTTGAGAAGCTAACTGGTTCTGCTGCTAGTCAAGAAATTCCCCACATTTTATGGAACCCAAAAGATCATTACCATACTCACAAGTGCCTGCCACCTGTCCCTAACCTCAGCCAACTCCATCCAGTCCCCAAAACCCCCTCCCACTTCCTGAAGGTCCACCTCAGACATAAGAAATCAAAACCAAAATGTTAAAAATCTGCTGTCCCCTAAGCAGTAAACATTCAAATACAATTACAGAACATGAAATCAAGGACAGACCTTGGAAAACTGCTCCAGAATCTTGGTGGTCTCACTCACGTAAGGGCACGCAGTTGTATTCAGCCCCTCCCAAACTCCAGATTCTGTACAAGTGTACAGAGCCTTGAGAGGGGGCTTATATCCCATACCAGTCAGTTGTTCTCCTTCACACTGAAGCTCTACTGTGTATCCAACAACTGTCTTTGGCCATGTGTAAACACCTTTGTTGTTTGAGGTTACTGTTCAAATGAGAAAAATTTCTACTTACTTTCTTGTATTGTTGCATTGTTCATATTATTAATTATAAAAGATTAAGAAACAAACACAATGCACAGAAAAACCAATTTATTCAACTCTCCTACATGCTTCAGCCCTGCAGGGCAATCTTCAGAAAGAAAAATTGATATATGAGAAAATACTGAGGTTACAAAACAGTGACAGCCCCAAGTCAGCTGACTTGTAGGTGTAACTTTAGTAAATTCCTGACAGACTAACAATCCAGTCGTTATTTTAATATCGTCATAATAACGACATCAAGGAATAAATACAACTACACTCACATTTCTTTGAAACCTTCATGCTAAACCAAGAAAGGTGTGATAACAATTTAGGAACAGACCTGATTATGAATTAAACTCCTTTCAGCAATAAGTTATTTTATAACAACACTGCACTGTATAACCTATGTGTTTTACTGATCTTTGGCCATCAAAAGAAAGAGAAATACTGTTTCAACAACCACCAGGGCAGAATTCATACAAAAGTAAAAACACATCAGTTGAGAATTCAGCATTCCAATTTTACTATCACAGTAAATGTTCAGAAAAACCTTAAGAGTATCATAAGTCTGCTGTTACCTGAACAGTTTCTTACCTGTCTGTGGACAATACTCAGTGTCTTCAGAAATAACAATCACTGATATAGTTTGTGTTTGATTTCCTTCTTCTGACACCAGCCGACAATTCCATTTACCACTGTGGTCACGCTGAAGATGCTTGATACTAAGTGAGCTGTAAATGTTTAATAAACAAATCTCTTATAATATTTATACAATCTTATGACAATCTCAGACAAGCAGAATTATTTAATTTAAGAGATGTAACATTTCTAGGCATTTCTTTTCTATAGCACTATTCCACATTTCTTGGCCATTTTCACAACTCTCCAGCATTTGTAAGGCACAAGTTGCTCTATTCTTTCGTTATTCCAATTAATATTTAAATCTGAGAACTGAGTTAAAACACATCCTATACCAAACGAGAGATCAAGTACTCATAGCCAAGCACGTGCGCCCCATATGTTATATACCATTACAACATACCTTGGAAGACTGTCAACTATTTACAGCCTATACACATTTAACCTTCACTGTCTGGCCTTTAAAACCCAATGTTGCTGCGGATACAAGGGGTTATGTATGTTCTAACTGTCCATGCCTGTATCTCCTTCGAACAGCACCTTCCCTTTCAGCCAATAGAGGTTAATATATTACAAGGGGACAGTTATCAGAAAAATGTAATAAATGTTAAATTTTCAGAAAAAAAAACTTGTTACATTTTGGCGTACTTAAAGCAACATGTCATGTAGCTACAGTACAATGGCAGTGACGCTCAGCAGTTCATTACAGTGTAGAGAATGCCTGAGCAGACAGTTTGCATACCTCAACCCTCTATCTAACCCAGTGCTGCAAGGTAATTAGCCTCACTTGCTTAGAACCATTTACATGCCCTGAACATCGAAGATCGCTACATATGTGGAGACGGCTCTGGGCTTGATATTTACAAGAAGTTGCCATTATGTGTACAAGATCTATCTGGCTTCAAGTAACACAAGGTAAGTCATGGTGAATGCATTTAGAAATTTGTACTCCCTTTGATAAACGCCACATTGAGTTGAGCACTTTTGGTTAACATCAGCTGACTATTTTTGTTCATTGTCCAAATTCTAAATTTCTGACAATGAACCGGGTTCTAATGAAAGTGAGGCAAGGCAGTTATTTTGACTGTTACAAATTTCTAAATACATTCAACATGACTTGCCTTGTATTATTTGAAGCCAGACAGATCTCGTACACATAATGGTAGCTTCTTGTAAATATCAAGCCCAAAGCTGTCTCCATGCATGCAGTGATCTTCAATGTTAGGGGCACATAAACGGTACGTAAACGAGTGAGACCAATTACCTTACAGCACTGGGTTATACAGAGGGTTGAGGTATGCAAACTGTCTGCTCAGACATTCTCTACAGTGTAACAAACTGCTGAGCATAACTGCCAATGAATTGTAGCTGCATGACATGTTACTGCAAGTACCCCAAAATGTAACTTAAGTTCTTTTTCAAAATTTAACATTCATTACATCAATACTTTTCTACATAAAAAATGAAACAAAACCCCATTTGTTTGAAAAATATTATAGTAATTAGCAGTATTCCTCCGCACATTTTTATAGCTGTTCTGATGATGGCTTGGTCTCAGCCTGAAACACCTGGCCATGTTAGGAAACAAAATAATTAATTTTATTAAAAAGCAGTTAAACACAGATGTTTAATATTTGATCCTTAGAATTCTTAAAACTCATACTCAGTGTTGAAAAGTTTTCTTTCATTATGAAACAGTCAACACATCAAAATATGCTCCTTACTTGTCTGTGTGGAATGTAAAGAATATGGACCAAGCATTCTGAACTACCATAAGACTCTGCAGGAACATACCTTTCAACTAAACCACTGTCTGCGATGTAATGGTTTTCAACATAAATTTCTTCAAAAACTTTGGCTGGATCCTGACTGCCCCACATCCAAACTACACTCGCAATACTCCTCTCCCCTACCATCGTCCCAGCAGTAGGAGCCCGACATCGTAGTTTCAGAGAATCACCAGCAAACACAACCTGATCACCAAAGAAAATAATAATCATTCCTACGCAAGCAGGTTCACTTTCATTTTTATAGGACTTGCCACTCCCGATAAAAATAAAAGCTGGGGTATGGGAACACCAAGATGTGAGATTGTGTGCATGTACATGTGTGTGTGTGTGTGTGTGTGTGTGTGTGTGTGTGTGTGTGTGTGTGTGTGTCTGCGTGTCAGAGAGAGAGAGAGAGTGCATGTGTGCACACGTAATGCTGTATATCACAGTGTGAGTGTGAGTATATGCATAGTGCCCCCATTCGCTAATGAACCAACAAAGGAAAAATCACATTATTTTATCAGTACAGGCAGAAGTCTAGAAAACTTTCAACACACTTAAATCATGCAAGATGGACCTGGTGGTGCAAAAGCAGAGTGCTGTAACTCCCAGGGCACTGACTTTCAGCCTAGGTGGAACAATGTAAATGTTTTGGTTCCTCTAACTCCCCCTCACCTGTGCCACAACCAAAACCTGTGAATTACAGAAATACCAGGTCCCCACCATACCCCAAAATTCACATCAAACAACGGGTCTGATGGCATTCACAGGCCATCAACAATGGGAGTAAAAAATCCCACTGTATGGACTCTCTCATCCTTGCCTGGAACAGAGAGGCCAGGAAGGCCCAGAGCCCACAAACTGAAGTAAGGACAACAGCCAACCTCATCAACAGAATTTGTTTTCATACCTGACTGTGAGCTGGCTTCAGTTCCAGTAGAGTTCCATGGCTTGATCCAGCAGCAGGCCAATCGCAGTGCAAGTCAGTACCTAGCCGCAGCTTGCGGATGGGCTGTCCTCGTAAAGCAGGAGGGCCTCCACATTTTGGTGATGACATTAATTTTACAGACACATTCTGCGCCCATTCCAGAAGCCACCCAAGTTCACAATCACATACCAGAGGATTGCCTGACAGGTCTCTAAATGAACAGAAGACAGTTCATCAAGAGCAAAACCTGTCCTCCAAATTGCAGTATTTGTTGGCATTTGCCATACACCTTCTCTGCAACTTTTATTGTGTATGCATTCTTCATCTTTATTTACTGCAAATACAAATCTGTTGTTGAAAGGTCTAATTACCATCTGACATGATGCAATACATTTCTGACAAACCTACCGAACAGTACAAAGATACAAAATAATTTCCCTTGTTCTTAATAAAAAAATGCACTATATCTGAACAGTAGTTTCAAATTAAAGTTGTAGAATGTAATGAGCTCCATACTGTCAAGCATAAATTTATGCATAATGAGTCACTTTCAGAAAATTGATACAAGTTCAATTTATATTTCAAGTGCAGAATTAGTAACAGTAACTCATACAGACAAAAACTAAATACTGCAAAAAACTTTTAGGGCAGGTCCTTACTGCTAAGTTCATTAGAATATAATCAGTAGTTTTACAGATAACAAGTGATATCACTAATATGATCAATTCATTTTATGCATTTCATGCACTAAACAGCACAACCACACTCAACAGTCATTGGCCAGGTACTCTCTGGACCAGTGAATGTAGGATATGTCATGGACAAAGTGGCGATGGGACAGATTACTCACTGGGCATTTCAGTTTTCTCCTGTCTGTATCATTCTGCCAATGCCCCATATTCATATTTCATTCACCTACCACTCATCTCATATTACCAATCTTAGCAAATGACAACATTAAGTAAAACAATTTTCCTCTCACAATGATCGATAATGGAGCTCATTTCTTATTTAACACACAGTCAATTGTGACACTGAAAATTTCAGCAATATGCCTTTGTATATTTAATACTCTAGTGTCAGAAATGTTCCTCCATCTGCCCTGCATATAGTTCTGGACACAAGTCTGTGACTGTTCTGCAGAGTATGTAAGTTATCCTTATGAATAATTAAGCATCACACCACACCAAACCAAAGGACATACAAGAGAACAGAGATATAGCATCACACATTCTGCACCTCTGAATTCTCTGGCTGCTTTACTCCTTGTTACCCAGTGACTTCATATCAATTACTTGTGTAAAACTTTTTCGACAAGAAATTCGAGCCACGGCATTCTGTACATTTCCCATAATCGTTCTGTCCACAGCAGTATATCTATCTGGTATGCTCAACACAAGTTGGAAAACAGGTACTTACAGCTGTTTCAAAGACACTAGTTCCTCAAACGTTCCATCTTGTATCCTGGCAATAGAATTCAGGCTTAACACCCTGAAATAAGAAGAAACATTGAACTAAATGTCAATATCCTTTACTTCAGCATTTCATCTATATCTGCTGGCCTTTCATATAACTTTTCTGTTAACCCTAAGGGCAGGAACTGGTATTTTGACAGTTTTAAGACTGTAAAAAATTGAAAGTGTCAAGAACGTATTATATATCCATCAATCACACCTCACATTTATATTCTGTATTATGTTATTTGCATATACAGCATGTTTTGGATACTGTGGCCATCATCATATATCCCCATTAAAATTAACAGAGAAAATTAATTTGTTGGATTTTCAACAACCTATTTCAAGAATGACATCTCATTCCTTTATAGGAGTTAAGGTTTTTTAACGTCATGAACTTCCTTCAACATAATTAACATGAAGCAGCTGTGATTACCCCAATGTTACATAAAATTATGTTACATTTCTACTTAAAATTCAAGAGAAAGTATTAAATTAAAGACAGCACTCCTTTTCAAAACAAAGTTTTGATATGCTGTTAATAAACCCCCATTCACGATATGTGTAACTTTTGTTTTCCTTGATGTAGTTTACGTTGTTTTGGGGTCCAAATGTTACTTCATATTTGAATTCCCTGTAAAGTCTAAGGATTGTCAGTTTTAAATGTAAAATATGTATCTGGAGACAAGCACAGACGAAAAAAATTTAGGTGTGCCCATACTTTGTGATGGCTGTTGGAATACATGTCAGTATGTAACAAGATAAACAACATGTTTTATTTTCTCAATCAGAACATTTTCACCTCTGTAAGGAATACCCAACAACATTCAATACAATTCAGGGTCCTTCTAAACACAAATTTTACTATACACAGAAATGTTTAGCAGCTGCATATTCTGATCCTATACCCACATCATCTTCAGGCCTGCATACAAACAATGAGTAAAAAGAAAAAATACCAGATAGTTTTTCAACAAATAGAGCTGTAATGAAAGTATAAAGTATTTGTCTCATGGGCACTGTAAGTCTAAGTTACTCTTGCCTGTCATTGCAGGAATATCTACTATATTTTTTTTATTTACATACATGATTAAATCCTTATCTCTCTATAAATCATTCGCACACACCTTGTGGTATGTTAGTATGTTTAACACATCAACCCACAGCATAGTATAGTAACACAACTAGGATGACTCCTATCTTCAAGTATGATAAACATAACAACCAATAAAAACCTGCACTTACAACTTCTCCAAATTCTCCAGTCCTGCAAACATTTGGGCATCAATAATCTTCAACCGGTTGCCATACATATCCCTGTAAGAGACATTTTAAAAATTACATTTCCAATTCACACAATTCATATGATACAAATGCATGAACTTCATTTCTTTGTTTTGAATAACTACATTAACTGTACTTTGAGGACTCCATCATCACTTACAGTCTTTTGAGATTCGTTAGATTTGCAAATGCTTCATTATCAATTGTATGGATATGACTTCTGCTTAAATTCCTGCAAAAAAAATTTTAATTAATTAATTTCCATACCACAATGTCAAATCCCACCTAACTTTCTACACAGCTACGATTTATTTTAAGAACCTGTACTTATATTCCTCCATTCACAGAGAATACAAAAAGTAACAATATACAATTAAAAATACTGCAAACACATGGATGAAATAAAACTCTACAGTTGCATTACCATACTGTATAATACAAAGAAAAACAATGACAGTACACCTCTTGCAGACAAACAATCTTACTATAAATTCAAATGGTAAGGACTACATACATACTGAAGCAATAAGAGTTAAATATGGAAGCGGGTATCTGGTAAGAATGCATGCAACACGTGTCATATATGACAACAGTGAATACATCGGAGTCAGAGCTGCAGAGGTTTTGCTATTGAGAAAGAAAGACGCTAAAATAGCTCTTATAAAAATTAAAATTTTATGTTGATGTTACAAGTACACACTATAGTCTACTTACAGTTTCTGTAATGTTGGCAGATAGGAGAATGCTTCCTGTGGCAAATGTGTGATGTTATTTTCAGACAGGTCTCTGAAAAATAAAATGGTGATATTACAAGACAAAATAGGTTATAGATTACAAGACTGAACAACCAGTGTGCTACCAGCAAATGGACCTTCTATGCACACTTCTTCACCTTTCCCCTGCAAGGCCTCTTGTTTATTCACTTATTTTATAAAGTCGCACAAACTACAAAGATAAAATCATGTCAAAAGATATATGTTAAAATATTTATGAAGGGATGTGGGAGGAAAGAGTCAGGATGCTACCCCATATACCAGAAGAACTGAATACCAAACAATATTTCTGTTAGGATACTCCACAGATACAGGAAACCACTGGGATTAATCACCAATGTGCATCTGATACAACACAACAGTTTCAAAAATAAATCAACAGTGTGACTCATACAAAACAGCATCAACAACCTGCGGATTTCTCGTTGTAACAGGCACGTGCAGAGTGTCTGCTGTCAGTCATGACAGGGCATTGCAAATGTGCTATATCATCATACTGTCAGTTTAAAGATGGCAGGCCTACTACAAACACAGTAAAATGTCAAATGAAGCAGTGTGATTCAGTTATTGTACATGAAGGATGTTGCACCAGTGGAAATTCAATGCCAGTTAATGGAGGTGTGAGCACCACACGCAAGTTTTGCAATGGATGTGGATATGGTGCGATGCTTTTGATAATGGCAGTACAGATGATGGCCCAGATGCACAAACACATCCATTACAAATGACTGTCATGAAGATGCCCTTACCAGATAAAAAAGGTGTATTAAGTTGAATGAGACCAGCCAAGAATCAGACACTTCACTGGATAGTGTGCACAGTATTTCCCATGACCAAATGGATTACAGAAAATTATGTATATGCTGGGTGCCAAAGAACATCACAGACAAGCACAACAGCCAATACAAGAATTCATCTGGGATTTGTAAATTTCTCATGATGTTCATACGGTTTCAATGGCCAAGGAGGAGAAGCTAATGCTTGCTGGGTAACTGACAAACAGAGTGTATGTTGCTTCGTATAGTGTTCACAAGTGTTGACATCTGTTTCAGACCCAACATCAGAAGCTCAAAATCAGTTAAATACGTATAAGTAAACAATAGTAAAGAATTAAAATCCAAGTATGTTTCACTTGCATATTTTCAAAACACCAGCTACATCAGTTAAACAGAATAAACTAGCAACCTTAATTAAAACCCAAATTCTGTAAGAAGTCATGCAGAGTAAGCAGGTTGGAATAATTGTTGGATCTAGAAACAAAATACGCTTCAAATTGAGTGATAAGTACACATGGTCATCACACAGTAAAGTTGTTCCACTGGATTAAAAACTCACAGATGAAATAAATCCACTCGAACGTTCTGCAGATTCAACTCTTCAATAGTGGAAATTTTCCTGTCTCCACCTCCACATTTAAACTTGAATTTTACTGCAGGTCGAGAGCGAACCTTGGTGCATACACATTGTGGTGGGCAATAAACAGGTTGTTCTGAAAGCTCAATTTCTTGAACACAAAGCAGCAGCAGGTCCAGCACCAACCATAACAAATCTCTGTCTTTTCTTACATGCTTCATTGTGTCTTATACACCATATTCATCATCGTCGGTCACAATCCACCTGTACATAGAATAAAACGTCACCAATAATAATGTCATTAATTTCAAGGAAATAGGTAACATATAAAATATAATGCTCAAACAACTGTGTTCGTGACATGTCAGTTCCATCACTTTGCAGCACGTAATACAAAACTTGAGGTTGTTTCATCTCAAACCGGCACACGACTTATTCAAACGCTGTTACAAAACATGTATTTACCTTTCACGTGTATTAATTTTGAAAATGGCTAATTACATATTTATTTTCCGTATTTACCAAGATGCGTACTCTCTGACACCATCCAGTTTCACGCCATATTGAAATGTCGCGTTCATATTTTATTGGCTCTTGTCCATTGGTTGCTTTCGGGGTAGAAAATCATGCCCGACGCATCTCTACTTTAAACTCGTTCTATGTACATAACGGGTCTTTGTCGAGATCCGATTCATCCTGTAAGGGTCCCAAGCGTGACCAGTTTACTTACTATTTGCTACATGCACTAGTGGAAATTATCTGTGCACACGCTACGAGGGCATACAGGGAAAATGAAGGTTAATTCCTTTCATTCTTAACTTCAGCACTGTATGCAGGTGAGTGGTGGTCAACCTCACACCCAGGCCGTGTACCGCCGGTACCCACTGGGTGGGACCCAGAGACGATTTGGACGATTTCGAGAAGAGTACAATTTCTTGTTCGTGCAGGTATTTGAACCCTGCAACGTCCAGCCCGTAGCCTAGTCACTATACTGACTATGTTATCAAACCATGCTACCCCCGAGTTCTCGCGTAATTGACTACAGTTACGTCATTCGAAAGAATTATTATTCATAATCTCTATGTATAATCTCGGAGGTAATAAACAGAAAATTCTGAAATATGATCAACTTTTCTTTCAATGCGGGACACTGGTATTTATTTATTTATGCTTGGTATGCCGGTCAGGAGGGACCGGCATACCAAACAGTCATTTACACAGACTAATCATACCAGATGATGTATTAACACAATTCGATCTCCTGATGATGAGCGCTGTGACGCTCGAAACACGCAGAGACATGAAATAAATAAATACATGAAAAAGTGCATCAAGTTGGTTATTTCCAAGAATTTGAAGTTTGTTGAGTGCTGGAAATAACATTGTGTGTGTGTATGTGTGTATACATACCAGCAGTCCGCTCAATACCCTGCTCTTAAAAACAATTTAACATTGGTACATACTGACCGGTGTACGACTCAGCTTACGTGAACGAAGACCCACAATCACCCTGAAGACGGAAACAGTGTGTTACTCCGAGAGTCTGAGAAAATTCAATATGCGATATGGTGTAACAACCAACAACCGCCACGAAAACCTGAAAAGGATAAACGGTTCTGGTTTTGAATTCCAATTGATAACGAACAGGTGGGAACTGGTGAATGAAGTGGGTCTGTGGACGATGACATACCGGTGAACTACTGGTGCAGAATGCAGTTTCTTGAACAAAGACTGACTTTCGAACGAAGAACGCTTTAAATTTGTTCAGAAGGACGAGAACAGTTGGTCTGCGAAACTGAGACTATGGTCCCATCGTTCGGCTCGGTGATTCGTTCATCCCGAAGCGTTCATATACGAACGGCATCACCACCGTGTTTTACCGTGTGCAGTTATTCAAATATGACATACAATACCCCCCCCCTCCC